>Ga0247804_10001030_pt1 | contig 12948 bp, 12 predicted proteins | sample UWRJL029104C1_FD_181142 | JGI IMG/M metagenome (GOLD analysis project Ga0247804, IMG submission 181142) | Plant litter microbial communities from Arlington Agricultural Research Station in Wisconsin, United States - UWRJ-L029-104C-1 | ecosystem: Environmental > Terrestrial > Plant litter >...
AAAGATGACAGGATATTTTTTCTTCGGATCAAAATTTTCAGGTTTGTACAACAGCCCTTCGCTCATTTTGCCGTCGAACATTTTCCATTTCACGAGTTCAACGGTCAGCCAGTTGAAATCTTTTTGTTGTGCGGCGATGTCGGTAAGCCGGGTGAGTTGCTTCAGGTCATTACTTGCATATAATTCACTTTCGCTGATGTTGCCGCGCTGCAATACGTAAGCATCGGCACTGTCAGCTTTTACCGGGCTGAAATAAGAATAAGCGCCATTGGTCAACAAAACAGGATCAAGAGTTTGATTCACCTGCACCGTATAGAAACCGCCGTACTTGGTCGTTTTGTTCAACGTACGCAGCAATATTTTTTCATCGCTGTTGATGAACCTTTTTTCATTATCGAGGCGCACGTAATCAAAAGACGTTTTCGTTTTCTTACCAAAACCGTTCGTGATGTTCACCGGTAGTTGTTTGCCTAATGGATCCACCTGCCAGATATCGTATTCATCGTTCACCAAAAAGTACTGGTCGTTGGCCGTCCAGCCCGTAGTACCCGCCGGTGAAGGATAATCGGGCACATCGTTCTCCGTATCGTACAGAGGTGCGGTGATCTTTTCCGTTGCATTGCGCACGATACCTGTCGCCACTTCATAAGTAAAATAATTTTTCAACGCCGCATCATACCAATATATAAATTTCCCGTTCGGTGAAGCCTGCGTAAATCCTTCCAGGTCTTTCTTCACCAGTTTACGGCTACCATCATTGGTGTTGATGAGGTACACGGTTGCTTTGCCCCTCCCCGTCCACTGCGCGGCAATGCGGTTGCCTTTGGAAGAATTCGCCAGCACGAAATCGGCGTTGCCTTCGTTTACGATTTGTACCGATTCAGCATCGTTGGCGCCCAGTTGCACGATCTTATTTTCAGCAGGACTCACCACCGAAAGATAACTGCGCTTCAATTCTGCATCCACCTGTTTTAGTTGTTGCGGCTGCAGGTAATCATCGTTGTAATGCCAGAGGTCGAGGCGCGCCAGTTCAAAATCCACCAGGTTGGTATCCCTCGCAGCCCGGATGGGCGCAACGCCAAAGAATAATTTGCTACCGTCCTTGCTGAAAACTAGGTTGCCGTTCTCACTAACGGTATTGCCTAACTGCATACCGACGGTATTTTTTTCAGCCAGCAGTTTCGCACTGTCCTGGCCGTTTGTGTAATACCATAGCTTATAAAATTTCTGGAGCGCTTTGGCACTGCTGTCGCGTTCCGCTACGAAGGCCAGTTGTGTTCCGTTCTCATCAAAAACAAAGCCCTTGCCATCGTTGAAACCCCTCATCACCGTATCCGTTCTTTCCGTCTGCAGGTTGTACAATAACACCATCGCCTTGCTGTTGCTGTCCTTGCTGTTCTTCGTTGTTTCTACTAAAAGCCGGGTGCCTTTTTTATCAAAGAAATATTCGCTGGCTAGTTTGAATATCTTTTCTTTTTTATCAGACAAACGACGGATCACCAGGTCGGTACCTTCCGTGGCTGCGCCGCCGGGTGCATCGTCGCCTTCCGCATCCCTGTATTCAATGGAGGTCGCAAAAATATCATCTTCCCCTTTTTTAATGATCTCCTTCGCCGCTTTTTGCGCTGCCGCGATCACTTCTTCGCGGTTGATCTTTCCCTTGATGGAATCGATGGACCGGCGGATCACCGAATCGGCCAGTTTTGCCAGCATGTCCATTTTTGCTTTGGTGGAATCAGGCGCCATGCTTTTTTTCTTCGCCGTGTCGGGTAACGGTTTCTCCAGGTGGTAAGCCACCCAGCCGCCGGCTTTTGCGGGTGTTTTGTAGGTCTTTACCCGCGGCAACCGCGTTACCGCATCGTTGCCCAGTTCCATGATGGCCAGCGTATCTTTCGGCATTTCGTCGGGTTTTTTCTTTTTGATCCTTGCCTGGCGTGTATCCTGGTAGGCAGGTTTGATCTTGAAAACAACATAACGGCTGTCTTTCGTGATCACCGCGTTGTAACCGCGTGGCACAGCCGTTTTATAACCCGTACCAATATTGCGGATGAACAGTTCACCGTCGCCTTCCTGCGATACGATTGTATAGACGATGTATTTACCGTCGGGACTGATCATGCGCTCACCGGCACTCTTCCAGTTATCATATACATCATGCGTCAGCGGCTTTTTTTTCTGCGCTGAAACGGATAAAACCATTAATAAAAAGAGGGAAAACAAAGAATACTTCATAGTTAATATTTTGGAACTTTAAAGTTATTGGAATTGGGGGACACTGGAAAGCCGTTCATGGAACACCGGATGTTTATTAAGGAACGGAGCCAACGCCAAACCCCAAACAAAACAATATGAACAAAACTTATAATACCTGGCATCCAATAATTAAGTTTGCTCTAACAAAATAAAAAGCATGGATAAAAACGCCGTTGCAGTAAACGTATTCAACACAGTAGCGCAGTTGTACCAGGATAAATTTATGGACGTAAGCGCTTACCGGTACGGGCTTGATATTTTTTGCAACGCTATTGAAAAACAGGACGCCGCAGTATTGGAGATTGCCTGCGGACCGGGCAATGTGACGAAATACGTACTGGCACAGCGGCCCGGCATTAAAATACTGGGTACCGACCTGGCGCCGAATATGGTTAAGCTGGCCAAGGCCAACAACCCCGCTGGCGATTTTAAAGTAATGGATGGCAGGGACATCGCGAAATCCGGGCAAAAATACGATGGCGTCCTGTGCGGTTTCTTCCTTCCCTATCTTTCCAAAATGGAAACCACCGATTTTATCGAGAATGCCGCTGCCACACTTAATCCTGGTGGTATCCTGTATCTAAGTACTATGGAAGACGATTACAGTAGATCAGGTTATAAAAAAGGAAGCACCGGCGACGAGATATTCATGCACTACCATGAAGCGGCTTATTTAAAAAAAGCACTGGAAGCCAGCCATTGTACCTTGTTGCATGAAGAACGTATTTGCAGCACAGGAGCCGATACCGACCTGGTGCTGATCGCCAAGAAAAATCAATAACGAGGAATTAACGGCAACGCCTACACGCTTTCGTCCAGGAAACCCCATTCCGTGCGCAATTGCTCCAGTTGCGCACCTTCCAGTTTGATCTCATCGTAATGACCGGCATTGTTCTTTTGCCGGTAGGCTTCGTATAAACTTACGGCGCAGGCTACGGAAATGTTCAATGATTTAATAATGCCCACCTGCGGGATGATGAAATTGCCATCGGCTTTGGCAATGATGCCTTCGCTTACGCCGCTGTGTTCGTTGCCGAAGATCAATGCAACGGAAGTAGTAAGGTCCAGTTCGTGCAGGCTCACCGCATCAGAACTTAAATGCGTGGTGTATATTTTATCGAATCGTTTGCGCAGGGCTTCAAAGCATTCATCGGCATCGGTGAACTGGTGAACCGACAGCCACTTGGCGGCGCTGGATGAGCTTTTGGCGCCCCATTTTTTATGCGGCGGTATCTTGTCGTTCAGGATATAAATGTCCTGTATGCCTACTGCATCGGCCGTGCGCATGACGGCAGAAATATTGTGCGGGTCAAATACATTTTCCAATACGACGGTAAGGTCGGGCTGGCGTTTGTTCAATACGGCGTTGAGCCGGTCGTTGCGTTCTGGAGTCATAATGCAAATTATGAATTATGAGTTATGAATTATGAATGTCCGGGATAACAAAATTCCAACTAAACCTTCTAAGCCCTCTAAACCACTAAACGCTAAACTTCTAAACCCAACATCCTTTTCAACAACTTTCAACTATGTTCAACTATTTTCACCCTCTCACTAAACCCTAAACGCAGCTTCTAACCAGCACTCTCCTTCAACAATATTAAACTACGTCAACTACTTTCAACCTTTCATCAAATAAACCCTTCCTTACCAAAATCATTTAATATTTTAGCCCCTTAAAAAAAATCACATGACCAAACTACTTGCTCTTGCATTGGTATGCGCCGGTTTAACCGCCTGCAACAACCAAAGCGAAACGGCCACTAAACCCGACGTGGTGGCGGTGAACCTGGATACGACCGTCAATCCTGCCACCGACTTTTTTGATTATGCCAATGGTGGCTGGATCAAAAAGAACGCCATCCCCGGCGACCTCAGCTCCTGGGGCATCGGGCAAATGGTGAACGAAGAAAACCTTACCCGCTTACGGGCCATCAATGAAAAGGCAGCGGCTGCCAATGGCAAGGCCGGCAGCACGGATCAAAAGATCGGCGACTTCTGGAGCACGGCGATGGATAGTGCAAAGATTGAAACACAAGGCCTGCAGCCGTTGCAGCCTTACCTCGATAAACTGAATGCCGCTACCGACTCCAAATCATTGCTGGCGGTGGTAGCCGAATTCAAGAAGATGGGCTCCGGCACTTTCTTCGGCGATTTTGTAACGCAGGATGATAAGAACAGCGACATGATCTCGTACCGTTTGCAACAGGGCGGTCTCGGCCTGGGCGAAAGGGAATATTATTTCAAAACGGATTCTGCAACGGTTAACATCCGCAACAAATACCAGGAATACATAACCAAAGTATTGACGCTTTCCGGCGACGACGCCACCGCCGCAGCAACGGCCGCGAAGAACATCATGGCCATGGAAACCAGGCTGGCACAGGATTCCCGCAAGATCGAAGACCTGCGGGATTCTTATAAGAACTACAACATGGTCGCCATTAAAGACCTTGGTAAAATGTCGCCGGGCATCGACTGGACAACCTACCTGCAATTGTCGGGCGTAAAAAGCATTGATTCGGTGATCGTTGGACAGCCGGAATTCTTTACGGCACTCGACAAGATCATCAACAGCACACCGTTGCCCGACCTGAAAGCTTATGTAAAATTTAATTTGATCAGCGATCTTTCTGCCGCCCTGCCGGAAAAATACGGCCAGGCCGCTTTTGATTTCGGGAAATTATTATCCGGCGCCAAAGAACGCAGGCCACGCTGGAAAAGGGTGATCCAACTGGAAAACAATTTGATGGGCGAACTGCTCGGCCAGTTGTACGTGAAAGAATTTTTCAGTGAAAAAGCGAAGAAGCGTTACGAAGATGAAGTGGAAGCCATCCGCGATGCGATGAAAGAAAGGATCGGCAAACTCACCTGGATGAGCGACAGCACCAAACAAAAAGCCTATGCAAAACTGGCCACCATCAAAAAGAAAGTTGGCTATCCCGATAAATGGAAAGACTATTCGGCCATGGAGATCAGCAAGGAAAGCTATGTAAAGAATTTGATCAGCGCCAATACCTGGTCGTACAATTTCGAGATCAACAAGCTGGGCAAGCCGGTTGACAGGGACGAATGGGGCATGTCGCCACAAACTTACAATGCGTATTACAATCCTTCCAACAACGAGATCGTATTGCCGGCAGCGCAGATGATCATACCGGGTTATAAAGACGAAGAAGTGGATGACGCGGTGGCTTACGGTTACGTGGCCGCTTCCACCATCGGCCACGAGATCACGCATGGCTTCGATGATGAAGGCAGGAACTACGATGAAAAAGGCAACCTCGTAAGCTGGTGGACGAAAACCGATGAAGCGGAATTCAACAAGCGGGCAGCCGTAATGGTTAGCCAGTTCGATGCCTACGAACCGCTCAAAGGCTACCACATCAACGGCAAGGCTTCGCTCGGCGAGAACATTGCCGACCTGGGCGGTATCTTACTGGGCGTGGATGCTTTCAAAAAAACCGAACAATATAAAAAAGGAGAAAAGATCGCCGGGCTAACGCCGATGCAACGTTTCTTCCTGGGTTATTCACTCGGCTGGCTGAGCCACCAGAAAGAAGAACAACTGCGCAACCGCTTATTAACCGATGTTCACTCTCCTGCCAAATACAGGGTGAACGGGCCTTTCGTGAACGTGGATGAATTCTACAATGCATTCGGCATAAAAGCCGGCGATGGTATGTACAGGGCAGACAGCATCAGGGTGAGGATCTGGTAGTTCCTGATACTTGATACCAGGTACCGGATATTGATATTGAATGTTTTTTTATAACTTACTGCCCCGGTTCGTGCTCACGAAACGGAACTATTACGGTTATTAAATTCATACAATAATGAGAACGGAATTAAAAAAAGACGAAAAATTATTACTGATAACAAGGCAGCACTGGATCAAACTGGTGCTGCCTTTTTTTGCCTGGCTGTTACTGGGCGTGCTGGTGTTGTTGCTGAACTGGTTTTCCAATTCAACAAAATTCATCATCATCATCGTAACGGCGCTGATCCCCTTTTTAATGTACCTCAACTGGCGCCACAACCTCTGGGCCGTCACCAGCCTGCGCGTGATCGATGAAACGGGTTTCATCACCCGGTATTCAAAAGAAAGTCCGCTCGACAAGATCAACAACGTCGAATACGATCAATCCGTGTGGGGCCGCATCCTCGGCTTCGGTAACGTAGACATACAAACCGCTGCCGAAATGGGTGAAACGGTGTACGACCTGATCCATCACCCCAAGCTGTTGAAAGACACCATAACGCACGCGCAGGAAGAATACAAGCGCGCCGCCGTTACCCAACAGGCCAACCAACTCGCCGAAGCCATCGCCAAAACCACCGGTGGCATCAAGGCCTCGCAACAAATGATCGCCGATGAACTCGATAAACTTTTCAGTTTACTGCAAAAAGGCGCGATCACGCAGGAGGAATACGTGGCGCAGAAAAATAAGCTGCTGGGGTAAATTACGAACCTGCCTGGCGGCAGGCAGGTTACGGATTACGAATTGCGAATGGGCGCGATGTTAACTATAGCCTTTCGTTCTTTTGAATTAATTTTTTGTTGCAAACATTTGATCTTATCCCGGCATCGTTGTGTCACTCCCTTGTACCGCATATCTTTATCATCAACACCCCCTCTCCGTGCAACTCTGTGCCATTTCTCAGTGCTCCCTGTGAAAATAAATTTCGCGCAGCGAATAAGCTTTGCTCCTTAGCGATCTTTGGGTGAAACAATTCGCCCAGCGAATACTTACCGCTTTCGTTGTCTTTTCCCGGTTCGTGAACACACAAACCGGGGCATCCTAAAACGCCTTCCCCACTTCCCGGCTAAAAATAAAAATTCGCGTAGCGAAAACTTAACGCCTTCTTTCTTACCGGTAAAAAAAACGCCATTGGTCAAAGACCACACGGCGGCGGCTTTGCAAACTTTCTTTGCGCCTTTGCGTGAAACAAAAAAATCCCGCTGCCTTTCAACAACGGGATCTAGATATATTGATGGGTTAGTAAACTTATTGTCCAAGTCCCAGCGCAAAGCCGCGGGTCGTCTTTGGAAAATCATTGAGTTTCGTTGCAACACCCGATCCCAGGTTGATCGAATACACCGCGTTGGCCGTCCCAACGGTAAGGATCGCATAGGCTTTCCCACTCACGGATGCAATGTCAAAACCATTCGTCGCTTCCACGTTAACACCCAACGCGCCAAGTTCGCTAAGCGTTCCGGCGTTCGGCGGATTTTGTACATACAGCTTATCAGTAGTAACATCGATCACGTGCAATACAGTAGATATTGTGCCCGCAAAATTATTGGTATAGGCCGCAGCGCTTATGTCCGGTGTACCCGGGTTAAGTGTGCCATCCGTTGCCGCCAACGTTCCATTATCCGGGTTCAGTCGCAGGTTCTGACCATTGTTGCTCACCACGCGGATGCGGTCTACCAGGGGATTAAAATCGAAGCCGAAGGCCGTACCCGATAAAGTGAAGCTGCCTGCGGTACCTACGGATGTTAATGCACCTGAGGCAAGGTTCACCGTGTACAGGCGACTGGTACTGCCCAGCGCATACAGTTGACCGGTAGCAGGCCTCATATCAATACCAAGAATATTTTCTCCCACCTGCAAACCGGTAATGGTTTTTGATATAGGCGCAGCAGCCGTATTCGGGTTGAAGATAAGCAGGTTATTCATATCATCAACTGCGTAAGCAACAGGGGTTGTTGGAATGGCGATACCCGTCAGTGCAACGCCCGTGGCGCCGAAAGTGCCCAGCTTTGTGGCCTTGCCGCTCAACGTATCGATGCGGTAAAGGCCTACCTCACCGGCTACCCTTAAAACTGCCAGGGCTACCGAGCCATCGGGTGAAATATCAAAACCGCTCTCGCCTGTTGGCACTACGCCCAGGTCGCCCACTTCTACCAGTGTACCGGCATTGGGTGGGTTTTGTTTGTATAATTTTTTCGTGGTGATGTCGATGTCGAATAAAGTAGTGGCAGCAGAACCGGCCGTGTTGCCGGAATACGCTACCGAAGTAATGCTGGCACCCGTTACGCCGTTGATCGTTCCATCAGTTGCAGCAAGGGCGCCGGTTTCAGGATGCAGGCGCAGGTTCTCACCGGTATTGGATACCACGCGGATGCGGTCAACTGTCGGGTTGAAATCAAAGCCCGTAGCCGTTCCCGTTAGTGCCGGTGAGAGAGCCGATCCTATTTGACGCGCAATACCGGTTACAGTACTGATCACGTATAAGCGGCTGGTACTGCCAATGCCATACAGTTCCCCTGTAGCAGGGCGAAAATCAATACCCGTTAATGTTTCCCCGGTTTGCAGGCCGGTAACGCCGATGGAAGTCTGCGGCAGTTCCGAATTATTGGCATTGAAACGAATGAGCTGGTTAGTGGACGTGATGCCGTAAAATACAATGTCCGGTTTTACGATGGGCGTTACCGGTGTTGGTATGCTGTCGTCGTTTTTGTCGCAGGAAGAAAGGCTGTTGCTCAATGCAAGGGTTAGCAGGCACATGGCAAGCGTTCCGATACGCATTCTGAAATTTTTCATGTTGTCTTTTTAATTTAACGGTTACCGATACTTACGCAAGATAAAAGTTGTAGGTTTTGTATAAAAAAAATAAAAAGCAGGCGCTGCCGGGTGGCATATAATATGGCAACAACAGGTGCAGGATAATGGTTGCAGACTACAAGCCCGCAGGTTTTAAAAGGAGTAATACTACGCTGGTACCCATACAATAAATCTTCGAAATTGCCTGCAAAACCCTTAAACCCAATCCGTACCTGAATGAGCTATTACCCTGCAATGTCCCGCCCGCCCTGCATTATCGTTTCCCGGTAAACGCGCTGCCAGCTTAATCCCTGGTAAAGCAAGCCAGCCGGCCCGGTTATGATTTCTTCCCCGTTATTTTTAATACCTGGTAGCGGGCGGCAACAACATGTCCTGTTGCCATACCATATAACCCGGCTATAAAATCCATTGCCGTACAACTGCTTCGGGCAGTTGTACGGCAATACAGGACATCTATTCCCTGCTTTGCTGCGGTGAAACTGCAGCAGTAGCCACAGGTGCGGTGTACAAGCTAACAGCTATGCATACACTAAGCACCGGTATTCCCGTGATAAGGGATACAACAGCAGCAGAACGCCTGTTCCTCAACCAGCTCGCACAGCACCTTGATCAAAAAAAAGCAATACCCGGCTTCGGGATAAAGCTGCTCGCCTCGCTGATGGCAATAAGTCCAACGCAACTCAACCGGAAACTCGTAGCGCTTACCGGCCATTCAACCGCAAGTCTCGTCCTGTGTTACCGGATCTACAGTGCACAGCAACTCCTGCTGGATAACAAGCCGGTAAAGCTGGTGGCCTGGCAATGCGGCTTTCGCAACGCGGCAAATTTCAGCCGGTGCTTTCAGAAACAATGCGGCTGTAGTCCATCCCAATTCAGAACATCGCATACATTGAAGGTGCAGCGGGCGTTCTCCTGGCAAATCCCTTTGCCGGACAAGGGGTACAAGCAGCTTTTGCAGCTTGCAGCGCAGGAAGCCTGGCTTGCGCAGGTGCTGGATACCATTCTTGCCGATCCCGGCGCCGAACAACTGAGCGTTGAGCAACTGGCCACCCGTATACATTACAGCACGTCAAGCCTCAACAGGAAGATGCAGCAGATCCTGGGGATCAGGCCGCTGCAGCTTATCCGCGACCTGCGGCTCCAGTACGCAGCCGAACTCCTGGCCACCGGCAACATTTCCATGTCGGGCGTTGCCTATGAAGCCGGTTTCTTTGACCAGGCGCATTTTGCACGCTGTTTCAGGAAAGTTTTTGGTTGCCCGCCTTCGGGCTTCTTTGCCAAAAAAAATACGCAAACCTCCTTATCCTGGTTGCGGAAAGAACTGATGGTTCAAAATGAAAAGTGATTGCGTTTCCTGTACAAGGAATAAGGTATTACCGGAAAGTACATTTGTATAAATCATTTGAAGCCGTACAACAGTCATGGCCTGCAAATGAAAATGAAAACTTATATGAATTCACTGCAGGAAACCTTTCAGAGCATGGCTGTTTCCATTGGGATCGTTATGCAGAATGCAGCTACCAACCAGCACAACGGGCAGAATATCGCCAATGCGTGCCTCGCGGTTTGTTGCAAGCTCATCATCACCAAAGGCGCTGCTGCGGCTTAATCAGCCTGGGATCATATATTTCTTATAACCCGTACCAAAAATCAATCTATGGCAAACAATGCTATAATGATCCCCGACAGCAGTATCAGCGCCCAGCTTATGAAGCAGGAAGGTGCGATGAAAGCCTACCAGTCCGTTGCGCAATCCACCGCGCTGGCGATACAGGATGCCGTTGACAACCTCCGCAACATTAATACCATTAGCGCAACTGTAATGGGTGTGGCCATGGCGCAAATGCTGGCCGATCCGCCTACAGCCTCGCAATACGAATCCATCGTGACCAATGCAGAGAATATGGCAACCGCCGCCGCCGCCAACTTCCTCACCATCGGTCAGAATGCCGCTACCGTATTGAGCGGTTTCCCAACCGGCCAGTAAACAGCAACCCTACCCTTACTTCAAAGAAACTATCATGATTTACCTGGACGGACAACAGATCGACAGCATGGCGCAGTTCAGTTCGCGTTTCCAGTCTGTACTATTGATGATCGACGATGGATCGGAATGGCTGGAGTGGGCAATAAAAGACAACGTGGTTCCCGTATATGCAGCCAATGAAAATGACCTGCTCCTGCTCATACAGCGCGGTTTGCACGAAGACGATAATATACGGTTCAATACCTTCAGGATGAGCATCCGCAAGCTGCTGAGCATGAGCGATGATGATGTAGAGCAACTGGCAGCGATCCGCAAAGGCCCGAACGACAATGAAACCAACCTGAAGGTGTTGCTGCAGCGGAATAATATGTACAGCTACGGCGATATCGCTAAAACCGAAAGCATTCTTGCTCCCGGTGTAACGCAACGCCCCGATCTTTTCCAGGCGCCCGGCTTCAGCGACCTGCTGGCATTAACGGCGCTTGTACAAACACAGCAATCGAAAGACCAGCCGCTTGATGCGCCTGCCTTCAGCTTTGCATCGGCGCTTGCTGCCGGCATACCTGACTTCATCAACCTGTACCGTTTCTTTCAATATGTAGCCATCAACAAGCTGCCGGCAAACCTGGTGCCCGATATGCAGGTGAGCGCCGCAGAAAGCATCTATAAAAAATACCTGCCGGTAGTGCCTTACCTGCTTTTTACACCCGGTATACAACCCGGCATGAGCGAGGTCGCCCTTAAAGAAGCGGTACCGGAAACGGCGCGCGCGGAAAAATTCATCGGCTATACAATGGTATCCGCCGCCATACTCAACCTCGTGCAGCAGGATAAAGCAGGACAGGCCGGCCAGCCGCTGCAGGTGGACCAGTATGTAACGACCATCAAGAATGCCGTGGGTTATACGCCTGCATCGGCTTACGCGGTTTCACAGGATGGCAATGCAGCAGTACTTATTTACAAAAAAGATAAAGTGCTGGCAGAAGTAGGGGTGGATAATTATGGCAACCTGTTCCTTTTACCGGGCTCAACAACCAACAACGAATCATAAATAAATTATTATGGCAGACAATTATTTACTGACCGACCTGGCAGACCTGCAACAACTCGTGCGCGGCGCCGTAAATTCTCAATCCATGGCCATGCTGAACAACGTGATGGCCGAAACGGTGGGCATGTCGATGCACAATGCGGTAACGGTACAGCACAATGCCCAGATGCTGAGTTCTGCGGCTATAACCTCTACCTGCGCGCGTATACTTTCCGTTGCCAGTCCGAAACCGCCGCCGCCTGCGCCCAAGGCAGTACCGGCAGCATCGTCAACAGCGGTTGTTCCCGTTACACCGGTGGTGCCGGTTACACCGCCTGCAACACCGCCCGCAACACCACCTCCAACGCCGCCCACCACACCGCCGGCTAACCCACCGGCCGGATCGTAAAAAGCAATGCACAACCCTGCAAAACAATAAACAATGGCATCAACAGTCAACAGCCAGGTAACGGATTCAATTACCGAAGTAGATACCGAGGTCATCGGCAATGCGCCTTCGATCGCAATGGGCAACCTGTACCAGGCCACTGCGCAGGCGCTGGCCAATGCGGCGCACAATGCCACGGTGATACAGCAGCAGGCCAATATACTGGGGCAGGCAGTAACCGCACAGGGCGTGGCGTTGATCTATTCGATCAAGTTCACCTAAACCGTAAACTCTATTCATTAATAATTAAAAACAAACAATTATGGCATTCCCAACAGCAGTCAACGACCAGATCACGGATTCCGTATCGCAGGTCAACACCAAAGTACTCGGCGACTCCCCCGCAATGGCGATGGGCAACCTCTTCGTTGCCACTTCCCAGGCCTTGTCGAACGCGGCGCACAACGCCACCAACAACCAGCAGCAAAGCTATGTAACGGCACAGGCGGCTACAACGTCGGGTATCACTACCCTCTATTCGATCGATACCGCTTCCGATGCAGTAGGCACCAAAAGGATCTACCAGTAATCATCCATTTTTTTAACCAGTTAAATTAAAAGCACATGGCATTCCCAACAGCAGTCAACAGCCAGATCACGGATTCGGTTACGCAGGCCAATACACAGGTATTAGGTACGGCGCCCGCCATCGCGATGG
>Ga0247804_10001032_pt1 | contig 12935 bp, 13 predicted proteins | sample UWRJL029104C1_FD_181142 | JGI IMG/M metagenome (GOLD analysis project Ga0247804, IMG submission 181142) | Plant litter microbial communities from Arlington Agricultural Research Station in Wisconsin, United States - UWRJ-L029-104C-1 | ecosystem: Environmental > Terrestrial > Plant litter >...
CCACCTGTGTGGAAGCGGGTGAACCCAGGTTGACCAGGAGCAACGCGTGATCGGTCATGCAACGTCCTATTTCAAAGGCGGCTGGACAGGTCGTCCAGAGCCGCACGCAAATCAGTGAAACGAAAGGTGAAGCCTGCCGCCAGTAACCGCATCGGGGTCACCCGCTGGCCGCCCAACAGCAATAGCGACAACTCACCGAGCCCGACCTTCAACACGAACGATGGCAGGGGCATGAAAGCCGGCCGGTGCAGGACACCGGCCAGCGTCTTGGCAAATTCGCGATTGCGCACCGGTTTTGGCGCGCAGGCATTATAAGGACCGCTGGCCATATTCTGATGCAGAAGAAAATCAATCAGCGCGATTTGATCGTCGATATGAATCCATGACATCCACTGCCGGCCATTGCCGATAGGCCCGCCCAGCCCCGCTTTGAAGGGCAGGCGCAGGCGCGACAAAAAGCCGCCCTCGGCCGACAGCACCAACCCGGTCCGCACCAGCACCACGCGCAGGCCCAGGGCCTCGGCGCGTTGTGCGGTCTCTTCCCAGGCGATGCACAGCTGGCTGGCGAAGTCCTCGCTAACCGGTGGCGAATCCTCGGTCAGCTCACGCTCGCCGCCATCGCCGTACCATCCCACCGCCGACCCGGAAATCAGCAAGTGGGGTTTTTGCTCAAGGCTTTCCAGCCAGGCCAGCAGGGTTTCGGTCAGGCTGATCCGGCTGCTCCAGAGCAACGCCTTGCGCCTATGGGTCCAGAGTCGATCGGCAATCGGCGCACCCGCCAGATTGATCAAGACATCCACCGGCTCCTGCCCGATCTCCTCCAGACGCGCGATGCCTCGCACCTGGGCGCCACACAGGGCCGGCACTTTTTCGGGTTTGCGACTCCACACCGTCAGGCTGTGGCCCTGACTCAACCAGAGTCGGCAAAGCTGGCGTCCTATCAATCCAGTACCGCCGGTCAGCAATATGTGCATGACATGTTCCTCGCGTGGCGTTTTACCTCGATCACTAGTCTATTTTTATAAGCAGGGATGTTTCGGATCGGGCGGGCTCTGTGATTAACAATAGGCCAAGCTGTCAGAACGAGAACGCTGAAAGTTATACCAAAAAATATAATTGTACAGGTTTAACCCTAAGCGTAGCCTGTAGAGAAAGGTAAACGAGGCCCCTATGACTCTACCCATCGCAATTATCGGCACCGGCATCGCCGGACTTTCCGCCGCCCAGGTTCTGCAAGAGACCGGCTACGTCGTGCAACTGTTCGATAAAAGCCGTGGCAGCGGTGGGCGCATGTCGAGCAAACGCAGCGACGCCGGCGCACTCGACATGGGGGCGCAGTATTTCACCGCCCGCGACCGGCGCTTTGTCACTGAAGTGCAGCGCTGGCAAGCCAACGGCTGGGTCGCCGAGTGGACACCGCAGCTCTACAACTTTCAGGGCGGCCAGCTCAGCCCGTCGCCAGACGAGCAGACCCGCTGGGTAGGCACGCCGCGCATGAGCGCCATTACCCGCGCCCTGATTGGCGACCTGGAAGTGCACTTCGCCTGCCGCATCACCGAGGTCTATCGCGGTGAACAGCACTGGCATCTGCAGGATGCCGAAGGCTTCACCCACGGCCCCTTCAGCCATGTGGTCATCGCCACGCCCGCCCCACAGGCCACAGCCCTGCTGGCTGCCGCGCCGAAACTTGCCGGGGTCGCCGCCGGGGTGAAAATGGACCCGACCTGGGCCGTCGCCCTGGCATTCGATACGCCGCTGGATACCGCGATGGAAGGCTGCTTCGTGCAGGACAGCCCGCTCGACTGGCTGGCCCGCAACCGCAGCAAACCGGGGCGCGACAACAGCCTGGACACTTGGGTGCTGCACGCCACCAGCAGTTGGAGCCGACAACACATCGACCTGTCCAAGGAAGCGGTGATCGAACAACTGCACGGCGCCTTTGCCGAACTGTTGCACAGCGCCATGCCCGCCCCGACCTTCAGCCTGGCCCACCGCTGGCTGTATGCGCGCCCCGCCAGCAGTCACGAATGGGGCGTACTGGCCGATGCCGATCTGGGCTTGTATGTGTGCGGCGACTGGTGCCTGTCAGGGCGGGTCGAAGGCGCCTGGCTGAGTGGCCAGGAAGCTGCCCGCCGCTTGCACGAGCATCTGCAGTAGTCGCTTCCCGTAGCTAGGCTTTGGCGGCTACGGGGGCGCTCGATAAAACCTATACAAAAAGTTTGACTTGTACACCTTTCGACCTATGATCAAAACATGTTGTACAGCGAACATCGCTTGTACAGGTTTTAATCCGAGGTCTGCCGATGTCGAGTGAATCACCGCGCAAGCCGAAAATCGCCATCAGCGCCTGCCTGATGGGCGATGAGGTGCGCTACAACGGTGGGCATAAAGAATCCCAGCTCTGCAGTCGTACCCTCAGCAATTATTTCGAGTTTGTCCCGGTGTGCCCCGAAGTCGCCATTGGCCTGGGAATTCCCCGCGAGCCGATTCGCCTGGTCGGCGATCCGCAGCACCCGAACGCCATCGGCAGCGTCAACCGACAACTCGACGTAACCCAACCGCTAGCCGACTACGGGCAACGCATGGCCGCTGAATTGACCGATCTGTGCGGGTACATCTTCATGCATAAATCCCCGTCCTGCGGCCTGGAACGGGTCAAGGTCTATCACGCCAACGGCAACCCGCAGGACGGTGGTGGCCGGGGTATCTATGCCGCGGCGTTTTGTGCCCGCCACCCGGACCTGCCGGTGGAAGAAGACGGCCGACTCAACGATCCGGTGCTGCGCGAGAACTTCCTGACCCGAGTGTTTGCCTACGCCGCCTGGCAGGATTTGCTGCAGCAGGGTCTCAGCCGCCATGGCCTGACCGACTTCCACGCGCGCTACAAGTACCTGCTGATGGCCCACAACCCGCTGCAGTACAAGGCCCTGGGCAAACTCCTGGGCAGCATGGGCCAGAGCGACCCCGCAGAACTTGGCCCGCGCTATTTCAGCCTGTTGATGAAGGCGCTCAAGCAATGCGCCACCCGCGGGACCCACAGCAATGTACTGCAACACCTGTGCGGCTATTTCAAACAGAGCCTGAGCGTCGAGGACAAACAGGAAGTCCAGCACGTGATCGGCCAATACCGCCTCGGCGTCGTGCCGCTGGTGGTCCCGCTGACCCTGCTCAAGCATCACCTGCGTCATCATCCCGATCCGTACATCGCGCAACAGGTCTACCTGCAGCCGCACCCGGAAAACCTCAGCCTCAGAAATGCGATTTGAATGAACATGCCCAGCGCTACTCACACCCAAGAGCCCGACACCGACTACCAGCAGGCGCTGGACGAAGGCTGGCTGCCGATCCGCGAAGTCGCCCGCGTGACCGGCGTCAACGCGGTCACCCTGCGCGCCTGGGAGCGTCGCTACGGGCTGGTGGTGCCGCAACGTACCCCCAAGGGTCACCGGCTGTTCTCGGCCGAGCATGTGCAACGCATTCACGACATCCTGACCTGGCTCAATCGCGGCGTCGCGGTGAGCCAGGTCAAGCAGTTGCTGGACACACCGCAAGCGTTCAGTTCGCCGGTGGAAAATGACTGGCAGATCCTGCGCCAAAACCTCGCCCAGGCCATCTTTCGCCTGGCCGAGCGCCAGGTCGATGACCTGTTCAACCAGGCCATGGCCCTGTACCCACCACGGACCTTGTGCGAGCAACTGCTGATGCCATTGCTGGCAGAGCTCGAACAACGCTGGCAAGGGCAATTCGGCGCACAGATGGAGCGCACGTTTTTCTACAGCTGGCTGCGCAGCAAGTTCGGTGCGCGGATCTTCCACAACAACCGCCAGTTACGCGGCGCCCCACTACTGCTGGTCAATCACTCCGACCTGCCGCTCGAACCTCACCTGTGGCTCTGCGCCTGGCTGATCAGCAGCGTCGATTGTCCGGTGGAAGTGTTCGACTGGCCTTTGCCGGTGGGTGAACTGGCCCTGGCGGTCGAACACCTGCAAGCGCGCGCGGTGCTGCTGTATTCGAGCAAAACCAGCAACCTGAAACAGCTAACGAAACTCCTGAACAATGTCAGTTGCCCAAAGCTCATCGTCGGACCAACGGTATGTATCCACCAGGCCGGTTTGTCCGAGATCGCCACTGAAATCGCTGATGTATTACTGGCCGACGATCCCCTGTCGGCTCACCAGGTATTGATTCAGCGAGGACTGATCTGATGTCCAGTGCGCAAGCGACCCTGCAATTGATCTGGCTGCGCAGCGACCTGCGCCTGCATGACAACACGGCTCTGAGCACCGCCGCCAATCGTGGCCCGAGCGTCGCGGTGTATCTGTTGAGCCCCGAGCAATGGCTGGCCCATGACGATGCCCCCTGCAAAGTGGATTTCTGGCTGCGCAACCTGCGCGAACTGAGCCAGGCGTTGAGCGCGCTGAATATCCCGCTGCTGATCCGCAGCGCCCCTGCTTGGGACGATGTACCCCGAGTGCTGGCACAGCTGTGCAGCGAACTGAACGTCGAAGCGGTTCATGCCAACGAAGAGTACGGCGTTCACGAAACCCGCCGGGATGCCGCCGTTCGCCTGGCCCTCGACACCCAAGGCATCACCCTGCATCGCTATCTGGATCAGTTGCTGTTCCAACCTGGCAGCGTCCTGACCAAGACCGGCGGCTACTTCCAGGTCTTCAGCCAGTTCCGTAAAGTCTGCTACGCCCGCCTGCACGGCGCTCTGCCACGATTGGTGACGGCACCCGGGATGCAAGCGCCGACGGGTATCGACTGCGACCCGGTCCCCGAGCAAGTGCAAGGCTTCAAGCCCTCGAGCGAGCAGCTTCGCGCACTCTGGCCGGCCGGTGAGGATGAGGCGCAGCGACGCCTGGAGCACTTCACCGATGCCCAGATCAACTACTACAAGGACGAACGCGACTTACCGGCCAAACCCGGTACCAGTCAGCTTTCAGCCTATTTGGCAGCCGGGGTGATTTCGCCTCGCCAGTGCCTGCATGCGGCATTGCAAGCCAATCAGGGCGAGTTCGAAAGCGGCAGCGTCGGCGCTGTTACCTGGATCAACGAACTGCTGTGGCGCGAGTTCTACAAACACATTCTGGTCGGCTACCCCCGTGTTTCCCGGCACCGCGCCTTTCGCCCGGAAACCGAAGCCCTGGCCTGGCGGGATGCGCCCGACGAACTGGCCGCCTGGAAGGAGGCGCGCACCGGCCTGCCGATCATCGACGCCGCCATGCGCCAGTTGCTGGAAACCGGCTGGATGCACAACCGCCTGCGGATGGTGGTGGCCATGTTCCTGACCAAGAACCTGTTGATCGATTGGCGCGAAGGCGAGCGGTTTTTCATGCGTCACCTGATCGACGGTGACCTGGCGGCCAATAACGGCGGCTGGCAATGGAGTTCGTCCACTGGGACCGACTCTGCGCCCTACTTCCGGATTTTCAATCCGATCAGTCAGTCGGAGAAATTCGACACCGAAGGCCTGTTCATCAAGCACTGGCTGCCGGAACTGGCGGGGCTGAACAAAAAAGATATCCACAACCCGGCCGCCATGGGCGGGTTGTTTGGCGTGGCGGATTATCCGCTGCCTATCGTCAACCTCGGCCAATCGCGCGAGCGCGCACTGGCAGCCTTCAAACGTCTGCCCACGCGTCTTGAGGTGAACAGTTCAGAGGGATGACGGATGGCGATACTTTGCCTAGAGTTTCCCCAGACCAACGATTCGGGATGACGGCTTGAACAGGAGCAAAGGATGATTCGGATACCCACACGACGTTATTGGTTAACCGATGCCAGCAATGGCCTGGGTGCCGCCCTGGCCGAGCATCTGCTCAAATCCGGTGCGCACCTGGCGTTGAGCGCTCGCGCCGTGGCTCCCCTCAAAGCCTTCGCCCGCCGCTACCCTGGGCAAGTACTGGTAGCCCCTGGCGACCTGACCAACAGCCAGACCGTGCGCGAGATCGGTGAGCAGATCCAGCAGGACTGGGGCGCGCTGGACACCGTCATCCTCAATGCCGGGACCTGCACGTACGTCGACGCCGCGCAGTTGGACACCAACCTGATCGAACACCTGGTGCGCTGCAACCTGCTTGCCAGCAACTATTGCATCGACGTTGCCTTGCCGCTGCTGCGCACGGGCATCGCGCCGTACCTGGTGGGCATAACCAGTTCTGCGACTTACCTGTCACTGCCGCGAAGCGAAGCCCAGGGAACGTCGAAAGCCGGCCTGCGTCACCTGTTCGAATCGCAGCGCATCACGCTGGCCGAGGACGGCATCGAAGTCACCGTGGTCACCCCAGATTTTATCGCCAGCCCCCTTGGCGGACACGATGTCTTGCCACTGCCGTTGAGCTGGACCGCCGACAAGGCTGCCCGCTACATCATCGACAACCTCAAGTTGCGCCCGCTGGAACTGCCCCTGCCGGCGCTGTCCATGACCGCGCTGTGGCCGCTGTCGAAACGCCCCGGTGAAGGCCAACTGGCGATTGGCAAACCCATGGCCTGGAGCGCGCCGCCGATCAAGGACCTACCGTAACCCCCCACGGACGGTCCCGCCTGGGCGCCCGACAAGCGAGCGTCCGTCAGAGCTTTCACACAGGCGCAGCGCACTGCCTTACACTGGCGCCCATGAATACCATCCCCCTCACCGAAATCGTCGAGCCGGCGGTCACTTGCTCGACGTGCGCGGCCTGTTGCTGCCAGCTCGAAGTGATGCTGATCACCGACACCGGCGTGCCCGAGCGCTTTATCGATACCGACGACTGGGGTGGAGAAGTCATGCTGCGCCTGGACGACGGTTGGTGCGCAGCGCTGGATCGGGACACGATGATGTGCACCATCTACGAAAAACGCCCGCTGATATGCCGGGAGTTCGAAATGGGCGCGCCGGAATGCATCGAGGAACGCCAGGGGATAACTACCGCCTACAGGTGATGGCGTTCCTTCGCCAGCAAGGTCCTATAGGGCCATGGTGTAGTGCAAGGCGTAACTTTCGACGCCGTCGTTGGGACTGCTGATCCCGGCGTTGGAGTAATGGGTGGCGCGGATCCCCACCTCATGTCCACCGGCAAAACGCAGGCCGGCGCCAAAGCGGTCTTCGAACTGGAAGGCCGAGCCGAGCTTGTTGTTCTCCACTTCCGTATGGGCAAAAACAGCCACCCCGATGCCGACTTCAAGATAGGGCCTGACCGATTCCCCGGCGAACTCATACACCAGCACTGGCGAGAACGACAGGCTGTGGTTGCTTGCCGTCTCGTCACCATCCCAGAAGGTGTATGCCCCGTCCCAGTAGCCGGTCAGACGCCCCACTTCGCTCTGCCACCAACTCTTGTCCCATTCAGACTGCAGCCCCAGGCGATACGTCATGGTCGAGTCACTGGTTTGCCCGATTGCAAACTCGATACCCGCCGCTTGTGCGCTGTAGCCATGCCCCAACAATACGGCCGCAAGCGCAGCCAGACAGAACACTCGCTTCATAGGAAACATCCTTTTTATGCGAACGATTGTTTTAGGTTTTTTTGCGTAACAGACGCTGTAATAGAATCTCGCCCCCAAGCAGAAGTTCAGCTGAATTTCAGCGTGTCTACTGGTTGAAGCTTTGCACAACGCCACCGTTATGCCAGAGCAGCGGCAGGATATTTCTCAGGTGCTCGGGACTGGCGCTGGTCCAGAATTGCGCGGGTTGGGCAGGACCGTCCGCCAGCAGTTCACGCTCAGCGAGCAAGCGCTGGGTTTGCCGGGCAACGGCAGCGCCGGTGTCGATCAGACTGATGTCGGCGGGGAGCATTTGCGCGAGGATTGGCTTGAGGAAGGGGTAATGGGTGCAGCCGAGGATAATCGTGTCGCAGCCCTCGTCCAGCAGGGGCTGCAGGTAGCTGCCCAGCAACTGGCACAACGCCGGGCTCTGCAAGTCACCGGCTTCGATCAACTCCACCAGGCCCGGACACGGCTGGGTGACTACCCGTACATCGGTGGCGAAGCGGTCGAGCAAGGCGGCGAACTTGGCACTCTGCAAGGTTCCGGTGGTGGCCAGCACGCCGACTACCCCGCTGCGGGTCGCCGCCGCTGCCGGCTTGACCGCTGGCTCCATGCCGACGATGGGCCACGACGGGTAGTCGCGACGCAAATCCGCCACGCCGGCCACGGTTGCCGTGTTGCACGCCACGACCATGGCCTTGGCGCCTTGGGCCTGGAGAAAATCGGCCATCACTGCGCAGCGTTGGCGAATGAACGCCGGGGACTTCTCGCCGTAGGGAATGTTGCCGCAATCGGCCACGTACAGCAGCGACTCATTGGGCAGCAGCCGGTGAATCTCCGCCAGCACCGACAGCCCGCCAACGCCGGAATCGAACACGCCGATAGGCGCCTCACGCATGTTTGGCACCACAGACGCTGCAGCTTGGATCACGCTTGACCCGCAGCTCACGGAACCGCGTGCCGAGGGCATCGATCAACAACAAGCGGCCCACCAGCGGCTCACCAAAGCCCACCAGCAGTTTCAACGCTTCCAGGGCTTGCAGGCTGCCGACCAGCCCCACCAGCGGGCCGACCACGCCGGCTTCGCTGCAGGTCAGTTCGGCCTCGCTGCCGTGCCCATACAGGCAGTGGTAGCAGGGGCTTTCGGCGCGACGCGGGTCGAACACCGACAACTGACCTTCCAGACGAATTGCCGCGCCGCTGACCAAGGGCTTGCCCGCCGCCACGCAGGCCGCGTTCACGGCTTCGCGCGTGGCAAAGTTGTCGGAACAATCGAGTACCAGGTCGACCGCCGCTACTGCCGCCGCCAACGAGTCGGCATCCAGTGCGGTGCGATGGGCAACCAGTTGAATCTCGGGGTTGATCGCGTTCAAGCGACGGAGCGCCGAATCAACCTTGCTCATGCCGACGCTGTCGGTGTCGTGGATGATCTGGCGCTGCAAGTTGGTCAGGTCGACTGTGTCGAAATCCGCCAAGTGCAATTCGCCCACGCCTGCAGCCGCCAGGTACAGCGCCACCGGTGCACCCAAGCCACCAAGGCCGATGATCAACGCGCGGCTTTGCTTGAGTCGCAACTGGCCGTCGATGTCGACGTGCTGCAACAGAATCTGCCGGCTATAGCGCAACAGCTCTTGATCATTCAGCACGGCAGGCGCCCCAGGCTGATCCGTTGGTGACCGCCGAGGTCCACGCGGCTGTGAACCTCTACGAAACCCTGGGCCAGCAGTAAATCACGCACGGCTGCCGCCTGATCGTATCCATGTTCGAGCATCAACCAGCCACCGGCTTCGAGGTGTTGCGGCGCCTGGGCGATAATCACCCGCAAATCATCCAGGCCATCGGTCCCGGCCACCAGCGCGCTGGCCGGTTCGAAGCGCACGTCACCGGCAATCAGGTGCGGGTCGGCGGCAGCAATGTACGGCGGGTTGCTGATGATCAGGCTGTAGCGATGGTCCTTGAGGGCATCGAACCAGTGACTGCTGAGTACCGTGACGTTATGCAGATGCAGGCGCTGGCGATTGCGCTCGGCCAGGGCCACGGCCTCCAGCACGCGGTCCACCGCCGTCACCTGCCAGACCGGACGCTCGCTGGCCAGCGCCAGGGCGATCGCCCCGCTGCCGGTACCCAGGTCGAGCACCTTGGCCGGTGTCGCCGGCAACAGTTCAAGGGCGGCTTCCACCAGTAACTCGGTGTCCGGACGTGGGATCAGCGTATGCGGTGCGACCTCCAGGTCCAACTTCCAGAAGCCCTGTTGCCCGAGGATATAAGCCACCGGCTCACCGCCGCGACGACGCTGCAGGTAGTGGGCAAAGGTCAGCGCGGCATCACTGGGCACGATGCGCTCGGGCCAGGTGTGCAGGAAGCTGCGGGATTTGCCCAAGGCAGCGGCCAGCAGCAGTTCGGCATCCAGGCGCGCGGTAGGCGAGTCAGGCAGGTCGGCTGCGCGCAACAAACTGGCAATGATGGTCATTTATTCACCTATCGCCGCCAGTTGGTCCGCCTGGTACTCGGCCAGCAGTGGCTCGATCACGGCATCAACGCCACCGGCGAGGATTTCATCGAGGGAGTACAGGGTCAGGTTGACCCGGTGGTCGGTGACCCGACCCTGGGCGAAGTTGTAGGTGCGGATCCGCTCGGAGCGATCACCCGACCCCACCAGCAGTTTGCGCTCGCTGGCGATGGCATTGGCCGCCGCGCTGGTCTGCTGGTCGTTCAACTTGGCCGACAACCAGGACATCGCCCGCGCCCGGTTCTTGTGCTGCGAACGCTCTTCCTGGCATTCGACCACGATGCCGGATGGCAAGTGGGTGATACGAATCGCCGAGTCGGTCTTGTTCACGTGCTGACCGCCCGCACCGGAGGAGCGGTAGGTGTCGACCCGCAAATCCGCCGGGTTGATCTCGATCGCTTCCTGCTCGTCCGGCTCCGGCAACACCGCCACGGTGCAAGCCGAGGTGTGGATCCGGCCCTGGGATTCGGTGGCCGGGACCCGTTGCACGCGATGCACACCGGATTCGAACTTCAGCTTGCCATAGACATTGTCGCCTTCGACCCGGGCGATGACTTCTTTATAGCCACCGTGCTCACCGATGTTCTCCGACAGGATCTCGACCCGCCAGCCACGCCGTTCGGCATAACGCGAATACATGCGGAACAGGTCGCCGGAAAAAATCGCCGCCTCGTCGCCACCGGTGCCGGCACGAATCTCGAGGAACACGTTGCGCCCGTCATTCGGGTCCTTGGGCAGCAGCATGCGTTGCAGGCTGGCTTCCAGTTCGAGCAGTTGCTCCTTGGCTTCGCGGACTTCTTCCACGGCCATTTCGCGCATGTCCGGGTCGCTGTCCTTGAGCAGGGCCTGGGCCCCTTCGAGGTCGCCCTGAACCTTGAGCAACTGTTTATAGGTGGCGACAATCGGCTCGACTTCCGCGTATTCCTTGGAATAGGTGCGGAACTTGTTCTGATCGGAAATGACTTCGCCATCGCCAAGCAAGGCGGTCAGTTCCTCGAAACGGTCCTGGAGGATGTCCAGCTTATTGAGCAGTGACGCTTTCATTGCGGTTTTTTATCCGAAGAGCTATCCGACGCGCCCTCACCGAGGGCAAAGAGTTCCTGGGCCATGGCCAGCGCATCGAGGCGGCCTTCGGCAGTCAGCTTTTTCAACTGCACGCTGGGCGCGTGCAGCAGTTTGTTGGTCAGGCCACGAGCCAGTTGCACCAGCACGTCCTCGGCGCTGCTGCCATTGGCGAGCAGGCGCTGGGCCTTTTGCAATTCTTCATCACGCAGGCGTTCGCTCTGTTGACGATAGGCCTTGAGCACATCGACCGCAGCCAGTTCGCGCAGGCGCACCATGAAGTCGTCGGCGCCGATTGCCACCATCTCTTCCGCTGCCTGGGCTGCACCCTGGCGACTCTTGAGGTTTTCGGCGACCACTTCGTGCAGATCGTCGACGCTGTACAGGTAGACGTCGTCCAACTCACCCACTTCCGGCTCGATATCTCGCGGTACGGCAATATCGACCATGAATATCGGCTTGTGCTTGCGCAGTTTCAAGGCGCTTTCCACGGCGCCCTTGCCCAGGATCGGCAATTGGCTGGCGGTGGAGCTGATCACGATATCGCTGCGCACCAGTTCCGCCGGGATGTCCGAGAGCAACACCGCGTGGGCGCCGAACTGTTCAGCCAACAGGCTCGCGCGCTCCAGGGTTCGGTTGGCGACCACGATGCGCTTGACCCCCAGTTCGTGCAAATGGCGGGCGACCAGGGTGATGGTCTCGCCGGCGCCGATCAGCAACGCCTGGCTGCGTTGCAGATCACTGAAAATCTGTTTGGCCAGGCTGACGGCGGCAAACGCCACCGACACCGGGTTCTCGCCGATGGCCGTGTCGGTGCGCACCTGCTTGGCGGCATTGAACGTCGCCTGGAACAACCGCCCGAGCAATGGGCCGATGGTGCCGGCCTCACGCGCCACGGCGTAGGCCGATTTCATCTGGCCGAGGATCTGCGGCTCACCCAGGACCAGCGAGTCGAGCCCGGAGGCGACCCGCATCATGTGACGAACTGCCGCATCATCTTCGTGCACATAAGCACTCGCGCGCAGCTCTTCGAGGCTCAAATGGTGATAATCGGCCAGCCAACGCAGCACGGTATCGGCACTCAGTTGATCCTGTTCTATATAGAGTTCGCTGCGATTGCAGGTGGAGAGGATCGCAGCTTCGCGGCTGTCGGTGAGTCGGCAGAGCTGCTGCAAGGCCTCAACCAGCTGCTCCGGAGTAAAGGCCACGCGCTCGCGGACGTCTACGGAAGCAGTCTTGTGGTTAATACCGAGTGCAAGGAAGGCCATTCAAGATCGCTGATGATGTCGAGAAGCCGACAATTGTCCTACTTCGCCAGACCGAGAACAACCACCGTTAACTATTGTCCTACTACCTTGTGCCTTTATAGGTGCATGTAGGAGCGGGTGCCCGCTTGCGGGTTGCTCGCGAAAAACTCAAGGCATCGCGCTATTTCAGGGTGCCCGCGTCAGCGTTGACAACCATCGCGAGCAAGCCGCAAGCGGGCGCCCGCTCCTACATAAAGAGATAAAGAGCGCCCCGGTTATGTTTGGCCGAAGGCTTGTGTCATGATGATCCGACCGCAGGTTAGTCGTCCTCTTCCTATATGAATAGATCTTCCGCGTTGCTCCTCGCTTTTGTCTTCCTCAGCGGCTGCCAGGCCTTGGCACCCGTTTCGTCGGACGGTACGCCGCCGGTCGAAGACAGCACTCCGGCCCCTGAAAAGCCCAAGGTTTACAGCTCATTCAGCGAAGAAACCGTCTTCAGTCTGTTGAGCGCCGAACTGGCTGGCCAGCGCAATCGTTTCGACATTGCCCTGGACAACTACGTGACCCAGGCGATCAATACTCAGGATCCGGGCATCTCCGAGCGGGCATTCCGTATCGCCGAATACCTGGGCGCCGATCAGGCAGCCCTG
>Ga0247804_10001033_pt1 | contig 12931 bp, 12 predicted proteins | sample UWRJL029104C1_FD_181142 | JGI IMG/M metagenome (GOLD analysis project Ga0247804, IMG submission 181142) | Plant litter microbial communities from Arlington Agricultural Research Station in Wisconsin, United States - UWRJ-L029-104C-1 | ecosystem: Environmental > Terrestrial > Plant litter >...
TGCCGGTGGAACCGTATCAGGCCTCACCACAGGCGCCTGGAAAAAGCCTTTTGCAGATACACTTTCGCCATTCAGTAACAGGAACGCTACCGCCACCAATACAAAAACTACAGTTAGTTTTGAATTTTTTTCTCTAATAAGCAACATCCGGTAAATCAATTAACGTAGAGTCTTTTCAAATGGCTTTTAACGCTTTTTTTATCAAATCTTCTAATTCTACTAAAGATGGTTCGGCACGGATAACTTTTTGGATGGCTTGTTCGGCCTGCGACCTTGAAATGCCCAGGGCGATCAGCGCATTTAACGCGTCCTGCTCTGAACTATTGTGTTGCCCGCCGGGAAGCATGATTTCGGACGATTGTTTACCCACTTTATCCCTCAACTCCAATACCAACCGCTCCGCCGTTTTTTTCCCTATTCCTTTGACACTTTCCAACAGCTTAACGTTGCCCTGCACAATGGCCCTGCTTACTTCGGCGGGTTTGAGGTTAGACAACATCATCCGCGCAGTAGCTGCACCAACGCCGGAAACACCGATCAGCGACACAAACATTTCCTTTTCTTCCCTTTCAAAAAAACCGTACAGCACATGCCCGTCCTCTTTTACCTGCAGGTAGGTAAAAAGCCTTCCCTGTTCCAATGATTGTATTTGCGAATATGTATTGAGGCTGATGTTCACCTCGTAACCAACGCCATTTACATCAAGGTAAACCTGGGCCGGACTCTTATAACTAAATTTACCTTGCAGATATGCGTACATGTCGGTTCCTGTCAGCAACGAAAATAAGGATATTTTGGCAGCATTGGGCCGAAAAATAAGGCTGCATTTTTTTATGTATTTTTACTCCCCGATACAAAGGACAAAAGAACCAATAAACAAAACTGCATGCAAAAAACTACTGCCGCCATTACCGCCGTAGGTGGCTACGTGCCCGAATACCGGCTCACCAATAAAGAACTGGAAACCATAGTAGATACAACTGATGAATGGATAAGGACCCGCACCGGCATCGAGGAAAGGCGGATATTGAAGGGCGAAGGCCTGGGCAGCAGCGACATGGGCGCCCCCGCCGTACTGGAACTATGTAAAAAAAGAGGCATCGAACCTTCGGAGATCGATTGCCTGATCTGCGCCACCGTTACCCCCGACATGGTTTTCCCCGCAACGGCCAACATCATCTGCGATAAAATAGGCGCCGTGAACGCTTTTAGTTACGACATCGCCGCCGCCTGCTCCGGTTTTTTATACGCCCTCACCACCGGCGCTTCCCTGGTAGAAAGCGGCCGTTACAAGAAAGTAGTGGTGGTAGGGGTAGATAAAATGAGCAGCATCATCGACTACAGCGACCGCAGCACCTGCATCATCTTCGGCGACGGCGCCGGGGCCGTACTGCTGGAAGCCAACGAAGAAGGCAACGGTGTGCTCGATAGCATTTTAAAAAGCGACGGCAGCGGCAGCGCATATTTACACATGAAAGCCGGCGGGTCCGTAAAACCCTCCACCGTGGAAACGGTGCTGGCCAAGGAACATTTTGTGTACCAGGAAGGGCAAACAGTTTTTAAATTCGCCGTAAAAGGCATGGCCGACGTGGGTTACGAGCTGATGCAACGCAACAACCTCACCGCCGACGACATTGCCTGGCTTACCCCCCACCAGGCCAACCTGCGCATCATCGACGCTACGGCCAACCGCATGGGACTGCCCAAGGAAAAGGTAATGATCAACATACAGAAATTTGGGAATACTACGGCGGGTACGATTCCTTTATGCCTGTGGGAATGGGAAAGTAAGCTGAAGAAAGGCGACAATATTATTTTGGCGGCTTTTGGCGGCGGGTTTACCTGGGGGGCGACGTGGGTGAAGTGGGGGTATAACGGATGATTTTCCAAGCCACGACCGATTGTGTAAAGTTAAAATGCGAATGTGAAAGCAAAAAAGTGCAATACTTTTAGTTTGTAAACAACTGAAGTTGAGGCGCTATAATTTTGAACTTTGGATAAAACACCCCAATGATAACAAATGGATTTAATGCCCTCCGCCTATGCCATTCAGCTGTTGTGCCTAAAAAAAGATAAACATCTTTAGTCAAAGCAAGATCATTAAAATATTTTTCCCTAACTTTTTGCAAGGCAATATTCTCATCACCTTCAGCAGCCTTTAAACAATTCCAGTACAATGCGCCAATCTCCCAGTCTTCAATCATCATTTTCGATTCTTTACCCTCTGCATCAATAATATGATATTTAAATTTATAAGGTACTTTTTTTATGGGTATTCTCGGTGCCAGATTTTCGTTATTGTGAGAAGTAAAAAGGTCAATTTGTTTTAGCTGTTCTAACCATTCACGTTTCCATTCTTTATCATCATCTTCAATGATCAGGTCTACTATTTTGGCAGGTTTAAAAGTGGCAAGAGATTTATTTGTAGGGTCTTTAGAAAGAGCAATAAGGTCTGACATTTTATAAAAAACTTCCTTTAAACAAATGCCTTTCCTTTCTTCCCACTCATACTTGGTACCAATTTCACCTAATAGTTTTTTATCTGATAAATCAGGATGAACCGGAGAATAACTTTCTGGGCGAAAATCAAATTTGGTAGGCCTGCGTAAATCCAGTTCAATCCATTGGTATTTTTTAAAAGCAAGAAATTTAAACGGTACAGGATAAATCCTAATCCACTGGCCATTTTCTAAAAACCCTCCGGTGCAAACTAATTCATCATAAGATCGGGAGGGAAGCGGATAAGTGGTTACAGTAATTAGAACCTTGGTTAAGGCCATTAAATGTGTTTTAGTTCATAAACCCATCCTGGCAAACTGGTAATGGCATCAGCTAGATGTTTTCTATGACACTGGCAAATGTTTGCCTCAAAACAGGTTAAAGCAATTCGCTTATTAATTATTAGTAAATCTAATATTTGGTTTTGATATTCGGAAGTTTTTGACAGATTATTTTTAACATAGCCCACAAACAGTTTATCATAATCAGCTTGGCTTTTTAATTCCTGACGCAAGTCTGATTGTATCCCTACTTCCGGCATATGCAAATATTCGATTCCCACATTTCCGCAATACCGCTTTAACTGGCTTTTTGAAAAGCCAAACTTCATACTTAACGCATTTCTTCTTACATCAATAAGAACCTTTACATCATTTTTAATAAGCCTGTTCAGGTATTCTTCCAGTGAAATTCCTTCATACCCGATTGTAAAAAGTTTAATTAAATTTTCGGAAGGCGCTGATTTTTTTACAACTTCAAACTCATCAGTGCTTAATAACTTTTCGGCAATTTTTGATTTGATGGCAGTGTATGGATATGTATTGTAAGTGAACCTGATTAGATCGCTAGTAGTACAGCCATTAAACTTCGAATGGACTGATAAAATAATTCTTTTATCAGTATCAGTTAATGTAGAAAAATAATTTTTTGTATCAACCTTATGTATGGTTTTACTGCTGTCTTCTGAAAGTAAATTATTTTTATACATCGTTTCAATATCCGCATGTAATGAAAAAGAATAACAACCGTACTGGTAAGGCACAAAATCATATTCCGGCTTCTGTTGTTCTTTGGTTATAACCAATAGTAATTTATATAAATCTATTTGCAGCAATTTCCCTCCAAATGCCTGTAAAAGTCCTAATATTATCTTGCGCCGGTAAAACATAGGCAAAGTTATTTCAAATAATTGATTGTAAAATAGAATCTCTTTAAAAGAATAAAATGGTTTACTGAACTGGTGCGAAAGTTTTGCCCAGGCAGGCTTCTGAATGCCTACTAAATTCTCCCGCTCTTCAACTGCAGCATAAGCAAATCGTAAATACATACCTCTACTAAACAAAGCCTTTCTCAAAATATCCCGTCCCTAACCCCTGCTTACCAGACCGCAGGGGCGCACGTTCAAAAGTAAAATATACGCTCGCTAGAAAGTGTCTTGTCCAGTGTGGTAGTTGGCACCTCTGCGCCTCGGCTCGTGCCTCACGAGCCGAAATCATGTTTAAAGATCATTTGTGTTGCGGTGTTATAATCTTCGCAACAAAAACAAAAAATTTGTGATTGTTGAGCAGAAAGGTTACACTTGATCAGCTTACATCAAAACCCCGTTCCCCAACCCCTGCTTACCAGACCGCAGGGGCGCACGTTCAAAGTAAAATATACGTTCGCTGGAAAGTGTCTTGCCGGGCTTAGTAAATGGCCCAGCTTAAGACCTTTACATATGCGCCTACTAAATTTTATCGATAACCCCCTCCTGTTTTTTTCTCCCAATTCCCGTGAAAAATCTCCTACACAGGCAATAGGCTTTTTAATACCTTTAGTCCATAACAGTCAAATCAAAGGAAAGGCATAAAATACGGCTCATTGAATATTTTACCTTACGAATATTGCACGCTATCTTATTTTAAAAATTTAAATTGCTGCTTATGCAAACCAACGACATGTCAAACAAAACCATACACCAGGGTCGTAATGTAAAACGCTTCCGCGAAATGCTCGGTATCAAACAGGAAGCGCTGGCCTTAAACCTCGGCGACGACTGGTCGCAAAAAAAGATATCCCTGCTCGAATCAAAAGAAACCATTGAACCGGCACTTTTACAACAGCTATCTGCTGCATTGAAAATACCGGTGGAGGCAATCCAGAATTTTGATGAAGACCAGGCATTGAATGTAATCTCCAATACATTCAATGAAGTTGCTTTCATTGGAACGAATGTCGGTCCTAACAATGTCAACCCCATTGAAAGAATAACCCAACTGCATGAAGAAAAAATGGCCTTATACGAACGCATGCTCAAAGAAAAAGATGAAATGATGACAAAGCTGGAAATGCTGTTGAATAAAGTAAATGGTTAAGTATGCCACTTATAAAACGGGCACAATACTTATTAATCAACACTTTCCAATCATAGTCAATCTCAAAATCATTTTAAAGATCACAGTTCAAACAATTTCCCGGCTACCTCTCATTTGTATTTGCTGATCATCCACCCTTATCACCATAGTTACCTTCCTCATTTAACAATCTGTTATCCTGTTTAACACCTTTGGTATCCTTGCTTGCAATGTAGTCTTCCTTGCCTGTAATGTTAGCTTCCTTGTTTGCAATGTAGCCTTCCTTGTTTGTAATGTTGTCTTCCTTGTTTAGCAAGTTGGCCATGTCATTAACAATGTAGCTTTCCTTGTTTGCAATGTAGCCTTCCTTGTTTAGCAATCTGTCAACCTTATTCACCTGTCAGCTTATACAAGTTTACAACCAGCCCGCTATCTATTATAAGTTTTTAATATTAGTTAACAATTCACGCTATACTTTTAAAACACAATCATTTTTAATCACGTTTTAAACCCTTAAAAACATGGCATCAAAATCCGAGATCAGCTTTGGCGCAAGATTGCTCAATGCTGAAAAGATGGTAACCCATCTTCAATCCTTCGCAGGTTATACACCGCCCGCCGTCGGCCAGTCCCCGGCAAAATTACAAACCCTTATCACCACCATCAAAGAGCAGAACAACGCCGCAGCGCGCAACCTGCAGTCCTATTCCGCCGCCGTCGATACCCGGCAAAAACTGTTTCAAAAAGACAGCGACTCGCTGATTCGGATAATGAGCCCCATCGCTGCCGTGGTTCGTTCCGTATTTGGCAAGTCGTCCAAAGAAGCCGCCGGCATTGGCGCAATGGTTACAAAGATCAGGGGCGCAAGTATAACCAGGACCCGCAAAGACCCCGATGCGGATTTTGTCAGCCAGTCCGAAAAATCTTACGGCAGCCTCACGCAAAATTTTGCAGACATGATCGCTACCCTCCAAAATTATGGCGGCGCTTACAAGCCCGCAAACGATAAGATCAGTATAGCATCTTTATCAGCCCTGCTCGCGCAACTCGAGCAATCCAACACAGCCGTTACAGCAGCCTATGGCACTCTCAAAGAAACCCGCGACGACAGGGTAACCTTTTATAAAGACCTTGCCGCGCTGGCACAGCGCATAAAAGATGCCGTAAAAAGCCAATACGGCATTACTTCAACCGAATATGTTTTGGTAAAAGGATTAAAAGTATAAGTCGATTATAAAAGGCTGCAGGTTGAGTTTACGTTACAGCTTGCAGCCTTTATTTAACTTTGTTGGCACATAGCGGCCTGCCAATGGCAGAACGCCCGCCAGTTAAGAATAAAATTATTTTTTCAGTCGCCTCGATAAAAAATAAACGCCACTTAATTGTAGAATAGCTGCGAATAAATATACAAGAGGCAAACCTTTTTTACCCATGTGATAATAGTCATAGGCAATAACCAATGACAAAACACCTTCAATGATAAAAAAGCAATTGTCGATCCAGGGAAATTTTGATTTGAGTGGATGATGAAATACCGCGATGCTTAAGAAAATTACACCGGAAACTGCAAAATAAATGTAGGAAGGGTGGCCATGTTTATATTTTTCATAAGCATGCAAAAAGATGATTACGGCTGCTAAAATATGAGAAGCCTTCTTTAGTTTCTCCTTCCTTTCCAGGGATTTGTTGAGATTCATTTACCAGGGTGTTGACTTTGAATGCCTTGTTGCAATCTTAAATATACAAACATTCCCACAACATGGTTTTTCGCAATTTCTTTCAAGAAAACGCCTGCCCTGCCGCAATATTTGCTTTTACTTCATTCTCATATCCTGGGGGGCTATTTCACCACAAACAACCCAAAAAATGTAACTTTAACCCTCATTCTTCAATCATGAGAAAAAGTTTATTCCTGTTTTGCTTGCTGGCCTGCCTCGGCATCAACGAAACCCAGGCCCAGTTTACCCGGTACATCGTGCGGCTGAAAGACAAAGGCACCAACCCCTTTGCCATCAACAACCCGGCACAATATTTAAGCGCAAGGGCCATTGCCAAACGTACGCGGTACAATATTCCCATCGATTCGGCGGACCTGCCCATTACCCCGCGTTATATCGACAGCATCCGCCTCGCCGGCGCCGTTACCATCCTCAACCATTCCAAATGGCTGAACCAGGTAGCGATACAAACCACGGATGCGGCCGCACTGGCGAAGATCAACAGCTTTCCTTTCGTGCTCGGTACCAGCGGCATCGCGGCAAGGGAAGCCACCATACCGGTGAACAAGCAACTGGATGCACCGGTCGATGCCAACATTGTTGCCCCCCAGCCACAATCGGGTACCGCGGGCGATCATTATAGCTATGGCGTATCGTACAACCAGGTGCATTTGAACAATGCCGACTTCCTGCACAACCGCGGCTTTCGCGGGCAGGGCATGAACATGGCGATCATGGATGCCGGTTTTTTCCATTACCTCAGCCTGCCTACGTTCGACAGCGTACGCAACAACGGTCAAATATTAAGCACCTGGGATTTCGTGGCCGGCAACGCCAGCGTAGACGAGGATGATGCGCATGGCAAGAACTGCTTCAGCATCATTGCCGCCAATATGCCGGGTACTTTTGTAGGCACGGCGCCCAAAACTTCTTTTCATCTTTACCGCACGGAAGATGTGTTCAGCGAATACAAGATCGAAGAACAGAACTGGGTGGCGGCAGCCGAAAGGGCCGACAGCCTGGGCGTGGATGTATGTTCGGTTTCGCTGGGCTATTACAATTTTGACAACGCTTCTTTGAACTATACCTATGCCGATATGAACGGCAATACCACCATCATTGCGCGGGGCGCCGACATGGCGGCTAAAAAAGGCATGCTGGTAACGGTGGCCGCGGGCAACGAAGGCAGCAGTCCCTGGCATTACATCATTTCCCCTGCCGATGGCGACAGCGTACTGGCCGTAGGCGCGGTAAACAATTCGGGCCAGGTGGGCAGCTTCAGCAGTTACGGTCCTACCAGCGACGGGCAAATAAAACCCAATGTATCGGCCGTGGGCGTGGGCGCCGTGATCGCCAACAACAGCAACGGCCAGCCTACCTTCAGCAACGGTACTTCCTATGCCTGTCCCAACATGGCGGGCATGGTTACCTGTTTATGGCAGGCCTTCCCGGAAGTGAACAACATGACCATCATCAATACCATACAACAGGCGGCTACCAAAGCCAACAACCCCGACGACCGCGTTGGCTATGGCATTCCCGATATGAAGAATGCGTACGTAAGGCTGGTAAGGCAATTGTTTACCAGGAACTTTACACAGGGCGCCTGCAAAACCAATTTACAATGGCGTGTAAAAACCGATTCGGCAATCAAATTGTTTGTTGAGAGAAAACTGTCGACCGGCAGTTACAGCACCTTATCCACCATCAATTCTACCGGCGCTTTTGCATTGAATAATTTTACTTACGAAGACGACATGAGCGCTTTGCCAACCGGCAGCTATACCTACCGGTTGCGGATAGACGTAGCAGCCGATACAAGTTTTTACCTGGATTCCGTTACGGTGAATTTTACGGCCAAACCGGCACTGGGTACTGATAAGAACCAGAACATCTGCGTAAGCAACCCGCTCGACCTTACGACCCAGTTCAATACAACCGGGCTTACCGCAACTTATACCATCGGCGGAAACCCGGTGCCTGCGCCCAATGCAGTGAACGTGAGTGGCACCTACCGCATCGTAGCTTCCAATACATCCGGTTGCAGCGATACCGCGCTGGTAAACCTAACCGTTACCCCGTTGCCTTGTGGCGTTGTACCGCCCAACCCTACTGTGTTTGGTGATACAACGACTATTGGCCCTAACCCGGTCCGGAACAACTTAACAGTAAGGATCGAAAGAAATACAGCGGTTACCGGCACCATCCTGGTGACAACTACTTCGGGGCAGAAGATATATACACGCAACTTCCAGCAGCCGGCCGGCAACAATTTTTATACGATACCGATGAATGGTATGGCCAAAGGCATTTATTTTGTTACCGTTCGGGTGAACGATAAAAAAGTATTTACGAGAAAGATAGTGAAAGATTAAGCGAGCGGTTTGCGGAACACGGCCACGAACATGGTGTCCGCTTTTTTATCATAACCTTTTAATAATTCCATTTGCAGCAATTGTAAATGGAATTTTTCTTTTATGAAATCAACCAGTTCTTCATTCTCCTTTTTAAAGGCGGAGCAGGTGATGTACACGAAATAGCCTTTGGCAGGCATGGCGGGGATAACGGTTGAAACAATGTCCTGCTGCCGTTGGGCATAGCTGTCAATTTGTGCCGGGTCGAAATAATAAAGTTGTTCGGGGGTACGGCTCCAGGTGCCGCTGCCGGTGCAGGGTGCATCGCAGAGGGTGATATCGGCGGCAGGATAAGTACGGCCCGTTTCTTTTGACAGGTCGGCCGTAAAAGCCTCCAGCATGCGGATGTTGGCGGCATCGAAGCGTTTGCGCAGGTTGGCCAAAATGCTTTCGCGTATGTCCGAAACCGTTAGCCGTATGTTGCCATGCAGGATATCATTGATCAAAATAGATTTACCGCCGCTTGCCGCGCAGCAATCCCATACTGAATAGCCCTTCTCCCCTTTTTCAAATGCGGGCGACCTGAAAAAATCCAGTACCTGTTGGGAATTTAAATCCTGTATCACTACTTCCCTGTCGGGCTCCAGTATGTTCGTAATGTTGGTGGCATTGGAAAGCGCAATAGTACTATTACTGACTTTGGTATAGGCAATGCCTGCAGTTTCCAGCTTTTCTTCAACCGTTGCCTGTTTACCGGGACGAACGCGTAAAAAAAGATCGGGTTGCTGAAGAAAGGATAGTGTGAAGGCATCGGCATCTATGCCTTCGCTTAATGCTTCGGTCCAGGGGAAAATAGCTTTTGTTGGAATGCCTGCCAGTTGCAGTTTATTGGGCGTGGTTGCCGCTAAATGTGCTTGGCATTCTTCTTTAAAAAGACCCGGCATTTCAGCGCTGCGCGGATCGAGGATAAAGGCCGACAGCGCCATGCTCTCCGTAATTAAAAGACCTGTCGCCGCTTTACCCAGCCGGAAATAATTGTAACAAAAGGCAGCGATGCTTTTCCGGTCTTTGGAACCGTATTTTTTGTCTGCCGCAAAAAATTGTTTGAGGTAAATGGCAAACGGGACCTTGCCATCATATTGTTCTATGATCTTTAGGGCGGTGTTGAAGTGGGAGTGGTAGCGCATCAGGAAAGTCAAAAGTTAAAAGTCAAAACCAAAAAACAGAAAGCCTCCCCTTTGGGTTTTGACTTGTTAATTTTGACTTTATATGAGTTTGCTTAGAGTTCCAGCAAAGATTTCACCGGGTCCTGTCCAAACAACAGCAGCGCCGGGTTTTCCAGCAGGTTCTTTACCCGTACAAGGAAGCCAACGGATTCGCGGCCGTCGATGATGCGGTGATCATAGCTGAGTGCCACGTACATCATCGGCTTGATGACTACCTGGCCGTTTACCGCCATCGGCCTTTCCACGATGTTGTGCATGCCGAGGATGGCGCTTTGCGGTATATTGATGATCGGCGTGCTCATCATGGAGCCAAAGATGCCGCCATTGGTGATGGTGAAAGTGCCGCCGGTCATTTCTTCTATTGTGAGTTTGTTGTTCTTTGCTTTGGTGGCAAGGTCCACAACCGCCGCTTCGATGCCCGCCATGCTAAGACTTTCGGCATTGCGGATCACCGGTACCACGAGGCCTTTCGGCGCACTCACGGCAATGGAAATGTCGCAATAATCATGGAAGATTATTTGTTCGCCGTCGATGTAGGCATTCACGGAAGGAAATTCCTGCAACGCATAGCAGCAGGCCTTGGCGAAGAAACTCATAAAGCCGAGGTTCACCGAATGTATTTCTTTAAACTTGTCTTTGTATTGTTTGCGGATGTCCATGATCGGGCCCATGTCCACTTCGTTGAAGGTGGTGAGCATGGCCGTGGTATTCTTCGCTTCCACCAGGCGGCGGCTGATGGTTTTGCGCAGGTTGCTCATCTTCTCCGGGCGGTCGTTGCGGTTGAAGAGTTCAACGCCGGGTTTGCGGCCGGGGTTGCTCAATGCCTGCAGTACATCCTGTTTCATGATGCGGCCGTTGCTGCCGGTGGCGCTTACTGATTTTACATCTACTTTTTTATCGGCGATGATGGCAGCCGCTACAGGCGTGGCTTTTACGTCTGTGGCCGGGGCCGCTGCTGTAGCAGGTTTGGTTTCAGTTTTAGTTTCCGGTTTGGCTTCGGTCTTCGCTTCTGCAGCAGGCGCGGCTTTTTCAGCAGCCGGTGCGCCTTCTGGGTTCTGCGCTTCGGTATCGATGCTGCAAACGAGGTCGCCTATCTTCAGCGTATCGCCTTCCTGCGCCACGATCTTTATCGTGCCCGCCTGTTCGGCATTGATCTCGAAAGTGGCTTTCTCGCTTTCCAGTTCCGCGATCACTTCGTCCCGGTCGGCCCATTCGCCATCTTTTTTGAGCCATTTTACCAGTGTTACTTCGCTGATGCTTTCCCCTACGGTTGGAACTTTTATCTCGATTGCCATGGATGGTGATTTTGTAAGTTGTGCAAATTTAAGCGTTATAGCATGAATTTATTACACGGATTTTGCGGACCTGCCTGCCGGTAGGCAAGTTACACAGATTAGCAACGTATGCTACAATCTCTCTCTCCACCGGGGAGAACTTGTCCCGAAGTATTCGGAAAGTTGGGAATGAGGTCAGGAAAATCACTTTAATCAGTTCTGATCATAGTTCAGACAATTAGCGGAACGTAATGCCGCTGGCTCCCTCTCCACCGGGAGAGGGTTGGGGTGAGGCGAACGCAATGCTGCTAACTCCCTTCTACACCAGGGGAGAAAGTTCGTCCCGAATTAACTTCGGGAGGATGGGGATGAGGGATCAGTTCCCCAAATACGACCGCAACAATTTACACCTCGAAGCCGTACGCAGTTTGGTGATCGCCTTATCCTTGATCTGGCGCACCCTTTCGCGGGTAAGGTGAAAATGTTCGCCGATGTCTTCGAGGCTGAGGGCATGGTCCACGCCGATGCCGAAGAAAAAGCGGATGACATCTTTTTGTCTTTCGGTAAGCGTGCTGAGAGAGCGGTCTATTTCAGTTTTCAAAGAGGCCTTAAAGGCGAGTTCGTTGTCGGTGCTCACGGCGTTGTGGTTCACCAGCACATCGATGAGGGTGCTGTCTTCGCCGTCGGACAGGGGCTGGTCCATGCTCACGTGGCGCGCCGACATGCCCAGCGTGGCAGCTACTTCCTCCGTATCCATATCCAGCAAAAAGGCCAGTTCTTCCGCGGTTGGTTCGCGTTCGTATTCCTGTTCCAGTTGTGAATAGGCTTTGCTGATGCGGTTGGTGAGCCCTACTTTATTGAGCGGCAATCGTACGATGCGCGATTGTTCGGCGAGTGCCTGCAAAATGCTTTGTCGGATCCACCACACGGCGTAAGAAATGAATTTGAAGCCGCGGGTTTCATCAAAGCGTTGCGCCGCTTTGATCAGTCCCAGGTTACCTTCGTTGATAAGGTCTGGTAATGTAAGTCCCTGGTTCTGGTATTGCTTGGCAACGGAAACCACGAAGCGGAGGTTGGCTTTCGTTAATTTGTCCAAAGCCTGCTGGTCACCTTGCCGGATGCGGAGGGCCAGTTTTACTTCTTCCTCAGGACTGATCAGTTCTACTTTCCCGATCTCCTGTAAATACTTTTCTAAGCTTTGGCTTTCACGGTTGGTAATCGACTTAGTGATCTTAAGCTGGCGCATGCTCATAAGCCTGGGAGTTTTGGTTGGTTAGTGATTGGCTAAGGGTTAACACTTTGTTAAAAATCCCTTTAGTTATTAACGTAATTTATACTATTTAACGTACGTTGCCAAAAATATTTTTTATAAAACAGGGGACTTCAGGCTATATATTTTGAAAAAATTTAAAGAAAAGCGCTTTCTGTTAAAACAAAAATAATTGGCCAAATATTTTTATAAGCGGTTTATTTTGTTATTATTGCACGGTATCAAGGATTATATATAAATGTAAAGAATGAGTAAGA
>Ga0247804_10001034_pt1 | contig 12928 bp, 9 predicted proteins | sample UWRJL029104C1_FD_181142 | JGI IMG/M metagenome (GOLD analysis project Ga0247804, IMG submission 181142) | Plant litter microbial communities from Arlington Agricultural Research Station in Wisconsin, United States - UWRJ-L029-104C-1 | ecosystem: Environmental > Terrestrial > Plant litter >...
GTAGAAGAAAGGATTGTAGCCACCGTAGCCATAGCCCCAGGGCGAGCCGTAGCCATAGCCGCCGAAACCGTACCCGCCGTAGCCCCAGGGCCGGCCAAAGCCGATGCTGATGCTTACGCCCGAGCCGTAGCCATAATACGGGCTGTAGTAAGGGTTATAAAACGGGTCGGCCCACACGGTACTGTAGCCGTAAGGCGAGTAGAGGTAAGGCGAGGGGCTGATGACCGTGTAAGGGGCATAAGCAACGGGGGCGTAATTGGTTACGCCCGGGGTGTAATAGTCGTAGCTCGGCACGCCGTTCGGATACACCTTGCTGGTGGAGTAGCCGCCGTTGCTGTCGTCGTAATACTGGTCGTTGCCCGCCGATTGGTTGCTGGCGCTGCCGTTGTAGTCGGGGTTGGTAGCTTCGTCGGTAGGGGCGGGCGCCGAGGTGGCGGGGGCCGAGCTGCCGGAAGCGTAGGGCTGGTTATAGGTTTGCGTGGCGGGGCGTGCTACGGCGGTCGTGCGGTCCTTGGAGGAGTAGTATACCCCGTCGTCTTCCGACGTGGCGATGGCCCCGGTGCCGGCGCAGCCGCTCAGAGCGAGCAAACCTAACGCGGGTAGGATGGCGGTGAGGGAATTTTTCATGACTGATTGACGAGTAGGGGTAGGCTGGCAGGATGTAAAATAACAACCCCGGCCGCGAAAAAGACATTAAATCGGCGTGAAATTCAGCGCGTAATTCAACTTTCTCTTAAAACGGTAAAAAGCGGCTGCGGTTTAATAACGTAATTTCGCCCCGAAACGGTGCCCGTGTTCAGTTCAAGTTCTGTTCAAAAGCCGTACCAGCCGGGCCGACCAATTTCGATTATTTCTAAGATGCCCGTTATGAGCAAAAAGTTGCCTACCCGCCAGGAAGATTATTCGCTCTGGTACAATGAATTGGTGAAGCGTGCCGGTTTGGCCGAAAATTCGGCCGTGCGCGGCTGCATGGTCATTAAGCCCTACGGCTACGCCATTTGGGAAAAAATGCAGCGCACGCTGGACGATATGTTCAAGCGCACCGGCCACGAAAACGCCTATTTCCCGCTGTTCGTACCCAAAAGTTTGTTCGAAGCCGAGGAAAAAAACGCCGAGGGTTTCGCCAAAGAGTGCGCCGTGGTAACCCACTACCGCCTCCAGAACGACCCCGACCGCCCGGGCAAGCTACGCGTGGACCCGCAAGCCAAGCTCGAAGAAGAGCTGATTGTGCGCCCCACTTCGGAAGCCATTATTTGGAGCACGTACAAAAACTGGGTGCAGAGCTACCGCGACCTGCCGCTGCTCATCAACCAGTGGGCCAACGTAGTGCGCTGGGAAATGCGTACCCGCCTGTTTCTGCGCACGGCCGAATTTCTGTGGCAGGAGGGCCACACCGCCCACGCCACCGCCGCCGAAGCCGTGGCCGAAACCCGGCAGATGCTCGACGTGTACGCTGAGTTTGCCGAGGAGCACCTGGCCCTGCCGGTAGTGAAGGGCGTGAAAACGCCGAACGAGCGTTTTGCCGGGGCCGAAGATACCTATTGCATCGAGGCGTTGATGCAGGATGGCAAGGCTTTGCAGGCCGGTACCAGCCACTTCCTGGGGCAGAATTTCGCCAAGGCTTTTGACGTGACTTTCGCTAACAAAGAAGGCGGCCTGGAGCACGTGTGGGGCACGAGCTGGGGCGTGAGCACCCGCCTGATGGGCGCGCTGGTGATGGCGCACTCTGATGATGAAGGCCTGGTGCTACCACCCAAGCTGGCACCCATTCAGGTGGTTATCGTGCCAATTTACAAAACCGGCGAGCTCGACGCCCTGCTGGAGCGCATCAAGCCCATTCAGATGGGCCTCATTCAGCGCGGCATTTCGGTGAAAGTGGACAGCCGCGACACCGAGCGGCCGGGCTTCAAGTTTGCCGAGTGGGAAATGAAGGGCGTACCCGTGCGCCTGGCCATCGGCGCCCGCGACCTCGACAACGGCACCGTGGAAGTGGCCCGCCGCGACACGAAGGAGAAAATGAGCTTGCCCCTGGCCGACATCGTAGCCAGCGTGGACCAGCTGCTGACCGACATTCAGGCCAACATCTACGAGCGCGCCAAGGCCTTTCGTGCCGAGCGCACCACTCGCGTGGATAGCTACGAGGAGTTCAAGCAAGTGCTTGACGGAAAGGCGGGTTTCGTGCTGGCGCACTACGACGGTACGTCCGAAACCGAGGAGCGCATCAAGGACGAAACCAAGGCCACGGTGCGCTGCCTGGCGCTGAACGAGCCCGACGAGGAAGGCATCTGCATGGTGACGGGCAAGCCCAGCCCGCGCCGCGCCTACTTCGCCCGCGCTTACTGAGAGCGGACGGCTCGAAACAGAAAATTAATTAGGCTTACGCCCCGCCCCCGGCTACTTTTGTCATGCCGGGGCGGGGCGTTTTCATTCTTTTCCACTCTACCCAAACATGATGCGAGTTTTGTTGACTTTGGCACTTGGCTTCAGCCTGTCAGGGGCTTATGCCCAAACCTCGATGACGGTGCCGCGCACGGCCCTCACCCAGCTGGAAGACCTGATGGAGGCTACCAAAAAAGCCGCCGCCAAGCCCAAAAGCAACAGCAAGCTGCCGGCCGAAGCCAACCCCGAACTCAACCGCTACCTGGTGATTGCGGCCGACGATTTCGTGCGCGTGACCCGCGAAACCCCCTCCCGCGAAGCTTACTTAGCTGCCATCGACAAAGGTCTGGGCCGTCTGACGCCGCTGGCAACCAGTAAAGAACTCCGTCAGCAAGTGGCTGACTATTACCTCGACCTGATAGAAATTGTAGGGCTGGATAGCTCGGATGGAAAGCTGGATGCATTCGTGGCACAGGCGGGGAAGTAGCGCGGAATTCCATTCCGCGACGAGGTGTATTATGTTGAGGATTGGATAACAGTAGGTTTACAGCGCGGAATGAAATTCCGCGTTACTGTTCAGCAGGCCAGCGACACTTGCAGGCCCGCCTTCACCCGCAACGCCTGCTGCAGGTGCCGCTGCTGATGCACCACCACAAACTCCAGCGCCTCGCCCAGGCGCAGCTTCAGCAGCTTGAAGAATTCCACGGGCACGGCTTTGCGGTTGAGGTCGGCGGCGTGGGCGCGGGCGAGCAGGTCCAGCAGCTCGGTTTGGTGCGCCAGGAATTCGGTGAGCACCTCGCGGCCCAGGCGGCTGCCGCTGGGGTTCATGTGCTTGAGGGTGGTATGCTTCTTGCGATTGTCGGGGCGCATCATGTCTACCGACTTGCGGCCCAGCCAGCTGTAGCCAATTGGCTGGCTGGTGACTACGTCTGGTTTGGTGAGAGCTTTGGCCAGCTGCGGGTTGTAGTAGCGGCTGTAGCGGTTGAGGTGCTCCAGGCATTCGAGGATGCTCCAGCTGCCGGGGGCGGGCTGGTGGTTGAGTAGGGCAAGGTCCAGCGGCTCGAATTCGGCCTGTGCAGTAGCGCGAAGCTGCTGGGTAGCGGTTTGCAGAGTGGTGAGAAAAGCGGTGGAGTTCATGGCGGCGTTTTTTTTGACAAAGGTCCGGCGGGTGTTTTGCCGAAACCTTGATGCCAGTCAAGATTTACCGCAGGCGGCTCAGCGTTTCCGGCGTCATGCGCAGGTAGGAGGCCAGATACTTTTTCGGTACGTGCTGAAAGATGCCGGGGCTGCGCGCCCGCAGCCGGGCCAGCCGGTGCGCCGGCTCGGGCATCAGCAAGTCTATTTCGTGCTCCATGCGGCCCACCAGCGCTTTTTCCAGCTCGAAGCGCCAGAAGCGGGCCAGCGCCGGGCTGCGCTCCAGCAAGTCCTGAAACTCACGCCGGCTGATGGCAATCAGTCCGCATTGCCGCAGGGCCTGAATGGCGTATTCCGACGGCTGCCCGGCCACGAACGATGGAAACGAACAGATTAAGGTGTTGCCGTGGCCGAAACCCACGCAGATTTCCTCGTCGCCGCTGGGGTAGAAAATGCGCAGCAGCCCGTGGTGAATGAAGTACAGGTATTGCTCCACCTGCCCCGGCTGCACCAGAAAATCACCGCGCTTCAGGGCCACGGTTTTAGTCCAGCAAGCCACAAAATCTTCGATTTCGGCCGCTGGCAGGTAGGGCACCTGGCTTAGCAGGGCCGTGAGCAGGGTACGGGCCGGGATGGCAAAATCGACAAACGCGGGCATGGCGAAACAACTGGTAGGATGCGTAAATTAGAACAAATGGCCGGTACTGGCGCCCGTCCCGGTTGCCGCCGCGCCGCGAATGTGCCGCCCGCCGCGTACCTTTTCCACCTCAAATTTGCTTTGTGCTATGACCTGGCTTACCATTGTCCTGCTGTTGCTTTTCGGGCTGCTATTTCTGGCGGCCGAAGTCGTCTTCATTCCCGGCACCACTATCGTCGGGCTCATCGGTTTTGCCTTGCTCGTGGCGGGCGTGTGGCTCGGCTACCGCGACCTGGGTACCCCCATCGGGCACTACGCGCTGCTGAGTACGGCCGCCGTGGCAGGCCTGATTTTATACCTTGGCCTGCGACCTAAAAACCTGGCAAAAGTGGCGTTGAATGAGGTGAATAACACCTCCGTACACGATGTGCGCCGGCCCGATGTGCTGCCCGGCAGCGTGGGCCGCACCCTCTCGGCTCTGCGCCCGGCCGGCACCGTGCTTTTCGACGAAGAGCAGCGCCGCGAGGTCGTTACCCGCGGCGAGTTTGTGGCGGCGGGCACGGCCGTGCGGGTGCTTGGCATCGAGCAAAACCGCATTGTGGTGGAAACGGCTTAAGGCAGAAGTAGAACGTCATGCTTGGCTACGCCGACCTTCGGTTCGCGGCGCTCAGCATGACGTTCCAGACACAAATTCCCCACTACCTTGCACCTATGAATACGCTCCTCTTTCCCATCATCGTCGGCGCCGTGGTGCTGCTGGTGTTTCTATACTTTTTCCCCATTAGCCTGTGGATAACGGCTATTTTCTCGGGGGTGAAGGTCAGCTTGTTCCAGCTGGCGTTTATGCGGGTGCGCAAGGTGCCACCGTCACTTATTGTCAACTCACTGATAACCTCCACCAAAGCCGGGCTGAACCTGACGGCCAACGAGCTGGAAACCCACTATCTGGCGGGCGGCAACGTGCCTACCGTCATCAAGGCGCTGATTTCGGCCGATAAGGCCAATATTCCGCTCGACTTCCGGCAGGCCACGGCGATAGATTTGGCCGGCCGTAACGTGTTTGAAGCCGTTACAACCAGCGTTAACCCTAAGGTTATCACCACGCCCAACGTGGCCGCCGTGGCGCAGGATGGCATTCAGCTCATCGTCATTGCCCGCGTCACGGTGCGGGCCAACATCACCCAACTCGTGGGCGGGGCCGGTGAAGAAACCATTCTGGCCCGGGTAGGGGAGGGCATCGTGACGAGCATCGGCTCGTCGCTGTCGCACAAGGAAGTGCTCGAAAACCCCGACAAGATTTCCAAGCTCGTGCTGCACAAGGGCCTGGATGCCGGTACGGCCTTTGAAATCCTGTCCATCGACATTGCCGATATCGACATCGGAGAAAACATCGGTGCCAAGCTCCAGACCGACCAGGCCAGCGCCGACCTGCGCGTGGCCGAGGCCCGCGCCGAAGAGCGCCGCGCCATGGCCGTCGCCATGGAGCAGGAGTACCGCGCCAAAACCCAGGAAGCCAAAGCCCGCGTGGTCGAAGCCGAAGCCGAAATCCCGAAAGCCATTGCCGAAGCCTTCCGCAACGGCAACCTCGGGGTGATGGACTACTACAAGATGCGCAACGTGCAGGCCGATACCGAAATGCGTGACTCCATCGCCAACCCCGGCGGCAGCGGGCCGGGCAGCACTAAGCCCGGCCGCGAGGAAGGTCGGCAGTCGTAAAGAGAGTTAACCGTTGAGCGTTAAAAGGAAAACCCCCTGACTTCTGCACGAGGTCAGGGGGTTTTCCTTTTAACGCTCAACGGTTAGCTTATTTCTTGGTAATCGTAAACTCCACGCGGCGATTCAGCGCCCGGGTTTCCTCTTTGTCGTTGGGCGCCACCGGTTTGGTGTCGCCAAAGCCCTCGGTGGTGATGCGGGCGCTGCTGATGCCGTGGCTGCTGAGGTACTTCTTCACCTCGTTCACGCGGTCGAGGCTGAGCTTGAGGTTCAGGGTAGGGTCGCCCTGGTTATCGGTGTGGCCCGAGAGCTTGATTTCCACCGTCGAGTATTCTTTCAGGATGCGGATGAGGCGGGCCAGCTCGGGGTAGGAATTGGTGCGCAGATAGTATTTGCTTTGCTGGAAGAAGATGTTGTTCAGTTTGATAGTCTGGCCAACGGCGAAGGGTACGAGGAACAAATCCTGCTGCTGCTCGGTGTACTTGTCGCGGGCCGTCACGTCGAGGTTGGCGTTTTCGGCGATGTAGTTTTTGGCCTCGGCGCGGTAGCCATACTGCACGCCGCTGGGCAGCACAATGGTGTAGGAGCCGTCGTTGGGGTCGGTTTCGGTTACGCCGATTTCTTCGCCCGTCAGCAGGTTTTCGTAGTGAATGATGGCCTTGATGGGCTTTTTGGTTACGGCGTCGAGCACCTGGCCGCGCACCAGCGTCACCACTTCCGGCTTGAAGGCCGGCGAGAGGGCGATGCGGAAAATGTCCTTCGAGTTGTCGGTCCCATTGCGCGACGATACCAGGTAGGCGTCGTCGCCAGCGGCGGAGAGCGTGAAATAAGCGTCAAAATCGGGCGAGTTCACCACCGAGCCCAGGTTACGGGGCGGGCTCCAGTTGGTCCAGGTGTCGTCGAGGCGCTTCGAGTAGAAAATGTCGGATTTGCCGTAGCCGCCGCGGCCCTCGGTGGCGAAATACAGCGTCTTCTCATCGGCGGCCAGGAAGGGGGCGAAGTCGGCCTTTTTGGTGTTTACGTTGGGACCCAGGTTCTTGGGGCGCGTCCAGGTGACGGCGCTGCCGGGCTGCAGGAAGCTCACGTACAAGTCCTGGCCGCCCTGGCCGTCGGTGCGTTCCACGGCCATCAGCAGGGCCTTGCCCGAGGTAGCCAGGAAGCAGTCGATGTGGTCGGGGTCGTTGTTGTAGAAGTCGTCGATTTCCAGCTTCGTCGGCACCGACCAGCCACCCTTCTGCTTTTTGCTCAGGCTGAAACCCTTGGGTTCCAGCGCGCCGCCGGGCAGATACACGCCCGTGAGGATGGCCGCGTTGCCGCTGGCCGTTACCGAGGCGAGGCCGTTGGGCTCATCGGGGGTGTTGATGGGAGCATTGATATTTTTGGCCGGCCCCCATACTTTGCCTTTGGCATTTTGCAGGGTCGAATACCACACGTCCTGCGGGTCGCGGGCGCCGCCCACGTTGCCGGGGTGGTCCTGCCGGGCAAAGAACAGCGTGCGGCCATCGGGCGAGATAACCGGGTGCGTATCCACGTAGCGCGAGTTCACGTTGGGCCCCAGGTTCACCAGCGCCGAGTCGAATTTCACGGCCGCCGCATCGTCGCCCTTAGGCGGAGCGAACTTGGTTTCGGTCACCGTCGCCTGCACGTTGGAAATAGCAATGGCGTCAATCTGGTTGATTCCCTCTACTTTGGCCGTATTCATCGTCACAATCGCGCCGATGGCGCGGTACGTAGTGGCGTCAAATTTTACTTCCAGCGTGCGGTAGGTTTCGGGCAGCGGGCCGGGGTTGTCGTTTTTATACACCTCGTGCTTGCCGCCGCGGGTATCCACCAGCTCGATTTTGATGATGGAACCGGGGTTAAAATTCTCTACCACCGTCACCTGCTGGGCCTGCAGCGAGCGGGCAAAGCGCACCTCAATGAACTCGTTGGGGCCTTCCTTCTTGGGAATCCAGGCATCGTTGCTGATTTGGCCCAGCGGCAGGGCGTTGGGCTTGCCCAGCACCTGGTCGGGCGAGAAGGCTTCTTTGCCTGCCGCTTTCTGCGACGAAACGGCGGTGACTTTGGCCGCCCAATATACATTTTGGGCCCGGGCCGCGGGGGCCAGACCAAGCGTCAGCGCAACCAGCGCCCCGGCGGGTAGAAAACGGGAAAGCAAGGAATTTTGCATAGTCAAGAGCAGAAAAGCGGAAACCTGTGGTCGGGCTTCGCCTGGGCAAAAGTAGCTGAAAGCCCGCCCGCCGGACTTTCCAACGGCTAACCTAACGAAAAACTATTTCTTGTACTACCCCGCCCGCTGTATTACCTTCCCGGTCCGGCTCCGCGAACCCATCAATCAGGAGCCTTTTGGCTTTCATGTTTCGTTGGCTCGCGTCGTGTATCAGCAGGGGAGAAAGGCCGGCGTGGCGATGCAGGCTCCTCTTGCTAACGCCGTTTGTGCTGCTGGTGTTGCCTGGGCAAGCCCAACTGATTGGGGCCACCACCTTTGGGCCGGTGTTTGCCCGCCCCGTCTCGGCTGCCACCGATACCATGTTGTGGCTCAATACCCGGGCCCGGCGCGTGGGCGTGAGCACCTTCGTGCAGGCCACCAGCCTACGGGGCAATTTCGGCCTCGGCGCCCGGCAGCAGATTCGCTACCGCTTTGGCAGCGACTGGATTTACGACTCGCGCGGCACCCCGCCCTTCGTGCGCGAAGACTACGGCGGCGACGTCGCCCACCTCATCAGCCTGGGGCGCAACGACCACTGGCAGGTGGGCCAGCAGATTCACTACGACCAGAGCCGCGCCAACGCCACCCGCACCGGCCTCTGGCTGGGCCGCCTGAGCTACCAGCGCCGCCTGCGCCCCGGTCACCCCGCCGACTCCCTATCTCAAATGCGGGTGACCTTGCTGGGCGGTGGCGCCACCGACACCCGCAACGGCTTCAAGGACGACGGCCTGGCCTACGGTTTCGACGCGGCGGCTTTACTGTTTAATAATGGGCTGGCCGCGCCGCCCATCGTCATCCGCGTGCTGGGCACCCGGGCGCAGCTGGGCCCGCGCATTGCCCAGCGCCTGGTGGCCGAGGCCGTGGGCGAGCAGAGCTTCCTGGAAAACGCGCCGCTGACGGTGCAGGGCCGCCTGGGCTACCGCAGCAACCGCGCCGAAGACTACCTGCGCGGCTCGGTGCAGCGTATCCAGTCCGACACGCTGGCGGCGCAGGTGGGCGGCATCTACCGGCTCAACCCCTCGGCCACCCTGCGCTCCGACAACAGCGTGCTGCTGCCCACCCGCGCCTTTCTCTACCGTCGCCTGAGCCAGGAGGCCGACACCCTACAGGACCTCGGCTACCGCCAGCGCGAGCTCAATACCCGGCAGGAGCTGCGCATCGTGCGGCCCAAACTGCAAACCGGCCTCAGCTTCAACTACCGCGAGCGTACCCGCTCCTACTACCTCGAAAACTCGCGCTTCCTGAGCGAAGCCCGCCTGGCCACCGCCCTGGCCCGCGAGCAGGTGAAGGACATCACCGAGCAAACCACCCTCTGGCAGGGCGACCTGACCTGGCTGCCGGTGCCGCGCCACGCGCTGGCGCTGCTGGGCACCGCCCAGCTGCTGCGCGTGGACGCCCCCAGCCGCGACAACCAGCAAACCCGCGACGAAGCCCAGCAGCTGCTGCGCCTCACCTGGACGGGCCGCTGGGCCGGGGCCTTCCGCACCACCCTGGCCGTGGCCGGCGAATACCGCCAGACGGTGTTCATCCGCGCCGCCCAGAGCGCCGAAAACTACTCCGACCACCTGCTGCACTGGGAGCCGGGCTTCACCTGGGCACCGGGCAAGCTCAGCATTCGGTCCACCTTTCACCTGTGGGTGAGCTACCAGGTGCGCGACCGCGCCACCGAGCAGGCCCGCAACCGCGCCAGCCGCGTGCTCGACCAAACCCAGAGCATCGGCTACCAGCTGCGGCCTAACCTGCTATTACAAGCCGACTACACCCGCCGCGAAAACCGCGTGGGCCAGCTCAACTGGGCGAAGTTTCGCGAAAGCCCGCTCGACACCAGCATCACCCACGATTTCACGGCCGGGCTGCGCCAGAGTTGGGCCGGCAAGCGGGGCGGCTCGTCGCTGCGGCTGGGCTACCGCCTGCTGGAGCAGCGCAACTACGGACGCGCCGCGCTGGAGCCCGATGCGGGCAGCCCCACTACCACATCTACGCTCATTTACCTGCACAACATCACCCGCCAGCAGGGCCCCGAAGTGGCCATCGAGCGCCGGGCGGCTGGCTTCACGCTCGCCGCCAGCTTGTGGCTGCAGTGGATGCGCACTTATTACACCTACGATGCCGGCACCGGCACCTACAGCGGCAGCAGCTACACGGCGCTCGATTTATCGCAGGAAATCAACCGGGTGCTACCCTACTTCGAGCTGTCGCTGGAGTGGCGCGTGGGGCGGCGCAAGCCGTGAGGAAGATGTATAAGATTTTGGCATTTCTACCGGCGGGGCACGGCTGGCCGATTGGTCCTGTTTTGGGAAAAAGACGGCTCAGAGGTTCGTTTAAGCGCTATTAGCGTGGAAATGCGAATTCCGGCACGTATAATTCTGCTGCTGGGCAGGCGGGCGCTACGGCCGAGGAATGGATAAGGTTGAGCGAATAAGTTATGAAAAGTGTGAATTTTCCGGTAGTTTAGGAATATTTTTCACGCCTATAACCTTTATCCGATGCCTGGTTTGAGCTTTACTTTTCGTTCCGGTTCGCAGCCTGTAAAAGCAAGTACTACAGCCCCGGCCGGGCCAGCTATTGGTGCTATCGAAAAGACCTTATCCGTCACTGGTGCCCGGCCCCGGCGCCAGACCACCGGAATTGCACTCCTGCTGCTGGCCGGCCTCGGCCTGGCCCGGCCCGCCCAAGCCCAGCGGCTGGTGAGCGAGCGGCTGTTTACCGGCCTGCGCCAATCGGCGCTGAGCGTGTACCGCCTGCAGATAACCCCCGGCGACAAGCTGCTGATGCAGGGCAGCTCGCAGGCCACCGCCACCACGCCCGGCGCCACGCCCTGCAACCTGCTCTGGAACGACAACTTCCTGCTCAACCCCCAGCTCGATACCGTGTGGACCCAGCGCGGCCCCTCGCTCAACAGCGGCTGGACCGACCTCATCTGGAATCGCTGCGGCGACTTCACCATCTTCGGCGACCAGCAGTACGTGCCCACGGGCGCCACCAGCTGCTCGGGCCGCAACCTGTTTATCGGCCGTTACAGCGCCAATACCCGCCAGTCGCGCTGGACCAAAGCCTTCAACTTCGGTCCCCGCCTCAGCCGCGTGGGCAAGCTGACGCCGGCCGCCGATGGCGGCTACCTGCTGAGCGCCGCCAGCCTGGGCATGACGCAAAGCTGGCAGCTGGCCAAAACCGACAGCGCCGGCACCCTGCAGTGGGTGAAAGACTACGGGATGAGTCTCTCCGAAACCCCTTCGCTGCTGCAAACCAGCGCCCGCCACCCCGACCAGGTGCTGATGGTGGGCACCGGCCAGTACGGCTACCCCTACGACGAAATCAAGCTGCGCCTGCTGCTGGTGAACCAGCGCGGCGACTCCCTGCGCCACGCCTTCATCAACCCACTATCGGCGCCCTGGAGCATCCGCTCGGTCAGCAACCACATCACGGCGCTGCACGACGGCAGCTTCCTCATCCCCGCCCAGGCCGACTCGACCAGCGCCGCCACCGGCCTGAGCCAGTCGATGCCCATTCTGCTTTGCGTCGATTCGCTGCTGAACCTACGCTGGTACCACCTCGAGCGCACCCCCGCCAGCCAGCGCATTCAGTACGGCGGCAAGATGGCTGAGCTGGCCGACGGCTCGCTGCTGGCCCTGCTGGCCGGCCAGAACGCGGCCTCGACCAGCGGCCAGTTCACGGTGCAGCGCTTCGATGGCCACACCGGCGAAGTGACGACTACCTACCCCTTCACCAGCACGGCCTGCCCCAATGTGTCGTCCTACGACCTCGTGCCGATGTCTGACGGCCACACCCTGTACGTGGGCGGCAGCTGCTTCACCAGCGCCGGCAACCGGGGCTACGTGGCCGTTATCGACCTGCAAAACCTGCCCGCCGTGGTGGTGCCGGTGATAGCCGGGCCGGTCATCACGGGCCCGGTGACGCCCGGCCCGGTGGTGACCAACCCGCTGGCTACCGCCGCTGCCAAGACCGACGCCACCTTCACTCTGGCCCCCAACCCGGCGCAGGGCACCCTCCGCTGGCACACCGCCGTCGGCACGCCGGCCGCGAGCCTGCACTTCTATAACGCGCTGGGGCAAGTGGCGCGGCGCGTGGCGCTGCCCGCCGGCACCACCACCGGCACGTTGGAAATCAGCGGCCTGGCCGCCGGCACCTATCTCGTGCGGCTGCTCGATGCCAATGGCGCGGCGCTGGGCCGCGTGCAGCGGCAGGTGGTGCTGCCGTAGGTTTCTACATCTGCTTACGCCGTTTCGCAGCTCGTTTACGCCGGCGTAAAGAGGCTTCGAAACGGCGTAAATGGCTTTAGAAACGGCGTAAACGGGCTTAGAAGCGGCGTAACAGCTTAGCGAAACGGCGACGCCGCGTTGGCCAGCGCCGTTCGCGGCGCGAAACTTGCTACGGGCGCTCAACTTTTCGTCGGCGGCCAGGGTAAACTAGCGTTCTACCAGCGCCGACTTCGTATTTTCGCCACTATGCAACGCCTCGACCTTAAACAGCTGCTTTCCCAAAAGCTTTCGCCCCAGCAGATTCAGTTTATAAAACTGCTGCAAATCCCGACGGCTGAGCTGGAAACCCGCATCAAGGAAGAAATGGAGGTGAACCCCGCCCTCGAAGAAGGCGACACCGACGAGCCCGACGAGCAGGAGCGCGACGATGACGACGACCGCGACGACGAAAACGACCCCGACGCCGAATACGACAGTGACAACAGCACGCTGGATGAAGATTTTGACGACCGCGCCGACGACATCCCCGAGCCGGAAATCACCCCCAAAGACGACACCCCCGAGCAGCCCGACAACACCGACCTCGACCTCAGCGACTACCTCAACGACGACGAAATAGCGGGCTACAAAATGCAG
>Ga0247804_10001038_pt1 | contig 12879 bp, 12 predicted proteins | sample UWRJL029104C1_FD_181142 | JGI IMG/M metagenome (GOLD analysis project Ga0247804, IMG submission 181142) | Plant litter microbial communities from Arlington Agricultural Research Station in Wisconsin, United States - UWRJ-L029-104C-1 | ecosystem: Environmental > Terrestrial > Plant litter >...
TGTAGCTATCGAGATTGTCGATCTCAACCGCGTCGAAGCCCGCGGATGCGCAAAGGTCGAGGGTGGCGGCGATCTCGGCGGCGATACGTTGGCGATTGTCGTCTGTAGAGGTGTCGAGTATCAGTTCATCCGGCCAGTTCTCATCGATGATCGGCTTGCCGTTGTCGTGAAGCACGAGGTCGGGGCGGTCGACAAGCCAGGCCTCCCGGTCGGCGGGCTGAGTCTGGAAGCCGTTGACGTAGCAGATCGAATAGAGACCTTCCGCCGGCACGTCGGTGCTGTCACGGGCGACGCCGCCGACGCCAGCGACCGGGACATAGGCCCCACCGAGTTGGTAGTCGATGACCGCCCCGGCAGGCGGTGGTGGTGGTGAGTCAACGGCTAACCACCCGGTTGTCCGACCCGTTGCGGATTCCCCGAACCCTGTCCCGGCACAACCGGCGAGAACGAACACTGCACCGATGACGAGAGCCACTGATGAACACCGCGGGCTAATCACCACTCACCGATGGGTGGAGCAACATTTGAACACCAATCGAATCGAATCCCACTGGTCGATGATAATCGTCGGGGATGGCTGGAAGACGCCTACCCTCTATGGAGGTGGCGCGGTTTGCGGATGGGGACAAGCTCAGGTGCGCACCTGGAGTAGCGCTTGCCGACTGCCTCAGTCGTTGCGGCACCATAGCCCGGATTCGACAACCTCGCTCGGCTTGAACCGATGATTCCCGTTGGATGCCCGGTACGTGAGTTCGTCATTCGTGCCCGCCCCGGGACTTGAACCCGGACGCCCAGAGGGCAACGCATTTTGAGTGCGTCGTGTCTGCCATTCCACCAGGCGGGCAACCCAATCGAGCGAGGCTCGTTCCGGTCGGAACCGGCAGGACTAATGTACATGGCGATTCGTGGCTGAGCGCCCTCACCGTCAAATGCCGCGCACAGACCGCGTACCGATTCGGTGCGGGGATCTCCAGGTTGACCGGGTCGGGCCTGGGTTGTGCTGGTCTGTGCGGGTTTCACACTCGAACCCACACGCCCTCTCGGACAGAGCATATTGCGTGCTCCGCGTCTGCCATTCCGCCAATCCGGCGCATCACAACGTCAGAAGGAATACCGTAGGCTCGTGTTTGTGACTGACCAGGAAACGCCCTCAACAGCCCCGCGCCGAGTTGTCGTCGCAGAAGACGAATCGCTCATCCGCATGGACATCGTGGAGATTCTCCGCGACAACGGCTTCGAGGTCGTCGGTGAGGCCGGCGACGGCGAGACCGCCGTCGCGCTCGCGACGGAACTGCGCCCCGACCTTGTGATCATGGACGTCAAGATGCCCCAGCTCGATGGCATCTCCGCGGCGGAACGGCTCACCAAGAACCACATCGCACCGGTCGTGCTGCTCACGGCGTTCAGCCAGAAGGAGCTCGTCGAACGCGCCTCAGAGGCCGGAGCGCTCGCCTACGTCGTCAAGCCGTTCACCCCGAGCGACCTGCTGCCTGCGATCGAGATCGCGCTCAGCCGCTACACACAGATCATCACGCTCGAGGCCGAGGTCGCCGACCTCGTCGAGCGCTTCGAGACACGCAAGCTCGTCGACCGGGCCAAGGGCCTCCTCAACGAGAAGATGGGGCTCTCCGAGCCCGAGGCGTTCCGCTGGATCCAGAAGGCGTCGATGGATCGCCGCCTCACGATGCACGACGTCGCCCAGGCGATCATCGAGCAGCTGAGCGCGAAGAAGTAGCGATGGCCGACGAGCTGCAGCTCGCGGTCGCCTACGAACTCCTGCCCGAGAACGCGCCGCGCTTCGCGGACGACATCCTCGCCCAGGCGGCCCAGCAGGGCATCCTGCTCGACAGGACCGCCGGCACCCTCGACTACCTCGACTCGGTCATCACGAGCCTGCGGGCCGGCGGCGTCACCGTCGAGCAGGTGCCTGAGGTGCTGCTCGGCTTCGGCTGTGTGCTCGGGGAGGTGGTCGCGGCGTCGACGGGCGGTCGGTGGGTGCGGGCAGGTTTCGCGGTGCCCTTCGGGCTGCGGCTGCCGGATGGCAGGCTCCTCGACCCGGTCGGCCACGCCTTCGCAGCGCTCGCGACCGGTGCGACGTTCGCGAGTTTCGCGACGGTCTAGGCTTCTCGATCTCTCAGCATGTTCGTCATGCGGACAGTGGACAGTCGACGGCCGTCTGCATCGCGCATGACGATCTCGTGGGTGGTGAGCGTGCGCCCGAGCACGAGGGCCGTGCAGGTCGCGGTCACGAGGCCATCGGTGATCGACCGGCTGTGTGTCGCGTTGATCTCGATGCCGACCGCATATCGGCCGGGGCCCGCGTGGATCGCCGACGAGATCGAGCCGAGCGACTCGGCGAGCACGACGTGGGCACCACCGTGGAGGAGCCCGACGACCTGGCGGTTGCCGTCGACGGGCATCGTCGCGACCGAGTGGTCTGCCGACAGCTCGAGGTACTCGATGCCCATCTTGCGCGAGAGTTCCCCTCCGCCGCTCGTGACCAGCCGCTCGACGAGCTCCGGATCGAGGTCCTCGGGAAATGTCGTCATGGCTTCCTTCTGCGCTGGGAGGGGTGTCGGCAGCCGCCGGTAGGCTGGCAGCGTGTCGGACTCAGAAAAGCCTACCCTCATGGTCATTGACGGCCATTCGCTCGCCTTCAGGGCCTTCTACGCGTTGCCCGTCGACAGCTTCCAGAACCGGGAGGGGCAGCACACCAACGCCATCCACGGGTTCATCGCGATGCTCATCAACCTGCTGAAGAACGAGAAGCCCACCCACCTCGCGGTCGCCTTCGACATCTCGCGGTTCTCGTTCCGCACCCGTGAGTATCCCGAGTACAAGGGCACTCGCGGCGAGACCCCGCCGGAGTTCGTCGGTCAGGTCCCGCTGCTCGAGGAGGCCCTCAAGGCCATGGGGATCACGACGATCTCGAAGGAGGACTTCGAGGCCGACGACATCCTCGCGACCCTCGCCCTGCAGGGCTCGCAGCGTGGCTTCAACGTCTTCGTCGTCTCCGGCGACCGCGATGCGATCCAGATGATCAACGACGACGTCACCCTGCTCTACCCGAACGCGCGCGGCGTCTCCGAGCTCAAGCGCTACGACCGCGACACGGTGTTCGAGCGGTACGGCATCGAACCGCACCAGTATCCGGATGTCGCGGCGCTCGTGGGGGAGACGAGCGACAACCTCATCGGCATCGACAAGGTCGGCGAGAAGACCGCCGTCAAGTGGATCACCCAGTACGGCAGTCTGTCGCAGGTGCTCGAGCACGCCGACGAGATCACGGGTGTCGTGGGGGAGAAGCTGCGCGAGCAGCGCGACCGCGCAGTGCGCAACCGCAAACTCAACCACCTCTTGACCAACGTCGACCTGCCGTACGGCCCCGAAGACCTCGAGCGCCGACCGATCGACGTCGCGGCCGTGCGCGAGGTCTTCGACAAGCTGCAGTTCCGCACGCTGCTCGAGCGTGTGCTCAAGATCGCCGAGGAGGCCGGTGCCGACATCGGCTCTGCCGCCGACGACGCCGCGCCGGTCGCCGGCGCGCTCAGCGCTCCACCGGTGCGCACGATGGTCGACGAGGAGCTCGCCAAGTGGCTCGACACCGTCTCGGCGAAGGGCACCGTCCCGCTCGGACTGCGGGTCGAGTCGCAGGGCGGCGTGGTCACCGGTCTCGGCATCTCCTCCCTCACCGAATCGGCGTTTGTGCCGTGGGAGGCCGACCGTCCCGACTACGCGGCGCTCGAGCAGTGGCTCGGCAGCGCAGCACCGAAGTACCTGCACAACTTCAAGCCACAGCTCAAACTGCTCGCAGCATCCGGACTGCCGCTTGCGGGCGTGGCCTTCGACACGAGCCTCGCCGCGTGGCTGCTGAAGCCCGGCAGCAAGGGCGACGACCTTGCGAGCCAGGTCTACGACTTCCTCGGAGACACGCTCCCGCAGCCCGATCCCAACCAGCTGCTGCAGGAGGAGGAGGCGCTGAGCCCCGCCACCGAGGCCTGGTACATCGTACGGGTGAGCGACTACCTCGCCGAGAAGCTCGACGCGGGCTCGAGAGCCGTGCTCGAGGACATCGAGCTGCCGCTCGTTCCGGTGCTCGCCGACATGGAGCTCACGGGCACCTACATCAATCGCGACATCCTCGGCAGGCTCTCGACGACGCTGGGGGAGTCCGCTGTCGACCTCGCGACGCGCGCCTATGCCGAGATCGGGCGCGAGGTGAACCTCGGTTCGCCCAAACAGCTGCAACAGGTGCTCTTCGAGGAACTCGGCATGCCGAAGACCCGGGCCAACAAGACGGGCTTCTCCACGGATGCCGCATCCCTCGCCGACCTGCAGGAGCAGGCGCCCCACCCGTTCCTCGACCTGCTGCTGCAGCATCGGGATGCGACGAAGCTCAAGCAGATCATCGACACCGTCGACAAGGCGGTCGACGGCAACAGCCGCGTGCACACGACCTACGAGCAGACCGGCAGCAGCACCGGCCGTATCTCCTCGAACGACCCGAACCTGCAGAACATCCCGATCCGCACCTCGGTCGGTCGGGAGATCCGCACGGCCTTCGAGCCCACACCGGGGTTCGAGACCATGCTCACCGCCGACTACTCGCAGATCGAGATGCGCATCATGGCGCACCTCTCGGGCGACGAGGGGCTCATCGCCGCGTTCCACTCGGGGGAGGACCTGCACAGGTTCGTCGGCGCCCGCATCTTCAAGGTCGACACCGCCGATGTCACACCGCTCATGCGCACGAAGGTCAAGGCGATGTCGTACGGGCTCGCCTACGGCCTGAGCGCCTTCGGGCTCTCCAAGCAGCTGCGCATCGACACCGCCGAGGCGAAGCAGCTCATGACCGACTACTTCGAGCGCTTCGGCGCCGTGCGCGAGTACCTGCGCAGTGTTGTCGCCCAGGCGAAGGAGGACGGCTACACGACGACGATCTTCGGCCGCCGGCGTCCGTTCGGCGACCTCAACTCGAGCAACCGGGTGCTGCGCGAGAACGCCGAGCGGCAGGCGCTCAACGCGCCGATCCAGGGCTCGGCTGCCGACATCCTCAAGCGCGCGATGCTCGGTGTCGCGAGTGATCTCGAGCCGCTGCAGTCCCGCATGCTGCTGCAGGTGCACGACGAACTGGTGCTCGAGGTCGCCGAGGGCGAGCTGGATGCCGTGGCGGCGATCGTGCGCACCCGCATGACGAGCGCGGCCGAGCTCGCCGTGCCCCTCGAAGTGCAGGTCGGCACCGGCGCGAACTGGGATGCCGCCGCACATTAGTCGATCGCGGGCCGATTCCGACACGCCAAACCGTGGGTTTGCTGCGAGTTGACATCCGGACATAAACGGACTTATATAAAGCCAGAACAACATTTGGTTGTTTGCTTGAGGTCGTTGTCCGCGTCGGGTTGAGCGGCAGTGGGGTCGAGCGGCAGTGCAGTAGAGGATCGGCAGCAGTCACGCGATGTACGCACCGGAGCGTCACCAGCAGATACTGGACACCGCGCGCGCCAACGGGCGCGTCGAGGTCGCCGGTCTCGCTCGCGACCTCGCCGTGACGCCGGAGACCGTGCGCCGCGATCTCACCGCGCTCGAGCGCCGTGGTGTGCTGCGGCGCGTGCACGGCGGCGCCATCCCGGTCGAGCGACTCGGCAACGAGCCTGGCGTGGCCGACCGTGAGACGCGGGCCGCGAGCCAGAAGGAGCGCATCGCCATGGCGGCGCTCGACGAACTCCCCGACGGCGGCTCGATCATCATCGACGCGGGCACCACGACGGTGCGCCTCGCGCAGCTCCTGCCCCAGGACCGCGAGCTGACGGTCGTCACGCATTCGATCCCGGTCGCGAGCGCCATGGTCACGCGACCCAACATCACCCTGCACCTGCTCGGCGGCGTTGTACGCGGGCGCACGCTCGCCGCGGTCGGCGAGTGGACCAAGGCGCAGATCGGCGAGGTCTTCGCCGATGTGGCCTTCATGGGCACCAACGGCCTGAGCGTCGAGCGCGGGCTGACGACTCCGGACATCGCCGAGGCGAGCGTCAAACGTGCGCTCATGGGCGCGTCCAGGCGCACTGTCGTGCTCGCCGACCACTCCAAGTTCGGTCGCGAGGACTTCGCGCGGGTCGCCCCGCTCAGCGACGTCGACACGATCATCACCGACCTCGAGCTCGATGTCGAGCTCGCCGAGGACGTCGAGAACGCCGGCCCGAGGATGGTGATCGTGTGATCGTCACCGTCACGCTCAATCCGAGCCTCGATCGCACCCTCGTCGTCGACGAGCTCGTTCCCGGTGCGGTTCTGCGCACCTCGACCCCGACCCTCGAGCCCGGCGGCAAGGGGGTCAATGTCTCTCGCGCACTCTCGGCCAATGCGATCGCGAGCATCGCGGTGCTGCCGATCGGCGGGGGAGAGGGCACCGAACTGCGACGCCTGCTCGACGACGCCGGCGTGCACGCGCAGTTCGTCCCAGTGAGCGGCCGCACGCGCTCGAACATCACGATCGCCCAGGCCGACGGCACGGTGACGAAGCTCAACGAGCCGGGGTTCCCGCTCGCTGCGGACGACCTCGAGACCCTCACCCGGGTGCTCCGCACGATCGTGCACGCCGGCGACTGGGTGGTCATCAGCGGGAGCGTTCCCCCGGACTTCGGTGCACACCAGTTCGAAGCGCTCATCACGGCGCTCACCGCGCTCGATGTGTGCATCGCCATAGACACGAGCGGCGATGCGTTAGTTGCCTCGCTCGCCGCTCGTCCCCGCCTCATCAAGCCGAATCGGGATGAACTCGCCGAGCTCGTCGGCCGCCCCGTCGCGTCCATCGCCGACGCCATCGCCGCGGCCGAAGAGGTGCGCACGCGCGGCGTCGAGATCGTGCTCGTGAGCCTCGGTGCCGACGGTGCGGTGCTCGTGAGCGGGCAGGGATCGCTCGTCGGCGAGTCCCACGTCGCCGAACCGCGGAGCGCGGTCGGCGCCGGAGACAGTTTTCTCGCGGGCTTCCTCGTGAAGTTCGCCGAGGATGAGCGCGACCTCGGGGCCGCGCTGCTCGAAGCTCTCGCGTGGGGTGCCGCTGCGGCATCCCTCCCGGGAAGTGCGGTGCCGGGACCCTCCGACATCGATCACACAAACGTCCAGCTGGTGTGGCAGCCAGATCTGGATCGGCCACTCCTGGCCAGCTAACCCATCCGCATACCCGTACTACTCGTACAAAGGAGTACCACCAGATGTCAGACTTCACCCCGGCAGTAGCCGGGAACGGCGTTCGAGCCCGCGTTCAGCGGTTCGGGGCGTTCCTGGCCGGCATGGTCATGCCGAACCTCGGCGCGTTCATCGCGTTCGGTCTCGTGACCGCGCTCTTCATCCAGACCGGCTGGATCAACACGATCGCGGGCACCACCGATGATCCGCTGCCCTTCACCGTGCAGATCGCGACCATCGTCGGCCCGCTCATCAACATCCTCATCCCGATCCTCATCGGGTACACGGGTGGAAAGATGGTCCACGGCACCCGCGGTGCCGTCATCGGTGCCGTCGCGACCATGGGTGCGATGATCTCCCCGGTCGCCCTGCAGCTCGTGCCCATCTCGCTCAACGGCGCAGAGGTCTCGGCTCCGGGATCGATCGCCGACGTCGGCGCCAACATCCTCGGCGCCTTTGTGCTCGGTCCGCTCGCGGCCCTCGTGCTGAAGCTCTGGGACAACTTCATCGCCGACAAGGTGCGCGGCGGCTTCGAGATGCTCGTCGACAACTTCTCGGCAGGCATCCTCGGTGGCGTGATGGCGATCTTCGGCATCTACGTCGTCGGCCCGATCACGTTCTGGATCGCGCAGGGCCTCGGCGCCGCGACGAACCAGCTCGTCAACATGAACCTGCTGCCGCTCGTCTCGATCATCATCGAGCCCGCCAAGGTGCTGTTCCTCAACAACGCGCTCAACCACGGGGTCTTCACCCCGCTGGGTGGCGCCGAGGCGGCGGAGACCGGCAAGTCGATCCTGTTCATGCTCGAGTCGAACCCCGGCCCCGGTCTCGGTATCCTCACCGCGATGCTGCTCTTCGGTCCGCGCGCAATCCGCCCGACCGTGCCGGCCGCCATGGTTGTGCACTTCCTCGGTGGCATCCACGAGATCTACTTCCCGTACGTGCTGATGAAGCCGATCCTCGTGATCGCGGCGATCGTCGGTGGCGCCTCCGGCGTGCTGTGGGCGACGATCTTCAACCTCGGTCTCTCGGGACCGGCGTCCCCCGGCAGCATCATCGCCTGGGCGCTGGTGTCGCCGCCGGACAACATCGTGCTCAACCTCATCGGCATCTTCCTCGCTGCCGCGGTCACGGCACTGCTCGGCTCGCTGCTGCTCGGCTTCGGCCGCAAGGAGACCGCTACCGATGCAGCCCTCGACCTCGAGGCGGCTCGTGAGCAGTCGGCAACGAACAAGAAGAGCGGGAAGGCCGCACCGGCAACGGCGTAGCCTCGACGTAGCGATTCACACCAACTAAGGAGAGAACAATGGCAACCATCGACGGATCGAGCGTCAAGAAGCTCATCGTTGCATGCGACGCTGGAATGGGCAGCAGCGTCATGCTGGCCAGCCAGCTCAGGAAGCAACTCGCGAAGAACGGGGTGACGGTCGAGCACTCGCCCGTTGCCAACATCCCGAGCGACGCCGATGTCGTGGTCACCCAGGCGGGGCTGGCCGACCGGGCACGCGGGGTCGTCCCCGACATCCCGGTCATCCCGTTCCAGCTGTTCCTGGGTGACCCTGCCGTTGCCAAGCTCGTCAAGGCGATCCAAAACGGCGACTCGGTCGAGGTCTGATCGTGTCGACGGAGAAGAGCGCGGACGAGACCATTCCGCTCACCGAGCTGCTCGCGGAGGGCTCCATCAACCTGCAGGCCACAGCCGACAGCCGGGATGATGCGATTCGTCAGGCCGGGGCGGCGCTGCTCGCCACCGGCGCGATCGAGCCCGAGTACATCGACGCGATGCTCGAGCGGGAGAACTCCGTGTCGACCTTCGTCGGGGAGGGTGTCGCGATTCCACACGGCACCCTCGCCGGCAAGGACGCCGTGAAGAGCGACGCCCTGTCGCTCCTGCGGTTCCCGGAGACCGTCGACTGGGATGGCAACGAGGTGACCATCGCGATCGGTATCGCGGCGCGCGGCAACGGGCACATCGCCCTGCTGTCGCAACTCGCGACCATCCTCCTCGAGCCCGAGAAGGCCGAGGCGCTCCGCAACGCCACGACGACCGAGCAGGTGTATGCGCTGCTCGCGTCCGATCCCGACGAGGAAGAGTAACCCGTTCTGTGAAGGTCGCGAGATTCTACGCGCCCGGTGACATTCGCCTGGAGGAGACCCCGGAACCCGTGGTCTCCCCAGGCGAAGTCAAGATCCGGGTGCGCAACTGTTCGACGTGCGGCACCGACGTCAAGATCTCCCGGTCAGGGCACCCCAACATGACGCCACCACAGGTCATGGGGCACGAGATCGCCGGTGAGATCTCCGACATCGGAGCCGGTGTCGACGGCTGGGCGATCGGCGACAGGGTGCAGGTCATCGCGGCAATCCCGGATGGGACGTGCGCCGACTGCCTCGCGGGGCATCCACAGGTCTGCCAGAACCAGCTCTCCATGGGCTACCAGTTCCCCGGCGGCTTCGCGGAATACATGATCGTGCCGCGGGAGGTGCTGGCCGTCGACGGGCTCAACCGGGTTCCCGACGGGTTGAGCCTCGCGGAGGCATCCCTCGCCGAACCGCTCGCGTGTGTGCTGAACGGCCAGGAGCTCGCGCGGGTCGGAGCCGGCGATGTCGTCGTCGTCGTCGGATCGGGCCCGATCGGCTGCCTGCACGTGCGACTCGCGCGTGCACGCGGCGCGCGCACCGTCATCCTCGTCGATCTGAACGCCGAGCGGCTCGCTGCCGCCGCGGCACTTGTGTACCCCGACCTCACGATCGCCTCCGGCGAGACTGATGCGGTCGCAGCGGTGCTCGAGGCGACCGGCGGGCGCGGTGCAGACGTCGTGATCACCGCGGCCGCGAGCGGGACCGCCCAGGAGCAGGGACTGCTCATGCTCGCGCGGCGAGGCAGGCTCAGCCTGTTCGGCGGGCTCCCGAAGGATGCCCCCACCATCACCGTCGACTCCAACCTTGTGCACTACCGCGAACTCACTATCGTGGGGGTGAACGGTTCGAGCCCGGACCACAACAAGCAGGCACTCAGTCTCATCGCCTCTGGACAGGTTCCAGTTGCCGACCTCATCACCCATCGCCTGCCGCTCGACAGGGTGCTCGACGCCCTCGAGATCGTTGCACGCGGCGAAGCCATCAAAGTCACCATCGAACCGTAGGAGATTCCCATGTCAGAACGCACAGTCACCGTCGCCTCGAGTGTCGGCCTGCACGCCCGCCCCGCCTCGCTCTTCGCGCAGGCCGCCGCGAAGACCGGCGTGCCCGTCACCCTCACCTCGGCAGCGGGGAAGAGCGTCAACGCCGCGAGCATCCTCGGAGTGCTCTCGCTCGGTGTGAGCCACGCGGAGGTCGTCACGCTCAGCGCCGAGGGCGACGGCGCGGATGCTGCGCTCGACACGCTCGAGGCGCTGCTCTCGACGGACCTCGACAAGGACTGATCGCGCCGGAGGTCGGTTCGGTCGTGTTGTCGGCGCCCCGTCTTCATTAGGCTCGGGAGCATGACAGTCGAGAACACGGCCAACGAGGTCCGCACACCAACCGCCATCGACGCGATCGCCGAGGCGTGGGTCGATACCGAGCTCGAGCTCTTCCCCGAGTACCGGGTGTACCTCGGGCGCCCGGGTCGTGAGGGCGAGTACGCGGACTATTCGCCGGCCGGTGCCGATCGGGCAGTCGCCGAAGCGCGCGCGACCCTCGTCGCGATCTCCTCGGCAACACCGGTCGATGCCATCGACGAGGTCACCAAGATGGACCTCGCCCGCGAACTGCAGCTGACCGTCGACAAACACGAGGCCGGCTTCGCGCAGCGCGACCTCAATGTCATCGCGAGCCCCGCCCAGGAGCTCCGTGACATCTTCGACCTCGTCCCGACGGCGACCGAGAACGACTGGGCGAACGTCGCCAAGCGCCTGCACAACCTGCCGGCGGCGATGGACGGGTACATCGAGACCCTGCGCTCCGGCATCGCGAGCGGCCGTGTCCCCGCGATCCGCCAGGTGCGGGAGATCATCACCCAGGCCGAGAAGCAGGTCGCGAAGACCGGGTTCTTCTTCGACTTCACCGCCGACGCGACGGCGAACGGCGCAGCGCTGCCGGACTCCCTGCACGCGGATCTCGCGGCGGGCGCAAGCGAGTCGGCAGCCGCGTACGGCGCACTCGTCACCTTCCTCCGCGACGAACTGGCTGCGCATGCGCCGGAGAAGGACGCTGTCGGCCGCGAATTCTACGAACTCGCCTCCCGCGATTTCCTCGGCGCCACGGTCGACCTCGACGAGACCTACGAGTGGGGCATCGAGGAGCTCGCCCGGATGGTCGCCGAGCAGGAGTCGATCGCCCGCGAGATCAAGCCGGGCGCGACAGTTGCGGAGGCCATCGAGTTCCTCGATACGGATCAGAGCCGCAAGCTCCACGGCACCGACGCGCTGCAGCGCTGGATGCAGGAGACCAGCGACCGCGCGGTCGACGAGCTCTCGAGAACCCACTTCGACATCCCGGAGGAGGTCAAGCGCCTCGAGTGCATGATCGCGCCGACCCAGGAGGGCGGCATCTACTACACGGGGCCGACCGACGACTTCTCGCGCGCCGGCCGCATGTGGTGGAGCGTGCCGGAGGGCGTCACGGAGTTCGACACGTGGCGTGAGCTCACCACCGTGTATCACGAGGGTGTTCCGGGTCACCACCTGCAGATCGGCCAGGCCACCTACAACAAGGCGCTGCTCAACACGTGGCGCCGCAACGCCGGCACCTCTGGTCACGCCGAGGGCTGGGCGCTCTACGCCGAGCGGCTCATGGAACAGCTCGGCTACCTCGATGACCCGGCCGACCGCTTCGGCATGCTCGACGGACAGCGGATGCGCGCTGCGCGCGTGGTGCTCGACATCGGCGTGCACCTCGAGAAGCGACTGCCTGACGGCTCGGGCCCCTGGACCGGTGAGTACGCCTTCGGCTTCATGGGGAGGAACGTGAACATGAGCCCGGAGTTCGTGCGCTTCGAGGTGAACCGCTACCTCGGCTGGCCCGGACAGGCGCCCTCGTACAAGGTCGGCCAGCGCATCTGGGAGCAGCTCCGCGACGATGCCGCCGCGCGCGAGGGCGCCGCATTCGACATCAAGTCGTTCCACAAGCGCGCCCTCGACATCGGGGGAGTCGGACTCGACACGCTCACGGCCGCGCTCGCCTCCTAGGGGTTGGCGCGGGCAGCGCACAAACGATAAGCTGGAACGTCGCAATCGTGACGTCCTATCCGCCTGCCATCGGCGAACACCAATGCACCACCTCGTCGCTGGCCAAATTTATGTCCATATCGGAGTAACAACTACATGACACTCGTAACGGCCGCCAAGGCACCCAAGCAGGTCGCAATCAACGACATCGGATCTGCTGAAGACTTTCTCGCCGCGGTCGAAAAGACACTGAAGTTCTTCAACGACGGAGACCTCATCGAGGGCACCGTCGTCAAGATCGACCGGGACGAAGTTCTTCTCGACGTCGGCTACAAGACGGAGGGCGTCATCCCCTCCCGCGAACTTTCCATCAAGCACGACGTGGACCCCACCGAGGTCGTCCAGGTCGGCGACACGGTCGAAGCCCTCGTTCTCCAGAAGGAGGACAAGGAAGGCCGTCTCATCCTGTCCAAGAAGCGTGCTCAGTACGAGCGTGCGTGGGGCGACGTCGAGAAGATCAAGGATGACGACGGAGTCGTCACCG
>Ga0247804_10001039_pt1 | contig 12878 bp, 13 predicted proteins | sample UWRJL029104C1_FD_181142 | JGI IMG/M metagenome (GOLD analysis project Ga0247804, IMG submission 181142) | Plant litter microbial communities from Arlington Agricultural Research Station in Wisconsin, United States - UWRJ-L029-104C-1 | ecosystem: Environmental > Terrestrial > Plant litter >...
TAATATGAATTTAAAAACGGAGCCAACAGACCAAATTGATTTTAATGAAGCAAGCGTTGGAATATTCTTCAAAACAGCAATCAATTCAAAAAATGAAATAAAAAATACGCTCGAATATTCAAATTTGAAAGTGAATTATGAAGCAGGAAGTTTTGAAGCATTTGAAAATCCGGATCAGTTTGTTCAGCTAAAAAACAAATTTGAATTGGTTCATAGCTTTTCAAGCACAAAACTGAATCTTGCCCTTACGCCAACAGCAAATTTTCAGAGAAACCTGGAAGCTTCAGACATAACGCTTTTAGGAAATTTTGAAATAAACCAGCAATTGGGTTCAAAAGCAAGTATCAATATTGGAGTGTCGAGATCGTCCATTTTTGGTTATCCCAAGTTTATTCCAACATTATCATATGAGTATAAAGTTAGCGACAAAAGTGTGGTGCTGATTGGTTTTCCTGATTCTAAAATTTCATATTCTAATAATGTTCGAAATGCTTTCAGCCTAATCAATAGTTTTAATGGCACTTTTTACAACTTAGATAATTCAGTTATGCAGGAAAATAGCGCAACTAAAGTTAGCATGTCGCAAATGACTTCGGCACTTGAATATGAGAGAAATGTAGATACAAATTGGTTTATAAATTTTAAAGCAGGTTACGATTTTAATAAAAAGTACCATCTGCTGGACAACCATAATCATACCGTTTATGATTTTAATACCGGAAACGGATACATTTTAGGAATTGGCATCAAATACAAACAATAAATAAATTTTAATACACTATGAATAATTTTAAAAATGGAATATTATTCGCGGCATTATTATCAAGCCTTTTTTTTATAGGCTGCAGCAATGATGATGACGATGATGATTTAATGGGAAACTGGGTTAAAAAATCAGCATTTGACGGACCTGCAAGATCTAGTGCTACTAGTTTTGTTATTGGAGATTATGCATATGTTGCAACCGGTTATACGGGAGATCAATATTTGAAAGATTTATGGGCTTATAACTCTACAGGAGATTATTGGGAACAAAAAGCGGAGTTTACAGGAATTGGCAGAAGTTCTGCATCTAGTTTTACACTTAATGATAAAGGATATGTAGGACTTGGTTATGATGGAACAAATAAATTGAAAGATTTTTACCAATATGACCCAACAAGCAACAGCTGGACACAAAAAACAGATTTTGCAGGAACTGCGCGCTATGCTGCCGTAGGTTTTCAGGCTGGTGGAAAAGCTTATTTTGGAACCGGTTACGACGGAAATTATCTAAAAGATTTTTATCAATATGATGATCAGGCAAATACCTGGACACTTGTAAATGGTTTTAGCGGAAACAAAAGACGTAATGCTACTGTTTTTGTAATTGACAATAAGGCTTATTTAGGTACTGGAATTAACAACGGTATTTATCAGGAAGATTTCTGGCAATTCGACCCAACTACAGATATCTGGACACGTAAACGCGATATCGATCAGGATGACGATGATGACGATTCTTTCAATGATGATTATGCTATTGTGCGTTCTAATGCTTCAAGTTTTTCTATGAACGGATTAGGCTATATTGTGGGTGGCGAAAGCTTAAGAACAATTTGGGAATACAATCCTATTACAGATCTTTGGGTAGAAAGATATCCTATGGAAGGCGCAACGAGAACAGATGCTATTGGTTTTGGAATTAACAACAGGGGTTTTTATATGTTAGGAAGAGTAGGAACTACTTATTTTGATGATGCATGGGAATTTAAACCTCTTGAGGAACAAAATGACAATGACAATTAATACTAAAAAACAATTCTTCCGGGCTCAGATCCGGAAGAATTTACTGCTTATTATACTTGTTTTACTATTGGCAGCCTGCACAAAAAGCAAAACATTTAAAACTGAAGCATTCCAAACCCAATCCGGCTGGGGATATACAATTGATTATAAAAATAAAATGATAATCAAACAATCTATTATTCCGGTTTTAAACGACACCAAAAGTTTTTCTAATGAAGAAGATGCGCTAAAAGTGGGTAATTTAGTAGCACAAAAACTGAGGAATGGCATTTCGCCCTCGGTAACAAAAAATGATTTAATTTTATTAAAAATAAAAATCTAGATGAATATAGGCGCCATTAAAAATACCAGCACAAACAAAATTTTGTTCCATAGTATTATATGGACTTTCTTTATTTTGACTTCCTTAATTCAATTTTACGAAAGTCCGTTTAGAATCAACAATGATTTTTATGTGCAATGGGTAACCGGAATTATTTTGTTCTACCTTAATTATTTTTATTTGGTACCTGCCTTGCTTTTAGAAAAAAAATACTGGCTTTATTTTGTCTTTGTATTTGCCTTGATTTTAGTTTTTATGGTAATTCGAATAAATTATTTTATTCCGGAATTCAGACACTTACGTCCACACAACATGATTCCGCCGCCAGAAGACATGAAATTTATGTACAAAGGTGAAAGAGTGAGAGCTGTAATGGCAAAACAACCGTTGTTTTTTAAAATTGGGCCTTCCTTATTTTATATTTTAATTATTACAATAAGTGCTATTATCAGAACACTTTCAGAGTTTTATAATAATCAGCAAAACAAATTAATTGCCGAAACACACAGAACAAATACAGAACTGATTTATTTGCGAAAACAAACTAATCCGCATTTTTTATTCAATTCTCTAAATAGTATTTATTCTTTGGCACACAAGAAATCTGATTTGGTTCCTGATGCCATCGTGACCTTATCTGAGTTAATGCGGTATATGCTGTATGAAACCGATAACAAAACGGTGGCTTTAGAGAAAGAAGTCAATTATATTCAGAATTATATTGAATTGCAAAAACTCAGGCTCAATGATATCGAAGACATTGTTGTCAATGTTCACGGAAATACCAAAAACAAATTTATTGAGCCTTTGTTATTGATTTCATTTGTAGAAAATGCTTTTAAATACGGAACCGATTATAAAGGTGCTGCTCACGTTAAAATTAAGATTTTCATATTAGAAGATAATCTCGATTTCTGGATAGAAAACACAATTGAAAGTTATGTAAAAGACCCAGATAATTCAGGTATTGGCTTAGTAAACATTCAAAACAGACTTGATTTGCTTTATCCAAATGCGCATGAACTTAGTATAACACAAGACAATGAATATTATCGTGTTCATTTAAATTTAAAATTAGATAAAATACAAACCGTAGATTAATATAATAATTATGGACAGAAAAAAATTCATCAGAAATAGTATCTTAGGAATTGCTTCATTAGCAACGGCTACAAAAATATTAGAATCCTGTTCAAAAAGTGACAACGAAGAAACTGGATCAGAAGCTACTGACGGAAGCTGTACCGTTTCGCCTGCAGAAACAAAAGGTCCTTTCCCAATAAAAACACCAAGTCAGCTGGTTTTAGAAAACATAAAATCTGACCGAATTGGCGTTGCTTTGCTAATCAATTTAACTATTGAAAATAAAAGTAATGATTGTGCACCTTTAGAAGGTGTTTTGGTAGATATTTGGCATTGTGATAAAGACGGAAATTATTCTGAATATGGCGGCACTTCAATGCAGCAAACCAATTACACAACCGTTCACTTTTTAAGAGGAAGACAAACTTCTGATGTTAATGGAAACGTTTCTTTTATTTCTATTTTTCCGGGCTGGTACCAAGGCAGAGCACCACACATACACGTTGAAGTTTTGAGTGCTTCAGGTTCATCCTTATTAGTAACACAAATTGCCTTTCCTGAAAATGTTGCGAGCGAAGTGTATTCGAGTACCAATTATGCTGCTCACGGTCAAGCCGATACTTCTAATACCAGAGACAATGTTTTTTCAGACAGTTTATCTGATGAACTGGCCACATTAACAGGAAATCTGACAGATGGTTATACCTTAAGCAAAACTATTACAGTAAGAGCTTAATTCATCAAAGAAAAACCCGTTTTTTATGAAAATTTTAAAACATAAATCATTGGTTTAAAAGTACTTTTGAATGCCAAAACGAAATTTTAAAAATTTAAATCCAGAACAGATGAAATGTGTAATTATAGACGATGAACCATTAGCGGTTGAATTATTAGAAGATTTTGTTCGAAAAGTAGATTCACTTGAACTGGTTCGAACTTTTAATAATGCTATTGATGCTGTTTCGTTTATCAATCAAACCAATATCGATTTGATTTTTCTGGACATTCAGATGCCTCATTTCTCCGGAATTGAATTTTTAAATACTATAGAAAAGAAACCTTTAATTATTTTTACCACAGCTTATTCTGATTATGCGGTTGAAGGTTTTAATCTTGGAGCTGTCGATTATTTGGTAAAACCAATTCCGTTTCATCGTTTTTTAAAATCAGTTGTCAGAGCACAACAAATTTTCAATCCCGCTTCGACAATGCAGGCTATTTCAGAAAATACAACTGCACCAGAATTAGAGCAGGATTTTATGTTTGTGAGAGCCGAATATGAAAATGTAAAAATGAACTTTTCGGATATTTTATTTATCGAAGGTTTAAAGGATTATGTAAAAATTTACACTACCGATAATAAATTTACCCTGACGTTAATCAGTTTAATAAAGTTAGAAAATTTACTTTCCAGCAAAGGATTTTCAAGGGTTCACAGATCTTATATCATCAATATAAAGCATGTAAAATCTATTCAGAAAAACAAAGTGCTGATTAGCGATAAACGAATCCCAATTAGCGAAAGTTATAAAAATGCTTTCTTCGAGAAAATAAATCTGTAAGCTTAAATTCCAAAAATAAAAATTCCAAATTCTAATTGAAGATTGAACTTCTGATTGGAATTTGGAATTTTTATTTTTTGGAATTTTATCGTTTTATTCTTTAAACCATCCTGAATACATTACATAATTATTAGAAATACGTTCAATTTCGCCTGCAAAATCAGACTGGTCAATATCTTTTACTTTTTTGGCAGGAACACCGGCATAAATACTTCCTGAAGTTACCACCGTATTCTGTGTTAGAACCGCTCCGGCAGCCACAATCGAATTGCTTTCGATAACACAATTATCCATTACGATGGCGCCCATACCTATTAGTACATTGTCGTGCACCGTACATCCATGCACAATCGCGTTATGCCCAATCGAAACATTATTTCCTATTATTGTCGGGTGTTTTTGATACGTGCAATGAATGATAGCACCATCCTGAATATTCACTTTATTTCCTATTTTAATAAAGTGAACATCACCGCGAATTACAGCATTAAACCAAACGCTACAAGAGTCTCCAAAAGTAACATCGCCCACAATAGTTGCATTTTCGGCAACATAACAATCCTCGGGAATTACCGGAGATTTTCCGTTTACAGATTTAATTAGCATAATATAAGTTTTTAATTAATAGCAGGACAATTACAATCGTAACGTTCCTTAGTACAAAATAAATTGATTCCTAAAGTAAGCTGATGATAGCCACCAGTAGCAAATTTTACGTCTCCCGTAACTTGCGAATATGTATAAGCGAACATGAAATTTTTATAATTTACACCAATAATTGGCGTAATGTATTGTAATTTTTGAGAAGCCACTCCATTTCCTGCACTGTACTGTGCACCGTCGAAGCTTCTTCTGTACGATAATGCAGCCCACAAACTTCCAAAATCCATGTTTTTATATGCTTTTAAGTTCACATCAATAGATTTTTCTTTGGTCTGATCAAATAACTGAAACAAAATAGAAGGCTCCCAGGTAATATTTTCTCTTTTGCCAAAAACATAACCGGCACTAAAGAGAAACTTTCTCAAATTATCACTTTCATAATCTGTATAGATTTCTCTTCTTGTTTCGAGAACGCCCTGAACAGTAGCATGGGCATAAAAATCTAAGTAATTATAAGATGCTCCAAAATCTACATTAAAATAAGAATCTTTTTGAATGGAACCAAAAACTATCGGATCGAAAGTTGTCCCAAATTGTGTTTCATCAAGCTGATTCTGAATCACTCCTCCGCTAATTCCAAAAGAAAGCTGATTTAAATCGATTTCATCTCGGGAAAACATTATATGATGGGCATAAGTAAGTTTAACTCCTTTTTGAGAATGGTATCCGTTTTTATCATTAAAAACTATAATTCCGGCACCTGACCTCTCACCTATTCTTCCGTTAAAACTTAAAGTTTGAAGTGAAGGGGCATCTTCCTGACCAAACCATTGCTTCCTGGCTGTCAATCTTATTTTGGCACAATTCGCCGCGCCCGCCATAGACGGATGAATTAAATAGTAATTATCTGATAAATAATCTGAATAAACAGGAATGCCTTCTTGCGAAAAAGAAAAAAAAGATGTCAACGAAAAAATCAATAAAAGCCTGATTCTAAATTCCATAAAGGCAATAATATTTAAAAATCTTGTTAGCTCTTTTATTTTAATACGATTAATTTGAAAAGAGTCTTAAAAATTTTATTAAAAAATCAAATATAGCCAATAGTAGAAAATAACTTTCTTAAATTTGTAAAAAATTACCACTCATGACAAAAATCACCATAAGAGAAACTCAAAATCCTACTATCCTAAAGTTCGAATTTGAAGATTTCATCACTCAAAACCAAAATTTTGAGTTCAAAAATATCGATGAGGCACAGGCATCACCATTAGCACAACAATTATTTTATCTTCCTTTTGTAAAAACAGTTTATATTTCTGGAAATTTCATTGCTATCGAAAGATATAGTATTGTAGAATGGGATGATGTACAAGATGCTGTTGCTGAGCAAATTCAGGCATTTGTAGATAAAGGCGGCGTTATTATAAAAATTGACGAAACTCAAACTAAAAAACAACCTATTACGGTTTACGGAGAAACAACTCCAAATCCGTCAGCATTGAAGTTTGTAGTAAGCAGAATGTTGACTAAAAATCCGATTGAATATAAAAATATTGATCAGACTGCTTCATCTCCGTTGGCTAAAGAATTATTTAAATTTCCGTATGTAAAAGAGATTTTTATCGATGAAAATTACATTTCGGTAACAAAATACGATATAAACGATTGGCAGGAAATCACATTAGAAGTTCGAACTTTCATCAAACAATTTATTGAAAACGGAGGAACTGTTTTAGACGAAAGCCTGATTGAAGTGACCACAAAAAATGATGTTACCAAAGATGAAAATTTTGATAAGCTAGATGTAACTTCACAACAGATTATCAATATTTTAGAAGAATACGTGAAACCTGCAGTTGCAGCAGATGGCGGAAATATTGCTTTTGATTCTTATAATGAAGAGGACAAAACTGTAAAAGTTATTCTTCAGGGTGCCTGCAGCGGATGCCCATCTTCTACTTTTACTTTAAAAAGCGGAATCGAAAATATGCTAAAAAGCATGTTGAACGATGAAGGTATTAAAGTTGAAGCTATAAATGCATAAAAAATACGACTAAAAAATATCGAAAGCGCTTCATTTGAAGCGCTTTTTTTATGAATTTATATTACTGTCATTTACACCAAATTATTTCAAACATGCGTTTTTCCTATTCTCTAAATAGTTATATTGTGTCCTAAACCAATAACCAAAAACGAAACCTATGGGACTATCTTCATTCTTTAAAAATCTATTTGGCTCGGCCAAAGAAACTACGACAGAACTGGCAAATAAAGCCGAAACCACGTTTGAACAAGCAAAAGAAGAAGCTGCTCCTTTTGTTAAAAAAGCAGAGGATTTTACAGAAGAAACATTTGCTAAAGTTAAAGAAGCCTCAGAACCAATGCTTGAAAGTGCTGTAGAATATGCAAGCAAAGCAAAAGACATTGTGAGTGAATTTGTTGAGAAAACTTCAGAGTCATTAAGTAATGTAATTGATTCTACCAAAGAAAAAACTGCTGAAACAGAAACCGTTGTTTACGAGAAAGTAGTTGATGCAAGTGAAGAAGACAATACAGTAACCAACCAATCCGTTGATAACACTTCAAACAGGGAATAAAAAACTACTTTTAATCGAATAGAAAAAAATATTTTTATATTTGCACTTTTAATACCACCTTCTCCATAGAGAAGGTTTTTTTTATTCTGATATAATGGACATCAATTCAACCCAGCTTAGCAATTACGCCACCCGATTTATTGACGTATTGCTTGATTATTCCCCAAAATTAATTTCTGCATTCTTAATTTTATTTATTGGTTTATATGCCATAAGATTAATAAACCGCATTATTAGAAAAGTAATGATTAAGAGAAATCTGGATCCTACTTTGACCAAGTTTCTTGCCGATATTTTATTGTGGGCACTTCGAGTTTTATTGTTTGTAACGTTTATTTCAAAACTCGGAATTGAAACTTCATCCTTTGTTGCTATTTTAGGAGCAATGGGACTTGCAGTTGGTCTATCATTGCAGGGATCGCTTTCTAATTTTGCAGGCGGTATGCTTATTATCCTTTTTAAGCCTTTTAAAGTTGGAGATACAATCGAGGCACAAGGCGTTATAGCAACAGTTTCAGAAATTCAAATTTTTGTTACCAAGATGATTACCGGAAACAACCAAACCGTTTTTGTTCCAAATGGCGCTTTATCGAACGGAACAATTATTAACTATTCGATGCAGGGAGAACGAAAAGCAGATCTGACATTTTCAGTTTCTTATGATTCAGATATTAAAAAAGCAAAAGAAGTTCTTTTGGATGTTTTACTTAAAAACCCAAAAGTTTTAAAAACTCCTGCACCAGAAGTTTTTGTAAAAAATTTATCTGCAAGTTCAGTCGATTTTGCAGTTCGCCCGTGGGCTAAAAATGCTAATTACGGAGCTGTTTTTTCTGATACTTTAGAGAATTGTAAAATCGCTTTAGACGAAGCCGGAATTTCAATTCAGCCGTTTACAATTCAGAAATAAATATAAATTATTGTTTTTTTGATGGAGGAGCTATCAAAAAATCTTTTAAATAATAAGGTTCAAAATAAGCGACATCTACAGTGTCGCTTTTTTGATATTTATCAAAACTGATTTTGCTCATTGCAGAAGCTGATGGATATTTAATTTCTTCTAAAAAAATAAAATTTTCTTTTGTCAAAACCGGTTTGCATTTATCAGCACAATCACCAACAAAATAAACAGTTTCAGTTATATCACTAAACGAATTTTCATCGATAACTTCAGCCTGAATTGCTCTTTCCGTTTCTAAATCAGCGTTAAAAATGGCACTGTAAACTTCCATTCTTCTGGCATCAAGCATTGGGATAATTTTTCCTTCAGCAACTTTTGCCTGCGATGCTAAAGTCTGCAAAGTATCTACGGCAATTAACGGAATATTTAAGGCAAAACACAATCCTTTTGCTGCAGAAACTCCAATTCTTAAGCCTGTATAAGAACCCGGTCCCTGACTTACTGCAATAGCAACCAGATCCTGAACAGTAATTCCGGCTTCTTTAATTATTTCTTCAATAAAAAGATGAAGCTTTTCTGCATGCGAATATCCTTCTTCTGCAATTTCTTTACATAAAATAGTCTCTCCGTTTTTTGCGATAGAGACTGAACAATTTTTCGTTGCGGTTTCGATATTGAGAATAAAAGGCAATGTATTTATTTTTAAAAATTAATTATTGATGTCAGGCTGAGCGAAATTCGATGTGTCTTAAGTTAAGAAGACATCGACTTCGCTCAGCCTGACATATTATAGCTATTTTATTTATTTCTTAAGTGTGTCAGCTTTTTTAAGCTTTACTTTATCACCAGAATTTAGTTCTTTAGAAACTGTAGTATAAGGCCCGGTAATAACAACATCTCCGGGTTTTAACCCCGACATTACTTCGATATTAGTATCATCCTGAATACCGGTCTTAATAATTCTTATTTTTGCTTTATCACCTACTTTTACAAAAACGCATTCGAATTTCTTGTCGCTTTTTGGAGTTGCTTTTTCGTTCGGATCTTCCACTTTAAAATCTTTTACAGCAGTTGTGTCAGATTTTACAACAACTGAACTAATTGGCACTGCCAAAACGTTCGATTTTGTTTTTGTGATAATATCAACCGTTGCTGTCATTCCAGGTCTAAAAGGCGAATATGTATTCGGTTTTCCTTCTAATAAATCCTGATACGATTCTTTTAAAATACGAACTTTAACCTTAAAATTGGTTACCTGATCTGAAGTCAGAGTACTACTAGCAGAGTTAGAAATACTCGTTACAACTCCTTTAAATTTCTTTTTTAAATAAGCGTCAACTTCAACATTCGCTTCGTCTCCAATTTTAATTTTTACAATATCATTTTCATTTACATCAACTTCAACCTCCATATTATTAAGGTTTGCTACTCTCAACAATTCTGTTCCCGCCATTTGCTGCGTTCCCAAAACTCGCTCGCCAAGCTCTACATTCAATACAGAAATAGTTCCGTCTGCAGGAGCATAAATGGTAGTTCGCCCTAAGTTGTCTTTTGCTTCATTTACAGATGCAGCAGCACTCTGAACAGTGTAATACGCATTTTGTTTTGTTGCTTTGGCTACTTCAAAAGAAGCAATGGCTTTATCCCAGTCTGATTTAGAAATAACGCCTTTATCATATAGCGTTTTATTTCTTTCGTAATTTGCTTTTGCTTCTTTATAAGAGGCATCAGATTGTGTTAAACCAGCTTTTGTACCCGATAGATTTGATACGGAACGATTATAACTTGAAGTATATAAATCAGGATTTATTTTAACTAGTAAATCTCCTTTTTTAACGGCCTGTCCTTCTTTTACATTCAACAAAATAATCTCACCGGAAACTTCTGGTGAGATTTTTACTTCGATTTCCGGCTGGATTTTTCCTGTTGCTGAAACGGTTTCAACTATTGTTGATGCCACAACTTTTGAAATCTCTACTTCTTTTCCTTCATCCTTATTTCCTATTACTCCCGATTTTGAAAGACCAACTAAAACTGCAATCAGAACAATTGCACCGCCGATTAAGAAATAAACTGTTTTTTTTGACATAGTAATATTATTTTGTAATAATTGGAACGATTGGAATTCCAAAGTAAAATTCAAGTATTTTTATTTTGAACATGTAATCATATTTCGTTCTTATAACGTCTGATTGTGCATTGGTTAACAATGTTTGCGCCTGAGTAAAATCAAATGAATTCATCAAACCAACATCGTATTTTTCTTTTGCATAGTTATAAGCCTGCTGTCTTGCTTCTAAAGTTACTGCAGAAGATTCATATGCATTTAAAGCTCCTTTAGCATCAGTAAAAGCAGTGTAAACGTTACGTTGCAAATCTAAACTTTTTTGCTCTAAATCTATTTTAGATTTCTCTAAAGTTACTTTATTACGCTCAACATTATTTTTAGCAGAGTACCCATTAAAAATTGGAACATTTAATTGAAAACCAAAATTATGACCTTTGTTATCACTAAATTGGGTAAAAACAGGTTGTGGTCCGAAAGTAACCAGATTGCCATTTTCATCTAATCCAGTTCTGTCACCATAACTTGCACTGGTACTAAATTGATAAAACCCTTTAAGTGTAGGTTGGTAAGCGCCTTTCGCAATGGCTACATTTTTTTCTGCCACTTCAAGATTAGTTTGTGCTAATTTTAATTCTGTTCTTATTTCTTTTGCCTTATTATAAATATCAACCGGAGTTTGTGCCAGTATATTATTTTCATCTTTAACATTTGTATCGTCAATTACATCAAAATCAGTAAATTCTTTTAGTTGTAATAACTGAGCCAAACTCAATTTAGAGATTAACAAACTATTTTCGGCAACAATGATCGCCTGTTGATCTGTTGCTACAGTAGCTTTTAAATCAAACAAATCCCCACGCGGAATTGTACCTGCATTTACCATTTCTTCAGAACGGCTGAATCGTTTTTCATCAATAGCCAATTGCTCTTTTTTTACTTTTAAATTCTCTTTATTAAAAAGAATTTCTAAAAAAGCATTTGCAACGTTTAATGAAATATCTTCCTGCATTTGCAGCAATTGATATTGTGAAGCTATAATAGAAAGCTTAGCTCTTCTGTAAGCATTCTGGTTTTGCAATCCTTTATAAATATCAATACCAGCATTAACTGCTACTGAAGAATACTGTGTTGTTTGTGTTGTAGCAATATTGGTAACCGGGTTAACGTTCAAACCGATATTCCAGGAATGCGAAGCGTTTCCATTTACTGATGGAAGGTAACTTCCCAAAGCTCCTCTTTTATCTATAACCGCATTTTTCACATCTAACTCTGAGAGTTTAATTGTGATGTTATTGTCTAATGCGTATCGAACACATTCTTCTAAAGTCCACTGTTTGGGTTGCGTCTGTGCAGATAATCCTAAACCAAATAACAATGCAATAATGAGACTATTATATTTATTTATTTTCATATTTCTTAGATGAAGCCTAGCAAAACATACTACGCAAATTTAACATTTTTTAAAATCAAAAAACTTTACCCGTTCAGATTATTTTTTTTCTCCTTCTCCTTCGCTTATTAAGCCCTGATTCCAGATTTTAATTTTATCCGAAGCTTTAAGCCCACTCTTAACCTGAACATAAATTCCGTCGCTAACTCCTAAAACCAAATCTCTTCTTTGAAATTTTTGAGGAGCAGTTTCAACTTCGATATAAGGTTTCTGTGTTTTTTTGTCAAACTGAACCAATGATTCTTTGATTGCTAAAACTTTATCTGCTTTCTCTAAAATTATAGAAGCATTGGCACTTAAACCGGCTCTGATAAAAGTAGCATCTTTATTTTCTAAAGAAGCCTTAATTTCAAACTGAATCGCACCATTTTCTGTTATTCCTTTTGGGGCAATATAGGTTAAAACGGCAATAAATTTTTTGTTTTCAATAGCTCCAACAGTGATCTCAATAGGCATTTTTTCTTTTATTTTACCTACTTCAGATTCGTCAATTTTTCCAACAAA
>Ga0247804_10001042_pt1 | contig 12861 bp, 10 predicted proteins | sample UWRJL029104C1_FD_181142 | JGI IMG/M metagenome (GOLD analysis project Ga0247804, IMG submission 181142) | Plant litter microbial communities from Arlington Agricultural Research Station in Wisconsin, United States - UWRJ-L029-104C-1 | ecosystem: Environmental > Terrestrial > Plant litter >...
AGTAAAACCAAGGGGATATAGTGCGTTGCCAACTAGCACTGGCCATGTCTTACTTTCGCTTAAATTGGAGCTTCCGGAAGGATAGATAAGCGATCTATGATAAAGTATAGGAGGAAGTCATCTAAATTGTCCCATTAGCTATCACTGCTACTCGATAGAATATCCTCTACTTGTGTGGTATAATCCATATTCTCCCCTTTTCTGCAATTCACTACTCTATATGTATGTCTAATATTTTGGCTCTAAACCTTAACATTGAACGAAGGATTGACTTGGACAATATGTTGCGCGTGTTTGGTCCACCGCTAGATCCCGAATGCTGAAGTGCATTGTGCACAATCCTACGTTACCTCTGCCCACGTCATTCGAAGGGATTTGGAAAGAATAGAGAAGCAATATTCCGTCGGTTGGGAAACCTGGTTTTGTGCTGGCCCCATACAAAAAAGATATGAGTCTGAGTCAGCCTGCAGCGCATGTAACTCCTGCGGCGTGGATATGATTTCCCGTTTACGTATTGTTGTCCGCACTAGGACAACCCCTTCGAAACAACACCGCTTCTTCTATACGGCTCAGCGAATTACTACTGGTCTTAATCATAGCACTCTAATCTTCATCTTCACCCTCTTCGGCGTTTAGCCGTCGCCCTCTTACGCCATCAGTTCTTACGCCCGAAAATTCCGACAAAGTAAATTAACAATTTGATTGCGTGAAGTGCAAATCAAGGAGGGGGACTCTGATGCTCTCTAATAAGTTTGTAAAGGTGCTTTAGTTAGGTTGTTATCGTGAAGAACGTAGTGTATGTAACGAACAGAGATGGTTTACAGTTGTCACAATATCGAACCACCTGATGGTTTGGAGGAATTGTTTGTCAGTCAGTGCGGACACGTATCTGGGGCCAAAATCTCTCAGCATATCAGAATTGCCCAGCAAGGGGGGGTTGATGGTCGTATGCATGGGTCTATACATTGTACATAGGGAGTATTGTAGAGGAGCATGATTGGCTATATGAACGAGAGGGACGTGACATGGCCCACCTACTATTGTTACTGTTGCTCGAACACCAAGCCTCCAATACTGCAATGTAGCACAACGGGATTGACGGACTTAATGTTGACGACCTATGGCAATTCGACTTGACCCGACATGGAATTCATGTATGCTGACTTCACTGGTCCTGCCCCTGTAACGCCAGCGGTAAACTCGATAGTATTAAAATACTCTGTGCATCTTTCAGCGACGATCATTTCCTAATAGTACAAAGTCATTGAAGAATTTACGAATTTTTTAATGGCATTTCCATAATATGTTGAATTTATAATCACAAGTAGGTTCAGAATTCTAGAGGATTCTAAAGATTTGAGACAATTGGTATTATTGGTATCATTGATATCATTGGTATCATTGGATTATTCTCTTACCGTTTGTAGCCACAAACACTCTAATAGTAAATGTGTAGTTATACAAGTCTCTCACGGAATTTGGAAGTATCAGCAATCAAGTATATAGCATAGTATTCTCCCACCCCTAGACACTCGTGATTATCCATCCTTGTGGCCCCTTTGTATATAGCTCTTTAAGTGGGTTTGTCCAGTATTACAAGACTCTTGGAGCCTAGCTATAGCTCTTGGATTTTCTGTTGCTACCCTTAGCTTGATAACAAAGGCAATTCTTGACCTGCATTATGAGGCTCAGTGTAGCTTGACCATTCGGATTTCTTCATAGCTCAGCCTGTGGAGAATTTACGAGTATTTCAGGGGAATAGTAGGTTGGGTCCCTTGATCGTATCCCAGAAACCATGCTTTACAAAAACGTGGTGCTTCGCCAACAAAGATACCCATACCCTGAAAGTACAAAGTCCCCGAGCCTAGAACCCTGTGATGTCCCACTGTTTACAACAGCTTTTATCGGCAGTGCTGGATATGATATGCAGTGAGATGTAAGCCGCTATGCCTGTCAACTGCCCCAGCCACCTAAATCCAGCTCCGGCTTCCTGAGAAAAAACCCCAGGACTTGGTGCCAATTCGTCCAATACGGAGGTTTTGAGGATAAACTTGACACCGCTCCAGACTCTTGAAACAGACGAAGATGACCAGTGCTCGCATGCTATTGAATCTGGTTAGATTAACCGACCAAAGATTGTACCTCACCTCACATGACCGTCTGAGATCAGGCCGTTGAATATGACTATACGTACAATCTATGTATATTTAGCTATTGATAACCTCGGCCTACCTATGTTACTGCCTCAGTACTTTCCAATGTACCTGGGCGATAAGCATCCCTCCGAGTTCCATTGACGTAGAGTATATATCTGTGCTAGAGCTGAAATTGTTGTACAAGCTACACTACTGCTGCTTGAGATATCAACAAAGACTAGGAACAGTCTACTGTGCTTATCACAGATTTGAATCTAGGTGAGCATAGGAATGAGTAAAGGAAAAGTTGTAAATTTCAATGATAGATGTCCGAAGCAATTCCACTTAGATGTAATCACCTCTTTGTGTGACCTTACCACCATGAAGATATTGTGTCAAGTGACGCTCAACCTTATATGACGTAGAGATCTAGGCATGTATCGTGTAGCGGCTGATTGTCAGCCTCATTCTATAGAAAGCTTATTCAAATCGTATCCAGCTACTACAGCCTCAAAATTTAGGTAAACGTTTTTTCGCATGCTTGGAAGATCAACCTAACGATCCTTCGTTTCTTAGAAACGAGGAAAGCAAGATCAGATGATCCAGAACCTTCCTCCGTCTCATACCGATATACTGTAAAAGATATTCAGATCTAGCGAAGGCGTTTCCAGTGTATAGGATCGAGCTCATATTCCAAACTAGTGGCTTAGCAACTCTAGCGAATCTCGTTACAGACCTTTTTCATGATGAAGGGAATAGTTCAACCTCGCTTGAATAGGATGTCCAACATCATTGGGCTGCTGTCACTTAAGTTGTTGGATTGTAAGCGGCCTGATGATGTTGGATTGTAAAAATCTTTACGCGCATGAACTTTGAGGCTGGAACTTCAAGGTAGCCGGAATCGTAACATTGACATAACGAATGGTATACAGTGGGTAGCGTAGACGAAGAACTCCTGAACGAGGTAAATACAGCTTCCTAGACATGGAATAGGTGAGATCTGAAAACGATCAGCCTCCATGGCGCTCTCACACGGTCATCCAACAGTTCCTGTCTCTACCATCAAGAGGGTGAGATTCTCAAGAACGCTCGCAAGATGTATATATAATCTCATCCAGAAGTACTAATTCTAGTATCTGAAACCGCATGCAATCGCTTTCGTGACATTCATCTCAGTTCATCAATCAAGCTATTCATTAACTCGATCACTCTTCTTTTCAGAATTATTCGCAGCAATGCCACTAACAGCTTCACGCCAGCAGCTGCTCAACCAACTCCACGGTCAGGACCTCCGCATCCCCGATCTGCGACTGTTATTTCAACACTGGCCACAAGCAGTCAACCCCAATCTCAACGAGCTGCGAATTTCAGTCCACGATAGGCTTGAGAGGTAGGTTCCTTGCCCACTGTTCCCCGAAGCTGAGCTAACTATAGCATAGTCTTACAACTTCCACAAAGAAACTACCAGTGGATAAGTTACTCAAGGCGGACTTTGCCTTGTTCGCAGCAGCTTGGTGGCCTTCGGCGACTTTGGAAGAAGGCCATGTTTTAACGTGTCTCGCAATATGGCTATTTGTTTGGGACGACGGTAAGAGTAGTCCGAAAAGCTCACTTGAGTTCATAAATAACAATTCTATAGAAATTGATGCTGAGGTTGGAACCTTGTCTGGGGATTTCCAAGCAGCGCAAAAGTACCGCGATGAAACGATCCGCTACATCAAGTGGTGTCTTGGACTCTCCACGGAGAAGGTTGAAGTTCCGGAGAACAAAATCATCGCATTTTTCAAGATAATCGGTGATGCTGTTTGTGACTCTTTTTCAGTTGGTAAGCAGACTTGCGGGACGGTCTATTGACTCTGTTGACGATGTCTAGGCCATAAGAAAATTCTTCTCCGAGAGCTTGAGTTTTTCATGGAGACATCCGAGCTTGAGCAGAGACGTCGACTCAGTCCCGAGCTACCAACAGTAGATGAGTACGCAGCTTGTCGAATGGGAACAAGTGCGGTTACCGTTACAACGTTTTTCTGCTTGTAAGTGATGTCTGACGATACCGAATGATGATCTGCTAACGATGTTAGATGGGATCTGGAATCCAGAGTTCCCGTAGACGTTTTGAAAGAGCCAGAGATGCAATTGCTTTGGGACCAAGTGAACATCATTATTTGGGGGTAAGTTCGGCCCGTTGTGTCGTTTGCATTAAGGGTAGTTTCTGACCAGATTTCATAGGGTTAATGATCTTGTATCGAGCAAGAAAGAGATCGTAAGTGAAGCCCCGAAGTACTTACATACTAACAGTGCTGAGCTAATAATCTGGATAGGGACAGCAAACTGTGGATGGTCTTGTTCCGTTGCTATACCACAAACTTGGAGACATGGATTTGGTAGCATCGTCAATAGTCGGCGACGTGGAGGAAGCTATCCGAACATTCGAGTTAACCGCTGAGATTTTACTTAACAAGTACGCGCATGATGACAAGATTGCGCTAAGACTGCATGGTTTCATCGAGCAGTGTAAATATAACTGCACCGGAAACCTGCACTGGAGTCTGCGTACTGGACGATATGGCATTAGCCAGGAATCTATGGGTGGAGGTGTTACTTTACACTATGACTGAGCTGCTTTGTAATACTCTTGTGTTTGTCCTGATTTTTATTTTGATTTGTATGCTTTTGAGATAGGTTTTCCTTCTTAGAGTTGTCGTTATTCATGATTTGCAAATTTCCTATATTGTTTTACCAGAGCCTCTGGCAGGGATGGGAATGTTCGCACAACAATAAGGATTGGGTAGATACTAAATTGTTAGGTATTCCGAATATATTGTCTATCGATCCACTTCCAAACTGTCTTTATATGGCTCTCGCATTATGTTTATGGAGCATCTCTTGAAGTTCCGACAAGATAATTATAGTTCCCTTGCGGGAGGTGGGGGGAGGATCAAAGCGGCTCGCTTAGGAGGATCGACCCTTAATCACCCCTTAATAAGCTGCCCAGCAAATAGCTCAGAGCTGGAGTCGAAGGCCGAGGCCCTGGTGTCTCGACCCATTGTTGTGTATCAAAATTCATTAGACTTATAAAACTGCTGGTAGATTATTAGACTCAATGTCAACGCGTCCTGAAAGATCATTAGGTGTTGAAAGGACCATCAAGCACCACATATAAAGCTTTGTACTTTGCATTTCCAATTTTACGGATAATGACGACTACCGCGCCATCACCGCGTCCCGGCGCCGGCAGCAAAGCACCACCCAGTTTCCGGTAGCATTCTAGAAACTTTCCACGAACCTAAAGCCCGTAGCTAACTTTCTGTAGAGGACCGCAAGAAATGATAACAATAGCTGTCAAAAGTCCTACAACGCATGCTATCGAAAAGTTCACCATCCATAAGAACTTCATCAACCACTACGCGCCGCAGTTCCCTACTCTCTATCCCAGCACGACCACCACCGGCTCCCCAGATCCCCCCACAATAGAAACCGAACCGAACATCTTCACCGGCCTCGTCAGCTGGATCTACACGCAAGAAGTAATCGACGCCGAGTCGACAACATCGGTGGTTGGAATCGAGTTTCTCGTCGAGCTCTGGATCCTCGCGGAAAGGATTGCGATACCCAAACTGCAGAATCAGGTAATGCGACTCCTCAAAACCGGCAAAACAGGATACTGTAAGGATGATGGACAGTTGTTGAAATATGCCTACCGAAACAGCAGCAAAAATAGTCCCCTGAGACGTGTGCTGGTCGATATCTTTATACAGGATCTAGGGTCGTTTAAGGAAGGTGAGGTGGTGGATTATAGCGTTGTGCCCTTGGAGATGTTTATTGATATCACTGAGGTGATAAGGAGGCAGAACCTGGCCAGGAAGTTTACGAAATCGAAGGAAGCCGATTTGATGGTGAGCGAAGATGTCGAAGCCGTGCGTGCAGAGCAAAGCGTGAAATTGAAGTAGAAGTTTCGCCCATGGTCCTCCTCCAAACAAGGTGCTGGAGGAGTGACTGTCCATGCGGCTCTTTTGGTTTGGACATCTATCTGACATGCCATTCTGTCTGTCAATTTACTTCTGGATACCACGGCAAATCCTGGCCCGCCCTCCGAGGACAGGTGATACCAGTATCTGGTGCTGCTTCATTCTCATGGTTGCCAAACTAAACACAACCTATGAGATGTAATCTGCCTAAGCTAAGATGTTGCGAAAAGCTAATCCACTAAGGAGAATCGCTGATTCACAGGATGCTATAGAGGGCCCCAGCCTCTAGCCTCTAGCCTCTAGCCTCTAGCCTCTAGCCTCTAGCCTCTAGCCTCTAGCCTCGGAAGTAGAAGGAGTAAGATCCAATGAATTTTACCAGCTCATAGCTTTGAAATTTTAGTGAACCACTTTGTCAAGGCTCAGGGTAATGGAATCAAAGTTGCCAGGAGATTGAAATACTGAAGACGTTCGCAAGAATAGCAATTCTATTCCTCCCAGTCTTAATAGTGCACAGCGTCATCTGTCAGCTCTCCCTCCCAATTCCGCGCAGGAACACTGCTCTCCGAGGTTCATACCTGAAGGACGAAATGAAGAAGCTGGAGATCGGCTCTCGAGTGCGGGTATCTTTCTACTCGCCGGCTATGGAGAGTACCTATCGGCCCGCGATTGCCTTTTGTGTTAGGAAAGTTCCGTGATGCTTTCCTTCGTCTCTCTATCCATCTGTCCAGCAAGTGTGGGGTTTATGACAGTTTTAACTTTCACGGGATTATCACGTCCTGGAAACATTGAAGCAATATTGCATGTGGTTTCATTTTGATAAATCCATCTCGCACCAACGCATCTCGGCGCATTATTCATTATGCATAAGGGGTATCTATTTACAAGTTCACAATGCTAAGCACGCCCTACAACAACCAGCTCACAGCCAAAGCAACAATACTCACGAACCCAGCAGTGAGCAGCGAACTCGAGGTGCTCACCGCCGAAGATGGCGTGCTGCTAGACGCGCCTGCGCCGCTCTCAGTCTCGTTTGCCGGTCCGTTGGTGACACCGGTTGATGTCACGTTATTCGTCGCTGTTCCGTTTGCTGAGACTTCGGCCACGGTTGCGATGGTCATGTTGGCGTTGGCAACACATTTATCGCCGGAGAGAATCTTGGCCGAAGCCCTGAACGTGATGTCGGCACACTGTTCGTAGGGGTTAGCCACCGATACCATACAAACTTCGAACAAGGTGAGGTAAGCGAGGGGATTGTCTTACGTTGTAGAGAGCACTTCCGGTGCCGCCGATTGTTACGACTCGTATGGTGGCATTCTGGCCATCAACAACCGTCACGCCATTTGGCAGCTTAAATTCCGGGACGCAAAGCTCGCCCTTGCCAGTGATGTTCAAAGGAGCATCATTGGTGAGGGAAATATTGGTGTTTGGGTACTCAGTTCCAAGACCGATGTTGACGAAGAGGTACTCCCACTCATGATGGAGGTCTAAGATGACCGAACCTCCGGTTAGAGGCCACTCAGTACGGTTGGTGGCAGCGGTCTGGTTGACATTTGCACCTGGGTATTGGTCAGTGTGTTTGGCCTATGAAAGAGAGACGTAGTTTTTCAATTAAATGAAGATGTACATAAATAGGTAGATGAAGGTAGCTATTGGCAGGATCACATACAAGGGTAGGTATATTGAGAGGCATTGGAATCGTCCAAAGAATCACCTCGCCATTCAGGGTAGCTGATTGAGAAATGGGCTGTGACCACGGAGGCCAGGACTGGCAAGCTGAGAAGAGATTGAGAGAACATCTTGACGTTGATATTACTCAGGATGGTAGTGTTTAGATGTTGGGATCCTGTTTAGAGCGCGAAGCGTGATGTTCTTCTATGTTGTTCTTCACAGTAGAAAGTCAAGCAGTTGTGATAATGAGAGCAAAACAAAACCAAAAAGGTACCCCTCCGCAACCTTTATAGTTTTTTTAGTTGTAATATCAAGGCCGTCGGTACCAATTGCACCTTCCGCTTGCACTCGCATTCCCTCGCGCGGATAACGATCAGTTTCTACGGCCTTACCTCTCTCTCACTCACCTTCTCAACCTATCTCGCTCGTCTTTGACGTCCCCTGCCGGGTCAGCTAAACCCAAGTAAGCGTATAACCAACAAGCCTTCACCTCCACTGGCATTGCAATCCACCGCACGCACTGCGCCATCCATCCAATCATGCCTCTGCTGCGCTGCCCCCAACCCAACGAACCTGCACGCGGGAGGCTCTGCGAGGGTTATTATCACCAATAAACCCACGGTGCAGCAGCACTCTCCGCTCGAGTGATGCAGGCCACGCTCGTTTGTCCCGAACAAAACAGCTCGCTCGGGCGGTGCAGCGCTGCAGGAGCGGTGCCATGTCTCTTGTCCCCGCGGGTCTGGGTCGTGGTGGATGGGGGGAACTTGCGCAGAGGCGGACGCACCCTGCTGCCGAAAATGCTTGGAACTTGCTCAATACTTCTCAGGCGCAACGAAAACGAAAAAAAAACCCCTCGTCACAGATGAATGAGCCCGGGGGGATGGGAATGTATGCGTGGGACGCTTTCTTTGGTTTTGCCTCCGAGGTTATGGTATATCTTTCCGGAGCGGTAAAGGGGTCTTTGAATGCGACTATTTATACGATGATACGTCGTGCGGTGGTGGTTGATTGGTTCGTGCTCTTGGAGGGAGGGTTAGAGTATAAAGTAATGGTAAGTGGAATGCAAGGCTTGGCGTGGAACGGTTTGCCATTGTCCCAACCACCTGGATTATGGACCGATGGTAGGGAATGGTAATAGGTATGGTGTGATTTTCATTATGAGTGTGGCTATCTCGATATAGTTTGTCATGCTGGGTAATTCTTGTTTTTTTCTCATTCTAAACTATCAATTCTGCTAGTGCGGGAAGTGAGTATGCGGTCGTATAGAGAAGCAGCCGTCAGAAGCGAATATGGTCTATTGGATGCTGCACCCCTGAAAATGTTCCCTTTCAATTAGCAAGAAACATCTCTCTACTTTGTCATCTTTGGTACTCGAATTGTACCTTATTCAGAAGAGTATCTTCTGTTCCCAGTTGTGTCATATCGGTTGGCTGAATGCACGTCTACGTAAACTTATAATTCCAAGATTATCTACTCGTTTTAAGCTTTCACTCAATGGGCCTGCAAGTAAGTACCAGGTAGGATACTAAAATGCGGACATAGGTGATTGTTATGGCTACTTCATGTGTGGATGTCTATGGGTTATCGTACTCATAAATGGTCAACGCTGCCAATGAAAGCTGCAGTGTTCGAAAAACAATACACAACACACGACTATCTTGTTTTACCTTTTCTCTGCATATTAATTCTAAAGTTCGTTTCTCAGTAGTCTCGGCCAAGAAATTTTTATTCAAGTATATATCAAATAGTAAGTTAAAATAAGAGTAAGAATGTTCCTAAAGAAGAAGTTGAGTGATACCGCCAACTCAGAATCATGATGCATTATATATTCTGCTCCGAGAGGACTTGATGGTGTGCTTAGTCGCGCGCATAGACAGCAACATAATCCACCTCGATGCCAACACTCTGTCCAGATGCTATACACAAAATTAGCTATGGTTCTGGAGACCCAAAATATATAAAGGAGACCGATGTTCTCGGATGATGAAGATACGCACCGGTGCTTGAATTAGGGTTACCCGGGAATCCACCTCCAACGGCAACGTTCAAGATGATATACAACGGGCTTTGGGCAAGCGAAACCCAGTCAGCTTGGACACCGCCACGGGCTTGCACGCTGCGGCCGGTGATCTGGTGGTATTGGTTTCCGTTGACCCACCAGGTGATATCCTGATCTAGCCATGATGCTGCCTCGCGGTTGATTTTCACGGCGTACGTGATGAATCTTCAAAGCGTGTAAGTATATAGTGACTGATACGGGGGGAAAAGGTGAATTGAAGAAGAGTCAATTGGGGAGGTACGTACTGGGTGCGGTCGATTCCAATAGATGCTCCGTCGCCGCCTACGTTGTTGGTCCGGCCATAGTGAGGAGTTCCCAGGTTTCTCGCCTCTCCGTTCTTCTGCTCCATGATATCGAGCTCTCCGTTGGCTGGCCACCGGACACCATGTCGACCTGCGGAGAGAATTAGTACGTTCTTTGCTAGAGAGGATCCAGACTTTGTCCAGTGTGTTCTATGTTATACTATGAGGTTTCCTCACTTGAAGAACACCAGATTAGGAGGGAGAGGTTCATTATCACTCAAGTTTACTTACCACTATCGCCAACAGCCCAGAATGCTGGCCAGATGCCCTGCTGTTGGCTAGCAGGAGCTTGCCCAACCTTGATCTTGGATTGGATGACCAGTCTTTTCCCGTTGGCGCAAGTCCAGCTCCCTTTGCTTTGAAGACGCGCCGACCACCATGTTCCATCCGACTGTTTGACTACAAAGCCTGTTAGCCACCAACTACCATGGCATATCCCCTCTTTCCACACAAGTTGGAATCATACCAGGTCTGATAAGTGCAGTGCCGCCACCGGAAAGATGGCTGGTGGTTGAACTGGTGCCATAAAACTGGATCTCGCCGTTGGAGTTGTCGGGTGGCCCACGGGTGATGTAATCCCAAGTATCGAAGCTGATGCGATCGCCGCTGGCGCCATTGAAGTCGTCAGCGAAGATGATATGGTAGTTATCCATTGCTGGAGCTGCGAGCGCCGAGCTGAGGACAGCGGCGAGGCTGGAGAGCTGGAGAATGGTTTTGGAAAGCATCTTGAGTGTCGAGATTGTGACGGGTTGCCGATTGAGAGCTTGAGAAGATGGCCGGGCTTGGAGCTTTGATGATCTGGTTGCTGGAGGAATGGGCGAGAAAGCCTTGCTCTTTATACTTTGCGATTCTCCTGCTCGAGAGCCAGATGTGACCTTGCCCCGAGCTTCAGATTCCGTGCTCTGGGGCTGAGTTCAGCCCGTTTTGAAGTTACATTCCGAGATAATCTCACTCGGCCGTATATATCCAATTTGATATGGCTTACCTTGCTTGCACATTGAGCAAGCGCCGGTGAGACACGAAGTCAGATTCGAGTTATTCTCCGTTACAGTCCAGCGTGACAGAGGTTGTGGTATAGACTTTGCAATTATTATGAAACTGTTTCAAAGAAACACAAAAGTATATTCTTCTATGGACGATCCCAAAAGCTTATAAGGGGAGCGTTTTCTTACCTATTTCTGTCGCGTGAAAACTCTAAACAATCCTCATTGAGCTATAGAGTTTATTCTAGCCTACGATCACCTGCACTTTCCAAGCAAGTGTGACTCAATAATCTGGAAATCTTAAGCTGCCTCTGGACTCACTGCAAAAACCATTCGTTGAATCGGCCCGTATCATCATTCAGTAAGATACATAACTCCGGAAAACAGAACGGAGACAAAGACGTCTTGCATGCTCAGTTTGCCCCTGAATTATTCTAACGTACGAAGCGAGAGTCTTGGCGTGGTCTTATTCGCCTCGCGCAATCACGCTAGTTCGCTTCGGCCGTTTAGGGAAATAGAGCAATACTGAGTAAGCAATGGCTTATGGCTATGCCAAAGCCTGTAAGGTCTATCAAGTTCCACCCACCTATATATCGCTTCCCATTCAAAATGCATTTGGCATTATGAGTGGAAGAGAACTTTTTGCTTGGTACTTTCGAGCTCCATCCCGAGTGCCAAGCCAGCATAGGTTTCTGACGTGAGAGGCAGGAAGCATGCGATTGGCTTACTAACGCTTTGAAGCTGAACTGATGCCATGGGCCCGCGGTACTTGCAAAAAAACGATTCTCGCTATTTCGATTCGTCGACTTGTGATTTATAAGTTAAGCTTTCAGGAATCCTGGCGCCACAACGTGCCATTCCTCAACTCCCCAAGGGGGGGGAGGGGGTGGTTTCTCGCTTAATAAAGGGGTCCTGGTAGGTCTCCCGCCCCCGCAGTCACATCCGGCACTCGTTTGGGGGGTTGAGGCGGTCGACCCACGAAAGCCACCGCGCGAGCTCAGCACGCCCGGAAAAGGGAGATATTGCGAGAAACCAAGCCTTGGGGATTAGGGGAATTCAAAGGCAGGGCATTAGCACGAAAAATCTACAAAATTCTTGTTATTTCGAGCAACGATTATTATCAATTCCTCTGAATATTTCTACCGGGGGGGTTGAGCACACGTGGAGCAACGCGGAGCATCGCAGCTGTGTTGCGCAACATGAATGCTGCTTGAATAGTAAGCTGCCAACAACAACACTGCCTCAGAGCTCCGCCTTAAATCGCTACGCGATCATCATTACCATCATGCTGTCAGCTTCACGCGGTGGTTGTCCATCACATACCTTCGGCGCCTTCACCTCCTCTGTCAGAACACCCTTCTCAACTTCTGCTTTCCTAGCCACAATTTCCGTGTAGTTTCGCAAAATACGTCTCTGCGTAAATTTCAGTATTCTTCTACGCAATTCGGTTTGTGGAAGCGTAGGTTTGCTAGAGAGAGATTTGTGCTGAAGGGTGGACAGAACTATTTACAAAGTAGCTTGCTGAGCCAATCACTTATTCAATGCAAGTATCTTGTTGTTCGACTTTAGTGCCTAGCCTACTCAAGCATGCTGATGTGACGTCCTAGATGGTAACAATCTACTATTTTACTGATCATCTAACATATATAAACTCACGAGGAGACAAAAATATTGGAAACTAAACGACTGTCATTGGACTTAATAACTTCCTTGATGGAATTGCTCCTCGCTTTGTGGAAAAACTATACA
>Ga0247804_10001045_pt1 | contig 12842 bp, 12 predicted proteins | sample UWRJL029104C1_FD_181142 | JGI IMG/M metagenome (GOLD analysis project Ga0247804, IMG submission 181142) | Plant litter microbial communities from Arlington Agricultural Research Station in Wisconsin, United States - UWRJ-L029-104C-1 | ecosystem: Environmental > Terrestrial > Plant litter >...
CGCGCAGAACCGGCAGGACGACCGCGACCGCGTGCAGATCGAGCAGGACCGGCAGCGCGCCGAGCGCAACCTCAACGACACCGAGTACCTCGCCCGCGAGGTGGTCGCGTTGAGGCTCGCGATGCGCGACATCCCGAGCAAGGACTTCGTGCGCGCCGAACTGCGCGCCCTGCTCGCCGAGCTGCAGAAGCACGACGAGGCGCTCGAAGAGGCGAAGGAGGGGTGACGGCGACCGAGGCCGGCGTTCGCGCGGCGCTCGCGCGGGTCATCGACCCGGAGATCCGCAAGCCCATCACCGAGCTCGACATGGTCGGCGATGTCACCGTGAGCGGCAGCGCCGCCACCGTCGGCATCAAGCTGACGATCGTCGGCTGCCCCGCCGCCGACACGATCGAGCGCGATGTGCGGGATGCCACGGCCTCCGTGCCGGGCATCGACGACGTGACCGTGCTCGTGAGCGTCATGACGCGCGACGAGCGCGAGGCCCTCACCGAGCGCCTCCGCGGTGGACGTGCCCGCACGGCGCAGTTCGGCCCGGACTCGCTCACCCGCATCTACGCCATCACGAGCGGGAAGGGCGGCGTCGGCAAGTCGACCGTCACCGCGAACCTCGGCGTCGCGCTCGCCGCCCGCGGCCTGCGCGTTGGCATCATCGACGCCGACGTGTTCGGCTTCTCGATCCCCGGCGTGCTCGGCATCGCGGGTGCCAAACCGACCCAGGTGAACGACATGATCCTGCCGCCCGTTGTGCACGACGTGAAGGTCATCTCGATCGGCATGTTCGTCGAGGGCTCCACGGCGGTCTCCTGGCGCGGACCGATGCTGCACCGCACGATCCAGCAGTTCCTCACCGACGTCTTCTTCGGCGACCTCGACGTGCTGCTGCTCGACCTGCCACCGGGCACCGGCGACGTCGCGATCTCGATCGGGCAGTTGTTGCCGCAGGCGGAGATCATCGTCGTGACGACCCCGCAGGCCGCGGCAGCCGAGGTCGCCGAGCGCAGCGCGATCGTCGCGCGGCAGACGGGTCAGCGGGTGATCGGCGTGGTCGAGAACATGGCTGGGCTCACCCAGCCAGACGGCAGCATCCTGCACCTCTTCGGCGAGGGTGGCGGGGCGGATGCCTCGGCGCGACTCTCGACACCCGAGGAGCCGGTCGGCGTGCTCGCCGCGATCCCGCTCAGCATTGCGCTGCGGGAGGGCGGCGACGCGGGGCTGCCGGTGGTGCTCGCGCATCCGGAGGATCCTGCGGCCCGCGCCATCCTCGGCCTCGCGGACCAGCTCGCGGTGCGCTCACGCGGGCTCGCCGGCCGCAAGCTCGGCCTCAGCGTCACCTGACGCCGACCGCTCCCCGAACGCACGAGAGCGCAATTGTTGCAGGTGCGTTTCGCTCGCACCGGCAATGATTGCGCTCTCGGTGCCCCGCGCTTCATGGCGGCGGGGCGTTCCCGCCTAGAAGGTGCGGGTCGGCACGCGGTGGTAGCCGTCGCGACCGAGGGAGACGACGGTGACGACTGCTGCGGCGATGGAGACGATGGCGAGGGCGGTGAAGAGGACGGTCATGATCGGGCTTTCTCTGGTGCGCTATTCGAGCGCTGCGTCGGTGACGGGTGTCACTGTGTATGAACCAATCTCACCGCGAAATATTCTTTAGCACAATCGAATCTTTCTTTGCCTATCCTGTAGCTTGTCTACATGGACGTGCGCCGACTCGAACTGCTCAGAGAGCTCGCCGAGCGCGGCTCGATCACCGCCGTCGCCGCGGCCACAAACCGCACGCCATCTGCTGTTTCGCAACAACTCAAGGTGCTCGAGCGCGAGGCCGGGATCGCCCTCACCGAGCGCAGCGGGCGCGGCATCGTGCTGACCGGCGCCGGCCGCATGCTCGCCCAGACGGCGACCGATGTCGCGGTGGCGCTCGAACGGGCCGAGGCGCTCTGGCAGGACTTCCGCGAGGCCCCGCGTGGCACCGTCACGCTCACGACGTTCCCGACCGGCGGGCAGATGCTGCTGCCCGGACTCCTCACCGCTGTCGCCGGGATGCCGGGCCTCGAGCTGCGCTGCACCGACCAGGACCCCCTGCTCCCCGACTTCGCCGACCTGACCCCCGACTTCGACATCGTGCTCGCGGACTCCCCTGGCATCCTGCCCTCCTGGCGGGAGCGCGGGCTCGCCGTTGTGCGCCTCATGGAGGAGGCACTCGACGTCGCACTGCCGGAGGGACATCCGCTCGGCGAGAAGCGGCAGCTCCAGCCGAGGGACCTCGTCGACGAGACCTGGGTGGGGGTGCCGGAGGGCTTCCCGTACGATCGCATCCTCAACCAGATCGAGGCGATCAACGGTTCGCCGGCGCTCATCGGCCAGCGCTTCCTCGACAACGGCATCGTCGAGGCGGTCGTCGCGGCCGGGCACGGCATCGCCATCCTGCCGCGCTACACCACCCGCGACCGCGAGAACGGCCTCATCACCCGCCCGCTCACGGGGGTGCGGGCGGTGCGGCAGATCAGTGCGCTCATGCGACCGGATCGGGCCGAGCGCCCGTCCGTGCGTCTCACCGTCGAGCTGCTGCGCACCGAGGCGGCGCGATTCGTGAGCGAGCGCGAGGCGTAACGTTCGCGACATCCGCAGCGCTGGGACTGTATCGTCGAGCAGATGGTGGACCCCGACTGGATCGAGCATCGCCGCGGCAGCGACCGCGAACTCCTGGGCTGGATGGCGCCGGAGGGCGAGGGATTCGTCGCCATCGACCTGCTCGGCCACCGCCGGACCGAGCCCGTCGACTGGCTCGAGGCCGAGGAGGCCCTCGAGGCGCTCGGCATCGGCTACCTCGCCGAACGGTACGAACTCCTCCTCGACACCGGCGAGTGGCTGCGGGTGCGGATCGCCGAGGCCTCATCGGAGGTCATCACGCTCAGGAACGACGACTGGGCCGTCGGGGTCGTGCAGCTCGACTACTCGCTGCGGTTCCCCGTCGGCGATGGCCTCCGCCTCGCCGACACTCCGCTCTAACCGGGGGCGACCACCACGAGGTCGTGCAGGGCGCTGTCCGGGGCGAGGTCGAACAGCAGGCCTGCGCCGTCGAGGCCCGTTCCGAGCGGTTCGCGCAGCACCACACCCGGCAGCACCACGCGCACCATCTCCTGGAATGCTGTCGACACCGCTGCCGACCGCATGACGTTGCCGAGCACGCAGACGACCGGGTACGGCTCGACGTGCTGGTCGACACGTTCGAGCGCCGCGAGCACCGACACGGCGAGCTCAGCGCCCGCCGCCTCGCAGATCGTCTGGGCGACGGGGTCTGATGCGGCGAGATCGCCGACGGACTTCGAGAACGCGGCGACGCGCCGAACACGGCCCTCGTCGGATTGGAGCTGGATGTAGGCATCCTCGAGGCTCGGGAACTCTGCTTCGACGACTGCCGTGAGCGCGGTTGCCGGGCCCCGTCCGTCGTACGCGCGCATGACGGCCTCGAGCGCAGCGCGTCCGATCCACCAGCCGCTGCCGGCGTCGCCCATGATGTAGCCCCAGCCGTCGACGCGCGCGACCCTCGACTCGCCGACGGCGAACGTGACGACGCCCGTGCCCGCGGCGACGATCGCACCGGGGGTGTCGCCGAGGGCGCCGAGGTACGAGGTCACAGAATCGTGCGCGATCGCGGTGCGGCGCACACCGTACTGGGTGGCGAGCGCGAGCAGCTCGGCCGCAGCGGTGGTCGAGCGGGTGAACCCGGAGGTCCCGATCGCCACCGAATCGAATCGCAGGCCCCGCGTCACGGCCTCCGCCACGACGGCAGCGAGCTGCGGCTCGAGCGGGAGATCGGTGCGGATACCGGGGACCTCGAACACCTCGGCGTCCGCGGCTTGCGCCCGGATCCCGGTCTGCCCGGCGTCGATCGCGAGCACCCCGTTCACGCCGCGGGCCCCGCGAGCACGCCGCCGAGCCACTCGGCCTGGCGGGTCCACTGCTCGCCCTGCCCGCCCTCGTGCTCGTTGAACTGGTAGACCTCGATCGCCGCGTCACTCCCGTAGTGGTTGAACGCCGCGAACACCGTCGACGGCGGGCAGACGGGGTCGAGCAGCGCGACCGAGAAGAGCGCCGGCGCCGTCGCCCGCCTGGCGAAGTTCACACCGTCGAAGTAGGAGAGCGTCTCGAACGACTGCTCGACGAACCCCCGGTGCACGGCGAGATAGCGCACGATCTCGCCGTATGGATCGCGGTCGGTCATGCCGACCGAGCGCTCGAAGTGGCAGAGGAACGGCACATCGGGCATGACGCCGACGAGACCCTCGACGAGCCCGGCGACCGCGAGCGAGATCCCGCCGCCCTGGCTGCCTCCGCAGACGGCGATCCTGTCGGGATCGACGCGGTCGAAGCCGCGCACGGCATCGATGGCACGAACGGCATCAGTGAAGACGCGACGGTAGTAGTAGTCATCGGGGTGCTCGATGCCGCGGGTCAGGAAACCGGGAGCCGCGGGCCCCGACCCGACGGGGTCGGCGGTCTCGCCGCCGGTGCCCCACACACTGCCCTGCCCGCGCGTGTCCATGAACAGATACGCATAGCCGGATGCGGCCCACGCCAGCCGCTCGTGCGGCAATCCCCGTCCGCCGCCGTAGCCGTTGAACTCGACCACCGTCGGCAGGCGTCCCTCGGTGCCGACCGGCAGGAGGTACCACGCGCGGATCGGGTGCCCGCCGAAGCCCGGGAACGTCACATCCCACACCTCGACGGTCGACAGCGGGGAGTCGACGCGCTCGAGCGACACCTCGCCGCCGATGGCGCGTGCCTCGTCGAGCGTGCGACGCCAGAACTCGTCGAAGTCGGCGGGTTCCCGAACCTCGGGCCTGTAGGTGCGGAGCTCGTCGATCGGCAGGTCGAATCGTGACACAGCGGGCCTTTCAGTGGGGGCGGGAACGGGCAACTGTTCGAGGATGCCACAGCTCCGGATGCTCAGCCGCGCGGCTCGACGAGCCGCGCGAGCAACTCGATGAGCAGCCGCTCGGTGAGCGGCGCCGGCAGCGCCTCGATGAGGGCGAGGAACGGCGCCATCCGGTCCGGCAGGCTCGCGGCATCCGACCCGGGCGTGACGAGCCCGATGCCGGCGAGCAGCGCGTACGCGGTCTCGGCGTCGAGCGGCGGTGCGCTCGGGTCTGCGAGGCCCTCGACAAGCGCGGGCGGCAGGGCGCCGAGCACGTCGCCCGCGGCGATCGCCGGCACGCCGCGCACCTCGTCCGCCGCGAGCGCGAGCGCCGTCGAGAGCTCGGGGAGCCGCGCCTCGGTGACCGGGGTGATGGTGAGGTGGGTGGTGTGCGGCAGATGGCTGCCGTCGGACTGCGCGAGGCCCGGCTGCAACTGCAGGAGCCAACCGTGCGCCCGCGCCTGATCGGCCCAGTGATGGGGATCGACGCGGCGGTCGACCGGCACGGCCTCGTCGGCCGCGACGGCGAGCAGCGGTCCGGCCGGGGTACCAACAACACGCAGGCCCTCGATGTCAGCGACGAGCGCCACGAGCGCGGCGGTCGACCGCGCACAGGATGCCGCGAGGTCGGCGAGCCCGTCGTGCCCGAGCGCGTGCAGGATCGCCCACGCCGCGGCGAGCGGTCCGGCGGACTTCGACCCGAGCATCGTGGCGTTGACCACGGGGTAGCCTGCCCAGCCGGTCGTCGCGAAATACTGCGCGCGTTGCCGGTCCCGACCACGCTGGAGCAGCACCGAGGCGCCCTTGGGCGCGTAGCCGAACTTGTGCAGGTCGGCGCTCAGGCTCGTGACTCCAGGCAGGCGCAGGTCCCATTTCCCGAGGCCCGGCCAGAACGGCAGCACCCACCCGCCGATACAGGCATCGACGTGGCAGTCGATCCCCGCATCGAGGGCGGCGCGCGCGACCTCGGCGATGGGATCCATCGCCGCATGCGGGTACGACGGGGCCGAGACGACGACGAGCGCGACATCCGCACCGAACCGCGCGATGAGCGCGTCAGCGGTCACCTCCCCGGTCTCCAGCACCGGCACGAGGTCGAGCACGAGCCCGAAGTAGTGCGCGGCCTTCTGGAACGCCGCGTGCACCGAGACCGGCGCGAGCAGGCGCGGGATGCCGACGCCGCCGCGCGCGACCCAGTTGTCGCGGGCGGTCTTGACCGCGAGCAGGCAGCTCTCCGTGCCGCCGGTGGTGACCGAGCCGATCACATCGGGGTCGTCACCGGCCAGAAGGGAGCGGGCGAAGCCGACCACCTCGCGCTCCATGACCGCGACCGAGGTGAAGGTGGTCGGGTCGAGGCCGTTGACCGGCTGCACAAGCCGCATCGCGGCGGCGGCGAGCTTGTCCAGTTCGGCGAGGCCGGAGTCGTACACGTACGAGAGCACCCGGCCGCCGTGGGTCGGTGCGTCAGCCTCCCGCAGCTCGGCGAGACGGGCGAGGATGGCCTCCGGCTGTTCGACGAAGGCGGTCACGCGGCAACTCCGGCCGCGGCATCCGGAGCCGTCCGCAGATCGATGTCACGCCTGCGCAGCGGGTAGCGGCGGAAGATCACGATCGAGAGCGCGATCAGCACTGCCGGGACCGCGCTGAAGCTCAGCACGATGCCCGCGACGGCCGTCGGCGCCTGCACCACCGTCGTCGCCCCGGCGGACTCGGCATACCCGGTGACGGCGAGCACGACCGTCAGCAGGGTCGCACCGAGCGCCATGCCGGTCGTCTCCCCCGCCGTCCAGACGCCGCTGAAGGTGCCCGCCGAGCCGTCCCCGTGCAGCGCCGAATCGTGCGAGATGACGTCGGGCAGCATCGCCATCGGCAGCGACTGCATGCCCGCGTAACCCGCCCCGGCGAGCGCCACCGGCGCGTACACCCAGGCACCGGGCGCCCAGACGAGACCGATCATCGAGAGGGCCGCAATCCCGAACAGGGCGGAGGCGATCACGAAGCCGCGCTCCTTGCCGATCCGGCGAGCGACGGCCTGCCAGACCGGCGCGAACAGGAGCGCAGGCGCGATGAGTGCGACGAAGAGGAAGGTCACGGCGTCCTCCGAGACGAGCACCCAGGTCGCCACGTACTGCGCGCCGGCGAGCATCACGCCGGTGGCGAGCCCCTGCAGGGCGAACGTGCCGAGCAGGGCCCGGAACGGCTGACTGCGGCGCAGGGCGGCGAGCCCGTCGCGGTAGTTCGCGGCGAGGCTCGGGCGCGCGGCGGGCGCCGGGGCACGGTGCTCGGCGACGAACGAGGAGGCGAGCATCCCGCCCCCGATCACGACGCCGGCGACGATGGCCATGATGAGGTACCCGAGGTGCTCGTTGTCGCCGCCGAGCGCGCGCAGTGCCGGCCCGCCGGCGCCGAACAGCAGGATCGCGAAGGTCAGCACCACCACCCGCACGGAGATGAGCCGAGTGCGCTGGTCGTAGCCGTCGGTGAGCTCGGCCGGAAGCGCGATGTATGGCACCTGGAACAGGCTGAACGCCGTCGCCGTCAGCACGAATGCGAGCAGCACCCACGCACCCGACACGACCGGCCCGAGGCCCGCGGGAACCGCGAAGGTCAGGATGAAGAACACTGGCAGCAGGAGGGCGCCGATGACCATGAACCGCCTGCGCGTGCCGTGCACGGCGAGGCTGTGGTCGCTGCGGGCCCCGATGACGGGATCGATCACGACATCCCAGACCTTGGCCGCCGTGACGAGCAGCCCGGCGGCGAGCGCCGCGATCCCGAGGGTGTCGGTGAGGAAATACACGAGCACGAGGCCCGGCAGCGTCGCGAAGCCCCCGGTGCCGAGCGAGCCGATGGCGTAGGTGGCGATGGTTCGGCGGGAGAGAACCCGCTCCGGTGCGGTCATTTTGCGAGCATATCGGCAAGGTGAAGGTTCTACACTGCAACCATGACCGGTACAACACTCGATCGACAGGCCACCGTCGCCCTCGTCGCGGGGATCTCGACCACCACGTTGGAGACCGCCACGGTGCTCACCCCCTTCACCGGCGAGGTGCTGCACGAGCTCCCCATCTCTTCTGCCACAGACGTCGCGGATGCCGCGGCCGCCGCCCGCGTCGCCCAGCGGGCCTGGCGCGCGGCGGGCCCGGCCCATCGGCGCCGAGTGCTGCTGCGTGCCCACGACCTGCTGCTCGAGCGGCGCGAGCTGCTGCTCGACGCCCTTCAGGCGGAGACCGGCAAGACCCGCGGGCAGGCCTTCGAGGAGGTCTTCCAGGCGGCGAGTGTTGCCCGGTACTACGCGGTCTCGGCGGCCGGCACGCTCGCGACACGGCGTCGGCGGGGCGGCATCCCGCTCGTCATCAGCACACGCGTGAGCTACCGCCCGAAGGGGCTCGTCGGCGTCATCACCCCCTGGAACTTCCCACTGTCGCTGTCGGTGATGGATGTCATCCCCGCCCTCGCCGCCGGCAGTGCGGTCATCCAGAAGGCCGACAACCAGGGCGCGCTCAGCATCCTCGCATCGCGGAGCGCGTTCATCGACGCCGGCGTGCCGGCCGCCCTCTGGGCGGTCGTCGCCGGCGAGGGATCGGTCATCGGCAATGCCGTCGTCGACGCCGTCGACTACGTGTGCTTCACGGGATCGACCGCGACCGGCACGCGGGTCGGCGAGCGCGCCGCCGCTCGACTGATCGGTGCATCCCTCGAACTCGGCGGCAAGAACGCCCTCGTCGTGCTCGACGACGTCGACCCGGCGAAGGCCGCCGCCGACGCCGCATCCGCCTGCTTCTCCTCGATGGGACAGTTGTGCGTGTCGGTCGAGCGCATCTACGTGCAGCGCGCTGTCGCCGACGCGTTCACCGACGCCTTCGTCGCCCGCGTGCGGTCGCTCGTGATCGGACCCGCATACGACTACTCGACCGACATCGGCTCCCTCACCTCGGCGGCGCAGCTCGATCGGGTGCAGGCCCACGTCGATGACGCCGTCGGCAAGGGTGCGACGCTGCTCGCCGGCGGCATCCCCCGGCCCGATCTCGGCCCGTTCTTCTACGAGCCGGCCGTGCTCGCGAACGTGACGTCGGACATGGACTGCGCGACCGAGGAGACCTTCGGGCCGGTCGTCGCCATCCACATCGTCGATACCGAAGAGGATGCCGCCGCCGCCGTGAACAGTTCCGAGTACGGGCTGAACGCCTCGATCTTCAGCGGGTCCAGGCGCCGTGCGCGCCGGCTCGCCGACACGCTCGACACGGGCAGCGTCAACATCAATGAGGGACACCGGGGCAGCTTCTCGAGCATCGACGCACCGATGGGCGGGATGAAGCGCTCCGGCCTCGGTCGGCGCAACGGCCGCGAGGGCATCCTGCGATTCGTCGACTCGCGCACGGTCGGCGAGGCGACTGGACTCATGACGCTCCCCCGCACCGGCAAGGAATTTGCGGCCGTCATCGGCCTCATGGTGCCGCTGCTCGTGGCGCTCAAGACGATCCGCCGCCGCTGACGCCCCATCGGTGATCGAGCTCGTCGGTGATCGAGCTCGGTGATCGAGCTCGTCGGTGATCGAGCTTGTCGAGATCAGGTCGAGCGCAGCGAGACCCACCCTCGGCGCCAGTCTTCCGAAATGACGGAACTCCCCCGCAACACGCCGTTCGCGAGCCCGCGAAACGCCGAGGGCTGGCCCAGAGATCCGTCATTTCGGAAGAAGATCGAGAAGGTGGAAGGTTCGGAGACCTCACCTCGTTCGGCCTGATCTCGACAAGCTCGATCACCGGGGCAGCTCGATCACCGGGGCAGCGCGATCACCGGGGCAGCTCGATCACCGGGGCAGCCCGATCACCGGGGCAGCGCGCTACGTCGCCTCGGAGTCGAACGGCGCGGGCTTGCCCTCGCGCTGGAACCGCTGCCGCTGCGCGTATGCCGACTCGATCGGCATCTTCGCCGAGACCGGCTTGACCACGGGTTCGTCGTCGATGAGCGCCTCGCGGATGATGCGGCGCGGGTCGTACTGCCGCGGGTCCAGCTTCTTCCAGTCGACCTCGTCGAAGTCCGGGCCCATCTCCTCGCGCATGCGATCCTTCGCGCCGTTGGCGAGGTTGCGGAGGGACTTCACGAGCCTCGCGAGCTGGGAGGCGTAGTACGGGAGCCGCTCGGGGCCGAGCAGGAAGACAGCGATGATCCCGATGATCAGCAGCTTCTCGAACGTCAACCCGAAGGACACTCCCTCAGAATAGCCGCCTTCGACTGGTCGCCCGCTTACAGTAGGCAGGAACAAGGAGTGCACGTGGCAGGGAAAGAGTCGAGCTGGAAGTTCGCCGAAGCGTTCGTCGTCGAGAACCCGGACATCGCGCAGGCGCGACAGCATTCGGTCGAGATCGGCGTCGAGCCGGTGTCACCCGCGACCGGAGCGCAGCTCGCGGTCATCGCGGCGGCGGCATCCGCGACCTCGATCATCGAGATCGGCACCGGCGTCGGCGTGAGCGGCCTGTGGCTGCTGACGGGTGCGCCCAACGCCGACCTCACCTCCATCGACTCCGAGGTCGACCACCAGTTGCTCGCGAAGTCGTCATTCCTCGCCGCAGGCATCCCGTCCAATCGGGTGCGCCTCATTGCCGGCCGCGCGCTCGACGTGCTCCCGCGCATGAACGAGTCGAGCTACGACATCGCCTTCATCGACGCCGACCCGGGTTCGGTCATCGAATATGTCGAACACGGTCTGCGGATGATCCGTCCGGGCGGTACCGTCATCGTCGCGCACGCGCTCTGGCGCGACAGGGTCGCAGACCCGGCGCAGCGCGACGAGACGGTTGCGGGTTTCCGGTCGCTGCTGCGCGAGATCGCCGGCTCGGAGGCCGTGCTGAGCTCACTGCTGCCGGTGGGTGACGGTCTGCTGCTGCTGACGAAGATCGCCGACTGACGGTTCGGCGCACGGCCCGGCAGCGACCGGGAACACGGACCCGGGAACACAGAAGCGCCCGCCATTGCTGGCGAGCGCTGTCCTGGCGACTATGCGGGAGTAACAACTCCGGCAAGGGCGTCGTGGAGTTCCTGCGCTTCTGCGTCGTTCACCGACACAACGAGGCGTCCACCACCTTCGAGTGGTACTCGAACGATGATGAGGCGGCCCTCTTTAACAGCCTCCATCGGCCCGTCTCCGGTCCTCGGCTTCATGGCTGCCATCAGAAGTCCCCTTTCATAGGTACATCACCATTATCGACTATGAATCGACATCCGAAAAATCGAGCAGACGAATCGGTCCACACGGGGTCTGATCACGGCGGCGTCCAGTCGTAGCCGTCGACCCACCAGGCGATGTGGATCCACCCCCACTGGCCCGCGATGCAGGCTGCGAGCAGCACCGACCTGGAGAGCCACGAGGTCGGCTGGGCGAGCGCGCCCCAGAGCGGGAACAGCGGCAGGAGCAGACGGAATGTGCTCGACTGCGGGAAGAAGACCGCGAGCAGGTAGAGCGCGTAGCTCGCGGACCAGAACTGCAGGTCGACCCCGAGGCGCCGCACCGCCGGCGTGAACAGGAACGCGGCGAACGCGACGACGAGCACGCCGAGTGCGATCGGCCCCGCGGGCGTGCCGAGCCAGAACTCCGCCCCCTGCACCCAGGGGGTGAACGGCACGAGCTCCCCATAGCCCACGTACGGCGCCCGCCACGCGAGCTCGGTGTCGGTGTATGCGGTGAACGACCCCGTGACGGCCCAGGCGATGAGCAACCAGGCCACGCCCATGAGGGCGCTGAAGAGGCCGACGACGACGGATGCGACGCGCTCGCGCACGGGGAACGGGTCCCGCGCCCGCACAACCCATCTGTACACGACGTGCAGCGCGAGGGCGAGGGCGAAGGCGAGCCCGCTCGGACGCGTCAACGCCATGACCGCAATCACGGGCAGCAGCATCCAGTACCGACGCTGGAGCAACAGGTAGAGCGCAAGGGTGAGCAGGAACGCGTGCATCGACTCGGCGTAGGCGACCTGCAGGATCGGCGACAGCGGGGCGAAGCAATACAGCGCCACGGCGAAGAGCGCGCTGCCCTCGGGCAGCACGAGCCGCATGAGCTTGTAGAACATGAGCGCGGCTGCGAGGGCGAATACCACGGAGACCGCGACTGCGACCACGCCGTAGTCGAGTGTCGTGAGCACCATGAGCAGCCGCACGAGCATCGGGTACACGGGCATGAACGCCCAGGCGTTCTCGCCGACCCTGCCCTCGTCGGTGATGGGGAGCTCGGCTGGGTACCCCGTCGCGGCGATGATGGAGTACCAGTGGCCGTCCCAGATGCGGGCGAAATCGAAGTATCCGGGGCTCGCCTGGGTCCACGCGTTCGCGGGCTGTCTCGCGGCGAACGACAGCAGCAGTGCAGTGGTCACGATGCGCGAGACCACGAAGACGACGAGGACGCGGAGCCACCACTGTGTCAGGCGGTAACGGACCCGCAGGCTCGGCTTGGACGGCCCGACTATCCGGTCGTCAGCCACGCGCGCAGGCCATCTTCACACGAGGTGATCTCGGTGAGCGCGACACGTTCGTCGTCGGCGTGCGCCTTGAGCGGGTTGCCCGGGCCGTAGTTGATCGCCGGCACGCCGAGGGCGGAGAAGCGCGCGACATCCGTCCAGCCGTACTTCGGCTTCGCCTCGCCGCCGACGGCCGCGATGAAGTTCTGCGCCAGCGGGGCGTCGAGGCCCGGGCGGGCACCCGGGGCGAGGTCGACGACCGTCACGTCGAACCCGTCGAAGACCTCGCGCAGGTGCGCGATCGCCTCCTCGCCGCTGCGCGAGGGCGCGAACCTGTAGTTGATGTGCACCATCGCCTCGTCGGGGATGACGTTGCCGGCGATGCCGCCGCTGATGCCGACGGCGTTGAGCCCCTCGCGGTAGACGAGGCCGTCGACCTCGACCTCGCGGGGAACGTAGTCGACGAGGGT
>Ga0247804_10001048_pt1 | contig 12839 bp, 12 predicted proteins | sample UWRJL029104C1_FD_181142 | JGI IMG/M metagenome (GOLD analysis project Ga0247804, IMG submission 181142) | Plant litter microbial communities from Arlington Agricultural Research Station in Wisconsin, United States - UWRJ-L029-104C-1 | ecosystem: Environmental > Terrestrial > Plant litter >...
ATTCTTAATGACTCCAGGTCTGGCGTTTTTTTATGGCGGTATGGTTCATCGTAAGAACGTTTTATCAACTATGATCAAAAGTGTTGTTGCGGCTGGTGTAATAACAGTTCTTTGGACTGTTGTTGGCTTCAGTTTAGCTTTTGGAGACACAATTGGCGGTTTTATTGGAAATCCTTCAACGTTTTTTTTCTTTAAAGGCGTTAATTCAGGAGCACCACATTTACAAGGGGGGGCAGACCTAACTATTCCGCTTTCTTTATTTGCCGTGTTCCAATTGATGTTTGCAATAATCACTCCGGGCTTAGTTGTTGGAGCGGTTGCAGAACGTATTCGTTTTACTTCCTACATTTTATTTATTGTCTTATTCGCAATATTCGTTTACTCTCCATTGGCACACTGGACCTGGCATCCACAAGGTTTCTTGTTTAAAATGGGTGTGTTAGATTTTGCCGGTGGTACCGTAGTTCACATTTCTGCAGGTATGGCTGCTTTAGCAGGTGCATTGGTTTTGAAACGCAGAAAATCTCACTTAGAGCATAAAGAAGTGCCACCAGCGAATATTCCTTATGTATTAATTGGAACAGGTTTACTATGGTTTGGTTGGTTCGGATTTAATGCGGGTTCTGCATTAGGCGCAAACAGTTTAGCCGTTTCCGCTTTCTTAACAACCAATACGGCGGCAGGTGCAGCAGGTTTATCCTGGATGTTTTTCGATGTAGCAAGAGGTAAAAAGCCATCCGTTTTAGGTTTCTGTATCGGTGCAGTAGTTGGTTTAGTTGCAATCACCCCTGGTGCTGGTTTTGTAAGTATTCCGTCAAGTATATTTATTGGTGCTATTGCTGCGGTTGTTTCAAATCTTGTTGTTAGTTGGAAACAAAAAACAAGCCTTGATGATACATTAGACGTTTTTCCTTGTCATGGTGTTGGTGGTATCGTTGGTATGTTATTAACCGGCGTATTCGCAACCAAAACTGTAAATGCTGCAGGTGCGGATGGTCTGTTTTATGGCAATCCTGCATTCTTCATCACTCAATTAAAAGGTGCAGTAATCGTAATCCTATTCAGTTTCGTTGTATCATTCGTGATTTTCAAATTGGTTAATTTAATTAACCCAATCAGGGTAACGGATGAGGAGGAAGAAATCGGTCTTGATGCTTCACAACATAACGAAAATTACACTCAAGGTACTTTACTAGTTGAAGAAAAAGAAGCATACATAGAAAAAAATAGCCCGTTGACGGGATCACTTTCTTAAGAAAACATATATCTAAACCCCAATAAAGCTCAAACATGAAGAAATTTTTAACCGCTATATTTAGTATAGCAAGCACTACGTGTGCCCTGGCGCAAGAGACGCCAACGTCGCCACTTGAATTTTCAGGATCGGTTGATACTTATTACAAATATGATTTTGCAAAAAAATCGAATATTCCTACATCTTTTGCTTCCGATCACAACTCAGTTTCATTGGGAATGATTGACCTTGCATTGAAAAAGAAAACCGGTAAGGCATCTTTTGTTGGTGAAATTTCTTTTGGCCCTCGTGGTCAAACGCAATCAATTCCTGATGCGGCTAACAATAATTCGTCGTTCCACATTCAGAATTTGTACGTTAACTATGATTTTACGGATAAGTTTTCGATGACAGCCGGCTATATGGGGACATTTATTGGTTATGAAGTGATTTCTCCGGTAGGAAATTTTAACTACTCTACTTCTTACTTATTTACCAATGGTCCGTTCCAGAATGCAGGTATTAAAGCAACTTATAAATTTTCTGATAAAGTGAGTTTAATGGCCGGCTTGTTCAATGATTGGAATGTGTATAGCGCAACAAGAGGTGTATCAAGTATCGGCGGTCAGTTAATGGTTTCGCCTGTTGAAGGATGGACAGCTTATTTAAATGTATTATCAGGTGCTGATCCGTTAGGTTACGGAACCATCGAAGATTTAACAACATCGTATCAAATTACTAAAGCTTTTAAATTAGGTTTAAACGCAGCCAATTATGATAGGGCAGACGATGCCGGTGGTTATGCAGGTGTTGCGTTATATCCTCAGGTTGCTGTTGCAGATGCAGTTACTTTGGGTTTAAGGGGTGAATATTTCAAAATTAAAGATGTTGGCGCGGTACAGGGAACCACTTACACTGGTTTAACTTTAACAGCCAATATTAAATCCGGAGGTTTAACATTTATCCCGGAGGTTAGATTAGATCATAATGGCGATAAACCGTTTTCAAATAAAACAGGTGGAGCAGCGCCAAATGCAGGTCAGTTCTCTTTGGCTGCAGTTTATGCTTTTTAAAGATTAGTTTCTCTTCAAATAATGCCGCCGGTTAATTTAAGCCGGCGGCTTTTTATTATCTTTAGTTTTATTTGATAACATACAGTATGCAATATAGGTTGGTTCTACTTCTAACACTTCTTTCATTTAAACTTTCTGCACAGCAAAAACAATTTTCTTCTGATGACAGGGGGAAATTCATATACTATGAAGTTGTTGAAAAGGCTGTTGTAAAAGACAGCCTCCTACTCAGAGCTAATACTTTTATCGATTTATATAAAAAATCGATAAAGAAGCAGGGTACTACGGATACTTCAATTATTGCAAAGGGCGTGATGGTTATTGATAAAACTATTTTAGTTGCATCACATCCGAGTGGTGAGGTGAACTATAAATTTACTTTTGAAGCCAGAGATAAAAAATACAGGTTTTGGCTCACAGACTTTGAATATATTCCTTATGGTAGAGACAGGTATAGTAATTATGTACCTACAACTACTATCGCTACACCTTTAGAGAAAACGCCAGGAAAGTTAAGTGCAGGAGAATGGAAAGATATCGTTGAAGCCGCTTATAGCAAAACCGCAAAATTTGCTGATAACTTTAAAAAAGCCTTATCGACCGGTCAAGCTGAAAAACCAAAGAGAAAAACGAATACAATCTCTACAAAGAAATGGTAGTTGGCAGGAATTAAATTTTCCCGAAAAGGTCTTCTACTTTTTTATACCTGAAGTTAAATATGCCGTTTATCTTTTTGTTAACTATAATTTCATTTGCAATTAATCCGACTGGTCCCCAGCCAATAGCGTAATGTAAAATATCATGCATTAATACGCCGCCATTTACCGCTTCGAAACGATGGTTGTGATGCCAGAATGCGAATGGGCCGAAGCGTTGTTCATCAATAAAATACTCGTGATCCTTCACATGGGTAATCTCTGTCATCCAGTTTAATTTTATGCCCAGCAAGGGCGAAACTTTATAAGTGATAATCATGCCGGGATACATTTTTGTATCCTTTTGAATAGGAGAAGTTACGTCAAAAGTCATGTCTTCAGGCGTAATTTCGGATAAGTTAAGCGGTGATGAAAAAAAATCCCAGGCTGTATCTAAATCTACAGGGATTTTTTGAGTGAATTCCAGGCGGTAAGTTTTCAAATTATTGATTTATAGCACAACACGCAATAAGCTATTTTGTTGTTTTATCTTTAAGTTTTTCATTAATTAGTTTAACCAGCGACTGAAATTCTTTTTCTTCATAACCAATTGATTGGTAAATAATTTTTCCGGTTTCATCAATCAGGATATTTCTGGGGATAGATTGTTTTGCAAATTTGCTGAAAACTGCTCTTTTTAAATCAGGTAGTATTGGAAAGGTAAAACCTTTTTTCGCTTTATAAGGAATCAACTTATCCCAGCCTTCTTCCCGACCGAAAACAAAAAAAGCGAAATTTTTATCATCTTTATGTTTATCCCAGATTTCATTTTGAACTAAAGGTAATTCTATATTACACGGCGGACACCAGGTTGCGAATAAATTTATCAGAATGAGTTTGCCCTTGTAATCAGCGATATTTACTGTCTTTCCTTTTTCTATTTCAAAACTAAATTTTGGGGTTTCATCACCAATTTTTGTATAAGTGTCCTTGTCTTCACTTTGTGCGAAAACTGAAATTGCCATAAATAAAGTTAATAGGGATAGGAATATCTTTTTCATCGTTAGGATTTATGATTTAAAGATACGCGTATTATAAATTATTTCAAACCTAGTGAACCATTTTATCGGCGCAGGTAGAACTCGCAAATGCTTCGGGTTTGGCTTTAAAAATAAAGCCCATACTCAAAATGTATCCCATGGCATCATTTAGTGCTTTATTCGATTTAAACTGCGGACTTGTGTTGATATCTGCATGTACTTCGAGCGCAACATCGTAAATGTCCAGTAAATCACAAATTGAGTAGGCAGTTTCGATGGACTTTTGAACTTCCATTAACATGCGTTCTTTAATACTTACCTGCTGCGATGATTTTTCCTGATGGATGTACATAAAGCCGCCGTGATGTTCTCTGAGCAATACAATCACGGTTGCAAAATCTGTAATAGCACCCTTAACCTGTGAATCGGTACCGATGCAGACTTTAAGTTTATAGCCATTTTCTGATTCTCTGATAATTGCCAGTTCGATTTCTTCAAGAATTGAAGATTGGATTACTTCACCACTAAATTTTTTCCACGTCATACATTGTGTTTTTTAGGTTAATAAATGGTAATCTGGTTTTTATAAAAATAAGTGCTATAAATTAAATCCGTATTAAGAAGCTGTTGTTTATTTGCTAACAAAGCTTTATTTATCAACAGGTTATCGGATTTGTATTGTTGGTTTTTTATATTTTTTGCAACAATTAGGCCTATTGAACGTTACATTTAGGTATTATTATTAATCAAATCAATCGTACCATGAACGCAGAATTGATTCAAGAACTTCAACTGTTACAACAAAGCAGAGCTAATAAATTTGCAGGCGAACTTGCTGATAGAATTATTTCATCAGTTGACGCTGTTAATGAGAAAGTTACGACTTCTATGTCGCAAAGAGGCAAGATGCTCTTATTATTAGAAAATAAATTGAGTTTTTCTATAATCAGAAGATTAAAAAGAAGATTTCTAAAATTCTGATAAACAAATTCATGGGTTTGCAACTCCAATAAATGTTTACCTTTGGCGTAATGATAGAGAATGCGCTTAAAAGATTAAATATTACTGCCCTTAACGATATGCAAAATGCATCAGTTAAGGCTGCAAAAAAAGGAGCTGATGTTATTTTGGTAGCACCTACAGGTTCAGGAAAAACTTTAGCTTTTTTGTTGCCATTATTGTCTGTTTTAAAAACGGATATTAAAGGTGTGCAAGCGCTTATTCTGGTTCCTTCGAGAGAACTTGCATTGCAAATTGAACAGGTATTTAAGCAGATGGGTACTCCATTTAAAGTTAACTGTTGTTATGGTGGCCATGCGGTGAGAATTGAGAAAAATAATTTAGCACATCCGCCGGCAGTTTTAATCGGAACTCCGGGAAGAATAGCTTATCATTTAGAACATAATAATTTCGATGAATCTTTTGTCGAGAACCTGATTTTAGACGAATTTGACAAATCGTTAGAGTTTGGTTTTGAGCAAGACATGTCATACATCATCAGTGCTCTATTGTCATTGAAACAACGCATGCTTACTTCAGCAACTAAGATGGAGGAAATTCCACCTTTTGTGAAGCTAGATAAGCCTGTAGAAATTGATTTTTCAAAAGACATTCAAACTAAGCCTGATCTAAAACTCAAAAAAGTTGTTGCGCCGGCCGCAGATAAACTCGATGTTTTATTTAAACTGCTCAGTAAAATTGGCGGAGCAAATACTTTAGTATTTTGTAATCACCGCGAAACGGTAGATAGAATTAGTGATTTGCTTTTCGAGCATGGCTTAGGTCACGATGTTTTTCACGGCGGAATGGAGCAGGCAGACAGGGAAAAAGCCTTACTTAAATTTCGAAACGGAAGTCATAAAATTTTAATAACAACAGATTTGGCTGCCCGGGGATTAGATATTCCGGAGGTTGAAAATATTGTACACTACCAGTTGCCTTATACGGAAGATGCCTATATCCATAGAAACGGCCGGACTGCAAGAATGCACGCCAAAGGAACAGCTTATGCGGTTTTAACAGAAGAAGAGCATTATAAATATTTACCTGAAGATATTGATGAAGAAAAACTTGGTGATAAGTATAAATTGCCTGAAGCGAGCGATTGGGTAACCTTATACATTGCCAACGGAAAAAAGGACAAGATTAACAAAATTGATATTGTAGGGTTATTTCTTCAAAAGGGCGGTTTACAAAAGGATGATTTAGGACTTATAGAAGTTAAAGATACAACCAGCTATGTTGCGGTCAAACGAAATGTAGTTGATAAACTATTGAAAGCACTTAACGGCGAGAAAATAAAAGGTAAAAAACTAAAACTTGAAATAGCCAGTTAGGATTTCATTGGTTCATTGTTCATTGAAATTGGACAAGAAAATTAGAGTATTATATTGAGATTTTTCATTCAATCATTCAAAATTCATTCATTAAAAACATGAGTAACAACGATATTTTAAAAAAATTAAGAGTAGCATTATCTTTAAAAACTGAAGATATTATCACCATTTGCGATTTAGTAGGCTTCAAAGTTACTAAGGCTGAATTGGGCGATATTTTCAGGAATGAAGACCACGAAAATTTCAAGCCATGTGGCGATCAAATCTTACGTAACTTTTTAAATGGGCTGGTTATTTACAAAAGAGGCCCGAAAGAAGAGAAGAAATAAGTAGTAATTTAATAATGATTTCTAACCAAATGAAAATGAAGTTTATTCTTATAGCCTTTTTTATTTATGGAGGTAGTTTATTTGCTCAAACTGATTCCAACGATACCAAGCCAAAGAAAGTAGATTTCTCTGATGACTGGGCTAATATTTCAAAATATCAAAGGGAGAATGAACTTATTGGTCTTCCAAAAAAAGGAGAGAAGAGAGTTGTGTTCTTAGGAAGTTCAATTTTCGAGTTCTGGAAGCAAAAAGACCCGGAATATTTCAATAGTAATGCATACGTGGATAGAGGAATAAGTGGGCAAATCTCAGCCCAATTACTTATTCGTTTCCGCCAGGATGTTATAAACCTTAAGCCCAGAGCAGTAATTATTTTAGCTGGGAGTAACGATTTAGCGGGCAGCAGGGGACACGTAAATAATGAAACAATTTTAAATAATGTGAAATCGATGGCAGAATTGGCCCGGAAAAACCACATTAAAGTTATTCTTTGTAAGTATCTTCCAATTTACGAATATCCCTGGAACAAAGCTTTAAAAGGCGCAGCGGACCAGATTATTTCGCTGAACAATGCTATTGTGGCTTATGCGAATGAAAATAACTTCACCATCCTCGATTATTTTACGCCATTAGTTGATTCAAGAAACGGACAGAAAGCTGAATTTACAACAGATGGCGTTCATCCTAATTTAGCAGGCTACAAAATTATGGAAGTTGTAACCGATGAGGCGATTAGAAAAACAATAGGAAAATAATTGCCCCTTCAAAGCAAAAACTCCCGACTTCCATCGGGAGTTTTTTATTAATCTAACTTTTTATATCGGATGCGTTTCGGTGTAATATCACCCAAACGTTTTTTGCGATTTTCTTCGTAATCAGAATAGTTTCCTTCGAAGAAATAAACTTCAGAATTACCCTCGAAAGCTAAAATATGCGTACAAATTCTATCTAAAAACCATCTATCGTGGCTAATTACGACTGCACAACCACCAAAGTTCTCTAAAGCTTCTTCCAAAGCACGTAAGGTATTTACGTCAATATCATTCGTAGGCTCATCCAGTAACAAAACATTTGCGCCCTTTTTCAAAGTAATTGCCAAATGGACGCGATTACGTTCACCACCCGATAAAATGCCAACTTTTTTCTGTTGGTCGCCACCGTTAAAGTTAAATTTTGAAACGTAAGCACGCCCGTTAACCGCTTTATTTCCTAATTGAATGTTGTCTAAGCCATCGGTAATGTTTTCGTAAACGGTTTTATCGGCATCCAAATCGTTGTGCATTTGATCTACATAACCCAACTCTACGGTTTCACCGACACGGAAAGTTCCGTTATCGGCTTCTTCCTGCCCCGTAATTAAACGGAATAGTGTGGTTTTACCGGCACCATTCGGCCCAATAATGCCTACAATACCCGCGGGTGGGAGTGAGAAATTCAAATTATCAAATAAAACTTTATCGCCATAAGATTTCGTAACATTAGTTGCTTCGATAACAACATTACCCAAACGCGGTCCCGCAGGGATGAACAGTTCTAATTTATCTTCTCTTTCTTTTCCATCTTCAGAAGCTAATTTATCATAATTGGCCAAACGGGCTTTTGATTTGGCATGGCGAGCTTTTGGCGCCATACGTACCCATTCCAACTCACGCTCTAAAGTTTTTTGACGTTTACTTTCCGTTTTTTCTTCCTGAGATAAACGTTTGGCTTTTTGATCTAACCAACTGCTGTAATTGCCTTTCCATGGAATACCTTCGCCACGATCCAATTCTAAAATCCATCCGGCAACATTATCAAGGAAATACCTATCGTGCGTTACAGCGATAACTGTTCCTTCGTAATTTTGTAAGAATTGCTCTAACCAATCGATACTTTCTGCATCCAGGTGATTGGTAGGCTCATCTAATAATAAAACATCAGGATGTTGTAGTAGTAGACGGCACATGGCCACACGGCGGCGTTCACCTCCGGAAAGTACACCTATTTTAGTTTCAGGATCCGGACAACGCAAGGCATCCATCGCACGTTCTAATTTAGAATCAATTTCCCAAGCCCCTAAAGCATCAATTTTATCCTGTAACTCACCCTGGCGAGCCATAAGCTTATCCATTGCATCAGGATCTGAATAATTTTCTTCCAATCCGAAAGCCTCATTAACCGCTTCGTATTCTTTCAATATCGCAGTAACTTCTGCAACCCCCTCTTCAACTACTTCCCGCACTGTTTTTTCCGGATTTAGAATTGGCTCTTGTGCTAAATAACCTACTGAATAGCCCGGAGAAAAAACAACCTCTCCCTGATATGTTTTATCTAAACCAGCTATAATTTTTAATAAAGAAGATTTACCGGAACCATTTAAACCGATAACACCGATTTTTGCACCGTAAAAAAAAGAAAGGTATATGTTTTTTAAAACCTGTTTTTGTGGTGGGTAAATCTTATTTACACCCGCCATTGAAAAAATTATTTTTTCGTCTGCCATTATTAAATTTTGTTTGTGCAAAGATGCTTAATTTCAAACAAAAAGGAAACTGGTTTAATTTTAAAGTATCTTTATTAAGATGTTTGAAAAAATATATTATTCAAACTTTTCGAGGTGTTTTTAGTTATAATTATTCAATTGAAATATCAACTTAAAACATTTTATAAATTAGCTGAGCTTATATCGATATAAATAAAATCACCAACCAAATTACACTAAATACAGAGCCAAAATAAACCGTGGGCATATTTTGTTTTAGGTTCTTTTTAATCAAGCCAGAATAAACTAACCAGCCAATAAAGGCAATAAAGTATAATGGAACTGCGTAGAAAAGCACGTTTTTGAATGTTATGTAAGCCAAATTTAACTAAAAAATTTAATACTTCCTTTATTGTCTATTAATTTAAGAATGAGCGAACTTAGCGATGTATTTTACAACAATTTGCCGGCACGCCGCACAAGGTTGAGTAAGCTTTTTATGCATCCAGATTTCTTCGAACCGATACCTTTAGATTGGCATGTAATTATTACTGACATAAAAGGGTCTACTAAAGCAGTTTTTGACGGATTAAATGAAAACGTTAATCTTATTGCCACGGGTAGCATCGTAACCGTTTTAAATTTGGCCTACAGCTCAGGCATTATTATTCCTTTCTTTTTTGGAGGAGATGGCGCTACATTTATAGTTCCTCCATCAATTTTAAGTTCGGCACTCGAAAGACTTTCTGTTTACAAAGAAAATACGCTTTCTAATTTTAATTTGAATCTTCGTGTTGGAACCGTACCTGTTTATCAAATTTATGAAGCAGGTTTTAAAATCGGTATAAGTAAGTCTTTTGTTTCAGAATTTTTTTCAATTCCTGTTATTTTGGGTGATGGATTAAGTTATGCTGAGAAGTTGATCAAGGCAGAAGATTATTTGTTGGCGCCAATAAATAATCAGCATTATAATTTAGATTTAACAGGCATGCAATGCAGGTGGGATAAAATAGATCCGCCCGAAAATGCTAATGAAGTGGTAACATTACTTATTGTTGTTAAACAAAGCGAACAACAATCTAAAATTTTTAGTGATGTTATAAATCAGATTGATAACATTTATGGTGAACCTAAAAAAAGACAACCAATTTCAGTTGATAAGCTTAGGTTTAATACAACATTTAGCAGGTTGAGCATGGAAATGCGTACAAGAATTGGAAGGGTAAAAGTTTTTGAATTAATGAAAACCTGGCTGATAAACTTATACGGATATATTTATTTTAGAACTGAAAGCGGGAAGAACTACCTTAATCGCCTGGTAGAAATGTCTGATACGCTTGTGCTCGATGGAAAAATCAATACGGTAATTTCAGGTAATGAGCAGCAAAGATTAATGTTAGCTAAATACCTGGATGAACTGGAGGTGGAGGGTGCAATTTTATATGGATTGTATGTAAGTCGTAATTCTACAATGTCTTGTTACGTGCGGGATTTAGTTAACGAGCATATTCATTTTGTTGATGGTTCTGAAGGAGGATACACGCAAGCAGCGAAAATCTTAAAAGCAAAGCTAAGCGATAATTAGATCTAGTTTGCCAATAAAAAATACCTGTTCGATTAAAAGAAGTATTTTTGCGCAAAATGAATAAATGAAGGATAAAAAAGGCATTTCATTACCGCCCGTTCCAGCGGTATTATTATCAATTATTAGTGTTCAGGGCGGTGCCGCAATTGCAAAAGGAATATTTCCTGTACTAGGTGCTGCGGCAACATCGTCTTTGCGAATCGTATTATCAGCATTAATTCTGGTCATCTATAATCGTCCAAATTTAAAGAATCTAACATCGGTACAATGGAAACTTGTTTCCATATACGGAATTACTTTAGGATTTATGAACCTTGTATTCTACTTAGCAATTGAAAGAATACCATTAGGATTAGGGGTAACGTTAGAATTCATCAGCCCTTTGGTTTTGGCGTTAACTGGTTCTAAGAAAGCTTTGGATTTTTTGTGGGTAATTCTGGCTGCTGCCGGTATTGCTTTGATTGCTCCTTGGAGTAGTGAGGGCTTAGATTTATTAGGTATTTTTCTGGCCCTGTTGGCAGGTGTGTTCTGGGCAACTTACATTGTGATCGGTGGTCGCATTTCAAAAATAATGGATAGCGGAAAAGCGGTAACCATAGGCATGTTATTTGCCTCAATCGTTATTATTCCATTTGCACTTGCGGGAGGAATCCTGGATAATATTAAACCTGGAATTTTTGTAGCTGGCTTAGCTTTGGCATTACTTTCCAGTGCAATTCCATTTACCTTGGAGATGAAAGCCTTGCGGAAAATACCAGCAAAGACTTTTAGTATCTTAATGAGTTTAGAACCAGCTGCAGGGGCATTATCCGGAATGATATTTTTGCATGAATATCTTTCTGTTTTTGAGTGGTTGGCCGTTTTTTTGGTTGTCGTGGCAAGTGCGGGTGCTGCCATAACCAGAAAAAAACAAGAATCGGCAATCTCTTAATGCTCAAGCTGTGATGTATTCTTTTCTTTATTAAACGGTTTTCAAAACAAAAGCAACTTCTCAGAAGTTAAATTCGTATAGATTTAAACCAGGATTGATGTTAATCTATTTAAATTTTGGTTTTAACAGGCTAAAGAATTTTAAATGCTGTCATGTCGTTTTTATTTTTCTGTCAAAATTGGTAAATTGCATGAGCCAGATGAAACAACTTGTCAGTTAGACCTCCGGTAATAATTCTTACAATATGCAGACAAAGAATATAATTGAAGGATGTTATACTCTTAAAACCTGCTAAACCATTATTACGTAGATATAATTAAGCGTTTATCCATTTCTTAAATAATATTTGTAAAGTAATTTTTAGCCTATCGTAAAATCGAGATGGCTGTTTATCCACTGGTATGGCGCAATTGTTGATAAAATAAACAAAACGGTAGCCTCTCTTTTTATAATTTATTTTATAGTTTAGAGGCGAGCTGTTAAGAAAGGTATTATGGAAGCAAAATTTTCACCACAGGTTAAAGATGTAATCTCTTTTAGTAGGGAGGAAGCGCTCCGCTTAGGACATGATTACATCGGAACCGAGCATTTATTATTAGGCCTCATCCGCGAAGGCGATGGCATGGCTATAAAAATTTTACGATCTTTGGGGGTTGATACCGGTAAATTGCGCCGCTCAATTGAAGATGCCGTTCGCGGTACTTCGAGTGTTACAGTTAACTTAGGGAACATACCTTTAACCAAACAGGCAGAAAAAGTTTTAAAAATTACTTACTTAGAGGCTAAAATATTTAAAAGCGATTTAATAGGAACAGAACACTTATTGCTATCAGTTTTGAGAGATGATGATAACATCGCCTCCCAGATTTTGTTGCAATACGGCGTTACTTATGATGTTTTTAAACAGGAGGTTGAAGTGAATAAAAACGGTTTCAGAGATGATATTTCAAACAGCGCATCAACAGGTGGCGATGATGATTATCGTGAAGAAGAAAGCTTTAGTACACCTAAAAAGGTTTCGGACATTAAATCGAAAACACCGGTTTTAGACAACTTCGGACGCGATTTAACCAAGGCGGCGGAAGAAGGTCGTTTAGATCCAATCGTTGGTCGTGAGAAAGAAATCGAGCGTGTATCGCAGATTTTATCTCGTAGAAAAAAGAATAACCCGATTTTGATTGGAGAGCCAGGCGTTGGTAAATCGGCAATTGCAGA
>Ga0247804_10001049_pt1 | contig 12829 bp, 22 predicted proteins | sample UWRJL029104C1_FD_181142 | JGI IMG/M metagenome (GOLD analysis project Ga0247804, IMG submission 181142) | Plant litter microbial communities from Arlington Agricultural Research Station in Wisconsin, United States - UWRJ-L029-104C-1 | ecosystem: Environmental > Terrestrial > Plant litter >...
GGAGCAGCCTCGACCTTGTCGGCCTTGGCGGGCTTCTCGGCCGGGGCGTCGGTGGTCGTGGTCTCGCCAGCATCGCTGCCGGCGTCGTCGCTGCCGCTCGAGCCGAACTCGGCGAGCACGTCGGACATGCGGCTATCGAGGCCGGTGACAGTGGCCGTGTCGGGGTTCGTCGCGGGGGTCGCGGTAATGGTCTGGGCTTCGGTCACTTCATCGTGGGCTCTTGGTGCTGGGTCTTCATGCGGCCACCGGGACGGGTGGCATGCTGGGGTCCATGGGCGGCGGTGCACCCATGCTGGGATCCATCGGAGGCGCACCCATGCCCGGCGGCCCCATCGGGGGAGCCATCGGGGGAGCGGGCGGGGGCTTCAGCTTCTCGAGCTCGCCTTCGCAGTCGGTGATGAAGTCGCGCAGCTGCTGCTGGTTGAACTCGGGCGCGCCATCCAGCACGGCGCGATTCAGCTTCTGCTGTGCGCGGCGCTTGGCCCACTCGTAGTCCTGGTACGGGGTCGGAGCGAGGTACGCGTCCTCGTCGTCCTCGTCGGCGTCGAGCATGTGCTCGAGCATGTCGTCGATGACCATCTTGTCCGCGATGCGCAGCTCCAACTCCGCCTGCACGTCGGGGTTGTCCGAGAGGCGCCACAGCGTGTCACCGTCGAACAGGCCGACGTTGAACCACTGCTCCATCTTCTCGAGCTGGGCGGCAGGCTTCGTCGAAAGCTCGCTCGTCGGGAAGATGCGCAGCTCGTAGCCGTCAATCTCGACGTCTTTCCACGACAGGTTGATGAGACCCGCGCGCATCGGCACGCCCACGGCGTAGTCGCCATGAGTCGCGGCAATCTGCTTGGCGCCGCACACGAACAGGCGCGACATGTCCAGGCACCAGGCCTCGTACTGCCGGCCGAAGATGATGAAGCGCTCGGTCTCGACGTCGTCGAGGGTCTGCAGGGCGACACCACTACTGATGCCGCTCGGCTTGGCCGACTGCGCGGACATCTGCGAGATGCCGCTGTTGTTCATGGCCCGCTGCGCGAGCTCGGGGACGCGGGCGGCCAGGGTCTGGCTGACCAGGTCCATCTGCCACACCTTCGGCTCGCCCACGCCGGGCGTGGTGTGCAGGATGGTGCCGACGTCGTTGTTCAGTTCGGTCGCCGAGACGTCGCCACCGTCGGGCACGACGACGAGCGAGCCCGAGAGGCGGTGCATCTCTGACAGCTTCTCGTTGGCGCAGTTCAGCTCGTATTGGTAGCCCTCGATTTGCTCGACCAGCCCGGTACCCCAGAAGCCCGTGAGCGGCTCGCAGTAGTGCAGCGTGGCGATGGGGAATGCGTCCCAGTCGTACTCCTCGTCGACCAGCACGGCGTCCGCGATGGCCACCACATGGCGGCCGGTGCACTTGTGCTTCTCGCCCGTCTCGTGCGCCTCGACGTTGTCGCAGAGGTGCCAGGCTTCGAGCACGTCCACGCGGTCGGTCGTGTCCTCATGGGTGCCGCGGTTCTCGTCAGTGTCGATCCAACGCGTGTTCTTGGCGTGCGCGATGGCGTCCCGCACGCTGGCGCGGATGGCGCCCTTGTCGGTGCGGCCGAACAGTTCGAGCAGCACGCCCGAGTCGACGGTGCGGCACCGGTACAGGTTGCGAGGGTCGCCGTAGCGCGCGTCCCACTCGTCGACGAAGAGCTCGGTGGGGATGACCCGCTCCACACGCAGGCTCTTGCCCTGCACCATGACGGCCATGTGCCCGACGCCGAAGATGGCCGCATCGCGGATGATGTTCGGCCCGTGGCGCTCGAAGATTTTGTGCTTGTAGAAGGCGCCTTCGATGAACTGCGTGAGTTTCTTGGCGCGCCGCTGCTTCTTCCACTCGCCGCGGCTGGTCAGGGCCTTCGGGAGGGGGCGGTGCTTGCCAATCTTGGCCTGCAGCGTGTCGACGAGCGACCGGCACACGTTGTCCGGCAGCGTGCTCGGGGCGTACGAGGCGTAGTCGCGCCCGGTCTGACCGATGAGCGAGCCACCGGCCGCCTCTCCGCCCCACAGGGAGGCGTGGTACTTGTGCGCGTCACGCAGCCATGCGGACTGCTCGACGACGGACGAGAAGACCGTGCCGAGTTGCTTGGCGAGCGCGTCGCCTTCTGCCTTCCACCACCTAGCGCTGGTGGCCACTACCAGCACGCGGTACCCGGCCCGGTACGGAGCCGATGCGGTGAGGCACTACGGCCCCCTGCTTCGGTTCGTCCTGGGTCGGATCGGGCTGGGTCTTCGGGGCATGCGGCACGGGGCCGAGCACGAGGTCGACGAGGACTAGCTCGCCGCTCTGGACAGCCCACGACGCGGACGTCGCACCAACGGTGCGCATCCAAGCGGCTTGAGCGTTCCAGTTCTCGTTCATCTTGGATGTACGGTACATGCGGCCGTGAGGGGTGCAACCCTCTCACGACCGAAAGTGCTGTGCCCGAGGGTCGAACTCGGGGATGGCCACACCGGAACCGGCGCTCCTCACAGCGTGCCCCGCGTCTGCGGGCTGGCGCGGTCAGCGCTTGGCGGGGACCTTGCCCTTGCCGAGGCTAGTGTCCGAGCCGTTGCCTTCGCCGGTGTCGAACTTGCCGGCGTCGGTCACGCCCGCGGCGGTGAGGCCAGCGCGCTGCGCCACGGAGACGTCGCCGAACTTCTCCGAGTCGGCGTACTGCAGGCGCTCGCCCGTGACCGGGTCGACCGTCGGCAGCGCGAAGGCGTTGGGCGCGCCGTTGAGGACGGTGCTGTCGTCGGCGCCGGACATGCCAGCGAGGACGTTTCGGGCCGCCTGGGCGTACTTGTCCTTCTCGCCCTGGGAGAGGCCGCGGAAGGGCTTGGCGTTGGCTTCGTCGGCTCCGACGATGCCCTCGTACGCGAGCGCGGCGTTGTAGAGAGAGCGTTCTGCAGGTTCCAATTTCGTTCTCCTTGGTGGGGAGTCACGATGGACTCCTCGTTTTACCCGTGCAGGCTACACAGGGCCGAGGAATGCGGAACCCTCTACGCGGCGCTTTTCCACGAGTGGCCGTAGATGACCCCCTGAACGCAGCGCAATGACACGCCCAAGGCTTCGGCGATTTTGCGCGGCGCCTCACCCTGTCCACGCAGCATGCGGATGGTACGCACCTTCTCTTCGGTCAGGACGCTTCTTCCGTTCTGCTCGCCGGCCGTCGACCGGTTGCGACCCTTCGCCCACATGTCGTCCGCGTTGTCCTGCACCGTGCCGAGGAACAGGTGGTCGGGCCGCACGCACCGGGGGTTGTCGCAACGGTGGCACACGAGCATGTCAGACTGTGGAGGGGTGCCGGTTGCGAGATACATCGACACCCTGTGGGCCAAGGCTTGCCAGCATCGCCCGTCGTACGAGATGCTGAGCCGGCCGTAGCCCTTCTGGTGCAAACACCCGGTCCATGTCCAGCAGCCGTCTGGCGCAGACAGGCGGTCTACCTTCTTCCAGAACAGCTCAGTCTGCCTTGCGGTCATCCGCGCAAGGTCAACGCCTCGGGCGTGTGCTACGTCTGCCATATCCAGCCTCCAATCCAGGTTTGGGTCATGGCCTCGGGTGTTTCCGCACCGCGAGGCCTCTTCGATCATTGTAACACGCGCCGCAACCCTCTACCCGGTCCTGCGCCAGTGTGCGTTGCGTCCGCGGTCGGCCGGCTTGCTCCGGTCGTTCGCTTCCTTGATCTGCTTCCGCCGCGCCTCACGCTCGGCGGCTTCCCACTCGGCCGTGCCCTTCGCGGGCGGGGGCGGCTTCACCACCGCGCCGCCAGCCTGGTCCACCGCCAGTACCAGCGCCGCGCACAGGTCGCCGTGGCCACCGGTCGCCCAGCGCGGGTGGATGATGGTCAGTCCACCACCCGACTGCGCACGGCCCTGTACCTCGCGCATCTGCTGGATGAGGCGCGCATCGTCGGGGAGCGTGAGCCGGTCCTCACGAAGCAGCACCCGGGTTCGGACGTACGGCTCGCTCGGCGTGTGCGGTGCGGGCACGTAGACCAGCTTGAAGGCGGTCAGGTGCTCGGTGATACTCTCGCGGTAGTGGGCGTCGGCCATGACGTACCGCACGCCCCACCGCTGGCACTCGGCCGCGAAGGTGGCGACCACGTCGCGAGGCTGCAGCGGCTTGCCGGCGTCGGGCCGCATCTCCAGGCAGGCCACGACGTGTAGCTTGGTGCCGCGCCGAACCACGATGACCAGGGCCGAGCTGTCCGAGCGGAAGCCGGCGTCCATGCCCGCGACCACGATGTCGCCAGGCTTCAGGTCGGCAGGCGAGTCGATGGGGTTCGCGGCCACCCTCGCCGTCTCCAGCGACTCGGCCTCGAAGAACAGGAGCGTGCCCGTGGCCATGAACTCGGCATCGAACTCGCGCCGGGCGTTGTCCGGGTCGCGCAGGCGCTCACGGGCTACCATCTCGGCCACCCACTCGCTGTCGTTCAGCACGGTCGTCGGCGCGTGGGCCACGAGCGCGTCCTTCGGGTGGCCCCAGTTGCGGGCGAAGAGTTCGTACGAGAGCCCCGACTTCGCCCACGGAGTCGTGGTCACCATGGTCTGTCCACCGGGCAGCACGCGGGGACTTGCCGCCGAGTAGATGGCTGCGTCGTTGACCACGCTGCCGGAGTCGCGAAAGAACGCAGCCTCGTCCAGCGCCGCGTCGGTGAGCGCGCGACCACGGCCACCGTAGCCACCAGCGGTCGCAACGCCGGCCTCGAAGCGCACCAGCTTCCCGTCGGTGCGCTTCACCGCGAAGCCTGCCACCACGCTGTCCTCGGTGGCGCCCTTCGGCAGGATGAGCGCCGGCTTCAGGGCGCAGTTGCGGATGGCGCCGAGGGCGTAGTTGACGACCTCCTGACGAAGCCCGTCGTTTGGGGCGATGACCAGGGCCACGGCACGCTGGGCCGGGGCGAGGCTGTCCAGGTTGCGGGCGAACATGCCGTGCACCATGCGGCAGGCGACGAGCACGTAGCTCTTGCCGGCGCGACCGCCGACGATGGCCACGAGCGTGGCTCGCTGGGCTGCCGTCACCTCCTCGACGTTGCCGAAGATGACGCGGGCCAGCTCCCGCTCGGGGCCCACGAGCTCGCGCGGCTGCACCCCGTCGTACGCCACCTTGGCCACGACGGTCTGGCCGGGAGTGAGTCGCACCCCGAGCACCTCCTTGCAGAATGCAACGAAGCTCTGGGGGATGTCAGGCAGCCGGGAGCTTGGCCCGGCGGCTTTCACCATCCGCTGCTTCCGCTCCGCCTTCGCCATCGCCTGCAAGCGCATCGAGTACCTTTCCGAAGACGTCGTCTGTCAGCCCTGCCCGCAGGAGCCGCAGAATCTCGTCCTCGCGCTCCACCACCGCCGACTTGGTGCGGATGGACCACTGCCGCATGAACCGGCGCTCGAGCAGCGACAGAGCATGGCCTGCCCCGGTCTCCCCCGTACGGATGACGTCGAGCAGCAGTAACTGCAACTCCATCTCAGCAACGCGTACAGCCTGGCAATAATCCGCATTGGTACGCATCCAGCGGTAGTGGACGCCGTAGTCGATTCCGTTGGCGGCGCACACGGTCTCGGCGAACAGGCCCGCCTTGATGCCGTCGCAGATGCGGTCCTGTAGCTCGGGAGTCAGCGTCGTCGGCCTTCCACGCCCACGCACGGTGAGCGGTTGGGAGACCGGCTTCTTCTTGGCGTCCATCAGGCAGCCTTCGCCTTGGCCTTCGCGGCCACGTCGTCGTCGGTTCGGTACGAGTAGCCCACGCCACACACCCGAAACGGCGCGAAGCTGGTGCGCGACTGGTGCCCGATGAGTAGCGAGCCGTCGGCCTGGATGAACACCTGCCAGCCGTGGGCCCGCAGGAACGCCCGCTCCAGCTCGCCGTTGGCGCCGTTGGGGATGGCGACGGCCTGCACGAACACGAGCTCCCTGATGGTGCTGCCGGTCATCACGCCGCCTTCCTGGCGAGCTTGTCGCCGTAGTTCTGTGCCAGCCACGCGGCTGCCGGGTACCAGTCTCGGGGGAGCAGCTTCAGCAGCTGCAGGTCGTACGGGAAGTACGTGTATGGGCAGGCTCGGTCGAGTCGCTCGCCGAGCAGCTCGCGGACCATCTCCCGCGCACCTTCGGGGTCGGCCCGCTCGTACTCTCGCTTCACGATGCAGCCGTGCACCACGTCGCCGGAGGTGCACGCCCACGCGTAGACGACGTTCGGGTCCTCGTCGTCGCAGATGACCTCGACGTCCGCCGAGCGCGCGAGCAACTCCACGACGGGGCGGTGTGCATCCCAGAACGCGGTGCGCGCCTGGGACTTCGGCATGGCGCCGGCGTGGTAGCCCTCGCGGCTGCGCGAGTAGCTCATGAGCCAGGTGGAGACGACGAAGTCCTCGTCGAGGGGCACAGGGGCGCGCTTGCGCCAGGTTCGTTCGGGCTCGGTCATTCCGTCTTCGGGCTCTGGGGTGCTGGGTCTTCGGTAGTGGGCTCGCCCCTCTTCTTCGCCTTGAACGCGGCGTCCCTTGCCAGCGTCGCCGCCAGCAGCTCCCTCGGCGCAGGCCCGTAGCTGCGCCCGTGTCGCCATGCCTCGTTGGCCGGATACGGCTTGGCCTCGGCCGCGTCCATGAGGTCCGACAGCACGTGGAACCACTCCCAGTGGTAGACCCCGAAGTACTCGGCAGCCTCGCCGTAGCTCATACCGCTCAGTCGACGGTTGCGCCGAAAGCCCTGCTCGACCCGGCGCTTCCAGTGCGTGAGACCTTCGGACGGCTCGGGAGGCGGGCTCGTCCAGTACCTCGTACTCTCGGCGTAGGTCATCTTGCGCGGCTTCCCGTTCATGCCGCCACCCTGGCGAACAGCGCATCCACGTCAGCCTGGCCCCACCGCTTGGCCACCACGTCCAGCACCACGGTGCGCAGCGGCTCACCATCGGGCCTCCACACCGTGAACAGGTACCCGTCGGTGTTCCAGTCGAGACTGACCTCGGCGAGCCAGCCAGTGGGGAGCTTCACGTTGCGGACGAGCCCTTCAAGGCGAAGTTGGGTCAGCGTCTTCATGCCGCCACCTTACCCTTCGCCCGTACCCGCTTCACGTACGGGTACGCCCGCACCGTCACCTCGACGCGCGGAGCCTCGCCCCACCCCGCCAGCCGCACCGTCACCTGGCGCAGCTCGGAGTCGTCGCGCCAGAGCACGCCGTTCAGCGAATCCGCCACGGCCTTGCCGACGTTGTCGACGTCGCTGCCCTTGCGCTCGTGCGTCCGGTACACCAGCACCTCCATCTCGTACCAGCCCCGCTCGGGATGCTCGTAGCCCTGGTTCGTGGCCGCCACGTCGGCAGCGGCTGCGATGCTGGCCTCGTAGTCGCGGGTCTTGGCGGGCGTGTACGTCGACACGTGGGCGCCAGCACGCCGGAAGCGAGGGCGCATCTTCCCCAGCGGCTCGCCGGGGACGACGAAGGACACGGTGGGGGCGGTCATGGCGGCATCCTCCACGACTGATACTTCTGCTTGCCACGCAGCACGGTGACGCTCAGCGAGGCGTACCCCTCGACCGCCTCAGTGAGGCTGGCGACCCTGCAACCAGGCGCCCTGTCGATGGCTACCACGCGGATGGGCCCGCGTTTGGCCCGCTCTGACACCCACTCCGGGTCGGCGTCGTCAGGCAGCTTCGGATCGGGGCCGTGATGCTCGACCGTGACCATGACGCCGTCGTTTCGGCGGTACGTGAACCACGTGATGCTCAGGCTCTCGTCGAAGCGCACGGGCTCGCTCAGGTGGCGCTCCGTCTCGCGTCGCTCCGACCAAGCCTCGGTGGCGGGGATGAGCCCCACCTTCTGCTTGGCGCGCATGGCCCGGTCCTCGGCCTGCCACAGCTTGCGAATCGGGTCGCCAGCCACCACGCGTTTCGCCCGCTCGGTCGCGCACACCTCGCAAGCCTCCCCCACAGCGCCCACCGTGGGGCCGCCACACACCTCGCAGGCCAGGACGATGGCCATCACGGGTACACCTTCGGGAACGGGCGCAGCGGGAACACCACGCGCATGTAATCGCCGAAGCTACCCGGCTCGGTCTTGAGCCACGCCTCTGCCTGCATGATGGCGCGCACGACTCGGCGCTTCCGAACCCACGCCGACCGCCGCTTGCTCTGCTTCGCTGTACGCATCACGCCCACTCCTGGTCTTCGGCCTCGAGCTCGGCCAGCACGGCCGTGTCCTCGTGGCGGGTTACGGTGTACCCATCGCGCTCCATGGCGGCGGTGAGCTCGGTGGCCTCGGTCTCGCGTCGGGTGACGCGGACGCAGCGAAACACGCGGGGTTCGGGTCGGGCGGGGTTGAACGGCCACTCGATGCGAATGCCGACGATGATGAGGAGCTTCATGACTCCGCCTCCGGGTACATGTGCTGGACGCCCTTGCTGCACTCGACGTTCAGGAAGCCCTCCGTGCGCATCGCGGCCTGCGCATCGATGGCCGACTCGGCGGTCGAGCAGATGATGGTCCGCACAGCGAGAGCCGCGCCCTCGGACTCCGCCTTGCTCCCGATGACGAGCCAGTACCGCACCTTGATGGGAGTCATGCCGCCCTCCGGCTCACGTAGACAACCAGGGCCGACTCGGGCTCCATGAGCCGCTCCATCCCGCCGCTGCCGAACACGGCCGACAGCTGCGCCGGGTCCATGCCCGTAGTCACGAGCGTCTGCCGCATGCGCCCGTGCCGGTCGTTGATGACGCCGTACGTGTTCGCGGCCTTGCTGGCGTGCTTCGGATCGCGCAGCTCGTCGATGACCAGGAACTTCGCCCGGTCGGCTCGCCGCAGGTACTCGGCCCGGTCACCCAAGCCGCTCTCCATGCTCGCCTCGCCGAGCTTGGTGGCGTCCACCCACTCGGTCGCGTCGGGCATGCTGTAGGCCCGCAGGCAGGCCGCCGCGATGCAGGTCTTGCCGGCACGCGAGGGCCCCACCAACGTCACGATGGGGCGCTTGTCGGCCATGATGCGGCTGATGGCTGCGGATGGCGGGTGGACGCGGCCGTCCTGACCGTCGTCGCGGAAGCGGATGGGGCCGATGCGCTGGGCCATGCGCGGGTCGTTGCGCTCGCACCACTGCCAGCGCTCCTCGATGCGCTCCACGGCGTACTGCTCGGCCATGTAGCGCCGAGCCTGGTCTTCGAAGGCGCGCTGATGCTTACCGCAGAGCTTGCCCATGGTCAGCTCGGCGCAGCCCTTGGCGCCGCAGGTGAGCCAGTCGGGCTCGTCGATTCCGAGCTCGAAACCGAGGCTCGGGGCGGTTGCGGTGCGGGTCATGATGCGATCCTTCCGTACGGGACAAAGAGCTTCGATTCGTCATCGGCCTGCAGGGTGCTCGGCTTCGACCAGAGGGGGGCGGTTGCGCGAGCCGCTGCGAACTTCTTGCCCTGAGACTTCCATGTCGCCCATGCGGCCCCCCAGCGCTCGAACAGCGAGCCTTTGGCCCGGTGAGAGTTCAGGAAGTGGGCAAAGTCGTCCGGGTGGGCGGCCCGCTCGGCCGTGAGCTTCCAGCGCTCACACCAGGCGTCTTCGTCGTCTGGCTCCGGCGCCCGAGTTCGCTTCGGACTGGCCTTTGAGGTTGTCGGCACCGCCGACAAAACAGTCTCCGTAGGAGACGGATCGGGACGGGACGGGACGGGACGGGACGGGGGTTGAAACGTGTCACAAGCAACCGCTTGAACGTTTGCTGAAGCAATTGCTTGAGCCTTTGCTTCGACACTGCGCTTCCCGCCTTTCGACCCGGCTTGAGCACGAGCTTCCCGTTTGCTTGCTACCTGCTCGGCGCTGGGATTGTATTCCAGGTAGTTTTGGATCTGCCAGCCACCGTCTACCCGCGACATCAAGCCCGCGGACACGGCGCGTTCCCACACCCTCTTCTTGGCAATGAGCTCCGCGGTTTCGTCGGGAATGAACCCGTCTTTTCCCTCGGCAGACGTCCAAGAGCCGGCGCGAGTCCACGCTCCGAACGCTTCGTTCCCTGCCCGGAGAACCTTCGCATTGAAGGCTGCGCGGTCGTCCACCTTGAACCAGGTCACGCCGCCACCTTGCCCCGCACGACCCGCTCGATGGCAGCCATGACGCCATCGAGGTCCGAGTAGACCGAGTCCGCGGTGATACGGAGCACGCGAAGCCCATGAGCTCGCATGGACGCGTCCCGCACGTCGTCCCGGCTGGCATCGTGGCCCCCGCCGTCAATCTCCAGGACGAGGCGAGAGCTCGCGCAGTAGAAGTCCGCAATCCAGCCGAGCATTGGCTCCTGGCGTCGCCACTTCAGTCCCCACGGTCGCTGACGAAGGACTTCCCACATACGACCCTCTGCCCACGTTGGGGCGTGCCGCATCTCGCGAGCCTTGGCCGTCTTCCACTTCGGCATGCGCTGGCGGAAAGGCATCACGCCGCCTCCGGATCTTCGGAGGTGACCTCATCGAGAAGCCACGAGGAGTAGCTGGCGACCACGTCGTAGAAGCCCTCCTCGTTCTCGGCAAGGATCGCCCGCGCAGCCGCTGCGTTCATTCGCGCCATCACCGCGCGGATGCGTTTGCATCGCGGGCTTCCCCACTCGGCGCCGTCCAGGTTGCTTTTCGTGTCGTCTTGATTCATCGTCATCGTGTTGGGCCTCCTGAGCCCGCATTGCCGGCGATGGGGTGCAACCCGTCGCCGGTTTCGTTTTGGTCTTGCCGCTGCTCGGCAATCAGCCTCTGGAGCAGCGGGTCCCGGTCGCACACGTGCTCGAACAGCGCCCGGCCGATGCTGGCGCGCATGAGCAACGGGCGGCGGTACGTCTCGCCGGGCACGTCGAAGCTGGCCACGAAGTCGCGCTTCACGCCCGCACCGCCAGCGTCCACACGATGAGCGCGCCCACGAAGGCGAGCCAGGTCAGCGTGTCGGACCTCACGCTGCCACCCGCTGGCCGTAGACCGAGCGCGCCATGGCGAGCAGCACGGCCTTGAACTCGGGCGGGGTGCGGTTCCGCTCCGCCTTGCCCATGCGCTCCACAGCGCGACGGAACGTGCCGTCGCCGTTCGCCGAGCAGCTCCCTACGACGAGCTCGGGCGGGGGGGCCTTGCCCCATGAGAGCGCCGGCAGCTCACAGCCGACCGCGAAGAGCCACGTCGCCTTGGTGGCGCGGTGCCCGTAGTGGCGCTGCTCGACTTGGCATGCGTAACCACCTTGACCGTCGCCGATCCATCCGCCGGACGCCGCGGGCTTCGGCAGGCCGAACCGTGCCCAGGCCGCCGAGTGCGCTGGGTGCTCGAGCACGCCACCATGGGCCCGCACGGAAGCCAGGGCCGCCGCGAAGCAACCACCGTCCTCACCGCGCTTGTGGCCGTAGACCTTCTCGACAAAGCCCGCCAACCGACACCACCGCGCACACGGCGGGTGAGCCACGACCGGGTGCGGGCCGTCGTACAGCCGCGCGTCGCGAGCCTCATCCCACGGGTCGACGTCGGGCATGCCGAAGTAGGCGCCACCCTTCTGCACGTAGAGAGCCGCGACCCTCACTTGCGCCCCATGGTCTCGTTCTCGCCGGCCACGACGTGCCGCTCGAGCTCGTCGACGGTCAGCTGCGACTCGAGCGAGCGCCAGCGCTTCACCAGGTCCACGCGCTTCCAAGCCGAGTCAGTCAGGCGCAGGGCGATGGGCTGGTCCAGCTGGTCGAGCACGGCCTCGTCGAGGGGCGCCACGATGGGCCAGGGCTCGGGCTGCACCGGGGTTGGCTCGTACAGCGCCCGCGCCGCATCGAGCGCATGGGCGCGCTCCTCGATCAGCGACCGCGGCAGCTTGTGGTCGCACTTGTCGCAGCTGCAGGGCATGCGGCCGAGCACCTCGGTCAGCCGGCGGGCGATGGCCGGTGCATCCTGCAATCCGTTGAATGGCAACGACTGAACGCCCGGCACTGTCGCGAGGGGACCGCAGGTGGCGGCGTCGTTCGGTTGCAGCGAAGTGTCGGGGGCTGCGTCAGAGTGTTCGTAGTCCGATGCGCTCATGCTGCTTCTCCCCCGGCCGACACGGCGAACCAGGACTCGACGGGCACCTCGCCCTCGGACACGGCCGCCAGGCGCGTGCCAGCCTCCAGGCCCGGGCACTTCCGGTCGTTCTCCCAGTCGGAGACGACCGTCTGCTTGACGCCACAGAGCTCTCCCACCGCGGCCTGCGAGAGACCGGCGCGCTCGCGCCATTCCCTCAGCAGCCCATGACCGGTCCGAACGTGACCAGAAGAACGTGATCCCATGACCTTCCTCTATAGCGGTAGCGATAGCACCGTGCAAGCCGAAGCGGGTATATCTACGGCGGTAGCGTTCGCGCAACGCGTCAGGATGCCTCGCATGGCAACCAAGTCCCTGTCGGACGCGAAGCAGGAAGCGTCGCGCCGGTTCCTTCGGCGCATCGTGGTCGAGGACTTCGACGAGAATCAGAGCAAGGCAGCGAAGGGCCTGGGGATCAGCCAGTCGCAGATTTCGGACGTGCTTTCGGGACGGCGCGGGCTCGGCTACTCGGCGCTGGAGATTCTGGCGAGCTACAAGGGCGTCTCGGTCGAGGAGGTCACGGGCGGCAAGACCAGCGACGGCGAGAGCGACACGCCCGAGGCGAGGGCTCGGCAGGCCTTCCTGCTCGTCGTGGAGCCTGACCAGCGGGACGACGCTCTCGCCTACCTGCGTGAGGCCGAGGGGGTCGCCCAGCGCCTGCATGGCGCGACCGGCGACGAGCTGCTCGACCACCACCGCTCAGGGTTCCGGATGTGGAAGCGCGCGAAGGCTTCGCCCGATGCCGACCCGGCGAAACTGCGGGATTCCAGGGCCGTCACCGCACCGACCGGAAAAGGTCCACG
>Ga0247804_10001054_pt1 | contig 12803 bp, 5 predicted proteins | sample UWRJL029104C1_FD_181142 | JGI IMG/M metagenome (GOLD analysis project Ga0247804, IMG submission 181142) | Plant litter microbial communities from Arlington Agricultural Research Station in Wisconsin, United States - UWRJ-L029-104C-1 | ecosystem: Environmental > Terrestrial > Plant litter >...
AAGGGAATGGCCCCGATAACGGCGTCGAGCAGGATGTTGAGGGCCATGCGCACCACCACCGCGCCGCTGGCGCCGTGCCTGAGCATCGTCAGCAGCAAACTCACCGACACGGCCGTGGTGCCGAGGTCGCCGAGCACCGGGATGAAGCCCAGGATGGGGTCGAGCCCGAAGCGGAAGTTGGTGCCGGGCAGGCGAAACTGGCTGTCGAGCAGGCGCGAGATGCGCGCCACTTGGCGCAGGCGCGGGTCGGCCTCGAAGGAAGCGGGGGGCGGGGTGATGCGGTCGGGGAGGGGCATGGCCGGGAAATACAGGAATGAGCCCTATACGAAGCAGCAAGCCGGGTAGCCATGCCGGCTGTCGGCCGCGCCTTCCTGCTGGCCGGGTGTTTTTTTCATGCCGGAGCTTGTTTTTTAACCACGGGTAGGGCACTTGGCAGAGCTGGGTGGCGGCTATTGATGCGCTTTACCCGGCCCGGCCGTGTCGGGTAAGTGTATAACGCCCCCGGTTGCCTGCCGAAAACGGGGAGCGAAACCGGCCTTTTGGATGAACATTTGCGGGGTATGGCCCGGCATCGGGCCGTGCCCGGAGCCCCTGTGGCGGCTCCCATCGCGCCCGTTCCCCGTTTCCCCCCATCCCACCCATGAACCTATTCGTTACCCGCCTGGCGGGGCTGCGCCGCCGTGGGGCGGCCGTCGGTGCCCTCGTTATCCTGCTGCTAATTCTGACTGGTGCCGCCCGTGCCCAGGCGCCCTGCGTGGCCATTGCCGGGGCCGACCGCGACATCTGCTCGGGCCAGACCACGGCGCTGGGCGTGGGCCCCGTGGCCGGCTACACCTACCGCTGGAGCCCCAGCACCGGCCTCAGCAACCCCAACATTGCCAACCCCACGGTGCGGCTCTTCAACCGGGCCCTGCCGTCGGTGGTGCGCTCCTACACCCTCACCGTGACGGGTACCGCCAGCGGCTGCACCGCCACCAGCACCGTCAACATCACCGTGAAGCCCGGGCCCGTGGCCGACCCCGGCCCCAACCGCACGGTATGCTCGGGGCAGGTGTTTATGGTGGGCACGCCGGCCCTGCCCGGCTACACCTACCAGTGGCCGGTGGGCAACGCCCAGGCCGGCCTCAGCATCGACAACCCCAACCTGGCCCAGCCCACCTACACCGCCACCAACCCCAATCAGGCCTCCTTTTTCCGCAACGTGCTGCTGCGCGTGACGGCTCCCAACGGCTGCGATACGCTGGTGACGCTGGTCGTGACGGTGCTGCCCGCCATCACCGCCCAGGCCGGGCCCGACGTGAGCCTGTGCGCGGGCACGCCTACCACCATCGGCACGCCCGCGCAGCCCGGCTTCACCTACAGCTGGAGCCCCGCCACCGGCCTCAGCAGCGCCACCGTGGCCAACCCCACCGTGACCCAGGCCAACCCCGGCAGCGCCCCGCTGGCCACCACTTACACCCTCACCGTGACCAACGCCGCCGGCTGCACCGCCACCGACCAGACCGTGGCCACGGTGTATCCGCCCGCCGTGGCGCCGGCCGCCCCGGCCGTAGCCGTGTGTGCCGGCCAGGCCGCCACCCTGGCGCTAGGCGCCGTGCCCGTGCCCGGCACCACCTACAGCTGGAGCCCCGCCACCGGCCTCAGCAACCCGAACGTGCTCAGCCCCACGCTCACCCTCACCACGCCCGGCAGCTACACCTACACCCTCACCGCCAGCGTGGCCCCGGTGGGCGCCACCGCCTGCACCGCCACCACCACGGTGCCCGTGACGGTAGCGCCGCTGCCCGTGGCCCAGGCCGCGCCCAACGGGCCAATCACGTTTTGCGCCAACGACACCCGGCCGCTGGGCGGGGCCGCCGCCGTGCCGGGCATCAGCTACCGCTGGCGCCCCGCCACCGGCGTGGCCGACCCCACGGCCCCCGCCACCACCATCACCCTCCCCAATGCTACCGCCGCGCCCCTCACCACCACCTACACGCTGGTAGCCACCTCGGCCGCCGGCTGCGCCGACTCCAGCCAGGTGGGCGTGACCGTGAACCCCGCCGCCGTGGCCGACGCCGGGCCCGCCGCCACCCTCTGCCCCGGCCTGGCTACCACGCTCGGCACGCCCGCGCTGCCCGGCTACACCTATAGCTGGAGCCCCGCCACCGGCCTCGACGATGCTGCCGCCGCCCGCCCCCGGCTCACGGTTGCCAACCCCACCGCCGCGCCGCTGGTGCTGAAATATTACCTGACCGCCACCCCGGCCGGCAGCGGCGCCGCCTGCCCCGGCCGCGACTCGGTGCTGGTGACCGTCAACCCGGCGCTGGCGGCCGTCATCAGCGGCCCGGCCGTGCTCTGCGACCTCAGCCAACTGCAGGCATATGAGGTGACGGCCGCCCCCGCCGGCTCTGCCTACCAGTGGAGCGCGACGGGCGGCAGCATCACCTCAGGCCAGGGCACGGCGCGGGTGACGGTGCAGTTTGCACCGGGGGCGAGCTACGGCCTGAGCGCCACGGCCACGTCGGACCAGGGCTGCGCCAGTCCGCCCGGCGCGCTGGCTATCCGCTACGACCAGGCCCGCGTGGAGCTGGCCGTGGCCTCGGTCGATGCCGCGTCCAATAATTCGCTGACCATCGGCTTCGCGGCCGTGGGCAGCAACCCGGTGCAGGTGCTGCGCCGTGTGGCCGGGCAGGGCAGCTTCGCGGCCGTGGGCACCGCCCCGGCCAATGCCACCTCCTTCACCGATACCGGCGTCGATGCGGCCGCCAATTCCTACGAGTACCGCCTCGACCTCGCCGATGCCTGCGGCACCGCCTTCAGCAGCGCCCTGGCCCAGACTATCCGCCTGCAAGCCACCGCCACGGCCGGCGCCGGCGGCCGCGACCAGGGCGCCACCGCCCTCAGCTGGAATGCCTACGTGGGCTTCCCGGTGCAGGAATACCGCCTCTACCGCAGCCTCGACGGCGCGGCGCCCGAACTGCTGCGCACCGTGCCGGGCGGCACCTTGCAGGCCAGCATCCCGGCGGGCGCGGGCTTCAGCCAGCAGTTTCGGGTGGTGGCCGTGAGCGCCGCTCCGGCCCTGCAAGCTGGCTCCAACACGGCCAGCGTCACGTTCGCCAATGCCGTGCATACCTACAACGTCATCACCCCCAACGGCGACCGGCTCAACGACGTGCTGGTGGTAGACAACATCGGCCTGTACCCCGGCAACACCCTGCGCATCTTCAACCGCTGGGGCCGCGAGGTGTACAATGCCACCAACTACCAGAACGACTGGGGCCGCGAGCCTGGCCTGGCGCCCGGCGTGTACTATTACCTGCTCACGCTGCCCGGGCCCGGCACCACGATGAAGGGCTGGGTGGAAGTGATGAAGTAGGGGCGGGACTTGCCGCCAGAATGGGGCCGAGACACGACCCTTGGCTACGCCGACCTTCGGTTCGTGCTACTGCGTCTGGCCTGTTCACTGATTCCGAAACTGCTCCAGGGTCTGTGGGCAGCCAGTCTAACATGTTTATGCGATAGCGCCGCATGAAGCAATTTCCGAGCTTTGTGTATTCCGTTTCCGGCCCGGCGTCAGTCCCCGGCGGCGGGCCCCGCTTACCGCCAATTGCCATGAAAACCTACTACACTTTCTGGACTAAATTACTGGCCTTGCTTGCGCTCCTGCTATTGGCCCGCCTGGTGAGCCACGCGCAGCCCCTGGTAGCCGGAGCCCCGCTGCTGACCGCCCGTAGCCGGGGCTAGCCGGGCTTTCAGGGGCAATCAGGATGGAAGTAGGCCTGCGGGGCGTATATTTCCCAAACCTACCAATTCCATCACCAGCCCTCATGCGCCTCCGTATTCTGGTGCTGCTGGCGGGGCTGGCCCTCGCCGAGAGCCGCCTGACCGCCGCTGCCCCCGCGCCCCTGCCCCTCGATACCCTGGTGGCCCGCGTCCGGCGGCCCGGGGTGGCCGATACGCTGCGCGTGCAATACCTCATGGAGCTGTGCGGCCGCCTGCAAACCAGTGACCTGCCAGCCGCTACCACCTACGGCGAGCGCGGCCTGGCCCTGGCCCGCCACATTGGCTACCGGCGGGGCGAAGCCAAATCGCTGAGCAACCTGGCTGCCACGTACTACTACGCCGGCGATTACGTGACTGCCCAGCAGGCCTTCGAGCAGCTGCTCACGCTGGGGCAGCGGCTGCCCGTGTCCTGGGGGCGCTCCTACATCGGGCATGCCTACCTGGGCCTCGGCAATGTGGCGCAGGCCCTGCACAACGTGCCCCGCGCCCTGCACCAGTTCGAACAGGCCCGCCAGGCCTACGCTGGCGCCCAGCCGCCCAACCTGCACGGCCAGATTCTGGTGCTTTCCAACATCGGCAACGCCTACAGCCTCACTAATAAATACGACCAGGCGGCCCGCTCCCTGCGCCAGGCCCTGGCCCTGATAAAGCCCGGCACCGAACCGCGGCAGCTGGTGTCGGTGCTCTCGTCGCTGGGCAATATTCAGCTTGAGCAGCACCAGCTCGACTCGGCCCACGTAACCCTCACGCGGGGCCTGCGCCAGGCCCTGGCCACCAATAACCCCGTGGGCGAAGCCAGTATTCGCATGCTGCTGGCCCAGGTGGCCCTGGGCCGGGGGCAGCTTCCCGAAGCCCGCAGCCAGGCCGTGCGCGCCCTGCAGCTGGCCCGCGACGTGGGCGACCTCAGCTACGAAGAAGAAAGCCTGCTGACGCTCTCCGAAATCCTTCAGGCCCAGCGGCGGCCCGAAGCCTATGACACCCTCCGGCGCTACCTCTCGGTGCACGATACCCTGACGGCCCAGGACCGCGCCGATGCCATCATCGAAGCCCAGACCCGTTTCGACCTGGCCGGCCAGCAGGCCCGGCTCAAAATAACCGCCCAGCAGCGCGAGCTCGACCGCCTGCGCTACCAGCGCCAGGTGCTGGGCCTGGCCGGTAGCTTATTGCTGCTGCTGCTGCTGGGCGGCACCGCCCTGTGGTACGTGCGCCGCCGCCAGGCCCGCCGCGAAGAAGCCCTGCGCAACCGCCTCGCCGCCGACCTGCACGACGACGTGGGCACGCTGCTCTCGCAAATCAGCCTGCAGAGCGGCCTGCTCCAGGAAGGCCTCGCCGACCCCGCCGCCCAGCGCCAGCACCTGAGCCAGATTACTGAGGCCAGCCGCTCGGCCGTGCGCCAGCTCAACGACGTAGTCTGGAGTCTCGACGCCCACAACGACAACCTCCAGCAGCTCGCCGACCGCCTCCGCGACTACGCCTACGAAGTGCTGGAGCCCACCGGCGCCCAGGTGCAGGTCGAAGTGCCCGAGCACCTGCCCGCCCTCACGCTCCCCGTGCTGCTGCGCCGCAACCTCTACCTTATCTATAAGGAAAGCCTGCACAACATCCTCAAGCACGCCGCTACCGCCACGCACATTCACATTCGCCTCCAGCTGCAAGGCTCACTGCTTCAGCTTAGTATTGACGATAATGCGCCGAGCCTGGTATTGGCTGATGGTGAGGCCGCCCGCCCTGCCCGCCGCTCCGGCCACGGCCTGCGCAACATGCAGGCCCGCGCCGAAGCCATTGGCGGTCAACTTACCAGCGCTCCGCACGCCGATGGGCAGGGTTTTGGCGTGCAGCTGCGGGTGCCGATGCAATGAGCAACTGTCATCCTGAGCGCAACGAAGGAACTTCTCACGCCTGAACGATTGAAATCACTGCAAGTCGTTTCGTCCTGACAAGTTCCTTCGCTGCGCTCAGGATGACAGATGGGTGTCTTCTCGCATTAACATGCGATACCGCCGCATAGCTGCGCCCAATACCTTTGCCCCATGCAAATATCCCTGGCCATTGTCGAAGACCAGCCCGCCATCCGGCAGGCGCTCAGCACCTACCTCTGTGCCCAGCCCGAGTTCAGGTGCGTGCTCGTGGCCGAGTCGATAGAGGAGCTGCTGGCGGCCCTCGATTCCGGCGAGGGCATTGCCCCCCAGATTATTCTGTCCGACATTGGCCTGCCGGGCATTACCGGCATTGCGGGCATTCCGCTCATCCGGCAGCGGCTGCCGCAGACCGAGGTGGTGCTCATCACCGTGTATCAGGATGCCGACCGGGTGTTTCAGGCCTTGTGTGCCGGCGCGGTGGGCTACCTGGTGAAAACCACGCCGCTGCCCGAAATCAAGCAGGCCTTGCTGGATGTGCGGGCGGGCGGCTCGCCGATGTCGTCGGCGGTGGCGCGGCACGTGGTGCGCTATTTCCGGCCCGCCCCGGCCGCCCAAAGCCCCCTCACGGCCCGCGAGGAGCAGATTGTGCAGGCCATCGAGCAGGGCCTGAGCTACAAGCTGGTGGCCGACCGCCTCGGCATCAGCCTCAACACCGTGCGCGCCCATATTCGCACCGTGTACGAAAAGCTGCAAATCAGCTCTAAGGGCGAATTGATGGCCCGGCAGCGCGCCCGCTGAGTCGGCGAGGCGTATAGCATCTTTATGCTATTGCGCCCGGTTTGGCAGGCGGGTACTTTTGCTGGTAACAACCACAGCCCTGCCGTGAGGCTATTCTGAGCTTGGCTGTCAGTCCGCCAGCATTGGCTTTTCTCTCTTTTTTTTCTGCTGAATGGCCCGTGCAGTTGACACGGGCTTTTTTCTTGGGAATATGCCAATTGGCAAAGTATTAAGTAGGCATGCCTACCCGTTTTTGAGGAGAAAAAATGCGCGGCCAAAAAAAATATCCTATTACGAGAATACGAGTTTCGAAAATCTTGCGTATGTTTGGGCCGTTGACCAGGGGTAGACTGGTTAGCATTCCCCGGAAAAGCCCGCGCCATTGGCGCGGGCTTTTTTGGTTAAGCCGTTTTGAGGCGAAAAAAGTGGGCGGCCAGGGCGAAGACTTCGGCCGGAATAGGTCGCCCCGCGAACGAGGAAAAGCTATTTTTTTTAGTTTGCCTGCTGCCGAAAATTCGCGTAAATTTGACTATTGGGTGCAGTAGTCGAAAACAACGCGGCCCGACAGCAGGGGAAGGTTAGCTAATATTTTTGGGAACTTTCTGCCCGGCTTCTTTCCTTTCGACTATTGCGCTCCGCGCTCCCAACGGTACTTTTGACAGCAACTCGGCTGATATTCCCTTTCCCTCGTGGCAACTCCTGATACTCCCACTCCCGACTCGCAACAACCCGATTTTCTCCAGCCCGGTGACTCCCTGGATTTTGATTTGACGACCGAGTCCACCCCGGCCGAAGCCAGCGCCGCCGCGCCGGGTGATAGTGCTCCGCGCGACCTCTTCGGCAACTCCACCAGCCCGGCCTCCGAGCTGCCCGACGAGCTGCTGGCGGCCGAAGCCGAGCAGGCGGCCGAGGAGGAGCAGGCCGCCGCCCTGGCCGCCGCCGAGGAAGTGGCCATCGAGGAAAAATTTGCTCCCGGCGAGGTCATTCACGACGTGGCCTCGGTGCGCGGCATGTACCAGAACTGGTTTCTGGATTACGCCAGCTACGTGATTCTGGAGCGGGCCGTGCCGGCCATCGAAGACGGCTTCAAGCCCGTGCAGCGCCGCATCATGCACGCCATGAAGGAGATGGATGACGGCCGCTTCAACAAGGTGGCCAACGTCATCGGCCAGACCATGCAGTACCACCCCCACGGCGACGCCTCCATCGGCGACGCCATGGTGAACCTGGGCCAGAAGGACTTGCTCATCGAAACCCAGGGCAACTGGGGCGACGTGCGCACCGGCGACAGCGCCGCCGCCGCGCGTTACATCGAGGCCCGCCTTTCGAAGTTTGCCCTCGACGTGGTGTTCAACGCCGACACCACCGAGTGGCAGATGAGCTACGACGGCCGCAAGCGCGAGCCTACTACGCTGCCCGTGAAGTTCCCGCTGCTGCTGGCGCAGGGCGTGGAGGGCATCGCCGTGGGTCTGAGCACCAAGATTATGCCCCACAACTTCCGCGAGCTTTGCAAGGCCAGCATCGACGTGCTGCGGGGCCGCGAGGTGCAGCTGTTTCCGGACTTCCCGACCGGCGGCCTGTGCGACATCACGAACTACAACTCGGGCATGCGCGGGGCCAAAATCCGCCTGCGCGCCACCATCGAGAAAGTCGATAAAACGCTGCTCATCATCCGCGACATTCCCTACGGCAGCACCACCACGGCGCTGATGGAGAGCATCGTAAAGGCCAGCGAGGCGAACAAAATCAAAATCAAGAAGGTGGTCGACAACACGGCCGCCGACGTGGAAATTCAGGTGCAGCTGCCGCCCGGCGTCAGCCCCGACCTGACGATGGACGCGCTCTACGCCTTCACCGACTGCGAAATCAGCATCTCGCCCAACACCTGCGTCATCATCGACGACAAGCCGCGCTTCGTGGGCGTGGAGGACGTGCTGCGCCAGAGTACCCGCGCCACCCTGCGCCTGCTGGAGCGCGAGCTGGAAATCCGGCAGGACGAGTTGCAGGAAAAGTGGCACAATGCCTCGCTGGAAAAGATTTTCATCGAAAACCGCATCTACCGCAAAATTGAGGAGTGCGAAACCTGGGAGCAGATTCTCGAAACCATCGACACGGGCCTGAAAAAGTACGTCCGTATCGAAGGCGAGAAGCTTAAGGCCAACGACCTGCGTATCGTGCTGCGCCGCCCCATCACGGAGGACGACCTGACGCGCCTGACCGAAATCCGCATCAAGCGCATCTCGAAATTTGACGGTTTCAAGGCCGACGAGTACATCCAGCGCCTCGACGTGGAGCTGGCCGAAGTGGCCGACCACCTGGCCAACCTCACCCGCTACGCCATCAATTACTTCGAGGGTCTGCTGAAAAAATACGGCGCCGGCCGCGAGCGCAAGACGCAGCTCCGCACCTTCGATGTAGTTACGGCCCAGAAGGTTGCCATTGCCAACCAGAAGCTTTACGTGAACCGTCAGGACGGCTTCGTGGGCTTTGGGCTCAAGAAGGACGAGAAGGCCGAGTTCGTCTGCGACTGCTCCGACCTTGACGACATCATCGCCATCAAGCGCGACGGCACGTTTATGGTGACGCGCATCGCCGAAAAGACCTTCGTGGGCAAGGATGTGCTGCACGCCGGGGTTTATAATAAGAACGACGACCGGCTGGTGTACAACATGATATACCTCGACGGGGCCAGCGGCATCAGCTTTGCCAAGCGCTTCCTCGTTACGGGCATCACGCGGGATAAAACCTACGACCTCACCAAGGGTACCAAGGGTACCAAAACGCTCTATCTCACGGTTAACCCCAACTCGGAGTCGGAAATCGTAAGCGTGCAACTCTCTGACAAGGCCCCGGCCCGGGTGAAGCAGTTCGACTTCGATTTTGCCGACCTGGCCATCAAGGGCAAGGGCTCGATGGGCAACATCGTGACCAAGCAGCCCATTAAGAAAATTACCCAGAAGGCGGTGGGTGACAGTACGCTGGGCGGCCGCGAGGTGTTCTTCGACAGCGTAGTGGGCCGCCTCAATCACACCGGCCACGGCCGCTACCTGGGCACCTTCGACACCGAGCACCATGTGCTGGTGGTGTTCAAGGACGGCTCCTATGAGCTGACGGCGCCCGACCCGGGCCTGCACTTCGACGTGCCGAATATCGTGCTGCTGCGCAAGTTCGACCCCGAGCTGGTGCTCTCGGCCGTGCATATGGATGGCGAAAGCAAGCTGCACTATGTGAAGCGCTTCCGCATCGAAACGCTGACGCTGGCCAAGCGCTTTCACTTCATCAGCGAGGCCAAGGGCAGCAAGATGCTGGTCGTGACGGCCAACCCCGAGCCCGAAATCGAAGTGAAGCTGCAGCGCGACAAGAAAGCCGATAAGGAAACCGAGCACATCAAGCTGCACGAGTTCATCGACGTGAAGGGCTGGAAAGCCCAGGGCAACAAGCTGAACTACTATAAAATCCACGCCCTGAACCTGCTCACCGACGAAGGCCCCGAGCCGCAGCGCCGCGAAGTCAAAAAGCGCGCTCCCGCCACCCCGCCCAAGCCCGGCGAGGCGGCCGACGCGCCCGCTGCTGAAAACCACGGCCCCGTAGATATTACGGCCGAGGAGGTGGCCCAGTCCCGCGAGCTGCTCAGCAGTAAGCGGCCGAAGGCGCAGTTAGGCTTGTTTTAAAGTAAAAACGGCGCGGTTTGTGCGGCCGTAAGGTTGCACCACGTTGAAGCCCCGCATGCGAGAGTGGCCGGTTGCACCATGCAGCCGGCCGCTTTTCGTTTGGACTTGCCGAGTTGCCTGTCTTTTACAGGCTTATCCAGCAAATCACTTCACCTAATCTGTTCACTCCAATCTACTGCTGCTTATGAAAATGCGCTACTTTCTGCTCGCGCTGTTGCTGCCAATGCTAAGCCAGCTACCAGCAGCTCAGGCCCAAAGCCCTCAGATTGACCCCGGTTTTTTGCCGGCGGCCGTGTATGGCAATGCGTCGGCGGCGGGGGCGCTTCAGCTCCGGAGCGGTGCCCGGATTGTAACCGGCGATTTTCTGCGGGCCGATGGCCAGCCGACCAGCGAAACCAGCTCCAGCGTGCTGCGCTACCTGCCCTCCGGCGCCCCCGACGCGGCCTTCAATGCCGCCCTGGCGGCCGACCAGTTTTCGCTGACAACGATGGCCGAAGCCGCCAACGGCAAGCTGTTGCTGGGGCTGTACCGGGGCGGAACCATTGGCGGTCAGGGTGTGCCAATAGTGGTGCAGCTCAACGACGATGGCACCGTAGACCCCGGCTTTACCGCGCCGGCCACTATCGTGAACGGCTCGACGGCCAACCTGCTGGTGCAGGCCGATGGCAAAATCGTGGTGGGCGGCGCCCTGGCCAACCCGACTACTCCCGTGGTGCCCAGCCTGGCGCGGCTCAATGCCAATGGGACCATCGATGCCGGCTTTCAGGCGCGGCTCACCACTGGCCGCATCGTTGCCACGCGTGGCATTGTGCAGCAATCCGATGGTAAGCTGCTGGTGGGTGCATACATAGCGCGGGGCACTACCAACAACGGCGAGTGGCAGCTGGTGCGCCTGCAGGCCGATGGCACGCAGGACCCCACGTTTCAGCTGACCGTGGCCGGCGGGCTGCCCCTGGCCGCGTTTGCCCTGCAGCCCGACGGCCAGATACTCATTGCCGGCTACGGCTCGGGCGTGCTGCCCGGCAACCCCCGAAACCTGGTGCGGGTGAGCCCTACCGGCGTGCCCGATGCTTCCTTTACCCCGCTGGCGTCCCTGAATCTGGCGCCATTCAGCATGTTGCCGCCGCTGGTGGTGCAGCCCGATGGCCGCATGCTGCTGCTCGTGTTTGGCGCGGTGCCCACGGCCGGCCACTCGCTGGTGACGCGCCTGCTGCCCTCCGGGGCCTTCGACCCCAGCTGGAACATGCCCGGTCTGCTCACCGACAACAACAAATACGGCAACTCCCTGCAGCTGCTGCCCAGCGGCGAGGTGCTGCTGGCCGGCTCCCTGCAGCGGCTGGGCGTGGCCAACGGGCACGAGCGGAGCGTGGCCTTGCTCACGGCCACCGGCCAGCCTACGGCCCCGGCCTTCGACCCCCGCGTACTGACTGCCGGCTTTGTCTACGATGTGGCGCAGCAGGCCGATGGCCGCCTGGTGGCCACCGGCATATTCAGCGAGGTGAGTGGCTCGGAAGTAAGTAACATCGTGCGCTTTCAGCCCGATGGCACGGTCGATACGGCCTTTTGCCGGCGGGCCCGGCTGGCGGGGGGCACCGGCGCAGCCATCCTGGCGCAGCCCGATGGTAGCGTGCTGGTAGGGGGTAACTTCCACACGGTGAATGGTGTCGACCGCCCGGCCCTGGCGCGGCTGCTGCCAACCGGGCAACTTGACGCCTCGTTTGGGCCGCCCTTGCTGGGGCTGAGCAGTACCAACAGCACGGCCTCGTCCGTCTGGAAACTGGCCCGGCAGGCCGATGGTCGCCTGCTGGTGGCGGGCACCTTGCAAAACTCCCCCAACGGTACGCCCGCTTACTTCCAGCGACTCAGCGCTACCGGCGCCCTCGATGCCTCGTTTCAGCCGCCCGCCAACACGCTGCCGCTGGCCTTACTGGCGCAGCCCGATGGCACTATCATACTTGGCCTCAACGCCGCTGCGCCGCTGCTCCGGCTATTGCCCAGCGGTGCGGCCGACCCTGCTTTCACGCCCCCGGCCTTCACGTCCACGCTGGGCGGGGCCTTCGTGCAGGCCCTGGACCGCTACCCCGATGGCCGTCTGCTGGTGGCCGGCAAATTCACCGAGGTAGGGGGCGTAACGACCACAAATTTAGCGCGCCTGCAAGCCAACGGAACTGTCGATGCCAGCTTTGCGACCCAGGTATTCCAGCCGGAAGGCTACGTCCAGACCATTGCCTTGCAGCCCAATGGCCGGGTGCTGCTGGCGGGCCCGCCCTCGGGGCTGCCCGCGGCCGCTGCGGGAGCGCTCTACCGCCTGCTGCCCGACGGCAGCGCCGACGCCTCGTTCGATAGCAGCCTGGGGCCCCTGCTGGGGCTGCAGCGCGTGGGGGCGATGCGCGTGCTGGTGCAAGCCGATGGCGCCATCGTGGCGGGCGGGCTGTTCACGAGCGTTGGCGGCCTGCCGATTATCAGCTTCGTGCGCCTGCTCGACCCCAACGTATTGCACGTGCAAGCCAGCCCGGCGGCCGCGCAGTTGCGCGCCTGGCCGGTGCCGGCTCACGAAACGCTGCAGATAAGCTGGGAGGCTGCCGGGTCGGTCCGCCGCGTACAGTTGCTTGATAACCTGGGTCGCATCGTGCGCACGGCGGCTAACCCGGCGCCCGGGCTGCGGCTGCCTATGGTTGGCCTGGTCCCCGGGGTGTACCTGTTGCGCGTCGAGTTTGCGGACGGAGTGCCG
>Ga0247804_10001055_pt1 | contig 12799 bp, 16 predicted proteins | sample UWRJL029104C1_FD_181142 | JGI IMG/M metagenome (GOLD analysis project Ga0247804, IMG submission 181142) | Plant litter microbial communities from Arlington Agricultural Research Station in Wisconsin, United States - UWRJ-L029-104C-1 | ecosystem: Environmental > Terrestrial > Plant litter >...
CGCTGTCTACATATCGCAAACCCAATGGCTCGGGTATTCTATTCAAGCCGTCTATCAAATCTCCTACTTGTGAGAAATCGCAGATGGAAGAAGCAGACCAATTTCGTGGCCAGCTTGGTAGTCCATCTAATGAGCTTAGAGTCGTTCTCATGATTATAACATCTAGTGATCGATCCTCTGTGATAGAATGTTGGATAACACTAACGTAAACACCGGTAGTTGTGGAAGCATTATAATCAGCTACGATAGGCATTTTGAGTAAGCCAAGTAAACCATAGACCATGTCTCTCGGATCTGTCGATTTCTTCCCTCGAATGCAGACCAGTAGATTACAAATCGATAGTTTGAATTCTTAAACTTGTATATTTCCCGAATGTTATGAATAGACTTCAGATTTGCAAGGCCCTGGGGATCAGTTCCGATCTCCGGAAAGACATCCTGCACAATTGTGTCCAATATCCAACTGCTATTTGCAAAGTTATCCCAGAGGACTTCATGGTCATCAAACATGATGATGGGATTTCTTGACAAGACAACTTCTTGGACAATCCAGATCCTGGTCCAAAAAGGACGAGTAGCAATATCACCATAAAACCCCTCTGAGGTCATACCCTTTGCCTTGGATATACTAATAAGTCGCTGCTTAAACGTTTTTCGTTTTTCAACTGCAGCCTCCCTCTCAATTTTAGTTTCCCAGGTGCGACTCCAGGTTATCTCATTAAGAAGAGGTAGCACCCGGTGACTACCCAGAGTATTTTCCCCAAGAAACACTATAGTGTTTGTAGCCTTCACGTAAATATCCCTCATAAGTTGTACCTGCGATGATCTTTCGTCCAAATCATCTTGGTCTATACAAATCGCAACAATTCACATCACCCGCTCATTTCCCATGAGGCTAAGTTTGAAGAGTATATGGAAGAGATTTGGGGAGACCTCGAGTCCCTCTTCCTCTCCAATCAAGATGAGATAAGGCTCATTTAGGATAAAAGCACCCCATACGTAAGACAATGCCTCATAAGGTGGAGGAGCTGATAATTTGTGTGTAGTGATTGTCACGTGGACGGGGCTTTTGTCAAGGACCTAGACTCACGATGAAGGCGATAGGAGAGGTTCCTGTGCGTAAACGTGTGATAAGGTTCTTGTTTTGGTAAAGTCTAGGGAAGGAAGCTCTCCGTACGGGAGAGGTCTAAGTATACTAGCTAATGAGGGTGTGTGCCTCAGGCCACAACAGCTTTCAACGGTCGATCGACGTTGAATTGTGATGAGCCGAAACTCACGTAGGTTATCATTTAGGAACTGGTAGCTAAAGCGGCGGAGATGCATAGTGCTTGTACTTGTATAGTTTTCCTTAAATAAATTAAAACACAGTTGAATGTGATATCCACGTACTTTTTAGTTCCGCAACCAGCAGCCTTACAAGCTATGCGGTAAGCTTGGAGATATTCAAGAAATAGCTTTACAATTTTTCCATCTCTATCATCAATGATTTTATAAACGAAACAATACTTTACACAATGTTTGGACGAGTTGATCGTAATTTTCATAAGAGAATAAGTCATCGTGACATGTCATGTGATGAGCTCAGCCTCAACTCAGATCATTCAGTCACATTTCTGCTCTTCCTTCTAAAATTGGTAACTATATACCACTATTCTCAGGAAACACAAACCAACTCTTAGTTGCCATCGGATTATAAGGAAGCAGCTGTTAGAGTATATAAGAACTGGCGCATCGAGCTTGCAGTACCACTTTAACAGAGAGGGTTTGCATCCAGCAGAACACGCATAGCAGTGCAGTTAGCTATTTCTGTATACAGGAAGAAGATATTGTAAGGCTTCAGTGACAAAGCATCACTGCGAGTTCGTTGCAGTTGCGCAGAAATGAAGACAGGCGTGAATCGTTAGTTGAGAACAGGTTAGTAGACACTTTAAATTAGCGGCCAAACACTGAAAACACCACTTTGCAAGCCAGGTATCAATCTGGTAATTTACATTCATCATTAGATATCTGCATTTGCACACATTAGTGTGCGTTCAATCGATATAGTTCTGCAAATTGTGTCCCGTCAGCTAGTAGTGTTTCCCGCTCGCCATATTCTAATAGCTCGCCATCGCCTAAAAGAGCAATCATATCATAACGAGCAACGTGTTTCAGTCGATGCATGACAGCAAGTACTGTACATTCTCGGAATGTAGTGTCTATAATCCCCTGCATGATGGACTCAGTCTCACTGTCAACGCTGTATAAATTTAGTACTGCAACGTCAATATGATGACACACGCGTCAAGAAATACAGACCTGCTCATCGCTTCATCCAACACTAAAATCTTGGCCTTTTTCACTATTGCCCTTGCAAGGCAAAGAAGTTGTTTCTGGCCTGCCGACCATGCTTTCGTATCTATGTCCTTGTTTAGGCCGGCCTGATCTTGAACCATGGTCCAGAGTCCCACTAATCTCAGCGCTTGAGTAACCTCGACCTCCGAAACGGCGAGGGAAGGATCGATATTGAACCGTATCGTCCCTGGTATTAGTAATGGATCTTGAGATACTACATTAATATGAGAGCATATATTTTCGCGAGTTATAGTTGAGAGATCAACGCCATCAAGGGTGATTTTGCCCTCTGGTACATGGATCATCTGCAGGAGACTGAGAATCAAAGAAGTTTTCCCGCTGCCTGAGCGACCACATATAGCAACGTGTTGTCCAGGTCTGATGGACATCGATAATCCTTTAAGGACCGCTTCTGTACCAGGTCTTGAGATTATTTCAGCTGAGCACTCAAACGGGAAAATTAGGAAGAAAATCTTACTCATGAAAAGCAACCACGCGACTGAACTCGATCGCACCAGCCAACGGCCAGTCAGGAACACTATTCAAAGACCTACTCATGACCTCTTCAGATTCGGTTTCGATCGTGAACCGCTTAACTCTTGCCACTGCCCCTATGCTAGACTCGAGCCGCGTCCAACTCTTTATGAGACGAACTAGCGTTTCACTAAACCCTAAAATCATAAGCAGACTCACACCTACACTTCCCGCGCTAAACTTATCATGCCATCTCACTACCGTTCCAACAAGTACAACGGCTAACACAGCAACTAGTAAATTCAAAACAAACGTGAGCCAGGCTTGGATACAATTCTGAATGTACATTGGTCGCTGTGACGTATCGATAAGGCGATAATTGCGATCTTGGTAATTCATTTGCCAGCCAAAAGCACGAATGTGTGATGAACCACTCACAGCTTCAGAAAAGTGAGTATATAAAGGTGCCTGGGCCTCAATCCCCAGCAGACGAACTTGGCGCGAGGTTTGGAGGTAGAAGCGCTGAATAATAAAGACTGCAAGGCCAAGAAAAGGAATAGCCGCCCCAAGATACTGTGAGAATATTGCAAGGATGCCGATTTTGACCAGAATTGTGAAAGCAGCTGCGGAATCTTTTAGCACCTTTTTGAGAGCACTAGCCTAGAGTTGAGACCCACTTGAGGTGTAGTTCACCATAGCCCACGGCAACTCCATATCTATTAGCTCCATATCTTGACTGAATCTATGTAGCAAAATCGTTAGACACCGCTGCACTCATTAGAATGCAGAAATACCTGTTCAAAATGTCACCATTGTCATTCTTTGTAAAGAATTGTAGCGGAGCCCTAGATACGTTAGTATATAACTACGCAAATAGCTTTGAGATAGAAATCGAAAAATATACCGTAAAGTCGTTTCAAGCAGGTCGTAGTGCAGCTTGGTAGCGGTATTAGATATGACTGGGATGAAGGCAAACCTGAACCGTCTTTTAGTGATGACCTCCGATTGGATTCTGGAGCTCGAAAGCTTACCATGCAGCCATTAAAATACCAAAGGTACCAATGACACCTAACATCGCGTAGATACCCATATACAAGCCAATATCCTTATTTGGCTGTCTAGAATTTGTCTCGGACCACCACTTGATCCAGACGCCTAAAATTTCATTAGTGTCAGGATATCGGTTGATAAATAATAAGACGTTCACTCACTGGAGAACTCTATACAAAATACCCATATGATGACAGAAAGCACATAAAACCCAACCACCAAGTACCCGGCATTTGACAGGTAATATTTGTAGACTGACATATCTCCATTCTTCCGTCTAATATCGTCGAGGGAATGAGACTCTCCACTTGTACTGTCCGAATTGCGATATTCTCCATGGAAACGTTGAGGATCCTCATCTAAACATGATATAGAATCGTATTCATTGTCCAAAGAGGGTAGTGATAGTCTAAGCGAATTAACGTAGCCATCATTCTCTATTAGTGTAGCTGGTTTTCCAGTTTCAATAATCCTACCATTATCGAAGGCAATGATAAAGTCCATAAGAGACATGATCTTGACTGTCCGGATTTTAGACCGATGATCTCAAACATAGAAGGAGGCTAAAATCACTTACGGCTGTGTGTAGCGATAATGACGGTCGTAGGAATCATTCGGAGCAGGCCCTTAGGTCCTAGTAGGCGAGATGAAACAATGTCCGTAGTATGGGCGTCCATACCACTGAACACATCGTCAAGAATGATAACACTGTTTCTAGCATATATAGCTCGTGCAAGAGCCTTAAGGTTACAGGTATTTGTCAGAATAGACCTAAAATAGCTTTCGGGAAAACTCATTAAGAACGGAAATCTGTACTTACGAGACGTTGCTTCTGGCCGCCACTGAGGCTAAGACCTTTACTCCCCACACGAGTATTATCTCCATTCTGAAGCTGTCTTATATCGTCATCGAGACCGCAGGAATAAACAACCCTGGCATACCAATTTTGATCTATCGCAGCTAGGCCGGTAATATTTGCACGAACTGTTATATTTTCTAGCCAAGGCTGTTGTGAGCAGTATGATATAGGCTCATGCCCCCGTGGTCCGGTACAACTCTTCCCAGATGCTTCTGATAACAAATGCATCTCGCCCAGGAGACTACTTAAAAATGCTGACTTTCCACTTCCAACAGGACCAATGATTGCGGTTAGTGCCCCCGTCTGGATCTCAACTTCTAGTGTTTTGAGAACAGCTGGCCCATTCTTGTTAAACCCAAGGCTCTGACCATTGAATAACATAAAAGGCGGCGTCTTGAAATTCCTTTTCTCATTCTTTACTTTGAGACGCTCTAGTTTTATGTCTGTATTACCCTGGTTCATTGTGAAATGTTTGCCTTCATCACCCAGGTTTGGTTTATAGTTGCAGTACTCTTGGATACGATCGAAGCATGCGATGCATTGTACCACCACTGGAAGCACTTGTAGGAAGAAGACAACGGGATTAACGAGCAGTGAAATTAACGCCGTAGAAGTAAAAGCCTTATCAGTCAAAAGTGTTTCGTTTTTCCAAAAGACAGAAATGATAACGTATAACGCAAAGGTGACTACTGGTGCGAGATTGATAGGAGCAAGAGCTATTGGTATGTGAACTGGAAGATCTCTAACATCTTGATGGGTTTCAACTTACATAGTAAAAGTGTTAAGACTAAAAGCTTTCTGAAGACTTGTGAGGTCTTAATCTCATCAACACGCAAGCTATGCACAATATCTGACATTACTCCTGTCAATCCCAACATCTTGATAGCCTTGATTTCATCCAACATAGTTGATGAAACTCGAAGTCGCTCCTGGACCTTTTCGATCCATCGAAGCTGCGCGGTCTTACTGGACAGTGACACCTTTGAGGTAATGGCAATGAGGACTGTATTATTGACAATGTTATCATCAGTAATTTTGTGGTAGGGGGAGAGGAATTACCAAGTACAAGAACTATGGGAGCAATGCATGCCAAAAATAGCTGCCGCCCAAGAAGCCAACTGGCGATAGCAATGTCGAGCAGTGAGCCCCATACTTCATGAAAAAATTGCATTCCTTCAACTATACGCTCTACATCTGTGCCCATTAGACTTATAGCAGTAATTTCACCCATATCAGCTTCTCGTATTTGTAAGGTTCGCTGATATATCAGGCCAATTAAGCCTCCTCGTAGCCTAGTGGTAAACCTAAAAGTTTGATACCTGTATATAGAACTTGAGACCTATTTACTTGTTGGTTAAACTTTGATAACTCTATGCTGTGTAGCTGTTTTACTCACTGCTATGCCTAAGTAAACCAAAGCCCATGCGCCAATCAAGCCTTTGCCATAGGTAGAATCTGGGTTTGTTTTGCTCACAAAATTTATAGTAGTGCTTATGAGAAATGGTTGTGCAAAGGTGAATGAAGTCAGACATATTCGGGGAATGATGGGCGATAAGAAGGAGAGAAGATAGCTTCGGAAGCATGCTCGAAGTAAGCTATGACGTTCATGGTGATCATCTGCTGGCATGATGAGTGAATGGCTCATATTTTAGGCGACTCTTGACACTCACAATGCTCCCAACCTAATGCCAGTTCTCTACCAAGGGTTTGACTCCGAAGCTTAGTGTCAAGAGCTGGAAGATCCTCTACCGAGATTATCTTTTTATGCCCTAACCAGAAGGTAGTTGCTAGCCATGTAAAACATGTCCTAGCCCAAAATCCACTGCGTTGTTCTGAAGTGAAGGATCTGTACTCGGAGTTATCTTTCGTTGCTGATCTCAAGGCTGGGTTTTCGATCGATTCAAGAAGTAGTGCAACCACCGTCAGTGAAAGTATCACTGTTATAAGAGCCGGCATGAGATGGTCAGGTGCAAGTAGCCACAGTGTGCGTGTCCTAACAACACCAAGTATCACTGACGCTGACAAATAGAGGCTGAGCAAAGTAGATGGGCGAGGTGATCGTTTATGACTCAAAAACGAGAGTGTTAATGCCGTGCTCGTAGCTAAGAGACATAGAATATCAGCAGCAGTCGATGAATTTGTTCTTAACAGCGAGTCCTGTATGCGAAGAACAATAAATGTCAATTGGATCCCGAAAAGTCCGGTCAGTATTATCTGCGAGAAACTGTTAACTCGACACCGTAGAGTAGAGTTATATGTATTACTAGTTTACTCCATAATACTTTATGATTAAGGGAGGACTCGATAAGAGCTGGTCTATACAGCAATATAACAATGCGCAAGGGTGAAAGAATAAGAAATAAACCAGCGGGTAAGCATGCAAGAAAAATGTCCTCGAATTGCAGAGTAAAGTCGAAGGACCGGCAACTTGTGTCAACCCGAGGTCCAAAAGATTGGTCGCTGGCTGCAGGACAATGCATCATAACTCAAAATAATCGGGATTATCACATTGAACTCCTGAGTTGACTTCTGGAGGCTCAGATAGGAGTATTTTCCTTATAGCTATTGCTACAATAAAAAGAAGCTATGCGCGGGCGTGCGGGTTGACGTAAGCTGAGGTCAGCCACGCATGTGCTGGTGCCTTGCTGTCGGTTCAAACCATACGCATGGTTATTGGGGTTGATCACTTCGAATACGGGGCACCACACGCTCGTATTAGCGTAGTGCTCGTTGTATTTCAGTGGGATCAAGTGTGTGTTGTATTGACTACGTACGAAGGGGTGTTTATATACCCAAATGGTATCACGTAGTCATGTGACTAGGTCACATGACTAGTATACACCAACACTTGCATTAGAACCTGATATACATTATGTCAATCTAAGCTGGAATGTTATCGATTGAATTTTTAAAACGTATAAAGCAGTATAACAGAAATAACGCATTCTTTTTGTCAGTCCAAAGTAAAATTTGGAACACATGTTGAATTTCAAAGTTCTTGCACGCTGATATGAATTTAGTCCAGTCCAGATGTATTCAAGAACGATGCCGCAGCGTATGCTTCACGTTTATGATCTCAATAAATATACTTTGATACATGTTAGAACTGAACGAAGTTGTTTTCTGAATAGAAAGTACGAACAATGATTTGAAGTCATTTATTGAAGGGACCCGGATTTGCTACTTGTGGATTTTCCTGTACACCTGGTTTTGTTATACTTTGGAGAATGACAGCTTTGCTCACTTCTCAAAACTATGAAGTGTGTAGATACTACCTTTGATTATATATATGAAAAGTTATCGATTCATTTCTCTACAGCTATACTCACGCTTGTCTTCGCTTCCTCTTCCTCTTTTTCTTCATACTGTAATTCACCAGCGGGTTTTCCAAGTATACCGATTTGCTCACAGAGAATAAAGCTACTATATAGCTAGCTTCAGGGGCTCGCTTAGGTTTAGAGGGTTCTGGTCTGGCGGTACTTAGCTTTCCTCACACCACTTGTGCCGTCCCAGTGCCTCATTCGGGTTGGGCCCTTAAAGGGCTTTGCCTTTATCGATTGTAGTTTAAAATCCGGAAAGATAGATTTAGAGTTGTATTAAACTGTGTTGTGGTAAGAGGTATTGTCGTGTTTCAAAGATCACGAATATTGAGAATGTCAGAAGAGGATCTACCGCGTCGAAGCGACCGACAAAAACAAGCATCGTTTACGATGCCTCAGCTCGCGGCTTCGATCCAAGTTGTCATAAGGCTGAGGCTGAGTATTCCCTAACCTTCAGTGTGGTTTCACGAGAAGCCCAAGTTAATTAATCTTCATGGTTGCCTACACGGGTAAACACTAAGATCAGCCGAGCTCTCTGAATAAACCTCCCAGTCTATCAGTTCTTCAATCTCAATCTTTATATGTGAGAACCTCAGAACACACTATCCTGCATCCAACCGACAATGCTTCCGTACACCTATAGGCCACTCCCAGATCCAAGTGGCCAAATACGCCTACTTCATGTACGACAAGGTTTCTTAGATGACTCCATTGAGTGTTCACTGGATGTGGTTTCACGACAAGATGCACCTAAGTACATCGCCATATCGTATACTTGGGGAGAGCTCTTACCAGTTGAAACAATTCGTGTGAACGGAAGGTCAATGATAGTGCGCCGTAATTGCTACTTTGCACTTTGGCAGCTACGTTTACATAAATTCGACATGGCTGTTTGGGTCGACTCTATCTGTATCGACCAAAGCAACAACAATGAGAAAAGTAGTCAAGTGCGGCTTATGGGTTCAGTTTATGCCCGAGCGGAACTCACCGCTGCCTGCATTGGCGAAGGCCTTCAATTACGTGAAGTAGCTCGCGACATCGCCAACATTGATCCTGAGTCATCGAACTTGTCCCTTGGTGCTCTATTTCGTTATTATGAAGACTTCAGCGATCCAGATGATCTCATTAGAGCATGGAGAAATCTGTACTCGCTAGCAAGCATAGAATATTTCAAACGTCTATGGATTGTTCAGGAGCTCTACCACTCCAAGCATATAGCGATGTTTTGTGGCGTTGATGTCTTGTTATGGAAGGACCTGGAACCATTTTTCTTACAGGTTGCCGAAGTGACTTTCAAATATGCCTCTGAACACGAGGGGGTGCTAGAGAGCCTCCCCGAGCTGGATGAAACAGAACTTGCTCGTTTTATCCATTTCCGCAAGTTCAGGATGGCGCAGATGACGGCAAAGACTGAATGGACCGACGAGATCACTGGCCATGGCTTCACAGGCATTATTCTGAGCTTTGGGGAAGGGAAATGCTACGACCCGCGTGATAAGATTTACGGTCTTCTATCGCTTGCGCAAGACCGCCGATGGCTTGTAAATTTTCCTGTCGATTACAATCGGCCATTGACCAGCGTGCTCCGGGACGTAGTGAGTCGAATCGGCAATGAATCACTCACCGAAAATTGCTCACGCCTGATCGCCAATATGTTAAGATGGTTTGAGATTAAGCCTACGAATGACGCGGGCCAGAGCTTGTTGACAGCTCTAGGTCATAGCGATGTAGGTCCTTTGGTACCATGGAGCAACTTTATTGAAAACGTCGTTACCTTCGAGTCTGCCCGCGTGTGGCAAGTTTCTCATCTTCCAGCTATCCTCCCGAGACATGCCATGAGCTTGCCGCATCCAATGAATGCTTTTGTGCTTCTGAATAATATCATGGCAAAGGCATCCTTCAGCTGGCGTAAGGTGTGCGTTTTGCGAGGCAGAATAATCCAAACCTATTCAGAAGAATTTTGGATAGCGGGACCAGAGGTTAGACCTAATGACTTCATTGTCCAGTTTAATGCGATGCGGGATGAAGGGGATGAACATAGTACTGTATTTATCTGTCGACCTCTGAAGACGAATTCATTGAGAATGAACATTGTGGAGCAAGCGACAAGTCTTGTAGATTTGGCAGCTTATGATTCCATATATGAAACACGTTATCAACAATCGCGGCTGTCACAGAATCTATCGAACGTGGAGCAACAATACCTGCAATCCAGAATGTTGTTTGCAAGGCCACACGATGACCGCATAACAATCCATCTTAGGCCCTTCGATTTGATCAAATTGGTTATGCTGCGGGGTGATATCGTTGATCGGATTAAACACCCAGTCTTGTCTGCAAGCTCTGGCTGCTATACCGTACGAATTCATACAGACATGGCCGAACTAGCGGCTCGCACTCTAACAATCACAACGTCTCAACAACCATTAACGTGGAGCCGAGTGCCGACTGCGGAGCGATGAAGACCATCTACGAAAGAAAGAGAGAATCTCATTTTATCTTCGAGGGGCTCGTCCTTCTCATGCCTGTGGAAGCACCGTACGAAAAGTCTTGCCCCCGCACCTCAACTCCACAAGGAGGCAGAAATATACGACAAGAGATACACAAGGTCCATCGTCCTTGTGATATTGGTGTATTGTTCCTCCATCCATCCTCAATACTGGTATCATGCGTTGCCCAGACCTATGTTATACTGCACGGTGAGGTTGCGTATAGCAACTGGGCAGCAACAATACCCCAGCAGGATAGGGCCATAGATTAATACAGGGCTGTTGTGCATCTGATTCGTTCCCTGCAACCTTCCGTACATTAGGAGGTACCTCGTGCTCGTAGACAGCTGCACATCAATTACCACTTGGGTTGTAACGTTTCAGGTCGATCCGGAAAGTTACTGGACAACTGCCAGAAGTCATCCGGGGCGACCTTGTCCGGTTCCGTGGTAATAACGTCCATCGCAATCAGTGACCCTGTCTCGCGTCTCTCGTCTCTCTGGCCTGTCTGGTTCCCATCTCCAAAACCCCTCACTTGTGCTCCGTGGCTGTGTCCGTTACGATGATCCATTGGCCGTCCAACGTTGCACGACCAGATGAACCTGGCGAAGGATGCTATACTTTACCTTACCAAGTGAATTAGCGGTTGATGAGATTAATGCCTCCCCGGTCAAGAGAGTCATTGGTCTCCTATTATTTAGAGTTTCCAGTATGCCGGGCCCCTGCCGTTCACCTTGCGGGTTACATGGGATGAATTTCACGACGTCAAGCAGCGTTGAGCCTTGATATATAACGTGTTGTCCCTTAGTAGGCTCCTAGTAGAAACTCTATTATGATTGGGATTGACCCTGAAATCTTGTGCTGTGAATAAGGAAACACGTACAGGACAGAATAAATAGCCACCTCAACCTCCTCCCGTCATTTTCAATCACATCGTAGCGACGGTCTTGGTATGAAATACTTACAGAGTATAAATTTCCTACTTGTTCGACATTTTCTCTATTGAATAAATCAAATACTCAAATTCCGCACGCCTTTGAGATTGTTCAAGCTAGCTAGTGGAGAAAGAAGACAATCTTCTGGTTCTCAGGTACCACATCACAGCATCCAGTTCGGATCAATTTTTGGGAGCCAACCTCCTCAGGGACTCTCCCAACAATGCAGCTCTTTCATGTGGTGCAAGCGGTTGCCATCCTAGCCGCGACAGGAAACGCAGTCAAAGTCAATCCCCTCCCGGCACCAACCTCAATAACATGGGGATCGTCAGGACCAAGAAGTGTTGGTCATCTTTCCGTGACGGGAGCATCAAGTTCAGTGGTGCAGAGTGCGTGGGATCGAGCATACAATACCATCACGACACTGAAATGGGTTCCACAAGCAATCGAAGCTCCCATCTCGGTCTTCGATCCCTTCCCCACCGGTACCGCGAAGATACAGCGTATGGAGCTCTCCTCCACCGAAGACGAAGTGGTCTTGTCGAAGCGCACTGGGAACTCAGGATTACGAGAAGTCAATTTCAAGATCTCGGATACTAAAGCGAAACTATCGCATGGCGTGGATGAGTCTTACACTATCGATGTCACGGCGGCTTCTTCTACCATAAGTATTACCTCGAATACCATCTGGGGAGCTCTTAATGCAATCACTACCCTGCAGCAACTTATAATCTCTGACGATCATGGTGGTCTTCAAATCGAACAACCAGTCGCCATCAAAGATGCGCCTCTCTACCCATACCGCGGGGTCATGATCGATACAGGCCGCAACTTTCTCACTCTCAAGAAGATCAAGGAGCAAATTGACGGTCTGGCGCTCTCCAAACTCAATATTCTCCACTGGCATCTGGATGACGATCAGTCCTGGCCCGTGGAAATGAAAAGCCTGCCCATGATGACCAAAGACGCCTACTCGCCTCGGGAAATCTACAGCCAGAACGACCTCAAGGATGTCATTTCCTATGCCGCCGCTCGTGGTGTTCGTGTAATCCCGGAGGTTGACATTCCAGGCCACTCCTCCGCTGGGTGGAAGCAAGTCGATCCCGACATCGTCGCGTGCGAGAACTCCTGGTGGTCCAACGACAACTGGCCGCTGCATACCGCTGTTGAACCCAACCCAGGCCAGCTCGAAATCCTTAACCCCAAAACGTACGATGCGGTGAAGAAAGTATACAACGAGCTGTCTGGGGTTTTCTCAGACGACTTCTTCCACGTCGGTGGGGACGAACTGCAAACTGGCTGCTACAACCTCAGCTCCATCACTACCAAATGGTTCGC
>Ga0247804_10001056_pt1 | contig 12794 bp, 12 predicted proteins | sample UWRJL029104C1_FD_181142 | JGI IMG/M metagenome (GOLD analysis project Ga0247804, IMG submission 181142) | Plant litter microbial communities from Arlington Agricultural Research Station in Wisconsin, United States - UWRJ-L029-104C-1 | ecosystem: Environmental > Terrestrial > Plant litter >...
CGTCCAGTTCGTCGCGGCGAGCAGTCGCTCCGACGCCGGATCGACGAGATGCCGCCACGGCGAGAACAGCCGGATGTGGCCCCACGATCGGATGCCGGCCGCGATGCGGTCGCCCGACTCGTAGAGCTCGAACGGTATGCCGCGTTCGATCAGATTCGCGGCGGCCGCCAGTCCGATGGGCCCCGCGCCGATGATGGCGACGGGCAGTGCGTCGATGCGGCGGCCCGGGCGGGCCGGGCGGGTCAGATCGATGAGCGTCATCAGTTCTCCATGGTTATATCGAAGTTCGTCGATATCCATCTTGAGCGCATATATCGATGATTGTCAATATTTGTTATGATCGATGTATGACGACGCTCGAGCTCACCGATGTGACCGCCCGCAACGACGCGGCGGCATGTTGCGCGCCGCTGGTGCGCGAGCCGCTCGGCGCCGCCGCGGCGGACGATCTCGCCCGCAAGCTCAAGGCCCTGGCCGATCCGGCCCGGTTGCGCCTGATCTCGATCGTCGGCGCCTCCGAAGGGGCGGAAGCCTGCGTCTGCGACCTCACCGAGCCGATCGGGCTGAGTCAGCCGACGGTTTCCCACCATCTCAAGGTGCTGATGGACGCCGGCTTCCTCACCCGCTCCAAGCGCGGTACCTGGGCGTACTACAAGCTCGTGCCCGAGTCGCTCGCCGAGCTGTCGACGCTGCTGACCGACCCCTGACGGCTCTTGCGACGCCGAACCAGGGTGACGATGCCCCAGACGATGGCTCCGATGACTGCGAGAGCCAGGAGCCACGGGAGCAGGAACCCGATCGCGATCACGATGCCGTTGAGCGTCGCCACCAAGCCGTTCCAGCCGGCGGCGAGTCCGTCGCCGAACCCGGTGGGGTCGGCCTCGACCGTTTCGACGGGCTCGCTCAGGGTGACCGTCAGCGTCGAGAACGCGACCTGCTCGTCGTAGTACTTCAGCTGCTGCTGGTAGGACTCGAGCGTCGCCTGGCGCTCGGCCAGGGCGGATTCGGCCGCGATGAGGTCAGTGAGGTTGCCGGCCTGGGCCATGAGCTCGGTCAGGCGGTCCACTGATGCCTGCGCGGCATCGACGCGGGCTTCGAGGTCGAGCGTGACCGCCGTGACGTCCTGACGGTTGACCGAGGACGCGGTGACCTCACCCAGACCCGACAGCTGATCGACCAGCGACTGCAGCCCGTCCGCGGGAACGCGCACGGTGATCCAGGCGCCGTCCGGAGGGTAGGGGTACGGCATCGTGCTGTCGTAGACCATGCCCGTCTCCGGATCGACCGGCACGACCTGGCCGGACTGGCCGATGCTCATCGACTCGACGTAGCCGTCACGCGAGACTGCGGCATCCGTGATCATCGCGGCCGCAGCCGAGATGTCGCGGACCACGATGGTCGCTGACGCGGTCGTGATGATGTCGCGTGTGGCTTCGCTGACATCCGCACCCGAGTCGGAATCCGCTCCGCCCGTGTCGTCGGAGGTGATGAGCCCCTCCTTGACGGCGTTCGGATCCGGCGCGACGCCGCCGCTCGAGTCCGACTCGCCACCGGAGCCGGAATCGACGAGGGGGGCAGCGGGACCGACGGCGGCGTCGTTCGACGCGGTGCCGGTGAGCAGGCCGCCCACGCTGGGAGCGATCACCGCAGCCACGACGATCACGGCGGCGGCCGCGGAGCTTGCGACCCAGACCCCGGTCCGACGCTTGCGGTGAACCGTGCGATCGCGCGCGATCTCGGTGAACAGCGAAGTCTCGATGCGGTTGATGCGCTCGTCGCTCAGTTCGGGCAGCGGCTCGCGCGATGCCCCGGCGTCGGGCTGCTGGTCGGTGTTCATGTGCTCTCCTTGGCAACGGTCCGCAGTCGCGTGCGGATGCGGGAGAGACGATTGCGGACGACCCCGTGTTCGACGCCGAGCTGTTCGGCGGCGGCCTGGTAGGCGTAGCCCTCGGTCGCGCAGAGCCGGAAGATGTCGCGGTCGAGCGCGCTCAGGCCCGCGACCTCCCGCAGGATCCGATCGGCCAGATCCGCGTCGATGACCTGCTGTTCGACGTTCACCGTCGAAGGGATGCTGTCATCGGCGGCATCCGCCGTGTGCTCGCGATCGCGCCGCTGCGCCCGGATCCGGTTGGCCGCCTGGAAGCGGCACACCGTCACGAGCCAAGGAAGGAGCGAGTCGCCGGCCAATTCGAGGCCGCGCAGCTTGCGCCACGCCACCAGGAACGTCTCCTGCGTCACGTCCTCCGCGTCGGCGGCGTTGCCCACGAGCCCGTGGGCGAGCCAGTACACCGGTCGCACATAGGAGCGGTACAGCGTTCGGAACGCGTGCTCGCTGCCGCTCGCGGCCTGCGCCACGAGCGAGGCGTCATCCGTTCCCGACTCGACCATGCCCGATCCCTTCCCGCCCGCCTGGTGAGCCCAGAGCCGACGGAGCCTCATTGTCTCTCACCCGTTAAGTGTCGAGACAGCCCCGATCGTCTCAGCCTGTATTCTGGTGAGGCGAGAGGGAGTATCCCGTCATCGCGTGTCCGTCATCACGGGAGCCACCGCTGCATCCCCGGGCACGCACCTCGGCAGACCGGGTTCCGGTTGCCGCGGGGGAGAGACTTTCGGGATTCGACCGACCCCGCCCCCTCTTGAAAGGCCCACCTTTGGACCTGCAACTTCCTCTTTGGTTCGAGATCGGCTCGCTGATCGTGCTGACGCTGATTCTGGCGGCCGATCTTCTGCTGATCCTCAAGCGTCCGCATATCCCGTCGACCCGGGAGTCGACCCTGTGGGTCGTCTTCTATGTCACGCTCGCGCTGATCTTCGCGGGACTCATGTGGATCTTCGCGGGACCGGAGTACGCCGGACAGTTCGTCGCCGGCTGGCTCACCGAGTACAGCCTGTCGATCGACAATCTCTTCGTCTTCGTGCTCATCATGAGTCAGTTCGCGGTGCCACGCCGGTATCAGCAGGAAGTGCTGATGGTCGGCATCATCATCGCGCTGATCCTCCGCGGCGCGTTCATCCTGATCGGCGCCGCCGCGATCGAGCAGTTCAGCTGGGTCTTCTACATCTTCGGCGCGTTCCTCGTGTGGACGGCGTATCGCCAGGCGTTCCCCGGGGGCGACCATGAAGATGAGGTCAAGCGCGAGAACTTCATCGTCCGCCTGCTGCGTCGCACGATCGACATCAGCGACCACTACGACGGGGCGAAGCTGCGCACGGTCGTGGACGGCAAGAAGATCTTCACGCCGATGATCATCGTCTTCGCCGCGATCGGCGTGACCGACCTGCTGTTCGCGATCGACTCGATTCCGGCGATCTTCGGCATCACGACGAGCCCGTTCATCGTGTTCACCGCGAACATCTTCGCGTTGATGGGTCTGCGCCAGCTGTACTTCCTGCTGGGCGACCTGCTCGACCGCCTGCGCTACCTGCACTACGGCATCGCGTTCATCCTCGCTTTCATCGGGCTGAAGCTCGTCTTCCACGCCATGCACGTCAACGAGTTGCCGTTCATCAACGGAGGCGAGCCGATCGAGTGGGCGCCGGAGATCTCCACCTGGATGTCGTTGGGCGTGATCATCCTGTCGATGACCGTGGCCACGGTCGCCAGCCTGATCGCCTCCGCGCGCGACAAGCGGAAGGCCGTGGACGCCCCGCAGGCGTGACCGGCAAACCTGTGAGCCACACAGTTTGACGGAGTACGTTGTGGGATGAGCGGGCGAGTCTGTGTCCGCCGGAAAACGACCTCAGGAGGTCGTTATGTCTTCAGGCATCATTTCCACAAAAAAGCCCCAGACCCCGGCTCACACAGGCAGTGATTTCACCGAGCTCGCCGCGATCGTTCGCGGCTCCGGCCTGATGAGACGCCGCTACGGCTATTACTGGACGAAGATCATCGCCGTGCCGGTCGTGCTGGCCGCAGCCGTGCTCGCGTTCATCTGGATCGGCGACACGTGGTGGCAGCTGTTCACGGCCGTCGGCTTCGCGATCCTGTTCACGCAGATCGCGATGCTCGGCCATGACGCCGCGCACCGGCAGATCTTCGTGTCGGGCCGCTGGAACGACTGGATCTCGCTGATCCTCGGCGACCTTTTCGTCGGCATGAGCTACGGCTGGTGGCGGCACAAGCACACGCGTCACCATGCGAACCCGAACAAGATCGACGTCGATCCCGACATCGACCTCCCGGTGATCTCGTTCACGCCCGAGCAGGCGCGCGCCCCGCGGTCGCCGTTCGCACAGTGGCTCGTCGCCCACCAGGGCATCTTCTTCTTCCCGATCCTCCTGCTCGAGGGGCTGTCCCTGCACGCCTCGGGCATTCGGCGGGTCACATCGCGCGAGAAGCTCGAGCGTCGCTGGGTGGAGATCGGCTTCCTGACCCTTCGCCTCGCGGGCTTCGTCACGCTGGTGTTCCTGGTGCTCTCGCCCGGCACCGCGTTCGTGTTCCTCGCGGTGCAGCTCGGCATCTTCGGCGTGTACATGGGGATGGTGTTCGCACCGAACCACAAGGGCATGCCCCTCGTGCCCAAGGATGCGAAGCTCGACTTCCTCACGCGTCAGGTGCTGATGAGTCGCAACGTGCGCGGCACCCGCGCCCTGGACGTCGTGATGGGCGGCCTGAACTACCAGATCGAGCACCACCTGTTCCCGTCGATGCCGCGGCCGCACCTGCGGCATGTGGCTCCGATGGTGCAGACGTACTGCGTGAGCCATGGAGTGCCATACACCGTCACCGGGCTCCTGGAGTCGTACGGCATCGTGATCCGCTACATCAACCGTGTCGGATTGGGCGAGCGCGACCCGTTCGCGTGCCCGCTCGTGGAGCAGCGTCGGGCCATCTAGCGCTCCTGCGCGCACGCCGAATCCGCGGCATCCGACCCCGGTGGTATTCTGGGGCCGTGCGGAACGCTCTCCTTCTCCTTAGCGGCCGCGGCGAGTCCTCGTAATCTCAGGCCTTCCTCGTCGCGGAGTTCGTCACGGGCTTGATTCCCTTTTCTGGAGAACGAGACACATGACCATCGACATCCCTGACCAGCCGCGCACCCTCGCCGAGAAGGTGTGGGCGGACCATCTGGTCGTCAAAGGCGAGAACGGCGAGCCCGATCTCATCTACATCGACCTGCACCTGGTGCACGAGGTCACGAGCCCGCAGGCTTTCGACGGCCTGCGCGCCGAGGGGCGTCCGCTGCGGCGCCTCGACCTCACGATCGCGACGGAGGATCACAACACTCCGACACTCGACATCGACAAGCCGATCGCCGATCTGACCAGCCGCACCCAGATCGACACGCTGCGCCGCAACGCCGAGGAGTTCGGGGTTCGCCTGCACTCGCTCGGCGACAAGGAACAGGGCATCGTGCACGTCGTCGGCCCGCAGCTGGGGCTGACCATGCCGGGCATCACCGTCGTGTGCGGCGATTCGCACACCTCGACGCACGGCGCGTTCGGCGCGATGGCCTTCGGCATCGGCACGAGCGAGGTCGAGCACGTCATGGCGACCCAGACGCTCCCGCTCACCCCCTTCAAGACGATGGCGATCACCGTCGAAGGAACGCTCAAGCCGGGAGTCACCGCGAAGGACATCATCCTGGCCGTGATCGCGAAGATCGGCACCGGCGGCGGGCAGGGCTATGTGCTCGAGTTCCGTGGCAGCGCGATCCGCGCCCTCTCGATGGAGGGGCGCATGACGATCTGCAACATGTCGATCGAGGCAGGCGCCCGCGCGGGCATGGTCGCCCCCGACGAGACGACCTTCGCGTACGTGAAGGACAAGCCGCACGCTCCGCAGGGCCAGGACTGGGAGGATGCCGTCGCTTACTGGCGCACCCTTCCCACCGACGAGGGCGCCGTCTACGACGCCGAGGTCTACCTGGACGCGAACGAGCTCGAGCCCTTCGTGACGTGGGGCACGAACCCCGGACAGGGCGTGTCGCTCAGCGCTGTCGTCCCCTCGCCGGACGACTATGCCGACCCCAACGATCGTGCCGCCGCCGAGCGCGCGCTGGAGTACATGGCGTTGACGCCCGGGACGCCGATGAAGGACGTGCCTGTGGATGCCGTGTTCATGGGCTCCTGCACCAACAGCCGCATTGAAGACCTGCGCGCCTTCGCGTCGATCGTGAAGGGCCGCAAGAAGGCCGACGGCGTTCGCGTCATGGTCGTCCCGGGCTCCGCTCGCGTGCGCCTCGAAGCCGAGGCGGAGGGTCTGGACAAGGTGTTCACCGAATTCGGAGCCGAGTGGCGCTTCGCCGGCTGCTCGATGTGCCTGGGCATGAACCCCGACCAGCTCGCTCCGGGCGAACGCTGCGCCTCGACGAGCAATCGCAACTTCGAGGGCCGCCAGGGCAAGGGCGGGCGCACCCACCTCGTCTCGCCGCTCGTGGCCGCCGCGACCGCCGTGCGCGGAACCCTGTCCAGCCCGAGCGACCTCGATGTGCCGGAGGATCTCGAAGACACGCCGATCTTTGCCCGCGTGCAGGCGGGGGAGGTCTAGCCATGGAGAAGTTCCTCACCCAGACCGGCATCGCGGTGCCTTTCAAGCGCTCGAACGTCGACACCGACCAGATCATCCCGGCCGTCTATCTCAAGCGGGTCACCAAGACCGGTTTCGAGGACGCGCTGTTCGCCGCGTGGCGCCAGGACCCCGAGTTCGTGCTCAACCAGCCCGTGTACCAGGGCGCCAGCATCCTCGTCGCCGGACCCGACTTCGGCACCGGATCAAGCCGTGAGCACGCGGTGTGGGCGCTGCGCGACTTCGGATTCAACGTCGTGCTGAGCCCCAAATTCGCCGACATCTTCCGCGGCAACGCCGGCAAGCAGGGTCTGCTCACCGGAGTGATCTCGGACGATGACCTCGAACGCATCTGGGCGGCCATCGACGCCGATCCCGGCATCACCATGACAGTCGACCTCGAGCGTCGGATCGCCTCCATCGGTGACATCGAGGTTCCTTTCGAGATCGATGATTACACTAGGTGGCGGCTTCTCGAAGGGCTCGACGACATCGGGCTCACTCTGCGCAACGAAGACAAGATCGCGCAGTTCGAGGCTCGCCGCGAGGCGTGGCGGCCACGGACCCTGCCTGTTCCCTAGACTCAGGCGGTTCCGTAGGCTCGGGCATTCACCCGGTGTTGCAACACGCGCCTGGTGGACCGCTGACAGCCGTTGTCTCGAAACACACAAGTGAGGTTCCACCGGATGAAGACGCTCCTAGACGACGGTGCTCGATCGAAAGACGAGACGCAGACGAAGGCAGGGGAGAAGCTGTCCGGAGAAACGCTCGCGATCCGCGGCGGACGACCGCTCCACGGCCGGGTCGAGGTCAAGGGAGCCAAGAACCTCGCGACCAAGGCGATGGTCGCCGCCCTGCTGGGCGAGACGAACAGCGTGCTGCGCGACGTGCCCGACATCAGCGATGTGCAGGTCGTCAGGTCGCTCCTCGAAGTGCACGGCGTCACCGTTGTGGCCGGCGACGAAGAAGGGTCGCTCGTCTTCGACCCGAGCGGGGCGGTCTCCGCCCACTTCGAGGAGATCGATGCTCACGCCGGTGCGTCCCGCATCCCGATCCTGTTCTGCGGTCCCCTCCTGCACCTCCTCGGCGAGGCGCTCATCCCCGACCTCGGGGGCTGCCGCATCGGCGACCGGCCGATCAACTTCCACATGGATGCGCTGCGCGCGTTCGGCGCGATCGTCGACAAGACCTATGAGGGCATCCGCATCACCGCCCCGAACGGCCTGACCGGCGCCAAGATCGAGCTGCCCTACCCGAGTGTCGGGGCGACCGAGCAGGTGCTGCTGACAGCCGTGAAGGCGAAGGGCGTCACCGAGCTGCGCGGCGCGGCGATCGAGCCCGAGATCATGGACCTGATCGCGGTGCTGCAGAAGATGGGCGCGATCATCTCGTACGAGCCCAACCGCGTCATCCTGATCGAAGGCGTCGACACCCTGCGCGGGTACGACCATCGCTGCATCTTCGATCGCAACGAGGCGGCCTCCTGGGCGTGCGCCGCGCTCGCGACCGACGGGGACATCTTCGTCGGCGGAGCGAAGCAGCAGGAGATGCTCACGTTCCTCAACGTCTACCGCAAGGCGGGCGGCGAGTTCGACATCCATGAGGACGGCATCCGGTTCCGCCGTGGCGGTCCGCTCAAGCCCGTCGTGGTCGAGACCGACGTGCACCCGGGGTTCATGACCGACTGGCAGCAGCCGCTCATCGTCGCGCTGACGCAGGCCGAAGGCCGCTCGATCGTCCACGAGACCGTCTACGAGAACCGTCTCGGCTTCACCGAGGCGCTCGTGCAGATGGGCGCCGATATCGTCGTGCACCCCGAGGGCATTGACAGTCCCGACCGACGAGTGCCGCGTCGTGCGCTCGAGCAGGCCGCAGTCATCAACGGGCCGACCCCGCTGCACGGCGCCGACGTCGAAGTGCCAGACCTCCGAGGCGGCTACAGCTACCTGATCGCCGCCCTCGCGGCCGAAGGCGAATCGGTCGTGCGCAACGTCGGGATCATCCGTCGCGGCTACGAAAAGCTGTTCGCGAAGCTCGACGCCCTCGGCGCGGACTTCGACGTCATCGGATAGTCCCGGTGACGACGACCTCGCCCCGACCGCGGGCGTCAGCGGAGAAGACCCGGCCGAGCGTCTTCTGGCCGCTGGCGGCGGTCGTGATTCCGCTGACCGCCGTCTTCGCGAAGATCGAGATCATCGACGGGCACAAGCTGCCCCGCGAAGGCGCGTACGTCCTCGCGCCGAGTCACTCGACCGAGTTCGATCCTCTGATCGTCGCGGTCTCAGTCTGGCGCATGGGGCGCGCGCCGCGCTTCATGGCGAAGGAGAGCCTGTTCAAGGTGCCGGTGCTCGGGTGGGCGCTGCGCGCCACCGGCATGGTTCCCGTCGCACGGTCCTCGTCGGCATCCGCCGCGCGGCACACGATCGAGGCCTCCGAGGTCCTCGTCGAGCACGGGCGCGGCGTCATCGTGTACCCCGAGGGCACGCTCACCCGAGACCCCGATCTGTGGCCTATGCGGGGAAAGACCGGTGCCGTCCGGCTGGCCCTCGCCGACGGCATCCCGCTCATCCCGATGGCCCACTGGGGCGGGCAGGACATCCTGCCCCGCTACGGCAAGCTCAGCTTCTGGCCGCTGCGGCGGAGGGTCAAAGTGATCGTCGGCGATCCGGTCGACATCTCCGAGTTCCGCGGCAAGACCGCCCAGCCCGCCGCGCTGGCCGCCGGAACCGACCGGCTCATGGGCGCGATCTCTCAGCTGCTGTCGCAGCTGCGTGGTGAACCCGCACCCGAGAAGCGGTGGAACCCCGCCGAGCACGGGCAGAGAGAGACAGGTCGCCTTGAGCCGTAGAGGGGATGCCGGGCTGCCCCGCGTAGCCGTCATCGGCGCGGGCAGCTGGGGCACGACGTTCGGCAAGGTGCTCGCCGACGGGGGCGCCCACGTCACGATGTGGGCTCGCCGCCCCGAGCTGGCCAACGAGATCAACGAGGCCAAGCGCAACAGCGAGTATCTGCCGGGGATCAACCTCCCGCGCGAGATGTACGCCACCCACCACCTCTCCGAGGCGCTCGAGGGCGCCGAGCAGGTGTATCTGTCTATCCCCAGCCAGGCGGTGCGGCAGAACCTCAAGGGCGTGCGGCCGCTGGTCATCGGCTCGGACGCCCCGATCGTCTCGCTCATGAAGGGCGTCGAACGGCGCACCGGACTGCGGATGAGCCAGGTCATCGAGCAGGAGCTGCACTGCGATCCGTCCCGCATCGCCGTGGCCTCCGGCCCCAACCTCGCCCTCGAGATCGCGCGAGAGCAGCCCACGGCCGCGGTGATCTCATCGATCAGCCAGGAGACTGCCGACGCCGTCGCCCGCCGTGCGCGTAACAGGTACTTCCGCACGTTCGTGAACACCGACGTGATCGGCACCGAGTTCGGTGGCGTGCTCAAGAACCTCATCGCCGTCGCGATCGGCATCGTCGACGGCGTCGGCTATGGCGAGAACACCAAGGCGTCGATCATCACGCGCGGTCTGGTCGAGATGACCGACTTCGCCGTCGCGCAGGGTGCGCACGCCGAGACGCTCCAGGGTCTGGCGGGCCTCGGCGACCTGATCGCGACCTGCCAGTCGCCCCTCAGCCGCAACAACACGGCAGGGCGACTGCTCGGCCAGGGATACAGCTTCCAGGATGTCGTGAAGCAGATGAACCAGACTGCTGAGGGACTGGCGTCGGTGGCGCCGGTTCTGCAGCTCGCCCGCGAGGCCGGCATCCAGATGCCGATCGTCGAGCAGGTGAAGATGGTTCTGGACGGAACGATGAACCCTCGTGAGATCGCACCACACCTCACGACCGACGACGATGAGCCCCAGGGCGAGAGGACGCAGAATGGACAGGCCGGCGGTGGTGGTGCTCTTTGGAGGTCGCTCCAGCGAACACTCGATCAGTTCCGCAACGGCGGGCGGCGTCCTCCGCGCGATCAGCCGTGACCGCTACCGGGTGATCCCGGTCGGCATCACCCGCGACGGTGTGTTCGTCCTCGAGGACGACGATCCCGACAAGTTCGCACTCGACGCCGACAAGCTGCCCGAGGTGGTCGACAACGGCACCCGGATCCTGTGGCCCGAGGGCGGCGGGGATCGCGCGCTGCGCGTGCGGCGCGCCGACGGCACGATCGGCGATCTCGGGGGCGTCGATGTCGTGCTGCCGATCCTGCACGGCGTCCACGGCGAGGACGGCACCGTCCAGGGCTTCCTCGACACGCTCGAGATCCCGTACGCCGGAGGCGGTGTGCTCGATTCGGCGCTGTGCATGGACAAGCACTTCATGAAGATCGTGCTGCAGGCGGCCGGTGTGCCGGTCTCTCCGTGGGTCACCGTCACCCGAGCCGGATGGGCGCGCGATGCCGAGTCGGTGCGGACGGATGCCGCCGCGCTCGGGTTGCCGATGTTCGTCAAGCCGGCGCGAGCGGGGTCGAGTGTCGGCGTCTCGAAGGTCGCGGCGCTGGACGAACTCGAGGCGGCGCTGGAGGTCGCATTCGCCGAGGATGACAAGGTGCTCATCGAGACCGCGATCGTCGGCCGCGAGGTCGAGGTCGCCATCCTCGAGGGCCGAGGTGGAGCGGGATCGCGCGCGTCGCTCCCCGGTGAGATCGTGCTGACGACGCGCGAGTTCTACGACTTCGAAGGCAAGTACCTCGGCGGCGACGGTGCGGATGTGGTGTGCCCTGCCGATCTGACGGACGCCGAGATCGCCCGGATCCAGGAGCTCGGCATCCGCTCGTTCGACGCGGTGGACGGCCGGGGGCTCGCGCGGGTGGACTTCTTCCTCGCCGAAGACACCCTCTACGTCAACGAGCTGAACACGATGCCCGGATTCACGCCGATCTCGATGTTCCCGAAGTGCTGGATCGCCTCGGGCATGTCGTACCCAGAACTCATCTCGGAGCTCATCGACACCGCGCTGGAGCGCGCCGCGAGCTAGCCGGTGGTACCGGACTCGGTGCAGGCGGCGCCGTTCTGGGGCAGCACGCTCACGATCTGCGACAGCCGATCGAGCACCTCTGCGCTCGAGACGACGTCATTGTCGAGGTACACCTCGACCGCCGGTGTGCGGTCGAACGTCGTGACCCGATAGCGCGGCGCTTCGGACTCGTCGATCACCCAGTCCACGCCGTTCACGCTCTGGCAGGGGAGAGTCGTCGGGCCGAGTTCGGGGACGCCGCACGTGATGATGACGGATGCCGGATCGCCCCACGCCCCGGTCGCCTGCGCGTCGGTCCAGCGGCGCGGCTGCCCGTCCACCGCGTCGGGCAGGCGCACGGTCACGTCGGCGCACGCGGGATCGTTGGCGTTCTCGGCCGGCTCGAGGGCGACCGTGGAGGTGCAGCCGGTCAGCAGCGCACAGGCCAGGAGAAGCGGCGCCGCGACGGCGTGAGCGGCGGTTCGGCGGGGCACCCATCCAGGCTACCCGCGGCGCCGCGAGCAGGGCGCTAGCGTGGACAGGTGACCACGCCTGCCGACGACCCGACCGTGGGGGAGCTGTCGGAGGGTGAGATCCTGCGCCGGATCCTCTCGCGGCTCGGACGCTCGACCGCGGTGGTCGGGCCGGGCGACGACGCGGCCGTGCTCGCCACTCCGGATGGGCGCGTGGTCGCGACCACCGACACGCTGGTGCACGGCCCCGACTTCCGCCTGGCATGGTCGAGCGGATTCGACCTCGGCTGGAAGGCGGCGGCGGTGAACCTCGCCGACATCGCGGCGATGGGTGCGCGGCCGACTGCCCTGCTGGTCGCGCTGGCGATGCCCAATCCCACACGCGTGTCCCTCGTCGAACTGGTCGCCGACGGCCTGCGCGCCGCGTGCGACGCTCTCGCCCCGGGATGCGCGGTCGAGGGCGGAGACCTCACCGTCTCGGACACTCTGACGATCGCGGTCACCGCGCTCGGGTCGCTCGACGGTCGCACGCCCGTGCTGCGCAGCGGCGCCCGCATCGGAGACACCGTGGCTGTGGCGGGGGAACTCGGACTCGCCGGCCGAGGCCTGGGCATCCTGTTCGGACGATTCCGGGACTCCGACGGCGACCCCGTTCCGATCGACCTCAGCGCACTCGACGACCGGGAGGCCGCGGCCCTGAGAGCGCAGCTGCGCCCCGAGCCGCCGGTTCTCCTCGGCGTCGTGGCGGCCGATGCGGGCGCGACCGCGATGATGGACGTGTCGGACGGGCTCGTCCTCGACGCGTCGCGCCTGGCCGCGGCATCCGGCGTCACCGTCGACATCGACGAATCTGCGCTCAGCTCCGATGC
>Ga0247804_10001057_pt1 | contig 12790 bp, 18 predicted proteins | sample UWRJL029104C1_FD_181142 | JGI IMG/M metagenome (GOLD analysis project Ga0247804, IMG submission 181142) | Plant litter microbial communities from Arlington Agricultural Research Station in Wisconsin, United States - UWRJ-L029-104C-1 | ecosystem: Environmental > Terrestrial > Plant litter >...
CGTGCGGGCGCTGCCGTGGAGTATTTGTCCCATAGTTGCGTGCGAAATTCCAGCCCGGAAAATACACCATCACATCCTGGGACTATACACCTAACACTTTATATGCGCTTGGTCTGCTTATGGACGCTAGACGACAGAGCCAGTCGGACAAGCAGGCCTGGGCCACCAAGATGGTGGTCCCCAAGCCCTGGAATCAGCCAGTACTGCTGCGCGGCAGCGCGGGGCGGCTGGCCGTTGGGCAGGTATTCGAGCACGTAGTGCGGCGCGTACACGGTGCTGGGCGAACTCCTGGCGCACGACCGTGGGGCACAGCTGCCCGCTGTGGCGGGAAAGGGGGTCGTGCTGTCAAATGAGCTGGCTCGCCGGTTCGCCTCGTTGAAATAGGTGCCAGTGTTGAAGAAGAACCGCACGGGCTGGCCTGGGCGGAGCCGGTTAGCGGCTTCGCCAGGTAATGGGCACGGTGGGCTGCGGCGGCATCAAGGAGCCTGCGCTGGCCTATGGGTAGGAATGGGGCAGTAGCAAGGCTATGGCTCCTGCTACTCAAGAATGGTTCGCTTCGGCGAGGCGCTACCAAACCACCCCAGCTCTCGGATTAGCACCCATATAGTCAGTGAGTTGGCTGGCGAGGCGTACGCATAGTGGGCAGACTGGCCCGCTACGCTACCCGGTAGCGGCTGAAGCATCCGTAATCGGTGCGCACTCCCAACGCGTCATCCATGAACCGGAGCTGGGCGGTTTTTACGCAGTGCGCGAGGCGAAACCGCTGCTGCAATGGCTGCCAGGTGGCCCCGTCGAATACCTCCACCCAAGGGCCGCTGCGCACCGCCAGGCGTGACTGGTCGGCACGAAGGCAGATGCTTTGCACCCAATTACTGCTGGCCTCGGTTAGGGCCGGGGGCAATGCTGTTTCGCGGCCTTGCCCCAAGTCGTAGGCCCGCAGGCCGGGCTGCTCCAGCCACAGCAGCAGCAGCTGGTCGCCGCCGGCAAAGGCCAGCTGCCGGACGCGGCCGGTTCCGGTGGCAATCACGCGTTGCAACGTGCCGTCGCGGGCGCTGCGCAACTCTATTTCCCCCGGTTGGTAGTGCACCGCCAGCACCTCGCCATTGCCGGCCAGAGCGGCAGCAAACGGGATTGTCCCCTTTACTACCTGCGTAGTGAAGGGTATGCGGCACTGCACGCGCCGGTATGCATCCAGCACCACCACCTCCTTGCCGGCGGCATAGGCCGTGCGTCCCGCCGCCACGGCTACGAAGCTAACCGGTGGCCCCGGGGCTTGTAACAGCTCGAACTGCTCGCTGGCTAGGTCGTAGGTGAAAATGTGGTGGTCCAGGTCGAGCACCAACGCGTGCCAGGCGGGCTGGTAGTGCGCGTCCCAGGCCAGCACGGTGGGCAGCGCGCGGGTGGCCAGCACCTGCCCGGCCTCGTCGAACTGCACCAAAAAATCCTGCTGGTCGCCGGGCCCGCGAAACCAGCCGTGCTGGTAGACAAAACTGCCCACCGGCGTAGCCGCCAGGGCCAGACTGCCCGTGTAGCCAGCCCCCACGTAGCAGTGCAGCTGTGGCTGCCCCGGGGCAGCGGCCGGGTCGTGCAGCACATAGCCTTTCTTGAGCAGCCCCCACTCCTGCCGCTCGAAATAGGCGGCCGCCTCGGCGGGAGTGGCCAAGGTTTTCGTCGTGCGCCGGTTTGCGGAAACCGTTTCGGTGCTCACTTGCGCGTCGGCTAGCGTTAGCAGCATCGTTTTATTGGTGGAAAGTTGCTGTAGGCAGTGCCGTACGGACAGGGAAGGCATATTGTTAAGGATAGTGATGGGGGGGGTGAGAAAAAGCTGTTTGCCGCCGGCAATTGTCTTGAAAAAAGGGGACTTCCCATAGCTCCGTTCACCCCTCCCCCGCTACGCCTGGTTTGTGCGACGATGGGTCGCGGTGCAGCCACGCGCGGTACCAGTCGAAAAACGTGGCGGCTGGCGGGCGCTACGCCGACTTCCCTACTCTGCCACCACAGTCGGCTGTGTTGCAGACCGCGGTACCTATTAGAGCCCAATCCGTGCCGCATCGGTGCCCAGGTACCGGCATACACCGCCGCCAGCCGGTCTAGGTCATGCTCCTCGTCTTTCCAACACCAGGGCTGCTCGAAGGGAAAAGGCTGATGGAGCTGCTGATGGAGCTGCTGAAAATACTGCCACGCCGCCCGCTGACTGGCGGGCCACCACCTTTCGGTGGCTCCTAGGGGGTGTATAGTCCCAGGGTGAGGTGGGACGGCTAGAAACCAGTCTTCCGCAATGGGTAGTTGGTGGGCAAAACGCAGATGCTGCGGCAGGAAAGGTTGAGGCTTTGTAGTATTCCTCCAATTTCAGCCAGTCATGCTTGTCGCGGGTGCAGGGAAAGAACAACAGTATTATATAAATATTATTTTTACATTTTTAATATGTTGAACGGGGCAAAGTCGCCTTTAACCGTTTCCTGATTCTCGACTACCGGTTGCGCCGGATTTACAACCCGTTTGCCCTCAATATAGAAGCAATACTTGAGCTCCGCTCGATTCGATTGGAGCCGTAGACGCCAACCAGTAGGCGTTTTTTGCATGAAGCGGAGAAAATTATAGTCTCCTTTCACCTCCACCACAACGGACTTCGTCTCTGCATAGCCGCTTAATTCAATGACTGCGTTAGTCTGCTCCAGGTCCCGGAGATTCGCCAACAATGTATTGGTTTTCCAGCTTGGCTTTTTAAGCGCCTCTAACACTTGAATGGCTTCTTTATTCTTGCCGTTTACGGCCAATACCTCTGCTTTCGTAAACTGCACTTCCGTACTATCCAGGCGACTATTGGCATACATGTACTTCTCCCAAATAGGGAAAATCACGTTTGCTTTGGCAAAGTCCTTGTCGATGAAAAAGTCATTCAAAAAGGCCATGCGCAACTGCGATTCCTTTTGGCTCGCATTCCATTGGCCTTCTTGTAAAAATCGATTAACTGCTTGCGCAGTGCCATCCGTTTTCAATAGAGCAGCGAGGCGTCGGCTCGTATTTTGCGGAAATTTACTCGCCAGTAGGATGTGCTGTTTGCCTTGCTTTAGGAGGGCAGCCACACTCGTATGCCAAGGCGTTTGGTATTCTTCCGCCAGATAGAACCAGATTTCTCCCGTGGACAAGTTGTGGATATTCGTGTAAACGGAGGTCGTAAACTCCCGTTGGGACGTGGCAGCGGCAATCTTAACGAAGCTTGCCTGGCTGACGCCGCCTTCCGCCAATAGCTTTTGCGCAATGGGGTACCGCCAACAACTTTGCTTTTGCGGGCCGGTAGCACACACATTGAAATTCGTAGAAGTAAGCTGCTTGGTAGCACGCAGGATGGTGTCAGGCGCGATAACCGCTAGGTTTCCGTACTTGTCCGCGACATGGATTTGGTCCCCCAGGTCAGGTAAGTAGTACGTGTTCCACAAAGCCAAAAATTCCGGCACTGATTTGCAATGCTGCAGCATGTGCTCCAGCATGTTGCCATAAGGAAACGGTTTTTTGCCGACGCTTAACTTGTAGTTCTGCGGCGGTGGCAACGCATTGACATCAAAAAACAGCCCTGCCTCGTTCACTCCCCCTTGCACGCTACTTTGAGCAGACCCGTACGTGAGAGTAATATAGCCCAGCTGCTTAGGCTTGGCCGGAAAGACGTTCACATAATTCGAAGCCGTGTGGAAAAAGTCCTCATTGTTCATAGCCCACGTCTGCCCTTTCCGGTCCGTACCCGAAACGATGGTGCAAGCGGATGCCCAGCCTTTCGGCAACAGGAGAAGTAGGAGAAAGAACAGGGTGTTTTTCATGAATCATATTGGAGAAATGGGGAAAGGGGCTAGGCGGCGGGCTCACCACGCGCGGCAGCATTAACCTTATACTATGGGCTAGGCTTATTAGCGAGCAACGGTCCTGTGCTAGGGCTGTGCGTAGCGTGGCAGGTCGCAAGCTACAACGGTCCTGTCGATTGCCCTAATGGTGCGAATGCTGAACGGGCCTACCTTCTTCCATGCCCTTAGGTACGTGCCCGAAAGCAGCAATAATTGAAACGCCTCGGCTTGCTGGGGTGTTTCAATTATGTGACCATTGCCAACTTCAACCTGCTCCATCCTTTTGTCAAGCGACGGCTTGTCGACCACGCCGGCACCCACCTGGCCACCCGGCCCGGGGAGCGCGGCCGCCTCCACCTCTACCACTTACCCGGCAATTTCTTTGTGGAGGTACACGACGAGGGCGAATCCCCTACACGGGTGGTCGCCTTCGACGACGTGGCGCGGCTGCTGCCCTACGTCAACCAGATTACGCTGCCGGAGGGGTGGTAAACCATATAAGATCCAGTTTCTACACGAAGCGGGACTTTTTCGTAGCTTGGTGGCATGAAAAAGCTACTATTCGGATTGGCCCTATTGGTAACTATTACCGCTCATGCTCAGACCGGGAACCCTACGAGCTATGAGTTTGTGACAGTTGCCCAAGCAGCGCGGCAGGGCGTAGGTGCTTGGGTACTATTTGCTCCTGCTTTTCAAGGTAAGACCGAACTGCTACTCCCCCCCTGCCAAACGGTTTTACTGACGGCAAGTACCTCGTCATCTACCAGCAGAATACGGAGGTAGTCAATCGGCAACTGGAAGCAGTCACCACTGCTGGCTGGGAGCTAGTCCACACTTCAATTGCTGCCCTAGGGCAGGAATACCTATTCCGACGCCCCAAGAAATAGATGGAGCGTGGGGCTTTTTATGCCCACTCCCTCCCTTGCCGGCGTGACCGACCTCTACCCCTTCCACCTACTCGCCAAGGGTGACTGCCTGGCCGGCGGGCTACTTTGTCGAGCTGTACTACGAGCGGCTACTTAACGTGGTGGTCGAGGTAAAATGCTTTGTGAAGGGCCGGCCGCTGGAGCCGTGGGCGGAGCTTAGTCCATTGTTGGCGAAGCTACCGGAAAATAGCTTAGTCCAACGTCAGTACATCCTCCAGCCGCGTCGTAAACGCCCCACTCTGCCACTTCGCCTGTCCCGCCCACGGCGCCCCCTGGGGCACGGCACTGCCCAGCCGCACGGTGCCCCGGCCAAACCGGCTATTCAAGCCGTCGAGCGTGGCCATGAGTTGCGGCCGCTCGGTGGGCACGACCAGCATGGGTGTGGCCACCGCTAACGGGGTTGCCGTTTCAAACAGGCCCAGCTGCTGCCCGGTGCTCGGGGGCTCCAGCCCGTCGAGTACCACGCCCGCCTTCACGTACACCGTGCCCGGCTCCCAGAGCTTACGCAGCAGGTGCTCGGCGTAGCGGGCCAGCACGACCGTGTCGGCCGAGGGCCCCGCCGGCAGCGTCAGCGTGGCTGAACGGGAGTAGGGAGGGGGCACCCGCGGGTCGAAGCGGTTCTTCTGCACGAACACGCTCAGCACGTAGGCCTGGTCGCCCTGGCGCCGCAGCTTCTCAGCGGCCCGGCTCAGGAAGGCCGTCACCGCGGCGCGCACGTCGGGAAAGGCCGTCAGCGGTCGCCCGAAGGTGCGCGAGCAGGAAATGCTCTGCCGGCTCAGCGTGCCATCCTCGCTCGGGTGCAGGCCCGCGCAGGGGAAACCCTGCAGCTCGCGCACCAGCCGGGCGCCTACCACGCCGCCGAGCATCTTGCGGGCCCAGGCATCGCTCACCTTGGCCAGGTCGGCGGCCGAGTCGATGCCGGCGGCCGTGAGCTTCTGCGCGTACTGGCGGCCGATGCCCCACACGTCGCCGACGGGCACCTGCCCGAGCGCCCACTGCCGGGCGGCGGGCGAGTCGAGGTAGAGCACGCCGCCGAGCGCCGGGTTTTTCTTGGCCAGGCGGTTGGCGAGCTTGGCCAGCGTTTTGGTGGGGGCCACGCCCACGCAGGTCGGGATACCCGTACGGCGGCCCACCTGCTCGCGTAGCCGGCGGGCGAAGGCGTCGAGCCCACCGCCCAGGTGCGCGTGCATGTAGGGCTCGAAGCCGTGCAGGTCCAGAAACGCTTCGTCGATGCTGTACACTTCCACGCCCGGCACCATCTGCCCCAGGTACCACATCACGCGGCGTGACATATCGCCGTACAAGGTGTAATTGCTGGAAAATACCTGCACCTGGTGCTGGCGCAGCTGCTCTTTTACCTGGAAGTAAGGTGCCCCCATTGGCAGGCCCAGCGCCTTGGCCTCGGCCGAGCGGGAGATGATGCAGCCGTCGTTGTTGCTGAGCACCACGACGGGCTTGCCCTCCAGCCGGGGCTGAAAGACCCGCTCGCAGGAGACGTAGTCGAGTAGGCGGAGAGCATTGCTGCCCTCCACCCCTCTAAGAACCGTACGTGAGAGTTTCCCCTCATACGGCTCAAGCCTCACAAACGCCCGGCTTTAACCGGACGCGGTTTCTCTAACTGAATGCCTAGACTATGCACCTTACGGTGACAGTCGGGGTGCAACAGTACCCGGTTTTCTGCTGTATCCTTGCCGCCGAGCGACCGCAGTTGCAGGTGGTGATTGTGCCACCCGGTCTGCTCCGTGATAAGCTCGCCGCAGACGGGACAGCGCCCGCCTTGCTGCTGCCAGAGATATAGCAGTTGCTTGCGGCCCCGAAGGGTCTGCTGCATTTGCTGGGTAAGCCGTTGCTCGAAATACAATTCCCATTGCACGTCAAACGGGTTAGCTTCCTCTTTCAGCCGGATGTGTCGTCGAATCTTCACGTCTGACACAGCAAACAGTTGCGGTCGAATGCGACTGCCATCCTGTTTGATTGCTTCGCCGCTAAAGACCCAATTTCGTTTTCCGACTCGGGCAAAGTACTTCCGCTGGGTCCACCGCTTGCCTTTGCGCGGGTGTCGCCGCCTGGCCCATTTCCAGAGCGCCCGGTACAGTTCCGCGTCCACCCGATGGAAGGTCTTGGCACTGCAAATGTGGCGATAGAAATAAGCCCATCCCTTTAATCGGGGATTCAGGTAGGCGATTAACTCGCCCGCGGCCGTGGCTTTGTTCTGTTGGATGAGCTGACGCATTTCCCGCAGAAAAGCCAGTAGCCGCGTTTTAGCAGGGGTAATCAGTAGCTTCCCGTTGAAAGACCGGAACGTGCTGCCGAGGAAGTCGAAGCCCGCTTGTAAGGAAGTGACGTGCGTTTTCTGCTCGGATAAGCGTAACCCGCGTTCGGCCAGGAAAGCACTGACCAGGGGCTTTACCTGCTCCTGGAGTATTTCCTGACTGTGGCCAGTGATGATAAAATCATCGGCGTACCGCACGACATGTACCTTCGGATTGAAGCCCCGGTTAGGTTTCCGGCGGCTTTTAGCGAAGGTCGTTTGTAGGAGCGGGGCCAAGCCATCCAGTGCCAGGTTTGCCAACACGGGGGAAATGATGCCCCCCTGTGGGGTCCCCTCGCTGGTCGGGTACCAGTGGCCTTTCTCGAAGAACCCGGCTTGCAGCCATTGCCGAAGAATCGCTTTCTCCATCGGAACGTGTTGGAGAAGCCACTCGTGGCTGATGCGGTCAAAACAGGCTTCGATGTCGGCTTCCAGTACCCACTGGGGGCTGGTGCGCTTACTGAGCAGCGAGAAGCACTTTTCCACGGCATCCGCCACCTGGCGGCCGGGCCGAAAACCGAACGACGAGCGGTCGGCGGTGGTTTCGGAAACCGGCTGCAACGCCAGCAGGTAGAGGGCCTGCATGGCGCGGTCTTTCATGGTGGGAATGCTGAGCGGACGTCGTTTCCCGTTGCGTTTGGGAATGTAAATGCGTTTGAGGGGTTGAGGGGCAATACCCCCGTTGCCTCAGTTCCCCAATGGCCGCCGCTTTGCGCGCGGGGGAGGCCCATCGTTGGCCGTCCACGCCGCTGGTGCGGTTGCCCTGGTTTTCAGTCACTCGCCGCACGGCCAACGCTTTGGCCCTGAACGAGCGGGTCAGCAGGCGTTGCAAGGCGTTCACCTTGCCCCACCGGCCGGCCTGAGTAGCCTTCACGATACGCGCCTGAAGCCGCCTGACGTGTTGGGTCGCCTGCTGCCAGTCAATGGCATGCCAGTCGGCCACTACGCCGGAAACCGCACCAGTTGAACTTGTTGGTTCTTCCGTCATCTGCTTTGTTTCCTAAGGGGGTTTGTCAAGTTTTCTCGTGAGGTGAGACCCGGTGGAAGTGGGCCCGCTTTCGCGTGGGGTAAGGTTGCAACCCCTATCCGAGCCATTACAGCCCGGCCTTCGCTTTCTCCACCATCCTTTACCCGCCGCCTCGTTGGGCGGCCTTACGGCCGACCTACCCCGAAGGGAAGACGACGGGCTTACCGTGTTTCATATGTTGAACAACGAATGAGGTAGGCTCCTTCTTTCCGCCGGTGGTCTTCTTGTCCACGGTTGGGGAAACTTCAGCCCCAACACCGACCACGGTCCCTTTTGGGTCAAGCCTGTCGGCATCCTTTGGCTTGGTCTGCATAACGGCGTTTGCGAAGGTTCACATGTGTTAGCCCTGTCATTCACGCTAGTCCTATTCCGCGTGATGCTCACGGAACCACCGTTCCCTCGCGGGTCGGATGGGTTTCGGTCCATTGTCAGAAGGCTTGGCACGGCTGGTTACCCAGCCGCACGTCTTCCTAGCGTACAGCCAGTGGAATGGCTGGTTTTGTCCGGGGTTTCCCCCGGCAAAACAGTTCAGCATACGACTTTTCACGTCGCACGAAATTGTTGCAGTCGAGCAGGCCGAACATGGTTTAGTTACACGCGGTTGTCTTAAGTTACACGCGGTTCTCTTAGTTATTGGTGTGGAGCAGGGCAGCCAGTTTGCCGGGCACGAGCTCGCGCACGACGTGCGTTACCACGCCCCAGATATTGACATCTTCCCCCGTGCGTACTTTATAAGGTGGAAGGCGGGGTTGGCGGGCATGAGCCAGTAATCTTCCCCGCGTAGCTCCAGGCGCTTTACGGTGCATTCGCCGTCTACCACGGCGATGACGATGTGGCCATGACTCGCCATCAGGTGCTTGTCGACGGCCAGCAAATCGCCGGCGTGAATCTCGGCGCCGGCCATCGACTCGCCCGTGACGCGCACCAGGTACGTCGCGTCGGGATGGCGGAACAGCAGGCGGTTGAGGTCGAATAATTCATCAACGTAATCATCTGCGGGCGAGGGAAAGCCGGCGGGTACCAGGCAGGCGACGATGGGCAGTAATGAAGGGGCCAGCGTGTCGGGCACGGCCAGTAATTCAATATCGGTCATGGGATACGGGACTATGGATACGTGCAAAGTAAACGACTGCTAACGGAATTAGTTTGATTGGGTACTAATTTTGTTAGTGCTACTTGGGTTAGTAGAGGTGTTATTCCCCTCTCCTATGGCAAAGCTCCTCGACCTCCCCCCCCCCCGCGTACATCGATGACGCGCCCGACCAGGAGTTTCGTGACCCCGAGTATGATGCCGATTTCTGCGACCCTGATGCGGAAGAAGGTACGCAGGAGTGGTATGCGCGAAAGCAGCAATAAGAAAAGCCCCGGCTGGTAATCGGGGCCTTTTCGTAGTTTGGCAGCATGAAAACAACGTTACTCGGTTTGAGCCTATTAGTAGCAACGACCGCCCATGCGCAGCTTGGAACTCCCACAAACTATGAGTTCATGAGGGTTACTGAAATAGAGAAGGCGGGGGAAGACTGCCGAATATTATTTGCCCCAGCTTTTCAGGGGAAGACAGAAGTGCCACTTGAGCGTTTGCCAGGTATCCCTTATACCGAGAAGTACTACGTTGCTTACCGACATAACTCAGAAATAGTCACTCGGCAACTAGAGCGTGTTAATGACTTAACAGGTTGATATAATTTGCTTTGACGATCATCAGATACGCAAAGACGAGGTAGTGAATGCCTTCCAGGGTCGTGGCGAGGCGTTCATAGTCCCGGGCCAATCGTCGGAACCGGGCGGCCCAGGCAAAGGAGCGCTCGACGACCCAGCGCTTGGGCAAGAGGACAAAACCGCGTTTGGCCGCGGGTAATTTCACCACATGCAGCGCAATACCCTGTCCAGCGGCGGCCTGCGCCGGTTCCTCTCCCGTGTAGCCTTGGTCGACATAGGCCAGCGTGACCGATTGGCCCGTAATGGCCTGCACCTCTTCGGCCAGGGCCGCCACCTGGGCCCGGTCCTGTTCGTTGGCCGGTGTGACCAGCGCGGCCAGCAAGTGCCCGAGCGTGTCCACGGCGATGTGCACCTTGCTGCCTTTGCGCCGTTTGGCCCCGTCGTAACCGGCCCGGTGCCCGCTTTCGGGCGTGCTTTGCAGCGTGCGGCTGTCCAAGAGCACAGCCGAAGGCTCGGCCGGGCGGCCCTGGGCCGTGCGCAGCAACTGGCGCAAATCATCAACCATGGATTCGAAACACCGGGCGTCGAGCCAGCGGCGCAGCTGCTGGTAAACCGCTGGCCAAGCGGGAAAATCGCCCGGCAGGTAGCGCCAGGGCACCCCGGTGCGGGCCAGGTAGCGCACGGCGTTGAACAAGTGCCGCAGCGGGTATTCCCGTTGCGGAGCCGTTTCACTCATCAACGTCAGGTAGGGCGCGGCAAAGGCCCATTCTTCGTCGCTTACATCACTCGGATAGCCAGGATGGGGCTTTTTCATCCCCGAATTTCCTCAATTAGTCATTAACACGCTCTAGAATCAGTCGTCACTGCTGGTTGGGAATTGCTTGCTGGACAAGGAGGCGTGATTGAGGGGCATGAGTACTTGTTCCGGCGTCCTAAGAAGTAAGCGAGGGGACTATGCGCGACATATGCCGCAGACGTGCGGTGGGCAATCGGTAGGACTTTCGTAGGTTAGTGGCATGAAAAAACTACTACTTGTTTTTGCGGCACTCACCTTCAGCACCACCTGGTGCAGCGCGCAGACTTTCATGGACCCCATCCTGCAGATGCCACGCGATAGCGTGAGCAAGCGGGTCAATTTCATCAGCACCGTCCCCATCGCGGGGGCGACGCAGGCGGAATTATATAAAGCTGCGCGCGCGTGGTTTGTAACCTATTTCGTTTCTGGCGAGAAAGTAACCGCGACGCTCGATGTAGATGACCCAGCTACTGGCCGCTTGGTGGGTACGCGATACATTATCTATCGGAAAGACAATCCGCAATTTACAGTCGGGCCCAACGAGCTCAAAAACAGCGTAATTTTTACGCCGGTTGCAGGAGGGTATCGCTGCGAGGTAACCAACTTTATGACTTACCCGATGAAGAATCGTCCGATGCCGTTGGAATTGCTTTCGGACCCGCGGCTTCTGGATAAAAAGGGCAACCTCACGACTACCACGAAGCAGTGGAACGAGGCGATAATTAAGACAGCGAATGAGCAGGCGAATGCGTTGAACGCCGCCGTAAGGCAAGCAACAGGCAAGTGAGCCGCAAAGGCGCGGGGCAATCGGTGGGGCTTTCGTAGCTTGGCGGCATGAAACGCCTGCCTGCAAAAAGCATATGACTTGCCCATGAGTCAAGAATCGAATCGTATTTTGCAGCGGGTGCGCGAGCAGTGCCAGCGCTACTTTGACGTAAAGCATGTGTCGGCGGGGCCGTATAGCTACGACCCCGCCGAGTTGGAGGAAGTGCCGCACCTCGATTCCGCCGGTGGTGTGGGAGTACGGGCGCGAAACAGACGGCTTTATCCTGGAGTAGACCCACACCACCGCCGGGCAGCAATATCCTGACGGCACCGGTGCCATATCGTTGGCACCACTGAGCGAGCTCTACGGCGACTGGGAGGGATTTCTGTTCCTGAACCACGAGCCGGCCGAATCACGGCTGCATCAGTTCAAGCTGGTCGATACTGGCCAAGACCCTTTACTGGTGGGGCTCTACCACGATGCTGCCCAGGACCTGGGGCTTTATGTATACGACCCAGGCGAGCCCCCCTACCCGCTATACCTGGACTTGCCGGGCTACATTGCCCTGTTGGAGTACACGCTACTGGCAGATTGCCGTGCTGGCGCTGTTGCCTGATGATGGGCGCAATCCAGCCTACCGGATTAACGTCGAGCAAACGGCTGAACTGCGGCGGGATTTGACTGCCTGGTGGCCCGGCTTCGACTACGATGCCTTTGTGGCGCGCTACCACGAGCTGAAGAACTGCATTCCCTCGGGGCTGTAACTGCACGGGGCACATCCAATGTGCGCGAAGCGACATATACCTCAAATGCGCGGGGGCAAGCCTACCCGTTGGCATGAACGGCTGTTGCAACTGGAGCGGCAAACGGAAGCAGTGGCCCCGGCCCTGCTGCGAATGCTGCAAGGCTATTGACCTATCCCACGTTTACCTTGCCACCGTTTGCTCTTCTACCCCTTTCCTCCACAATGCACTTTACCGGCACTTAGTCAGGCATATTCTCGACGAAAACGGTATGCAAACGTCCCTGCCAGAAAAACAGGGTAGTGTGATTTTCCTGAAAGCCGGCATCAATCATAAGGGTATCGGACGTTAACGAAGCCAGCTGGAGGCGCTGACGGACTTGCTCTTTGCTCAGACCCACCCGAAGCCCATGGGCCAGCTGGATTCGTGGGTCACGGATAAGCGCGCCCCGCACGGTCGTGCTGTCAAGCCATTGTATGAATGAATCCCCTAGGGTGGCCTTTTTACCTGTAAACACCCCGCGCTCGTCATTGATGACAGTGTCCACGCTCATACGAAAAGGCAATGCCTGCGCGTGGAGGAAGGCCGAAACAGACGGTTCGGCGACTAGCGGCAGAAGGTCTGTGGTGTCGAGGATGGCTGGGTAACCAATTGTCGGGTACTCGGAAACAGGTGTGTTCATGTCCATATCCCGCATGAACCGGGAAATGGTCTTGGTGGTAGAAT
>Ga0247804_10001058_pt1 | contig 12790 bp, 8 predicted proteins | sample UWRJL029104C1_FD_181142 | JGI IMG/M metagenome (GOLD analysis project Ga0247804, IMG submission 181142) | Plant litter microbial communities from Arlington Agricultural Research Station in Wisconsin, United States - UWRJ-L029-104C-1 | ecosystem: Environmental > Terrestrial > Plant litter >...
TTATTTGATGCGTTTGCAACCCCAGCTTTATCCGATCACTCCTCTCATCACTTTGAAGATACGTCTGGAGGTTTGTTGGCCCAGGCACAATTTTCTTCCGATTTTCGGTCTTCAGATATTGGGGAATTGAGCCATATGTTCTATTGAAGACTGGAGTTTAGTACTATTATGTAATAATTCGTTCATGGATATCTTACTTGGGCTTCAACACCTCAGGCATATCAGTTAAATATTGTGGAGTCTTTAGTATATGTCTGCCCTTTACCTGTCAGCATAAATCGAAGAATAAAAAGGTGTATTGCACATCTATTTGAAAACAACCTGAGGCTCTTCAACATACTATTGTCTTCGAAATAGGAAGGAATTTTGGAGGGAGACCTGGGAGCTGGTTGAGTAAGTGTCGGCAGAATTACTTTACAAGAGTAACTATGTCTAGGCCATATCTAGTCCTTATAGTATAATTCACCAAAAAAAACTGCATGTTTACTCTGAGTTCCAAAGCTTGCTCTGGACCCATGAAATGCAGAAAATACCCTCCCAGATGATATATTTTCGCCAGACTTTGGAAGGCAAGTCATAGGAGTATAGTAGAAGAGCTATTTTAGGTTATTCCCAGCAGAACAGACAGAAGAAACTATGACACTAGGTAGAGCACCTATCTCAATTTTCTATGCAGTCTCAAGAGTTCGATCTGCTATCTGATAGAACAAGATATCACAGACACTTAGACTATACAAGTGAATTGTCATGCCAGTATATCAGGAAGTCTATGCGTCAGCTTTACCCCGGCGTCGATCACCACCACAGCCACCACAACCCCCCCCTACCCCGACTTTCTGCACTTCAAGGGTTCGACCAGAACCTCGACAACCTCGGAATAACTCCAGCGCGCGCATGCAAGATTAAGACAGCGTGATAATTCACAATCCTCCCGCCCGGGACGGCAGAGAACTACTAAGATGGCAGCCAACTATTTCTATCGCCACCGTACCTGAACCTGTACCTATTCCTATACTTAATTAATTCCTCGAGGCTGCCGCCTGTATCAAAATTCAGACATTAGTGGTTACAGTACAATTTACGATGGCCTCGACGGTTGGAAGCCGATCAATTAGAAACCCCTCGATATTTACTAGTAGCTACCAATCATACCAATCAACTGACACCGAGTGGACGTCGTTTCAAGCTCTAACTAAGGAGACGGTAGTTGTTGGGGATGGCGGCAATGCTATCAAGCAGATGGGCCGTCCCCCAAACAAATGGACATCTTCCAGCCTGCGTAAATTGATTCGCCTGTACCTGCTCACGGACTTGGAGTTGGAAGGTATAATAGGTTGTCTTCGCACGAATAGTTTTCAGCCATGGTAGGCAGAACAATCATAATAACTATTTCTTCGCATGTTTCCTCCACCCATGGTCATCGGGCGCTAATGTACAAAGTACTACAGCAAGCGCAATGTCCAGGAGAAACTCAGCTTGCTTCTGCAACCCAAACCTAACAAAATTCGGCCGAAAGGCGAAACTAAGGTCCTACGGAGGTTGCTTCTCGAGTGCAGGCATCTCCAACGTCAGCGCCGACACACGCTTCGATCGGTGGAAAATGGGGCTTCTGATAAAAAAGGCATCGTCAATGTTGAGCGAGCTCCCCTAACAACTCCAACCACGACTAGTCATATATATACCGACTCATCCTACATCTCAAGCTCTCATGATTTCTCTCTTGAGTCCTTCGGCCATGAGCAGGATTTGAATACCGCCGGTCCCTCTATAACTGAGTTGTTGGAAGTTCCGGTCTCGTCGCCCACCAGAGCTGAAAGCGATGGCTACTGCCCTGTCACGTCAAACATTCGTGAACCTCAGATACATATGTGCTCCCCACCAGACTCAAACCCCTCGATTCCCTCCCCTGACTGGGCTTTTCAAGAGTATATTTCGCCGCTAGAGTATCCTGATACGGAGCCTCTCACTTTGGCGCGGGTTAATAAAGCCTCGATTTACGATTCGTTACAGGCTCCAAATATTCATGATGATCTTGAATTCGACAGCTTCAGCTACCCCGACATAGGATTTGACTTAGATTTTGGACCAAGGAATGATTATCCATGCCCGGAATCGTTCCTTAACCGTTCCGCGATCAGCTCGGCCGATGTTTGGCAAACAGAGCATCAAGCCGGGCCGTCCTACTCCAACCCATTGGTGCCAAGGAGACATCCTATGGTCAACTCAACATACATGCAAGATAACTGCGACCCATATTGGGTTGCTGACCTCGATTCACCGAATCTAAAAGAGTTCGAAGTGTCGCTGCTTCAATTAGATAGTCCAAATCTTCAAAGTGACTCTCTGATAAGACAAGTTGGATGCTCGCATACTCAGAAAGCGCCGTCAAATGAGAATCTAATATCGGGCTCGGGACAACCAGGCCCATCCCAACATTCGCCTTCAGATTCCAGCATAAGTACTCTACTGAGCAAGATGTCGCTTAGCCTCTCCTCCACTTCCCACGACAGCCAACATTCTCCAACACCTGGTAGTCACTCCAGTGTGCCTGAACTTCACAGTGATTCTCTTATGGCGTTGCCCGGCTCCTTTCCAGAGTATTGCTGGCAACATCTTATTCAGAAGAGCCAACTAAGACGATGTGATCGATTTAATGGATTACAGAATTGTAGTTCTCTGAGCCATTTGAAAGATGTCCATGTATGTCGATGTCTAGACCCAGATATATTTTCAAGAATCGTTCGACGCGATATCCAGAAGGAAGATCTTCACGAAACAGATGTGTTCGGGAATACAATAATTCATATTTCGGCTACCTTGTTCGCTACGCCAAGTTATTTGATTTCCCTTATCAAATTAGGAGCAAAAATTAACGTTCTTAACGAGGCTGGCCAAACCTTCTTGCATCTACTCAAGCCAGAGGTTCTTAACTACTGCGATGACTTTTGTTACCTACTTGAGCTTCTGAGAGTTCAAGGTTTCAACTTTCGCCAGCATGATCATCTTGGCCAGAGCCCTCTCCATCTGCTTACGCGTCCTTGGATAGATCATGGTATCCTCCGCGAGATAATTACGAAGCTGGGCTGTCTTCCCATCTCTAGACACATCTCAACCGCCCGAGATTGGTTGGGCTATACTGTTATTGAACAACTGAACATGCATGCAACTGGGACTGGTCTGGAACTGGACCAGGCGATCCTTTCTCTCTCATGTGAAACCGAAAATGCTATATGTGACTCGAAGGGTCTAGGAGTGCTAGGAAAACAGAGCGATCTACAAACTCACACAGTCATCGATCAAAAGCTCGCTCGTAACTACGAAAACCACCCACAAATTGACTCCATTGAGGACCTCTTTCTTTACGAGCAGCATGTTGATTACTGGAGGACAATCATTGCCGCAAAAGACTCGCCTTGGTTCCATGACTCCGCTGGAAGAAATGGGCTTCATTGTCTAGCTGAAGTATCTCTTGTCACTCCAGAAATGTCTCTTCCCGCTGCGCTTCTATGCAAGCTTGATTCTTTGAAGGATATGGGAGATAGCAATATGAATAGTGATCGAGAGTGTTTTGTCAAATGTTTGCTAAACGTCGGGGTTGATCCAAATAACTATGACAACAACGGCAATACCCCATTCATGGCCTTCATTGTCCATCATCGTGCAGATGAAGATGACAACGCTACTACCCGAATATTGAAATATCTAATAGCCTCTGGTAGTGATATACATCGCCGTAACCGTCAAGGAGAGACAGCTCTGCATTTGGCTGTGAAATTGGGTCGACGAGCTGCCACTAAATTACTACTCGCTTCAGGAGCAAATATTCACGCTCGAACGAGTCGCTGTCTTGGCATCCTCGAGCTTGGGCAAGTCTATGCTACAGAGGGTAAGCAGAATGAGCAAGCTTTTGCACAGATCATGTTATGCATGTCTCTCGCGGCTAGCTTTGGGGCCGTTTCTAAACCAACAATTCTGGATGAGTGGGGATCTCCGGGGTGGAAAACTGCTCCCAAGGAAAGCAGCCAGTCAAATGGGTTCAAACTAGTCAAAAAATTCATTACCAATCAACTCAAGGGGAAACACCGCAAAGAGGCTTCTAGTGGCCTTTATAAGAGCTAAGCGGCCGTCACTAATTCTATCTGCTGCATTTAGAAACATATGTAGTCTAGAACTGGCAACAGTTTTTAAAAAAGATCCTGGGAAGAGATTTGAGAAAGCTGGTTATATAGTTTAAGTTAACGCTATAAGCTATATTTCAACAAGATAAAGAGCGGTCCGGATATTGTACCGTTGATCCTTTATTCTTCAAGAATTTAAAACGCTGTCCGGCGAGAAAAGAAAAAAAAAAGAGCAGAAATTAGCCAGTCTGACATCACCGGCATAACATGATATCTTACTAGGAGATGTAACTTGCGCCTGATAGACTCTCTTCTAACATAACAGGGAAAAACCTTTGCCAAGTTCAGAATAGGCACTCAGCGTAGGATGAAAAAACCCGCCTTGACAGAGAGACAATAAGGAAGGAAATCACTTAAACCCAACTACCAAAATGAGAGACTGGTAGACAGATAGTATGAGACCAGAACCCAATAAAAGAAACCATCCAACTGCATCCTCTACTTATATCTTCCATGCCAACTCTGTATAATTACCTTTGGAAATCATATCAAAGATGATGAAGCTAAGACAAGCCGACCCCAGAAGCCTGGGTAGACTTTGTAAGCATGCACTTGGTGCATGACCCACAAAGCCAAGTTTTTATACGAAACCATGGTTCGAGTCACAACCCAAACATAATCTCGATCAAACAACTTGCCAATCCTGGCGTGGTAAAATGGGACTCTGAGACTTCCCCATCCTTTGTTCCATCCCTTAAGTAATCCACTAAATTCAATCTCAAAGTGTTCATCACTTTGTAGCCGTAGATGGGACGCCAAAGAATTCCAAATGATCTTAAAGTCCCCAAGATTGGAGTTTCTGTCGTTTTCATTCATTTCATCGCTGTAAATGGAATAAGGTAATTTTTCGAGTGCTTCCCTTGGCATGGAAGAATTTAGGAGGTATGAATTAGGATTTTCAGGGTACCACGTCTTCAGTGACCACAAGTACATTACATACTCAATGCTGAAGTAACCTCTGTCGACGTAATCACCGAGGAATAGATAACGTGTCTCTGTATGGTCACTGCCAACTTCGAAAAGCTTCATCAAATCATAGTATTGACCGTGGGTGTCTCCACAGACTGTGATCGGTGCCTCTGTTTCTAAAAGATTGGGCAATTGTTGAAGAATTCTGGTGCATTCTCTTATGATAAGTAGTGCCTGTTCCTCGGTGAGACGTCCTTCACGGTAGAAGTGTTGCTTTAAGAAGTCCAAATTAGGCTTTGATGGATCCTGAGGAGAGAAAAATTGGCTCTCAGTAGAAGGCTGATTTATTCTTGAGCTTTGGACATCTATTCACAGTCAGAACGACTATGGGATGTAAGAGAAAGGTGTTGGGCAGAATACCTTTGCAGACCCTCTCTGCCGTAGCCAATAGTGAGTCACCTGACATCGTATGAAGTGTGAAATCAATTTCGGGAATCAGTTGTGGAGACTCGTGTATTTCGATGCATGGCGTGCTGTGATCAATTGTGCTAACTGAATGTTTGTTGAGATCAACTTGAGAGTACGCTGAGGGATCCATGACCGGTGATTTTTCAGATCGTTTAGAGATCGAAATATATATGTCCACAGAACTTATTCTCATGAGTTCATTGAGAGTGTTGCTCTTCAAAGTGTCGTTGACAATTATCAGATCTGGAGAATTTCTCACCACAAGATGGATAGTAGCAAGTGAATGTGCTCCTGAGATGAATGGTATCGATGTGACGCCGAAGGTCTTTATTTAGCGCGAATCCTTCGGTATTGGTACAGCCAGCTATATTACACTTGAATGCTCGCGTATGGGTCTTTGCGTGTTTGCTTTAGATATAGTAAGTGGTAGTAATTATAAGTTTAGAAACGTGGGGACGTACTTGAGGTCGCAGCGACGCGAGAAAGCCTTGGAGCAGGAACTGCACGTTAGCTGTTGAATATGCTTTCGCCGTTTTCTGGGAGATATTGGCCCTGGAGAAACTTGATCGGATCTGCTAGCTTCAGATGATTTATGAACTGAGCTTCTAGGGAGGTGGGAATTCAAAGAATCGCGAGTGCTATTTTGATATTGTGCTCCAATACCGGAGGACTCAGGTACTGGGTCACCTTGAGAGTCAAATAATCTGTCGCTACTTAAACTTCGACAAATAGGCTCGTCATATTCAGTGCTTTTTGGTGAGTTTTTTGTAGGATTGAAGCTAGAAGAAATAATGTCTAATCCGGAATTTGCAACAGTATAGGAGATCTCCTGCTCAGGTGTCCTGGGAGAAAGCCTGGCGGCTTGAGGGGACTGGCCTAAACTCGGTGGCGAAAGAGCTGGGGTTCCGAATGAGAGACCGAGCTGTTGTGGATTCGCGATTGAAATTTCAGATGGAATGTCGTGATACAGTGAGACAGATGGAGGTGGAGGAGGTGCCAAGGAAGTATGGTTAGAAAGCAAACCCAGATTGGTGATGCTATCCAGATTACTATATTCGTATTCAAAGGGCAAGCGGTTATAAGAAAATTCGTGATACTCAAATGCCGATGCGGAAATGGGTGAAAATGGGACGTGGGAGTCGTTGTTTGATATAACTTCTAGGTCTGATGGAGAGACATATGAAGTGAGATCGTGTTCCAGAAAGCTTTCTAAACTATGGTAATCGTACTCTCCCGAGATTTCTGTTGCGCGAAGACAAGATGTCTCCGCGCGAGAACCGCCGGAAGATTGATTGAAGCCGAGGGGCTCGACGGAAAATCGAGTATCGTGGGGATAAGTGCAAGTACGAGTGCAGACTTATCCCCGCTGGCACACTTAACGCGGACCTGCGGGGTTGAAGGGGTGTAGTTTACGAGATGTTCAGATGCGCCAACAATGGTTCGAATTGGTAGTAGAAATTTGTTATGTAAAGTAATGGACTAGAGACGTCGACATGTGGACGAAATATCATTTTATACCGATTGGCAAGGCGTACTGCAGACAAGGCTACGAATGTGGGTGGCCTCCGCCACATTTCCTGGCCTATCATTGTTTGCCTTAGAGGTTTTTATGAATCTCTTGGGTATCTGAAGATGGGTGGCCTCCAATGACTTGATTTAGTAGATGGATAAATGCAAGAAGTTATATTCGTCGTCTTAACAGGTGTGGCGGAGGCCACCATCGGTGAAAGAGCTCTGGCATGAAGTCGCCTTGCCAGCTCACAAGTTTGGAAGATACAACCCCCTCTTTTATAGATTTGCTACGAATATTACCGAGTTATCAGAAAACGTTATTTACATAACACGGCCACTAATTAGGGAGCTCATTCAGTCAGAATGATATTTAGGGTTTATATACCTAGAAACCATGCTACGATGAATGAATAATTGTATCTATTAAATTAGGTATCGAAAAAGTGTGCTTATCCATGTCAGATTTCGTCCGAGTTGTCCGTAATGTTCCCCTGTAACCCAGCGCAGGAACAATGCAGTGGTAGTAACCTAGTTTCACTACATTCTTGATGCAGAGTCTCAGTATGAACTGAATTCGCCCTCCATCAGCCGATTGAGAGTAATCTCTGGTAATTGAACTCATATGTGAATTGACGAGGAGTCAGCGGGAATTACAGCGATACTAGCACTACAGCGGCATACAAATACAGATACCTTACCCACTCAAGCGAACAAATTAGGATAGTATATATCATAGTCAAATGAGTGACAAGAGACCTCATCAGCACTATCAGTCTGGTATTATATTTATCCCTGAGATTACTATTAACGTATCCGTCTATATAATCTATTGCTATTGCCAAAGAAAATTAAATCGTGCTTCCCTGATGTGGATGGCGCGTTTCAAAATTATCTCATTAGGTTTTACAACGGCGGTGTTCAAGTCCAATGCAGCGAATATCTATGATGTTAACATGAAATTCAATGCAGTATCCACGAAGTTATGATTATCTGCCAACTTGAAAACTTGATCCGATGTAGGAGCGAGGCAGCTGTGGTAAATTAGAAGATAAATGTGCTTGAAAATAAGCACGTTTGATTCGAACCGTTTACCTCGTTTGCAAAAAGCACAATTTGGAATTTTCAGAGCATAATCTAAGCATTCTATTACGCACAAAAAGGTAATAAGTCTATTTACAAAAAATGGAGTAAGGCTACCGAAAAATCTGAATCCCTTGCCTATCCTTCCCAAGCACATGCGACCCTCTGATTCGTATTCTTATGTTGAGATCGTCGTGTCGATATATAACCGAACATCTTCACACGAATAAGCAGCAGGAGTGGTCGTACCTGTATTGCTAAGATAGATACCCCGTCCGTAAGATGTGTTTGGAAATGAGCAGATCTTGAGCGTCTTCGTTGCGTCGACCAAAGTAATATACGGTCCCTGGGAATCAATAGCTGTCTTGAACACCGGAGAACGACAACTAACGCATCCATTGATTGAAGCAAGTTTATTGGCGTATAGAGCTTCGTAGGCGACACTGGGATGGGTAAATGTTACCCAATTTGCTGATTCTTGTCCCGTTACAGCAGACGGGCTGTAGTACGATTTCACAATATGAAGATAGCCTTCTGGAGTCAGGTTGACAATAGGAGCAAGTCCTAGCTCGTTGTTGGGGGCAATAAAAAATACTTGAGATGCACCAGGGCCGTTGTTGGCGGGGTTCTCGTTGCGGTTTACAATATAGCTTGTACCGAAACGCAAGTAACCAGCAGTGGGCGCAGCAGGTGGCGCAACAGGTGCAAGTGTAGTAGTAGAAGTTGTAATAGAGGTTTGAGTAACAGTCAGGAGGACGTCGCTTGTAGACTCAATTGTTACAATTTCAGTGACTTCAGGTAGAATCGTGGTACTGGATAATGTGACAATTTGGGTAACCTCCGGAGCCGTCGTGGTTTTCTGTACATCAACAGTGGATGTTACTTCTGCTGCACTTTTTGTGACCGAGACGAGCGATACAGGAATAGTCAAGCATGCACAGGCGCTCGAGATCCTGCTTGCAGGGTAGGTTTCAACGACTACCTTGGAAAGCGGTGTTTTGGCCGCCCCACGACGAGCAACTACCGGAGACAGGGTAGCAGTTGTAGTAGTTTGAGACGTAACAGTATAGATGCTTGTTCGGAGGGAGAGAGTAGTAGTCGAGATGGTTTGAATTGGCTGAATAGAAGATACATCGGTTGTGTAAGATGTCGCCGTAGGGGAGACTGTATTGAGAACAGTATTGTAGAACGTACCCGTTGGACTTACAGTACCGACGACCAGAGTTGAGGATGGTAGGTAGAGGTAGCTACTACAGAATGGCAGAGCTTCTGGCAAATTGGTCGGCGTACGGAGGAGGCGTAACAAATTATCCGCGTTGCAAGTACCACGCTCTTCGAGAATATTCAGGATTGGAGAACATTCCGTTACTGGAAGTGCCGCCAACAATGCAGCGGTCAGAGAAGACAATTGACCTCGGGAGAATAACATTATAACTACTATAAGGAGCAATAAGCAAGAAAAGGGATGAAGGAGAGGGTGAATTTGAATTGATCAACGGAAGGCTTCATATAATAGACGTGGATGCAGCACTACAACAAACAAACCAAGATTCTTTCCACGGGCTGCCCTCAGCGCAGCCTGTTCATTCTAAATGTTCAACCTAACTATTGTGAAGCTAACTACGCGCTGGATTCAATAGTATGGCAATGTTCGGTAAAATTCTGGATACATACCGATGAAAAATGAAACTGTTTCTTTGGTTCAGCTGAGCTATAGGGCGCCTCATAGTCCCTGTGGCTGTTGCTCAATTGAAAAGTTGTAGTGGTGTCTTAGTAGTTGGTTAGCCAGGGACCCTCTTTTCGTTCTAGAGCTGACAGAAGCGGTTCGCATAATCAGATGTATCTCGTATTTTGACAGATTTAGAGTATATCGGGCTACGGGTGCTCCCGTTTAGTTCTAGCGACATCTGTGCTTTTCAATAGCCAGGACATAGGGTGGTGGCTTCTCGCTTAGGCATGTTGTTCTGGGCCGGCCGACACGCACGTGGGTTTATTAAAAGCTCACAGGCCCCCTTGGTAGAATGTACTTTATGAGTTCTATGGTCCAAAAGTAGAGGTGAAAACCAGACTTTTGGTTCTTGTTATTACCGTCACAAGCCGAGTTTTGTATCGCCCTCCCTGACACTTACCGCCCTTTCAATAGTCTACCCCGTGAAAGATAGGATGGTATTGAGGGATGTTTTGATATTAGCAAAGTAAAAGACCATGTCATAGTCACTTGTTACAATTTAGAATACTTAAGGTACTTTACATTGTTACATCTATAAATAACAGAAATACTTTAACATCGTAACTATACCATGCCAGAATATCAGAGCTAACAATAATGTCAATCAGAGGCGTCAGAAAATGGAGAAACTCATAGTTGCTATTGTTTAGACTAATAATAGAAAGGGGGTGGGAAAGTGGCGGAAGCTGGGTCTCCATAGTTTCCAAATGGCGATTGCCATGAAGGCGAGATTCGTGAGAGCATTTGCAGAGGCTGTTGGGTTTGCACATGATCACCTGTGTTATTTCGCTCTGATGGCGATTGGAGCTATGGCCATTCTGATGTCATGTAGACATTAAGCACTAGGTTCTCTTGAACTAGGTCCTGTGCGAGGTGAGAGATATCATTCAAATCGCACTCAGAGTCTGACTAGGATGGTTAGGTACGTTCGCTGCCTGGTAGCAGTCTAATTATCAAGTATGTAACGAAGTAATCACTGTTTTCACTTTTTTCAGCGACTGAGATGACTTGGCATCGAATAATTTGAAAGCCAGTCTTTAGGGTAACAATGTACAATGCGTACAGGGTAATTCGACAGGCTACCTGGTTGTGCGTTACTCAAAAATATGAGTCAGGTGTCGTTATGTATTGATCTTCTGTTAAATAAAATTTCTATATAGCATAAGATACCATTTGGAGAAGCTATATATTCTCCAACAAAATAAAAACGTCAGGAGTAATCTCTCGTCAATATCCCAAGTGAAAATGCTTAAACGTCAAAGGCGCCAGGTTTGCTAAATTAATGATATAAATTATATGGCATGGCATGAACTTTTATAAACCAAGAGCCTTATATTTTCGGATGATGTATAGGTATGTTTTGCACCATTACAGCAGAGTTTGCTCGTGGAGAGCGCGGTTATGATGGTGTATGGATTATAGAATGAACTATGCAACAAGCATGCCACTTCAAATCATCTAAATGGTTATAACGAACAACGGAGCATAAACCCAGACGACTATCAACGAATTGAGACGAGTAGCGACGCTCATCCTGTGCTTTCATGTAAAGCTTTTAATATTGATGCTGAGCATGAAGAAATGACAAATCGCAAATGCCACCAAAGAGATCGCGCAAGAGGAGGATTCCATTGGATTTGCTACGGAATATAATGGCAGAAGTTGTTTGCAAATGGACTCGCGAATAATCTAATTTATTTATCATTAGTGACATTTTGGGTGATTCTGTCTTGACTATCTACCCGCGCTAATGGACCAGAAGGGGCTTATATATCACCGGTTGATATCTCTTGAATCTACAATATCGCCGGTGCCTAGAATCAATGAGCAGGGCCCCTCTACGCTCATGGAAATTTCCCTAGCTAGCATCACAACAAGTTCCAAGACTCAAGTGACGAGATGAGATGGCTATTCCCATGATCATGGCGCAGCATAAGCATCTACTATATTTCAGCTACGCTCAAATAGTGTCCGTTTACAACGCTTTGGAATCATACACTAGCGGTAAGCTCTCTGTTATTTCCTCCATTGTATGCAGAGTAACTAATTTATTAGAATCTAAGCTAATACGGGTGCCTTGCTGAAAGGGATAAGCAAGCTATAGATCGTTAAATATATAATTAAGATCGGTGCCATCACAAGTAACATATGATAAATAAACACCCTCGCATCTGCCAAATTAATGTATCCATCTACTACAATAGATAAATTTAAATTAGTACTCTAGCTTTAATCTCATTCCAGCATCAACAAAATGGTCTTGATGACTTTTCCACAGAACTTCTCGTAAACTACGCGCATATATATCATTGTGTAGCTCTAACATATTTTCAAAGAGTCTTTCCAAAGACCGCATTAGAACCTTTGCAGGATCTGGTGAAAATTGCAATTGACCGTTCAGAGGTTATCGAGACTGCGGGAAAGGGAGGAAAGGATACATCTGGAGTTGGCCATGTCTTGTTTAGTTTCTCCATCGAATGTACTACACGTAATCTCCAAGCTCGGATGTTGAAATGATTCATAATTGAGACGTGACATGGATACCTTTTAGTCGTCCGTAGGCCATTAACTAAGGTTTGGATGCGAGAACTGAGAACGGGGAAGGCATGAGTAACCTGTGCTGGCAGGATTTACTACACAGGACGGAAAACGACGTACTTCCTCTTTGGAGCCGATAGTTAAAGACGTTGTTACATACTTTAGGCACATTAATCTAAGAGTTGTTTAATCTACGCAGTACTATCTACAGATGACGGCGCCTTTGTTACATCCTCTTGTGCCTGCTTCCCGAGCATCCACGCCAAGGCTCCCCCCGCAGAGCAAACTCTTTCAATACTTATAGACATAACCTCGACCACATTCCCCCATGGATCTTGCATATATGCGCCTTTATGACCAGCTAAGCCATACTGGC
>Ga0247804_10001059_pt1 | contig 12788 bp, 9 predicted proteins | sample UWRJL029104C1_FD_181142 | JGI IMG/M metagenome (GOLD analysis project Ga0247804, IMG submission 181142) | Plant litter microbial communities from Arlington Agricultural Research Station in Wisconsin, United States - UWRJ-L029-104C-1 | ecosystem: Environmental > Terrestrial > Plant litter >...
CGGCGGGGCTTCATCCACGCTTTGAGCTGCGCCATAGCATGTTTTATCTCCGTCAGGGAGGCCCAGATTTCGGTCACGTCCGTCTCGGCGGGCGGCTTGCGGAAGTCGGCGTACAGAGCCTGCTGGATGGCCTCGCGATTGGTGTTCAGCCAGTCGTGCAGGCGGCGCAGGCGCTGGCGGCGGGCAGCGGCGTCTTCCTGGCGCAGGGCGGGGGCGCGCTGGCGCAGGGCATCGAAGTGGCGCTGGAAGGGGTTGGCGGGCGTGGACATGGCGGGGCGGAAAGCTGGGGCAGGGACAAGGTACGGCACAAGGTAGCGGTACGGCACCGGTCAGACGCCTGGGGCGTCTGACCGGTGGTCGGCAGGGCTTTGGGCAGAGGTGGGCTTCTTATCGCTCTATCGACAACCGGTCAGACGCCTGGGGCGTCAGACCGGTGGGGTAAAGCATTTCCCCGCCCCATTCGTCTTTCCCCCCGCTCTGGCTTCATCATTCCTACCAGCAAGGGCAGGTTATCTTTGCATGATGAAAGCCCGGGGACCTTTTACCTCCCGGTTATGTTGGGGCGCTGCCCGCCGCGGCCGAAGGCTCCCCGGAGCCCCGGCAGCCGCGCTTGTTAGATTTCAGTTACTTGCTAGTGTTTCATAAAGCTACCATTACCGGCCGCGCCTCGCGGCTTTTTTTCGCCCTGAGCGGCTTGCTGATTAGCACAGCCTCGGCCACGGATATAAAGGCCGGCTTGCACTTCGGCGGAGACTCCCTGGGGTACCAAACCGACACCTTGCACTTCAGCAAGGTGCCCCCCGGGTACCCCGGCGACACCTTGCAAGCCAGCAGCCCGGCCCCGGCCCGCGCCGATAGCACCCTGCAACTCAGCACTGCCCCCACCCTGCCCGACACGGCTACCCCGCCAACCGACCACCCGGCCAGCCCGGGCCGGGAACGCCGCCCGCGCACCAGCGACTACACCGTGGCGCCCGGCGTGACCTGGCACTACGAGCGCCCCAAGCAGCTGCGCTGGCTGCTGCACATTCCGCGCGACATCGTGCAGTTTCCGGGCTATGCGTTTCAGCAGGATAAAGTCGTCCCCATCATCAAGATATTCGCCGGCTCGGCCCTGCTGTACTACGCCGACCAGCCCATTCTCAACATTGCCCAGGATATCGGCCGCAAGATGGGCCTGGAGGCCCGCAGCACCCAGACGACCCTGGTACGCATCCCCTTCAGCGTGGGCTCGATTAACCTGCCGCTGGAGTTCAACGTGCCCGACAACCTCAACAGCACCTTCTACTACATCGGCGACGGCTGGACGCACCTCAGCATTGCCACCGGCTTCCTGGGCTACGGCCTCATTGCCCGCGACAACCGGGCCGCCCAAACGGCCTCGCAGCTCGGCGAGGCTATTCTGAGCACCGGCGTTATCATTCAGGCCATCAAGCGCAGCACGGGCCGGCAGAGCCCCTTCGTGGCTACCAAGGAACGCGGCGAGTGGCACTTGTTTCCCTCGTATAGCCGCTACCAGAGCCACGTACCCAACTACGACGCTTTCCCCACCGGCCACCTGGCCACGGCCATGGCCACGCTCACCGTCATTGCCGATAACTACCCCGAGTACAAGTTTATCCGCCCCGTCGGCTACGGTATGATGGGCTTGCTGGGCTACTCGATGCTGAACAATGGCGTTCACTGGGCCTCGGATTATCCGCTGGGCATTGCCATCGGCTACGGCTTCGCCAAGATTGCCGTCAAGCACGGGCGCACCCGCGTGGAGTCGGGCACGGGGCTGGGGGCGGCGCCGCGCAAGCCGCAGCCGTGGTACAAGCAGGCCGAGTGGTCGCCGTACGTACTGGGGCCGTTTACGGGGGTGAGCGTGGGGTGGAAGTTGTAGGTGGCCCCGGCGGGGCGGCAGGGCCCACACGCACAAAAGCCCGCCCCCTTGCAGGGGCGGGCTTTATCACTTGTTAGCGGCTTACTTAAACAGCGGCTTCTTCACCGTGCGGTTGCCGTCTTCGTCAATCTTGATTTTGGTGCCGTCGGCGCGCTTCACTTTCAGCGAGCCGTCGTCGTCACGCTTCACTTTGGCGCCGTTGGCAAACTTGGTTTTCTTGTCGCCGTCTTCCTCGTGCTCCATTTTGGTCACCATCGAGCCGCCGCCCACGCGCTTCTCCAGGCTGGGGCGCGGGGCGCTGCCCACCACTACCACGGTGTAGGGCTGGCCGGCGTAGTAGTCGTTGAGGTGGCTGGTGTAGGTGTTGTACTGCTCGGCGGGCAGGGCGGCGGCCAGGTTGGCGGTAGCCTCGTCGTTGGCAGCCTTCAGGGCGGCGTAGCGGCCGGTGGTGTCGGCGGTGTAGGTGTTGAGGCGGCGGCCGCGGGTGTAGTACACGGTTTTCACGCGCTCAATCACCACCGGGTCGGTAATCTTGAGGTCCTGGGCCAGGCGGTTGGCCATCATGTCGGCCTCGCTGCGGTAGGCGGTGGTGTCCACGGTGGTCGTGGTGGTTTCGGTCACGGTGGCCGTGGTGGGGTCCGTGGTCACGGTCGTCTCGGCGGTTTTTTCCTGGGAGCAGGCGGCGGTGGCCAGGGTGGCCACGGCAGCCAGGGCAAGCAATTTGGTATTCATGGTAAGCGTAATGTAAAAGGAAAGCCCGGCCAGATGGTGGCCGGTGGGGCCTGATACGGAGGGCGTACGGATGGGGTTGTGGCTGGGAAGGCCGAGTGGTCGGGCGAATTCCGCGCTGCGGTTCGTCCGGCCACGCTCGTTGAACGACCCCTGACTACTCTGCTGGTACGCCCGCCGATGTATCGGCAGCATGACCGACCTTTGGGATTCTTATGGCGCTACCGACTCAGTGGCCGGACGAACCGCGGCGCGGAATTCGCCCGACCACTCCCGGCGGCTGCCCCTTCTCCCCCGCTTTCGCTCCACCTATGCGTCTCAACAAATTCATCAGCGAAAGCGGCCTGTGCTCGCGCCGCGAGGCCGACCGCTACATTGCCGAAGGCCAGGTGCTGCTCAACGGCAAGCCCGCCCGGATAGGCGACCAGGTGAGCCCCCGCGACCGCGTGACCGTGAACGGCCGCCACCTGGAGCCCCTGGCCGCCGACGAGGCCGTGTACTTGGCCTTCAACAAGCCGGTGGGCATCACCAGCACCTCCGAGCCGGGCGTGCGCGGCAACATCGTGGACTACGTGAACCACAGCCAGCGCGTGTTTCCCATCGGGCGCTTGGACAAGGATTCGCAGGGCCTCATCTTTCTGACCAGCAACGGCGACATCGTCAATAAAATCCTGCGCGCCGGCAACCAGCACGAGAAGGAATACCTCGTCACGGTGAGTCACCAGCTCACGCCGGCCGTCATTGCCGGGCTGGCGGGCGGCGTGCCCATGCTGGGCACCGTCACCAAGCCCTGCCGGGTCGAGCAGGAAAGCCCGTTTATCTTCCGCATCACCCTGGTGCAGGGCCTCAACCGCCAGATACGGCGCATGTGCGAGCATTTCGGCTACGACGTAGTGAAGCTCGAACGCACCCGCATCATGAACGTGCGCCTGAAGGGCCTGCCCGTGGGCGACTGGCGCGAGCTCACCCCCGACGAGCTCGCGGGCATCATGGCCCTCATCAGCACCAGCAGCGGCACCGAGGAAGCCTCCGGCGGCCGCGCCAAAGGCCACCGCCCCGACAAGTCCGCCCCCCGCAAGGGCGCCCGCCCCTCGCCCCAAAGCCCCTCGGGCACCGGCTGGTGGGGCCCCCGCCCCGACAAGCCCAAACCCGGCGAGCGCCCCGCCCGCCCCGGCTCCACGCGCAAGCCCACGGGCGGCGGTGCCGGCGGTTCCGGCCGTCGCCCGGCCGGCCCCGGCGCGGGCAAAGGCCGCCCCGCCGGGCCCAAGCCGCGCCGGTAGGGGCGCCTCCACCGAATAATCGCCCCGCAAACCGCCACGCAATTGCCCAAGCCGCGTAGCGGCGACGGGTTGGTAGCAGGTATAGCCTGGTCATTCCAGCGCCGCAAAGCGGCGGCACTCCCGTCCCCCGGGGAAGTGCCGTCGCTTTGCGGCGCCGCGCTTTTGGCCAATGGCCAAACTACCAACGTGCCGCCGCTTTGCGGCTAGCGGGCGGGCGCCTGTTTATTGCGGCAGTTTAGCACCATCCTGCCCAATCGCAACGCAGGATTATGGTGTAAAATTTTGGCATTTTGCAACTAAAAACCATCTTCCCGGGCCCGGGAAGGCCATTTGCACTTTGCGACTTAAAAAATTTCTTTTAAAAAGTTTGCATCGTTCGGGCGCTTTTCTACATTTGGGCCACGCTACTGCGGTTAAGCGCTTGACCTCAGTGGGTGACTACCTTTTTTTCTCACCTCCACTTTCCTCTGCATGGAATCGCTAGAGAAACTCTTCGCGTCGCACTTTAAGGACGACAACCGCACCATCACCAACACCCTGGCCGGGTTTATCGACCATGCGGTGCGCCTCAAGGCGAACCTACCCACCACCAGCCCCCTGGCCCCACTCCTCAAAGACGCTAACCTCGTCACCCAGGCCCTAAGCCTGAAGGCCCAGCAAGCCTTACAGCAGCTGGGCCTGAGCCGGGGTACGCAAAAGGAGGCTACCTTGCAAACCGAGGCGGCCCGTCTTACGGCCTTCAACCGTATTCGGAAAAACGAGGCTACGCTGCGCGGCGATATGTTTATTGAAGACGCCGAGGAACGGACGCGTCTCTACAACCTGCTGTACCCCACGGGCGGCGTGCAGTACTACACCGCTGCCAAGCTCGATACCCAGACGGCCGACCGGTTTGGCGAATACCTCGCCCGCACCGAGGCCGAGGCCAACGCCCTGGGCCCCCGCTTCGTGCAGCTGGTGCAGGACGAGCTCGGGCCCTTCCGCACGGTGCGCGACAATCAGGTGGCGGCCCTCAGCAAGACCGGCGACGCCCAGGGAGCCGTGCGCAATCTGGTAGAAGCCCTCAACGAGCAGTGCGACTACAACTGGCACCTGCTCAGCTGCCACTCCCGCACCGACCTGGCGGCCGTGGCCCGCTACTGGAAGTCGATTTTCTACATCCGCACCGCCCCGCGCGCCGCCGCCGGCGAGCTGCTGAACCTGGGCATCAAGGCCCACCAGCACCGTCAGCTCTACGACCTCACCGGGCAAAGCACCGTGACCAGCCTCACGCTCACCCTGCGCGACGGCGGCCCCGTGTGCCTGGCCCTGGTAGACAAAGCCACCGCCCCCCTGCCCCCCGACACGCTCACGGTGCCCACCGGCCCCACGCCCTTCGTGGTGGACCTGGCCGCCATTCCCGGCACGGGCCTGCACCTGGTGGCCTACAACGACACGGGCCGCGTGCTGCACCTCGATGCGCACTTGAGCTAGCGCCAGGGGCCTCAGCTAGCCCACTCCCCGGCCCGGCGGGCCGGGGAGTGGGCTAAAGCCCGTACTTTCGGGCAATTCCACTCTTCCCTCCCGCGCCTTCGCTACCCCGATATGACGTTTCACTACCGTTTTCAATGCCTGTGGGCTGGTTTGGCAATGCTGGCCGGCAGCCTGCTGTATTCGCCGCGCGGCCACGCCCAGACGCCCGCCTGGCAGCTCGCGCTGCTGGCCCCGTCGGTTGGCGGGGGCAGCGCTGATATCCGTGTCGTTGAGCCGCTGGCCAATGGCGATTTCTACCTGGCCGGCAGTTTCTACGGCAGTGTGCAATTGGGCAACCTCACCCTGACGAGCACCGGCAGTGTCGATGGCTTTGTGGCCCGCTACCAGCCCAGTACCAATACCGTGGTCTGGGCGCAACAGCTCACGGGCCCGCAGAATGAGCACTTTGGCCAGCTGGTGGTGCGCGGGTTTACCATATATGTCACGGGCAGCTTCTTCGGCGACTACATGCGGGTGGGTGGGCAAATCCTGGTTAACTCGGGGCCGGTGACGGGCTATTCCTGCGACAGCTTCGTGCTGAAGCTCACCGACACCGGCACCCAGGCCAGCCTGGGCTGGGTCTATCAGCTGCGCGGGGCTGGCAGCGAACAGGTGCAGGCAGTGGCCGACGATGGCGCGCTGCTGTATGTGGGCGGCGAGTTCGATAGCCCTACGCTCGACCTCGGCAGCAGCAGCCTGCCCCTGACCCCGCCTCTGCCCGGCGGCTCTCCCGCCCCCGATGGCTTTGTGCTGGCCTTGCGCGATACCGGCACCAGTGCCGACGTGCAATGGACCCTGGCGGTGGGCTCGGCCAGCCTGGCTACCGTGAAGGCGCTGGCCGTGTACGGCAGCACGCTGTATGTGGGGGGCGAGCATCTCTCGGTCAGCGGGTCGCCCACGCGGTTCGATGGGATTGGCCTGCCGGCAGCTCCTACCCTTACCGGCTTTGTGGGCAAGCTCGCGCTGGCGGGCAGTCAGCGCACCAGCGTGTGGGTGCAGGAGCTGCCAAACAGCACCTCCGTGGAGCTGAACAGCCTGGCGGCCACGAGCACGGGCGTGTATGCCTGCGGTAGCTTCAGAGGCCCGTCGCTGACCATCGGCCCCAGCCTGCTGACGGGTATTTACAGTACCGAAGCCTACGTGGCGCGCCTGCTCGATAACGGCAGCCAGGCCCAATGGGCCTGGGGCCGCAGCATGGGCGGCTTCGATTACGACCGGGCCACCACAGTGCTCACCGATGGCCAGGGGGCGTACGTGGTCGGGTACTTTAATAGTCCGACGCTCACGCTGGGCGGCAATACCCTCGTCAACCCCTTGCCCCTACCCCGCCTGACCTACGACGTGTTTGTGACTTACCTCACGGCAGCGGGCAGCTTTGGGGCGGCCCAGCAGGTAGGCGGCCCCGGCAGTGCCTACCTGAGCACGCTGGCCCTGGCTGCCGGCCAGCTGTACGTGGCAGGCAGCTTCAGCGGCGTCGCCACGTTTGGCTCGCAGTCGCTTACGGCCCTCAACGGCACCTCCACGGCCTTTGTGGCCACGCTGCCGACCGTGCTGCTGGGCCAGGCCCGGGCGGCCACGCTGCCGAGCCTGGCGCTGCTGCCCAACCCCGCCCACGGCCGCGCCGAGCTGCGCCTGCCGGCCGGCACCGGGGTCACGCCGTTCGGCATCACGATGCTGGATGCGCTGGGCCGCGTGGTGCAGCGCCGGGAGGTGGCCGCCGCTGCGAGCGGGCAGACCATCGGGCTTAACCTGGCAGGATTGGCGCCGGGCGTGTATGCCGTGCGCGTGCAGCAGGGCGCGGCCCAGGCGGTGCAGAAGCTGGTAGCGGAGTAGCCAGGGCGGGCGCCGGATAAGGAATGGCGAATCGCAGGCAACCTTTGGGCTCTTTTGAGCGCCATAGGGACGATGCCGTTCCGGCGGGCCTTGCGGCGGCCGGATGGCGGGGCTTTTTCCTTTGGTTGACGTATGACTCCTGTTTACTTTTTCGTATTGCGGCGCTTGCTGGGCACCTTGTTGTTGAGCGGCTTGCTGAGGATGGTGGCGCAGGCGCAGCCGGCGGCCCTGCAGCCGGTATTGCTGGCCAGCGCGGCCGGGGTGGGCAGCGCCGAAATATCGGCGATGGCCGCTACCAGCAGCGGCGATTACTACGTGGCCGGCAGCTTCAGCGGCAGCATCACCGTGGGCACGGTGCCCCTCAGCAGCACGGGCGGCGCCGATGCCTTCGTGGCCAGGTGCCAGGCCGGCACGGGCGCCGTGCAGTGGGTGCTGCCGCTCACCGGCCCCGCCGACGAAACCATTACCTGCCTGAGCTGGCACAACCAGTCGCTGTACGTCGGCGGCATCTTCACTAGCGCCCGCCTGACGCTGGATGGCCAGACCATCACCAATGCCGACCCGGCCAACATTGGCTTTCGCGACGGTTTCGTAGCTAAACTTATCGACCAGGGCAACCGGGGCCACCTCGTGTGGGCCTACGACCTCGGCGGCGCTACCCAGGACTACGTGACCGCCCTGGCCGCCACCGGCAGCCGGCTCTACGTGGGTGGCACCTTCGACAGCCCCACCATCGACCTGGCCGGCACGCCCCTGGTTAACAGTCAGCCCCGCCCCGCCTCCCTTGCCACCACCGATGGCTTCGTGGCGGCCCTGCTCGACCTGGGCCCCACGGCGCAGGTATCGTGGACGCAGCCCGTGACGGGCGCCGGCCACGAGGAAGTAACGGCCCTGGCCGTGAACAACTCGACGGTGTACCTCGGCGGCTCGCACACCAGCGTGGGCGGCTCGCTGGCTTACCTCGGGCTGCTGGACCTGGGCGCGGCCGGACAGACCACCACCTTCGTGGGCCGCGTGCAGGACGGCCTGCAAACCGCTAACCCGGTGTGGGTGCAGAAGCTGCGCGGCAGCGGCCCCGTGCGCCTGAAGGCGCTGGTGCCGCTGCCCGGCACCCTGTACGCGGGCGGCACCTTCGAGGGCGCCACGCTGCCCATCGGCCCCAGCACCCTCACCAATGCCGGCAACACCGACGGCTACCTGGCCCGCCTCGACGACGCGGGCGCCACTGCCACCTGGAGCTGGGGCCGCCAGCTGGGCAGCTGGGGCTACGACGGCATTCACGCCCTGGCCACCGATGGCAAAACCATCTACGCCGCCGGCCACTTCAACAGCCCCACGCTCACCCTCGGCAGCACCACGCTCAGCAACCCGCTGCCCGGGCCCGGCGTGGGCCTCGATGCCTTCGCCACCCGCCTCACGGCCGACGGCAGCTTCGTGGAAACGCAAGGCATCGGCGGCGCCGGGCACGCCACCGGCCTCGCGGCCCTGGCCATTGGCAGTCAGCTCTTCCTGGGTGGCAGCTTCAATGGCGACGCTACCTTCGGCAGCCTCACGCTCACGGCCCTTAACAATGGCAACACGGGCTACGTGGCGGGCGTGGCGTTTCAGCCGCTGGGCCTGGGCGCCGTTTCGGTTTTGCAGGGCCTGGCACTGTTTCCCAACCCAGCGGCGGGGCGCGCCGAGCTGCGCTTGCCCGCCGGCAAAGGCGCCTCACCGTTTGGCATCAGTGTGCTCGATGCGCTGGGCCGCGTGGTGCAGCGCCGGGAGGTAACTCCGGCCGCCGCCGGGCAGGCCATCGGGCTGGAGCTGGCCGGGCTGGCGCCGGGCGTGTATGCCGTGCGCGTGCAGCAGGGTGCCGCCCAGGCCGTGCAGAAGCTGGTGGTGGAGTAAAGTCCCCGCCCGCTGGCCGACCTTTGCGGCATGAAGCCTCCGAAATCCACTCCCGCCGCCGCGCCCAAAGCCAGCCTGCACCCGCGCAACCGCCACCAGGGCAGCTACGATTTTGCGGCGCTCACGCCGGACAGCCCCGCGCTGGCCGCCTTCGTGTTTCGGAACCAGTACGGCACCGATACCATCGACTTTGCCAATCCCGCCGCCGTGAAAGCCCTTAACCAGGCGCTATTAAAGCACTCCTACGGCGTGGACACCTGGGACGTGCCGGCCGGCTACCTCGTGCCGCCCATCCCCGGCCGGGCCGACTACATCCACTACCTCGCCGACCTGCTGGCCACCGACAACCAGGGCGTGGTGCCCACCGGCCCGGGCCTGACAGGGCTGGACATCGGCGTGGGGGCCAACTGCATCTACCCCATCCTCGGCCACCAGGAGTATGGCTGGAGCTTCGTGGGCACCGACACCGATGCCCGCGCCATCCAGGTGGCCCGCCAGCTCATCGAGGCCAATGCCACCCTGCGCAACCACGTAGCCCTGCGCCTGCAAAGCGAGCCCGAGCAGATGCTGGAAGGCGTGCTGAAGCCCGGCGAGCTGTTTGATTTTGTCGTCTGCAATCCCCCGTTCCACACCTCCGCCGCCGAGGCCGCCGGCCAGAACCAGCGCAAGCGCCACGGCCTGAACCGCAACGACAAGAGCAAGCCCGCGCTCAACTTCGGCGGCCAGCCCGGCGAGCTGTGGTACCCGGGCGGCGAAGAACGTTTCGTGCGCCAATTGGTGAAGGAAAGCGCGGCCCGCGCCACTACCACGCTCTGGTTCACCTCCCTCATCTCCAAGCAAAGCACCGTGCCCGGCATCCTCAAGGAGCTCAGCTGGGGCGCGGCTACCGAAGTGCGCACCATCGAGATGGCCCAGGGCCAGAAAGTCAGCCGCTTCGTGGCCTGGACCTTTCTGCCGACGGAGGAGCGCGCCGCCTGGGCCGTCAAGCGCTGGCACAAAGCGTAGATGGCAGCCGAACCGCTTGCCGACCACCTGCCCCAGCGGCATTTCATCCTGCACAAGCCCTGGGGCTTCCTCAGCCAGTTTCGCAGCGAAGACGCCCGCGAGCAGCGCAAGAAGCGCTTCCTGGGCGAGCTGCACGACTTTCCGCCCGGCACCATGGCCATCGGCCGCCTCGATGAGGACAGCGAAGGCCTCCTCTTGCTGACTACCGACGGCAAGCTGAGCGAGCACGTCCGCAGCCGTCACATCGAGAAGGAATACTACGTGCAGGTGGATGGCGTGATGACCACCGGGGCCGTGGAGCTGCTCCAGCAAGGTGTGGATATCAGCATCCAGGGCACGCCCTACCGCACGACATGTTGCAAGGCCCATCTTTTGCACCAAATCCCGGCCTTGCAGCCGCGCGGTCGCCACATCCGGTCCGACCGGCACGGCCCGACGAGCTGGCTATCGATAACTCTGACCGAGGGCAAGTTCCGGCAAGTGCGCAAGATGACGGCGGCGGTCGGGTTTCCCACCTTGCGCCTGGTCAGGGTGCGCATCGGGAGCGTGGAACTAGGCTTGCTGGCGAGCGGGGCGGCTTTGGAGCTGCCGGAGCTGCCCTTGCAATTGTGAAGAAAGGCTACGCTGGCGCGCCTCTCCGACGCGTGCCGACTGGCTGTGCATCTCTGATGCGCCGAGGCTGCGCCGCCCGGGTCGGTCGTTCCGGATAGCGAGCCAGAGGCTCGAACCCAGTCGGCACGCGTCGGAGACGCGCGCCAGCTTGGCATCATACTAGCCCTTGCCCTTTAGCGTTAAGTAAGCCCTGCCCCCGCACGGGAATCTTTCCCGCTCCCCGCTACTTATCGGCCCGTGAAGCACCTTTTCCTGCTCCTTTTCCTGACGCTGCTGCCCCCCGCGCTGCAAGCCCAGACGCCCCTCCCCGACGCCGCCATCGCCGCCTTCTACGACCGGCTGCCCGTGGTGCAAACCCCGCGCTACCAGCTCGAGCGTGGCCTGCAGCGCCAGCTCATCCGCTCCGATTTCTCCACCGCCGACCTCGCCGGCCTGCGCCTCAACGGCCGCCAGCTCGTGCGCATCGACCTCGTCTACACCGCCTTCCACCGCGACCCCAAGTTCAACCAGCGCCAGCTCAACCTCGACCGCCTGCGCAACCTCGCCGACCGCCTCCCCAACCTGCTCACCAACGAAGCCCTCACCTGGAACCTCGTGGAGCAGGCCGGCTGCCGCACCCCCGAAACCTGCCAGGACTACTTTCACGGCTTCGTGCTCTACTTCGAGCCCTACTACACCGCCATCGACAACAGCGTGGAAGCCGCGCGCCTCAGCGCCGCCCTCAGCCTGCGCACCGCCAGGCTGGCCACCGCCCGCAAGGCCCGCTCCCGGCGCGGCGTGCCCATCCCCTGCGGCTACCCCCTCAGTCAGTACAAGCTCAAAGACCTCACCCGGCGCGTGAAGCGCAGCTACGCCTGCCCCAGCAAGCAGCCGCAAACGGTCACCTTCCGCGCCACCGTCAGCCGGCGCGGGCAGCTCGAAAGCGTCCGCATCACCGACCCGCTGGCGGCCTGCCCGGAGGCGCTAACCCAGAGCCTGCGGGAGAGCTTGTCGTTTGCTACCGGCTTCCGGGTGGGCAAAGAGCAGTTCGGCTTCGAGGTGACGGGCCGGGTGCAGCTGCCGCTGCGCCGCCACGGCCTCACGCTCACCGGCTACCTGCTGCCCGATTCCATCGTGCGCAAGTACCGCATCAAGCTGAATGCGAAGGACTGCAGCGCCCGCCGCCTGCGCCCCGGCGAGCCCGCCGACTCGGCCGACCTGCCCAACCCCGACGCCGACATCGTCACCAAAGTGCTGGCCCGCCACGCCGACTGGGACAAGAAAGTGATAGTGGCCGACGTAACGGGCAGCATGTCGCCCTACACCCTCGACCTGCTGACCTGGCTGCAACTCAGCCTCCACCAGCAGCGTCGCACCTTTGTCTTCTTCAACGATGGCGACGACGCCCCCGACGCCAAAAAGCGCATCGGCCACACCGGTGGCCTCTACGCTATTCGCACCGCCCGCTTCGACAGTCTCCAACTCCGGCTCCTGGACGCCATGCGCCACGGTGGCGGCGGCGACGCCCCCGAAAACGACGGCGAGGCGGTGCGCGAAGCCCTGCGCCTCGCGCCCGATGCCCGCGAAATCATCCTGCTGGCCGACAACCACACCTTCCCCCGCGATTTCCGCCTGCTGCTCGACCTGTCGGTGCCGCTGCGCATCATCCTCTGCGGCGCCAGCTATTACGTCAACCCGCGCTACCTCGCCCTGGGCCGCCGGCCGGGCATCACGCTGCACACCCTGGGCGGCGATTTGCCCAATCTGCACGACCTGCCAACCGGCACTACCATCAACATTCTCAAGGTGCAATACCTGGTGACCGACACCGGCCTGAAGCCGGTGAAACTGTTGTAGCTAACCGGGCCGGTAGTATCTTGCGGGCCGATTGAACCGTCGTCCCCCGGGCGCCGTTATCATAGGCAGACTGAAAAATGCCGGCCGCTCCGTACCTTCGGGCTTCTCGGCGTCGCGTTGTGGCCTTCCCGGTGGTATCGGGGGCCTCGCCGCCAGCCTAATACCCTATTTAACCCCATGGCCAAAGCACAACAAAACTTCAGTAA
>Ga0247804_10001061_pt1 | contig 12761 bp, 6 predicted proteins | sample UWRJL029104C1_FD_181142 | JGI IMG/M metagenome (GOLD analysis project Ga0247804, IMG submission 181142) | Plant litter microbial communities from Arlington Agricultural Research Station in Wisconsin, United States - UWRJ-L029-104C-1 | ecosystem: Environmental > Terrestrial > Plant litter >...
ACCGGGGCCCACTTCGGGGTCGTAGCCGGAGTATTTGGTCAGCGTCAGCAGGTTCTGGGCGCTCACGTACACCCGCAGCGATTTGCCGCCAACGTAGCTCAGTAGGCTGGTGGGCAGGGTGTAGCCCAGCGTCAGCAGCTTGATGCGCATGTAGGAGCCATCTTCGATGTAGTAGGTGCTCACGCGCAGGTTCTGGTTGGGGTCGCCGGCTACGGCGCGGGGCACGTCGGTGCTGGTGCCGGGGCCGGTCCAGCGGCCCAGCACGCGGGTGCTGCTGTTGCCGTTGCCATACAGGCCGCCTTCGGTGTAGAAGCGGTTGAGGTTGTAGATGTCATTGCCCTGCGAGCCTTGCAGGAACACGTTCAGGTCAAAACCCAGCCACGATACCGAGTTGGTCAGGCCGTAGGTGAAATCGGGGTTCGGGTCGCCGATGAACTTCACGTCGGCTCCGGTGATGGCGCCGTCAGGCTTGCCGTCAGGCCCGCTGATGTCGCGGAAACGGATGTCGCCGGGCCCGGTGCTGGTGCCGGGCGTGGTGCCCACAATCTGCGTGGCGTGGCTATCCACTTCTTCATTCGTCTGGAACAGGCCGTCGGCCACGTAGCCGTAGAAAGCGCCAAAGGGCTGGCCTTCATCGAAACGCACGATGGTGCCGGCGCGGCTGCCGAGGCCGTCGAAGGGGTCGGCCACGTTCAACTTGTCGATGCGCGATTTGTAGGTCGAGAACACCAGCGTCGTGTTCCAGTTCAGGCCACGGTCGGTACCCACAATGTTGCGGCTGGTCACACTCAGGTCGAGGCCGCGGTTGTACGACGAAATAGCGTTCGTCGGCAGCGACTCATACGTGCCCGACACCAGCGTCGGGGCCACCGAGCTGATAAGCTCCGGCGAGCGACGGGTGTAGGCGTCAAGGCTTACATTCAAGCGGTTATTGAGCAAGCCCAGGTCCACGCCCACGTTGTACTGCTCGTTGTCTTCCCAGCGCAGGGCGTTGTTTTGCCCGCGGGTGGGGGCAGCACCGGTATTCACTGCCTGCGTCTGACCAAATACCGTGGTAATGCCCGGGTTAATGGCTGCCAGATAAGCAAAGCGTCCGGCATTCAGGGCGTTGCCCACGCGGCCGTAGCCCAGGCGCAGCTTCAGGTCGCTCACGGTGTTGTTGCCGCGCAGGAAGTCTTCTTCCGAAATCCGCCAGGCTACCGAAGCACCTGGGAACCAGCCAAATTTCTCGCCCAGTGCAAAAGCGGAAGAACCATCGTAACGCAGGATGGCCTGTACCAGGTATTTGCCCTTAAAGTCGTAATTCAAACGACCGAAGTAGCTGGCTAGCCGGTCGGTGGTAGGGTTAATACCAATACCGCCGTTGGTAGTAAAGGTGTTAATCTGCCCGTTGTTGAGGTTTTGCAGGTTCGGATTGAGGAAGGTTTGGCGGTTGCCGGATAGGTTGGTGTACTGAAACTGCTGGGCCGACTGCCCCAGCAGCGCCGTCACATGGTGGTCTTCGCCAAACGTTTTGTCGTAGGTCAGGGTGTTCTCAATCAGGTAGCTGGGGTTGTAGCTGAACGATGAATAACCGAGCGACGGGGCGTAGCGGGGCGAGTTGGCGCCCAGCGACGGCGTGAAGCCGTTGCTGGTATCAAACAGCAGGTCAACGCCCACGTTGGTGCGGAAACGCAGATTTTTCACCGGCTCGGCCTCCGCAAAGAAGGTGCTGATGACGCGGTTGCGAACAAAGCGCGAATGCTGAATCAGTGACTGAATTACCGGGTTGTTTTCTACGAAGTTATCGGCGGCGGCGGTGGGCTCGTACCAGCTACCGTCCGGTTTATACACCGGGATGGTGGGCGGGGTCTGCAGCACGTTGCTCAGCACGCCGTATTCGCTGTTGCTGGTGTCGAGCTGCCGGTCGTTGAGGTTGGTGAGCTGGATGTTGCTGCCCACTTTCACCCACTTATTCAGGGCAATGTCACCGTTCAGGCGCAGCGTAAAGCGTTCGAACTGCGAGCCGTTCAGCGTACCATCCTGCTGGAAGTATCCCGCACTAACGGCGTAGTGCGCCTTGTCGCTGCCGCCCTGGGCCGACAGCGTGTAGCTCTGAATAACTGCCGTGGGCCGGAACACCGCCTTCTGCCAGTCGGTGCCCTCGCCCAGCGTGCTGGGGTCGCGCAGCTTATCAACCAGCTGCTGGCCCGCCGCGATGCGGCCTTCGTTGTTGATGGTCGCGTACTCCTTGGCATTCAGTAGGTCTAGTTGCCGCCACACCGTTTGCACGCCGCGGTAAGCATCCGCGCTGATGCTGGCCTGCCCGGTTTTGCCGTGCTTGGTGGTGATGATAACCACGCCGTTGGCCGCCCGCACGCCGTAGATGGCGGTCTGCGAAGCGTCCTTCAGCACATCAATGCTTTCGATATCGTTAGCGTTGATAGAGTTGAGCTGTGCCTCGTCGCCCGAAGGCAGCGGGTAGCCGTCTATCACGTACAGCGGCGCGTTGTTGCCGGCCGAAGTGATGCCGCGCACGCGCACCGAAGTGCCGCCCGCGCCGCCCGGCGCCCCCGAGTTCTGCGTCACGGTCACGCCCGCCGCCCGGCCCTGAATAGCCTGCGCCGCATCAGGCACGGGCTGCGAAGCCACGTCCTTGCCCGAAATCGACGACACGGCGCCGGTGACGTCCTGCCGCTGCAGGGTGCCGTAGCCTACTACTACCACTTCATTCAGCTTCTGCAAATCTTCCTGCAGGGTGATAGTCAACGAGGTGTTGCCATTTTCGCCCACGGGAGCGTTTTGAGTGGCGTAACCCACAAAGCTGAAGGTGAGGGTGCTCCCTGCCGGAGCATTCAGCGAGAAAGTGCCGTCGCTGTTCGTAGCCGTGCCGATGGAGGTGCCGCGCACCAGCACCGTCACGCCGGGCAGACCCACGCCGTCGGCGCTGGTTACGCGCCCGCTCACGGGCACTTCGGCCGTGGGGCGCAGCGTCACCAGGCGGGGAGCTACACCTGGGGCGGCGGCGGCGGCCAGCGGGGCGGCGCAGGCTAGCAGCACCGCCGTACGCGACAGCCGCGCAATGAGGTAAAACTTTCGCTTCATGAAAAGAATAGTAAAGGTGGGAACAAGTGAATGGTGGTGAGAGAGAAGCAGCCAGATTTTACTTGGCGTTAGAAGTCGTTTTGGTCGAAGCCGAGTTGCTGGCGCCAGTTGGGGCCGTGCCCGTAGTCTTGCCCGGCTGGGTTGCGTTGCGGGCGCTGGCCGCGCCCTGGTAGCGGAAACGGGCCGTTTGCGAGCCCACGCGGAGCGTAAACCAGCCGTCTTCCAGCTGGGCCACGCCTTCGCCGTTGGGGTAGCTCAGGTCGCGCATCACGTCGATGTCGAAAGCAAATTCGCGACTCTGGCCGGCGGCCAGCTCCTGTTTTTCAAAGTGTTTCAGCAGGCGCACCGGCCGGGTGATGCGGCCTACCTCGTCGGTCAGGAACCACAGCACGGCTTCCTGCCCGGCGCGGCTGCCGGTGTTGGCCACTCGCACCGTAGCCCGCAGGCGCGCCGACGGGTTGGTCAGTACCGAGTCGCTCAGCTTCAGGCCCGAATAAGCGTAAGTCGTGTAGCTCAAGCCTTCGCCGTATTCCGTGAGCATGGTGCTTTTGTACTTCACCCCGCGCTGCTCGAATCCCACGCCAAAATCGCTCAGGTCGAGGCTGTTCTCATTGTTGTCGTGGTGATAATTCGAGATGTGGCCGGCAAACAGCGGATAGGTAAATGGCAGCTTGCCACTGGGATTCGCCTTACCGCTGATAATTTCGGCCATCGCCGTGCCGCCGCCAAAGCCCGGCAGCCCGGCCCACATAATGGCGCTGGCTTTGTCCGCCACGCTACGGATGATGTTCGGCCGCCCGCCAATCATCACCAGCACTGTGGGTTGCCCGCCAGCTTGCGCCGTCCGCACCAGCTGCTGCTGGTCTTCGGGCAAGGTCAGGTCGGAGGCATTGCCCAGGCCTTCGGTATAGGGCCGTTCGCCCAGCGCCAGTACTACTGCATCGGCCTTTTTAGCAGCCGCTTCGATAGAGCTCAGGCTGAGCTTACCGGTTTTGTCGTAGTAGGGGAGGGTTTCAATTTGGGCGCCAGGATATTCCTTGCGCAACGCTTCCACCAGCGTCGGAATATCTGCCGAGTAGCCCGTTTCGGGGCGGCCTTGCCAGGCCAGTGTCCAGCCGCCTGCAAGGTTGGCCCGCGACTCGGCCGAGGGACCCACTACCAGCAGGCGTTTCGTGCGGGCCGGCGACAGCGGCAGTACGTTTTGCTCGTTTTTCAGCAGCACGATGGACTGCCGGGCGGCTTCCACGGCCTGGGCTTTCAGCGTCGGGTCGCCTACGCGGTGAAGCCTGTCAGCGCGCGGCATAGGGTTGTCAAACAAGCCGATATCCTCCTTCATCTGTAGCATCCGGCCCGCCGACAGCGTCACGCGGGCCTCGGTCAGGCGCCCTTCCTGCACCAACTCCTTCATGAGGCGGCAGAAGTTGGTGTTATAAGGCGTCATTGCCACGTCAATTCCCGCGTCGATGGCCATAAAGGTGGCTTCCTTCTCGCTGGCCGCCACTTTCTGCACCCGTACCAGCCGGTTGATATCCTCCCAGTCGGTCACGGCTACACCCTTAAAGCCCATTTGCCGCCGCAGCAGGTCGGTCAGAATAGCCTTGGAAGCGTGGACCGGCTCACCGTTGATTTCGCCGGAGTTTATCATCACACTCTTCACGCCCGCATCCACAATGGCCTGGAACGGCGGCCGGAAAAACTCCTGCAACCGCTGGGCCGGAATGAGGGCGTTGGTGCGGTCCCAGCCATTGCGCGGGTCCGAGTAGCCCAGGAAGTGCTTGCCGCAAGCCGCTACCTTGTAAGGTGAAATCTCGGTATTGCTCTGAATTTCTTTTACATAAGCCTCGCCCATGCGCGAAGCTACCAGCGGGTCTTCGCCGAAGGTTTCGTACAGGCGCGGCCAGTACACGTTCACGCCCAGGTCCTGCACCGGCGCGAATATCCAGTGGTGACCCAAGTCGGCTGACTCCAGGACGGTAGCGCGGGCGGCCTGCCGGGCCAGTTCGGGGTTGAAAGTGGCGCCTAGGTTGATATTGTGCGGGAAAATGGCCGTGCCCGACACGTAGCTGGCGCCGTGCATGTGGTCGATGCCGTAAATCATCGGGATTTTCAGCCGCGACTCGCGCATGGTAATGCGTTGCAAGGCCATCGAATAGCGCAGCCACTGCGCCGCCGGCACGGCCTCGCCATTGATGAACGAGCCGACGTGAAAATCACGCACCAAGGCCGTGGTTTTGGCCGAATCCAGAAAAACGTCCTTGGCCGCCCCGGTCGTGTTGATGGTCGAGATGTCGAGCTGCGTCATCTGCCCGATTTTTTCCTCCAGCGTCATTTGGGCCAGCAGCTGCTTTACGCGCGGGCTAAAATTGGCAGCGGGTAAATCGGCGCTGGGCTGGCTGGTTGTGGCTGCCATCGGCACCGCATGGCGCTGGCAGGCGCCCAACAGAGGTAGGGCCACCCACAGCGCCCGCCAGGCTGCACGCACCGGGAACGTTGCCGGGCGAGGCCACGAAGAAGCTGCCGAAGCAGAAGTAAGAACGGAGGAGAGGGCAGTCATCAGGCAGAATAGAATGCCCAAAAGTAGAGCGTTGTGTTTAGCAAATGCAAGTATGAAAAATGCCTCTGGAGCGCTGAAAAGGCCATTTTTCGCTTTAGTAGCACAAATGTTGTACGCTTGCCGCACACGCTAAAAAACACGTTTTATTGCCCGGGAAGCCTCGAATGGCAGTTTTCGTGAAAACCATGAGTGGCTTAAAAAACAATGAAAAAAAGTGCGTTTTCCGCAAGTTTTTTTTCAATCAGGCCACAATTCCGGTTCTGGTCCCCAAACGTTTGCAGTTGAACGGTTGAAAGCTGGTGAAGTAGGTGCCGATTCTGCCCCGCTCCGGTCCTGGGACTAGGGCTGACAACTCAGGATTCTGCCTCCTCCAGCTCGGCCACCGCATCCAGTAGCACGAAGGTCCAGGGCTCGCCATCTTGGTAATTAACCGCGTGGCGCCGCCGCTGCAAAGCCGCCAGCACTTTCTGCGCAAATGCCCAACTGGTAGCCTGCCGCAACTCCAGCACCCGCGCCAGCTCCGATACCGAATAGCTGCCCTTATGAGCGTGGAGCAGGAAAACGGCGTACAAGGCCTTCACAATGGAAAACTTGCATTTCTGCAGCAGCGTACCCGCTGTAGCCGATTCGACATAGCGGCAGCGCGTGCAGCGGCGGGCGTAGGGCTCGCGGGCGTCGCAGCTTTTCTCGTGGCCGCACTTGCGGCACTGGTAGCCGTGCGCCCACTTCAAATCAGCCAGATAGCTCAGGCAGGCATCCTTATCCGGATAAATCTGGCTGAACTCGCCGAAATCCACTTCCTTGGTCGGCTCCTGAATGCGGGCTGCCTTCACGGCGTGCAGGTCGCGGCTGAGCTCGCTGTTCAGCTTTTCGATGGCGGCCGACTGCAAGGCCAGCAAGCCGTTAGCCTCCATCAGCTCCCGATTTTGGGCGGCTACGGTGTCGTTTTGCTGCCGCAGCTCTTCGGTGCGGCGCGTTACCAGAGCTTCCAGCTCGGTATTGAGCTGGTCTTTCAGGGCCTGGTTTTCCTGTAACTGCTCTACCAACTGGTCCTGCGCCTGGTGTTTTTTGCGCAACTGCTTGAGCAGTCGGCGCTGCGTGAGGAGCGTAGTATCTAGAATCCCCTTGATTTTCTCGCTCAGCGCGTAGCTCAGAATAACCACCTCCAGCACAAACGCCGCATTGAGGCTATACACCGTGTAAGCGTTGTTAATGAACTCAATACCCAACTTGCGCGAGATAAGAAACACCAGGCTGCCGCCCACCAGCGCGTGCGCCAGCAAAATGTAGCTAGCCTGCTTAAGCCCCGTGTGCCACGATTTTATGGCCGCGTAGTAGATTAAACAATAGGGTATTAGATAAAGCCAGAAGCTGAAGCCGGAGTGTATCAGTGCCGAATCGACCACCAGCAGCGCCGTGCTGATACCTACCACCCAACGTCCTACCCGGTCGAGGCTGGGCAGGCGGGTGGCCGTTTCCAGGAAGCTGCGGGCGTAGATGGCGAATGTGAGCAGCAGCAGTACTGGTGCCGCCGCACTGATAAAGTGGTTAAGCTGCGGACTGCCGGGCCAGAAATACTGGAAGCCCAGCCCATCTTCCGACAGGAATAGGAGCGTGCCGCTGAATACGTACAGCACATAGTACAAGTGCGACCAGTCCTTGATAAAAAAGAACAGGAAAAGATTATACACCAGCATGATGGTGAGTACACCATAGAATACTCCCAGCAGCCAGTATTGCAGCGAAAGCTCCGGAATCAGCCCCGGCCCGCTGTGTAGCATAGCCCGGAAGCTGGTGCGCGTGTCGGAGTGCAGGCGCAGGTAGTACGTGACTGTCTGGCCAGGGCGCGGCGGCAGGTCAAACAGGAAATTCTTGTAAGGGTGAGGCCGCGTGGCAAACGACTCGGCTGCGCCGGTAGCCACGCTGTCGTAAGCGCCGCTAGTGCCCGCACTCGGGCGGTAGAAAACGGCCCGACTGGTATGCGAATCGTACAGCTCCAGGTACCAGGCTTCAGCCTGAGTGGGAGGCTGGCGGAGGGTCAAACGCAGCCAGTAGGCGCTATTTACGTGCTGGATATTAGGTGGCTGATTACTGGAGCTGAGTTGTTTGAAGCGCCGGTCCCACTCCGGGCTGCGAATGTCGCGGATGGATAGTTGACACGAGGGGTCTTCCAGCATGCTGTACAGATTGTCAGTCAGGAAAAGCTCCTGCTGCGCCGGGGTCACCTTCACCGTGTCTTCCGGCACGGCCCAGGCTGGCACCATTGGCCCCAGCAGGCACAACAGCAGGCAGACTTTCCACAATCGATTCCGGATGTTGGCAAAGAACGGATTGGTGAGTAGAGGAATTCTCATAGCAAGGGCGAGAGAACGTTTCAGAAAAGAATGGGTGGGGGCAGATTGTAGCAAGGTAAGCACAAACACGAAGCTCCGTTTGCGCATACAAACGGAGCTTCGTGTTATTGATTCACTATAACAGCGGGTTTACAGCTCATTCCAGGGTGAGGCGCTGAGCTTGCGAATAACCCGCGGGGCCGTCGATACGCAACAGGTAAAGACCGGCACCCAAGCCCGGCAAGCGGACGGGTATATTGTTGCTGGACATGTTGCTGGCTGCTTGTTGCCACACTAGCCGTCCGCTAGCGTCGAACAGTTGCAGGCGCAAGCCGCTGTGTGGCGCTTTGGCCGATAGCTGCACGCTGAAATTACGGGATGCCGGGTTGGGGTAAATGCTGAATTTAGCATTTTGGGTAGCTGTAGAGGTGGCCGAGATGGTTACGTCGCTCAGTTTCACTACCCAGTAGTCGAAGCTTCCTTCGCTGGCCTGGGTGCGGGTGCCTGTTGCGCCCGAACTGGAGAAACCGCCTAGGATAAAGCCCCCATCAGCACTCTGTTTCAGGCTGGTAAGCACTTCGTCCTGGGCGCCGCCATAGGTGCCATCCCACTGTTTGAAACCAGCTGAATCGACCTTTACTACCCAATAATCAGGAGTGTTGCTGGGGCCCATATTGGCCTGCGTTTTCTCGCCGTTGATACCGGAATTCGACTGGCTGCCAAAGACGTAACCGTGGTCGTCGGTTTGTTGCAGGCCGTTGAGGCTGTCGTAGCCATCGCCGCCGAAAGTCTTATCCCAGAGCTTGGTACCGGTCGGGCTGAGCTTGACAATCCAGTTATCAAAGTCGCCGCGCACGCCCTGCGTTTTTTCGCCCGATACCGGCGAATTCGAGAAGCCGCCTACCAGATAGCCGCCATCGTTGGCCTGTACGGCGCTGGTCAGGTTATCGAAACCAGTACCGCCGAGCGTGGTATCCCACTGCTTGACGCCCATGTTATCCACTTTCACTACCCAGAAGTCGTAGTCAGCATTGCCGCGCGTGCCCTGGCTTTTGTCGCCCGACGCGCCCGAGTAGGAGAAGCCGCCGAGCAGGTAGCCGCCATCAGCGGTGGGCTGCATGGCGTTGAGAATGTCGTTGTTGCTGCCACCCAGGCTATGGTCCCACACTTTGGTGCCGGTGGCATCGAGCTTAAGCAGCCAGTAGTCGAGGGCGCCCTGCCCGGCCTCGCTACGGTCGCCTTCGATGCCGGAGCCGGTTTCGGCGGCCAGGGCATAGCTGCCGTCAGCCGTCTGGTGCACAGATGCCAGCCGCTCATTGGCGCCGCTGCCGAAGGTTTTGTCCCAAACCTTAGTGCCGGTGGCATCCAACTTCAGCACCCACAGGTCGAATCCACCCATACCCGCCTGCGTTTTGCTGCCTGAAGCGCCGGAATTTGACTGACCACCAATGATGTAGCCGCCATCGGCGGTTTGCTGCAGGCTACTGAGCTTGTCGTCGTTGCTGCCGCCAAACGTTTTGTCCCACTGCTTCGTGCCGGTGGCATCGAGCTTCACTATCCAGTAGTCGATGCCGCCGAAGCTGGCCTGCGTCTTACTGCTGGAAATGCCTGAGGGAGAGAAGCCACCTAAGATATAACCGCCATCAGCCGTCGGCTGCACCACCGTGAGCCGGTCCTCGCCGCTACCGCCGAAAGCCCGGTTCCATTGGATGGTCGGCGATTGGGCCGCCGCTTGTTGGGCTATGGTAAGTAAAACTGCCCCGACACAGAACCGGCGCAAGTGGGTAAAGAATGAATTCATGGGAATTTTGAAGGTGGGTAGGATGGAAAGTGGCTCAGGCGGTAATTGCTGCGCCGCTGCAAACACAATCGTTTGCAGCGATGCTGGGGATTCGCGCGGCTAAGCCACTTACTTTCTCAAATGTACTGTGCTTTGTTTGGCAAGCGCAAGCCCCAAAACTGCGTTTCCAGCCCGTAATGAGTGTTTTCAGTTTGTACGCAATGTTTGGTTTTACGCTTGCTGCACACGCCAAAGCATCCGGATAGCTAATTGAATAGGCTGTTGTAGCGCTTTTGTGCCGAGGTTGGGGACAGGCCGGGTGCGCTAAAAAACAATCAAAAAAATGACCGCTGACCCGAAAAAAAACGCGGAGCTATGGCATAAAAAAAGGCCGTCCGCAATTTGCGGACGGCCCTCTCTCGTAGCCGCGAGGAGAATCGAACTCCTATCAAGCGTTTAGGAAACGCCTATTCTATCCGTTGAACTACGCAGCCGTAGTGCAAAGGTAGGCACGGTGCGGGGCTTCTTACGACTTATACAGTAGCACAATGCCAAAGGAAAGCACGGTCAGAATCAATCCGACCATAAACACTGTGTAGCTGGTGCGTAGCAGGCCATACTTGCGCGAAAGCACTTCGCCGAGGTAGTATACGTCGGTTACCATGTTGGTGTAGAGGTCGTCCTTGCCGCGCATCAGTTCGCGGATGCCGCTCTGGAAATTGTCGAGGCTGAGCTTAGTGAAATTTCCGAAAAACAGCAGGTTGACCCGGCGGTTGGTGGCAATCTGGGGGCTGCGTTTGAGCCACTTGAAGCTGGTGACGTCGGGCTGGGCCGACAGGATGGCCGTCACGACCGACCCCAGGGAGGTAAGCAGCAGAATGCCCATCGGCACGGCCAAGATGGGATTGCGGGTGAAGGTGGGACCGATGGACGAGGTTTTGGCGCCGAGATAGGTGATGATAACCGACAGCAATACTGCGTTGAGGCTAATCATCATACTGGCCTTTTTGTCAGCCATGTCCGACAGCTTAATGTGGTTGCTGTACATGGTCCGAAACATCGTTTCGATGCCTCGCTTGGGCTGGGCAAGGGTGCCTTCTTCCTGCTGCTTTTGCTTTTTTGCCTTCTTCTCTTTCTTTTTCAGGTAGTCGCGCTGGTCTTCCAGGTTGGCCTTGAAAGCGTCGTGGTAACGGACTTTACCCGCCTCGGAGTGGTACTTGTGGGCCGCCATGAAGCCAACCTGCAGCTCGGCCCACTCGGAGTTGGTGTAGGTTTTGCCCAGCGCGATTTCCCATTCAGTGCGCAGCAGCTCGGCGCTCGAGCGGTAGTCTTGGCGCGACAAATTGCTCATGTCGGCATCCACCAGCAGCTCCTGCAGGTCAGATTCGGGGTTTACGTCGCGGTGCGTGGCTTTGATGGTATCCTGCACGCACTGAACACGGTCGTCGGCAACACCGTGCTCCTTTAGCCACGCGCCGGCCCGCTCCATTGAGCTGAATTCGTGCCCATCATATACGTCGAGGTAGCCGGTGTCGTGAAACCACGCGGCTACTAGCAGGGCCTCGGTATCGGCGGCCGAGAGCTTGGCATCGACGGCCAGCAGCCGGCACTCGCGCACGACGTTTTCGGTGTGGCGCAACGAGTGGTAAGTGAGCTTGGTGGATAGCTCTCGCTCAAACAATTCGGTGACGTACGCTTTAGCTTCCTTCACCAGCGCCGACTGGGAGGCTTTCGCCGGCTTTTCGGGCTGCTCGTCCTTTTTAGCGGCTTTCTCGATGGCGGCAGGAGCAGAAGATTGGTTTTCCATGTGGCAAGGGTGCGGAGTAAAGATAAAATCACCCTTGCGCTTTCAACGCGAAGCATCCGGCAGAAGTTAAGACCCGCCGCCTACTTCTTTGAAAACAATAAGCCCCGACCAGGGCCGGGGCTTGCTTTTGCAGAAAGTAAGAATAGCAGGGAAGTGAGTAAAATATCAGTCGACCGCCAGGCTGGGGCCGGGCACCATGGATTCTTCTTTGGGCTCGGGGGGAGCGACGGTGGCGCCCGGCACCACCTGCACCGCCGAAATCTGGTTGAGCTGGGTAGCGTTGCACACCTGGCGCAGGCGGTAGTTGCAGGGCAGCTTTTCAGCGTTGCCATCGTCTACAAAGGAGTAGGAGTGCAGCTCCTGCCCGGCGCCCTGGCCCGGCAGCACGGCCACCGCGCGGTAGTCGGCCTGGCCTTCGTCGCGGCGCTCCACGATGAACTGGGTGGCGGGCTGCTCGCCGGTGCTGGTCCAGTACAGCGCCACGCCCACCGAGTAGGAAGTGGGGCGGCCAATGCGCAAGTCGAGCAGCATCGGGCGCGCCACAGCGGTGCTGTCGCTACGGGTCTGGGTGCTGTCGGGGGCGGCCGGCTCCCAGTCCAGCCCCAGGTGCTGCTCAGTGGTGTACATGGCCAGCACCGGCTTCAGTTCAGAGCTGCTGGATTGCGCCCGCACGGCGGCGCTCATTAGTAACAGACTTGCCAGCAGGGCCGACCAGGATAAGCTGCGGATAAGAGTTGTCATAGTTAGAGTCTTGTGAGAGTTTGAATATTTATACCCCTGCCAGGCAAGTGAGGTTTTGGCCGTTTTGGGCCTGCTTTGTAATTTTCTCTGCAAAACTATGACTGCTCAAAGCGGGGTGAAAGTTGCCCGCATCACATAAACATGTGGTTTCACATCATCATGTGATAGGAGGAGTTAAGTGACAGTAGTCGTGCCAACCGACGCAGCCCGCTGCCGGTCGGCACTGCGCGCCGGCTTTATATGCTACCGTTTGCCTTAATTCTTAACCGGACGGCCGCGCTTTGCGTAAGGCCCCGCACGGCTTTATGCCGCCGCTTACCCCGCTCCCCATGTCTTTTCTGTACCGATTTCGCACCGCTCTGCTACTACTCAGCGCGGTTTACGCTGTGCCATTCAGCGTGCTGGCTCAAAAAAAAGCTAGCCAAACGTCGCACCCCACGCGCCCCAACTACCGGCACGGCG
>Ga0247804_10001063_pt1 | contig 12749 bp, 10 predicted proteins | sample UWRJL029104C1_FD_181142 | JGI IMG/M metagenome (GOLD analysis project Ga0247804, IMG submission 181142) | Plant litter microbial communities from Arlington Agricultural Research Station in Wisconsin, United States - UWRJ-L029-104C-1 | ecosystem: Environmental > Terrestrial > Plant litter >...
ACCATACGAGCAGATCGGCACCATGACGAACACGAACTTTGACAACTTGGTACAGGACGATAGCCAGATGTGTTATGGAAATGAGAATGGAGATGGTGGCAACGGGGTGGGGCATGGGAGGACGGACTTCTTCCACTTGGTGCATGGAGGTGTATCGCTGGTTGGGTTGCCATCACAGATACAAATGGCAAACAATGTGGGCGGATACGTCGGTCATGCACAAGTACAAGGCGTGGGAAGAGAGGGCCATGGTAATATGGGGACTGCTGGTGGTTTGGTGAAAAGAAAAAGAGGCATGGATGAGGATGAATTCAGGTATGAAGGATAACGGCCTGTGTAATGGAGCGGCGTAATCTGGTAATTATGTGATGAGATACGCATTAATATATGCGGGTGTTATATACCATTTGCTGTTGAAATTTTATAAGTTTCTTATTATGCTTCTTGGATAGGATTAGCAATCGGGGCGTTTGGTGTAAGACGAGTTGTCGGCGACAGAAGAACCGAGAGTAGTATTAAGAATCTCCCAAAAGCTTCCCTCACTAGTCAACACTTTTCCCTTCATTTTGTTGCGTGCAGTCCTTATTCCTCAGCGAATTCTCATGAAGGACGATATGCCCGACAGCCCTTTTTATACCACACGTTGCTTCCATTCTTTCATCTCTGAAGCTTCTCAGTGAAATGTTTTAGCATGTCCCAGGAAGCATCCTATGTCGCATTATATCAAGGAAGGCATGAATACTGTATATTCGCCGTTGATATATCAGCACGAGCTCCAGAATTGGATGTGACCTGTGAATTTTCCTCCGCTGTCGAGTTCCAGAACCTTTCAAAGGTTCAAACCTTTGCAGTGCGTCTCAGGTGCAAATGTCTAAGGGTTAATTATTCCCTAACATATAAGAACTCAGAGCTTACCACTGCCAATTTCCCACAGATGAAAGAATTCATTAGGCGAATGAACCCTTTGAGTAGAAAAGATATATATACAATTAAGAACAAGTAGTGTTCAGCTATGGGTGGAGGAATGCCGCTCAACCTCAAAAGGATAATCTACCGTATCCCAAGAGTTACAATTCACGCAATGTACCTGAAGTTTTAGGAAGCCAGCCCCATGAACCTGCTAAGAATTTACACAAACTCGGCATCTGTTGCTCGGCGAGTATTCCATCTGAATAGGGATTGTCAGCGCCGTATCTGAGACTGAAAGAGAACCAGGTAAAGGTCCAGATCCTGCCGATGGTTCTTGTTTTCCCTACAAATATCGAATTAGTATCTCCATATAAGCTAAGTGGAGCTTGTAGAACGCTGCTGCTTTTTCGACTAAAACTTACATGAGGATCTAATTCCGGCTTTTGTGCTTAGGTGAATCGCCAAGTCTTCACAGGTGATAGCGAGAGGCTGGATCAAGAAGTACGTGAGCGTGGAATAATTCCCAGCGCCACTTCGTAGCAACGGGTAGTGATGCAGAAGCGCCGAGGCGATGAATGCGAGGTAAAGCTGTGAATATCGCGAGGCAAATGTTCCCTTTTTCAGTGGCACGAGCTTCGTTAACGCGTCAAAAGGCACATTCAATGTCTGTTCGCTGCTCAGATCGTGATCACTATATCCATTGAAAGTGGTTGACTTACCCTTCGCAAGCACTGATGCCAGAATTTCCCCCATAGATCACGCACCGTGATGACATCTTTCAGTTTTCCCATCAGTGGTGGCCAGTCATAGGGCTCAAAGACCCCTGATGCAACAGTAATGGCGGCGAATATTGGGTATGGAATATTGGCAGTGAAATAGACGGTCAAACCAGCTATCCACCCGAAAAATACTTGTCTCGTGGGCGTGTCTGATAATAGGGACGGCGGATGTGGTGAGCCATAGACTGAGAATTGGAGAGAGTACCAGATGAGATCAAAGAAAATGTAGAAAACTGACGCTTTAAGAAGCTGGCTCCGTACATATTCCCTATTTGAAGTAAGTGCTGAGGTAGGTCAATAACAAACATGGAGCATGTTTGACGGTTCAGAAGGAGGGATATTACCACTTAGTCTGAGAGGGTTTCGGTGGGATGTTCTTCACTTCCCAGTTCCATCCTACACCTCTCAGGGTCATTTTTAGGCTGGTCACCCATCTCAATTTGTCCCACCAAGTTGTCGCCGATTCGAATGCACCGATCTCCTTAACCCGATCCCCGTCATTTATCTTGTCATGCCTGCTTTTGTGGCGTGCTACTCTCATATACTCTTTCTCAGGAGTATGTAGCAAGTAGAAACTAATCCAGTGCGAGAAGACCACTATAGACTGAATAGGTAAAAGAGCATCTTCTGCTAACTTGTCAATGGGATTGGCCATGACTTCAGCAGCTAGATATCCCAAAATAGAGGTTACAGCAATTGTCCGAACCTTGCCAGGCTGTAGCAAAGAGCCGAGTATACTAGTACCAAGCATCAGAGGAATGATAATCTCGCCACGGATAGGAAATAGCAGCTTCTCGCGTGTGATGGAGTGCAGCATCTTGACGATTCCATCACCACCATGAATTGAATGAACGACAAATGTTTAGAGATATTTGATTTATTACTACGATTAGTCAATAGTTTGGAAGGAAACAATCATAAAGCAGAAAATGTAAACAATGTTGCTGATCGGAAGAATGACATTCCGGCTGATTTATGCCACGATATGCGCCAAGATAAGGCTGGCCTCGTTGATAGACGAGTTTGTTTAAAAGTCACCTGTGAAGACTTCATAATGGTTATTCTACATTAAATATCTGAACTTTATATCACGGCCTCTCTCTTTTGAGCCTGACCTGCACTGGTGAAAGGCACAGCTTCATTCCCGACAACGGACTAGAAGTAAAACTATTAGTACGGTTTGCTTGCAGGGAAATGAATGATGAACATACCTTTAATACTGTTGCAGCATCAATCCCAGTCACAGCTCCAGTAGCAGTACCTCCGTTCGAAATGATCTGTGAGTACCCGTCTGAGACTAGTTGAACACCTGACACGAACCCTACTCCGTCAAATCCGCAGTGTCCACCTCCATTTGGTGTCGAATCCACGGTTTGAAGGGCTCCAATCTCAGCAGCTGATAAACCAGCAGCGGTAGCCAGTTGTTCGTAGGCAGAGATTGCTGCGGGGATGGCATCCTGTAGAGAAGCAAGTTCATCCGCTGTGGTCTGGAAGTGAATTTTCATGCTGGTCACCATAGTAGCCGCATCCGCGACAGCTACTTGAGGTTCTAGAGCTCCACATCCTAGCACAACACCAGTCTTGTAAGTCGCGCCAAATGCTGGAACGAAGAAACCAGAAAGCATGAGGGAACCACCAGAAACACCAGTGAAGAAGACCTTAGATGGGTCAAATGCCACATCCTGAGCAAGCTGTTCTTGGATAAGAGTGTTTACTGCTGCCGAGTGTTCGACTCCGTCTGTACGCTCCAGGCCGGAACCACCACCCCAGAAGCGGTCTTGGTTTGGTGCGAGGACCACAACGCCCATCAAACCATCTTGGACAGCTTGGTTGGGGAAGTCAATGAAAGACTGGCCACCATCACCGTGCAAGAGGACATTTAGTCCATTTGTTCCATTCGTTCCAGCGACTGCAGCTCCTCCTGGAACGCCAGACTCGGCAGTGAATTGTTCTGCAGGCGCACTAATCTTGTATCTGATTGGTAACCCACTTCCAGATGTCAGTATCAATAATGAATTGGACAATGCGGAACGGAAAAGAGCAGACTGAGTTGCCGGATGAAAGTCTTACCCGATATTAACAGTCTTGTCAAGAATCATAGATCCATCTGTTGCTTCAGTTATCTTTGCTGCTGCCGTTGCGCCGCCGCCGCCTGCTGCTCCGCCTCTTGCTCCTCCACCAGTTGCTCCTCCACCTCTTGTCGCCCCGCTAGTCGCTGCTCCACCTCTTGCTCCTCCACCAGTTGCTACTCCGTTCCCGGTGTTTGCTTGCTTCCTCTTGGGTTGTGGATGAGCTTCAGTAGGGAGAGCCAACATGAGATACACAGCGAGAGAGACTGCCTGAGTCCATGACTTAAGTATTAAAACCATTATGAAATCTGAGAAGTGAAAACGTCCGGCGTTGATGAAAGGAATAAAAATGTACGAAAAGATGAAGTGAATGAAGAGGTAGGAAGAGATGGAAAATGGAAAGGGAGTTCAGACGGTCAATACAACCAGACGCAGATGTTTTATCGAACACCACTTGTTTGAAAGCTAACTACCTCTCGAGCCACTAGACCCGGACCCTGGGGTAATCGTCCCTCTGATACTCTTGTGATGGAGGCGAGTTTGAGGCAGATCGTGTTCCTGTTGTTTGACTTGGCGTCCATGTGGGGCGGGAGTGTAGCAGGTGCAATTGTTACCGACAGGATCTATTCTTATAACAGTTGCTCAACATAAGTAGGTAACGGATATACAGGCTGCTATTCCAAATACAGGCTGAAGTTCCCACCCAGAAACCTTACCCAAAAAAGGGAGCTGGGATAGCACTCTACTCAAGCTACTGCACAAAAATGGTCATGTAAGCGAGACTTGTTTTACCCCCGGGTGTCACGTGAACAGTATAGGACTTTCTCTAGAACGGCAGTTGTCACCATATCAATTATTAGTGCATACATTCCTGGCCTGGGGTTCCATTTCGATACTGGCAGAGAAGAGATTCGCTTTGTGAAAAATGTTCCAGACATAGGGGCGTGGAACAGTGCGTTGAAGTTACAATCATAAGTAGAACTAAAAATGCTGCCAAATGGCTGGCTCGAATGTCCCTCTGTCAATCAGTTCGGCACGGTAGAATACTAGTTGTTGAGGCTTTGGAGCACGAGGCAACTTAAGGCAACTTCCTTTATTTACATAGATTTATGCACATTATTCCTTCTTTCCTTCTTTCCAACCCTCTAACCCACCTTATCCACGTCACTCATTAATCATAAAGACAAAACGAAATCTCTTCGGGTTTCTAGCTTTGCAGGGTGTTCCTGAAATGCATCTCCCCGTTACCGTTTTCCTAAAGCAGATGGTGCTTTAGAGCCCTCAATAGTCTCCCCAACACCGCTGTGATAGGACGGAGGCGGAGCCGCCCTCCCAAAACCTACCACATCCGCATTTCCACCGCTCATCGCGGAACCCGCCTCAGAATCCGTATATCTACCCTCACGAGCTTCTCTCTCTTTCCAATTTTCCACATTCCCACTGCTGGAAGGCATAGCAGCGAAACCCCCATCGCCACCTCCGACAACCAAATCTCCACCACCCTTTACTTTTCCAACGACCATTCCTTTGGCCACACTCTTCAATACTGCTTTCCTGCTCACGCCAGCAGCATCGATGTAAACTAAGCCTACGTTCTTGAAACCACCAGTCACGGACTTCGAGATGTCACCAGCCTCAGGGCCAAATTTATGGCCTACCACCGTAGTAGTGGCGGTAGATGTAGATGAAAGCAAGTTTCGTCCCGCTTGATCAATTCCATCAGCAATTGTGGAGAAGGCTATCATACTCTTATTGAGAAATCCAGGTTTGTAGTCCGCGGACGGTGGTTGCTTCTCCCCACGTCTCGCTAGCGTCGCACCTAGATTTTGTGCATATTTCGTGACTTGTCCGACTGTTTTGGCTGAAACACCTACGGCACCCTCACTGAATGTATGTACCTTGCGTATTCTCTGATGTGTTGTGGGAGTGAACGTCATGGGTTCAGCAGCAGGTTTAGTCTTCTTGGTGAATGTATCCGCGCTGGAAGTTAGAGTGCGAGAGATATGAGAGGAGGTTGTGACAATGAGACGTGATGCCATGGCAGCTTTGGATACAAGGGTGGAGTTTTTATAGGCGGGATGATTGGCCATCTCGAGGAAGGATTGAGAGGCGGGTGCGACACCGATGTTTTGAGAGCCGTCTTCGGGAAGAGAGATGACAACAGGATCTGCTTGTTATTAGTTTGATTCTTCTTGAAAAACATCGTGTCTGCAGGAGTGAGTGCATACCTTTGTTACCAGCTTGCATCTTGCTATCCTCTACCACGTGGAATCCTTCACCAAGCTCGCCGACCACGCTGCCATTCTCTTCATCAATCAAGACAATCTGGCCACCAGCATGCGAGCTAGAACTACCTGGCACATATGCCTCTCCAGGTTTGTAGCTGCTGGGATCATATGTCGGTAGAGCACCCTTTTCGCTCTTGTAGATATCTTTGCCTGATCTGGCACCTCGTGGTGGCTGCGCACGTTCCAAGAATGCCGTACATTGGGCAAGGATGGTCTCGAAAGTATCAATATCATCCTGGCTACAACCTTTCTGGAATTCCAATCTTGTGAAAGAGCCACTGTCTAGGCCAAGATCCCAGCGTGGAATCAAATAGCTGCTGGGTGGTTGGTGGTAGACTTGTGTGGTTGCGGGGAGAGGGAGGTCGAGCTCGGGAGGCAGATGTAGGTGTAGATAGAAGTCTTCTTCCGGGGCGGCGGTTTGAGGGTCGGCGTTCGAAAGGCCGGAGAATGGAGAAGATGTTGGCACCATCAGCAGAGACAGAGTCTGAGGCCCAGATGGTGTGAGCTTCTCCTCTCTGCCATTCTCGATGTGGTAGGCATGGATGCCATTGATGGCATATAGCAGCTTCGGGTCCTGGGAGACGTCAGTTGGAAATCTCATGTTCGCTGTAGTCGCAAAGCTTGCATACGTTATGTCCTGCCATCTTGACGACTTCTGTTGTATTAATATCTCACAGAATCTCCGACAACTTGTGTAGTTGAAATAGGCGGAACGTGTTGACTCCAACTGAAACGAGGTTTCGGGTAGTGGAAGGGTATAAGATGCTCAGAATAAACGAGCACAGGTAAGCTGTATGGTGAATGATACCGTGAAAAGAAACAAGGTGCAGTAGTGAAGTGGTAGAAAGGAACGCAAGAGTCTATTCTGGACGACGACCTGGAAATAGAGTGTCAACCAAGCGCGCGTAACAAAAGACTTGGATAACCGCCCTCACTGACGTCGTGATTGTTGGAACCAATCACAGGGTGTGACGGGAGTTAAATTTAAGTTTACGCACAGCCACAATAGGTTTGCCCCTCACCCCCGCCAATGCAAGTTATGGAAGTTATGCAACCACTTATGCTAGAATCAAGGTCGAATAGCTGGTATAGCTTTCGTCACTGTGGTGTAGAATGAGATTGACTTCAATCAGAGAAGTAATTTGGATATCTAAATTCACTGCTGAATCCGTGGCTATTGGCGAATAAAGAGGTACAGTATCACTTCTCATCTACTTTTATGTACTTTTATATTTGTAGATCGCTGCGAGAGGCTTCAATTGGGACGCTACGGTCCAAAACGGCGTGAACTATGACTCTTGCTTTTCGAGATCCGATGGGCGCCTTTATTTGACTTTTAGATTAAGCGAGCTAACCCCTTCGCTTCCTGGTCGTGAGTAAGGCCAAGTTACAATATCGCCTACTAGATATCCGTGTACCTTGGTTCTGAAGAACTTCAATCACCTGTCCAAGCTCCCTCCTCCAGGAAATCTTCCAGAAGAGACTTTCCGTCCATGCCTTCACTATCGTGATGAATGTTTTGCCCCTCAGCTTCGCCCTGTGCCTTCTGTTGAAGAAGTTGAGACATGTCAGCAACCTGCTTTCGAAATTGAGCTAGTTGTTGATCGTCCTCGCCTCTCAGTTCTCTCAACTGCTCAAGATAGTTCGTCACCAGAGTATCCGTATCAGCTTGTCGACCTTCAGCCTCATAATTCTTGAGCAAAGCATCCAGTGCTTCGAAGGAGTGCTTGTTATCCGCTCCATAAGTTTCAACACGAAGACGGAAGTACTTCTGATGGAAGACAGTGGCCTCCTGGTATCGGTTGGTCTCAGCTAAAAGCTGGGCAAGTTCCTGAGTTGTTCTTAGTGTGTCCTGGTCCGATTCACCCAATGAGGCAATCTGCCGTTCTAAGACGTCCCGAAGGATATACTCGCTTTCACGAATTTTCCCCTGCTTACGCCAGGCAGAAGCAAGACGATAATCTAATGCCAAAACATTTTCATGATAGGGATGCAGCATAGACCGTGCTTTTGCTCTTGCCATCTGACAAACTCTCTCGCATTCTTCATATTTGCCTTGCTCCCAGAGGACGCGGCAAAGCATCTGCAGAGTTCTGGCATAATAGGCTTTGATAAGGTCGGTTTGTTCTTGGTCCAAGACTGCCTGTCCTATTTCAACCACTGTATGTAGTAGCTCTTCGCATAGTGTAAACTTCTTCGCATTCATCAAACACATGGCTAAGAACTGTAAAGACTGTCGAGTTAATTGATCCTTGGGACCCATTTTACAGAGTGTTATTTGGACTATATGTCGCTGGATATCTTCTCCTGCAACAAGATTACCTCCCAATGAGCCTGCGATCGTCGCTTTAGCCGAATAGCTTTTCAGGAACGTAGGGTGATCAGATGGTAAAATGCGCGCAGCTTTTTGGTGCGTCTGTTCGTGGAACTGGCCAGCCTGCGCATATCTTCCTTGATTGTAAATCATGCCAGCTATATTGCACATCGCATCTATTGTCTCCACTGAGTCTGGGCCAAATATGTTCGAGCTCGTGACAACAAGTTTGCGGAATAGAATCTCGGACTCCCTGTACTTTCCTGATACCATCTTCGCAGCCGCATTTCCTTTCATAATCTGGTACCAGCGAATGTCGTTTTCTGGGTACATTTTTTCTAGGGCATTCAAAGAAGCTTCGTACTCTTTCTCGTTGAGCAGAGTTGGGGTTCTATTCGATTGCGGCTGGACATTCACATTTATTCCAGTCGAGATCGGAAAAGGATAAACTTCATTATATGGACTCGAATAAACATATACATTTCCAGAGGGCAGAAAAGCGTCGAGATTTTTACCCCAAGCTGCGAACTTCATTGGATTTTGGGTTGCATTTAAACGATGGAGCGCTCCTTGCATCTGAGAATATTGTGGTGCCCATTGACGGGCATCGCTTGTATCGAGTGTCTCTTCTTCCGAGGTACTACTACTAATCAAATCTGCGGTAGAGATGTAATTAGGCTCGATCGCTTCCTGAATCGGGGACGACGAATGTGGGAGGATGGGTTGTGAAGTGTTATTTGCAAGTTGGAGTTTTAGGATATATATCAACTTGGAAATCTCTGAAGGTTCTTTTTCCTCAAAGCTCGACCAATGCTCCGTGTTCTCAGTGCGAATGATATCTGTCACTTCGGAATCGTCATCTATCATCGCTGGGATCTCTTCTGTTTGGGCAGTCCGATCTACGGAACCAAGTTGAGGTCTTGAAACTGAATCTGCAGCTTTGGTGCCTACTTCATATTAGCTTGATCTAAACTTCTTTTTGATGGCTAATAACCTTCTAAAATTGGACTTGTCCGTTGTATGAGACTTGTGGAAGATACTTCCTGAGCGCCCTCGACGAGATTACCAAGCCCTTCATCTTCTGTCGGATTATTTATTTGTGAGCCACTTGACGCTTTTTTCAGCGCGTCTTTTTGCGATTCATTTTTACGAAATCCCCATCGAGTAAACCTTGCAGTGAGTTGTCTTTTACTAAAGCACCATAGTCAGCTTGGTATCCTTCTAATTGTCTGGAGCTGATGAATCGTTACGTTAGAAGAACACCATGTTCTTGCTCGAGAACTCGGGTCAGGTGTGCTAGTGTACTCCATTCTTCTATATAAACACGCCTGATGATCGGTTTCAGTTCTTCCCATTCCGCACTAGATAACTGACGTCTAACTTTGCGCTGGTTCGCTCTTGGTATAAGATTCGGAGGTCCTGACAAAGACTCTGTATTATGACCCTCTGGTTGAAGTCTCGATGGCTGCATTTCCAAAATGAAGTGTGGGGTACGGAATAAGCAAGCTAGTCAGATTTGATCATTTTGGATTTTTAGAGAAATTATGTCTAAAACATATCAGCATTTATTTTGAACCATCACGGGATGAAACCATGTCAAATGCATGGCATGTGAAGCTGACCTGCAATGCCTTTCTATTATTATCTCACAAGATCGCGGTTAAATTTAACCATAGTCCCCATTGAGTTTCCGGTCTGGTGGCAAGCATGTACTATTGGTGGTTGTTTCTGCCGGATTGCCTGTCAAAAGAGAACTGCCCGAGTTATGAGATCACCACGTGACATTTGAAGTCCACTGAGCCTTTACAATAGACATGTCGCACACCTGTGGTGCACTGATGTGAATGCATATGGTAATAGTGAATTCTGTTCTAAGGTGCTAGACTATCGGCGGAGGGCTTTTGGGACATTACGATAAGTGAGTAAGCAAAGTCCCTCCGAGCATGTCACCAAAGACACTCAAGAAACAATACGAGCCTTTGGGGGATTTAGAGATCATAGCTATTAGGAGGAAGCTTATTCAATAGATAGTCAATAAAAATTAAAAATATTGAGTGGTTTGTCACGTGAGTTTTCACCGGTAATGCTTTTACTCCTTTATAGAATTGACTCTTAAGCAAAATGCGTCTTGAGAAATGTGAATTGCAGTCTGTTCAAGAATAATAAATCGATTACTACGACATGAACCAGAGTTTGTGTGCGTATCCGTGGATGTCCGCTCAAGACTCGAGAGCACTGTCAGCGACCTCTGCAAGTAAATACACATCTTTATGCACCTAACAAAACATCTTGTAGAACCTGATTGACCTGTTAGCTTTGTCTTCTCTCGCAGCAGAATTCAACTTACCTCTTCCACTTTGGCATTTGAGCTCTCTCTACACGATCCGCCTCTATTAACGCCGCAGTATCCAACTCCCGTCGTCCAGTCTGCAAATCCATATCTGCGCTCCTCATGAATGGAGTTTTATAGTAAAGCTTGTATGGCAAGTAGAACAGAATCACTACCGGAAACGCCAGATAGTTCAAGAAGAAGTTCTCGGCTCTCTCGTTAGGTGTCTTCTCTCCATATCCAATAGGCCAGGCAGATGTCCAGAACTGTGCAATGAGCACTAAAATATTAAGGATAAGACCGATCCATGAACCAATGACGCCAGCTTGCGATTTGAATGCAAGTTCGTCCAAAGAATGGCCTTGTTTCTTCCAAGCGGAGCGGAATCGGATGTGGGCGCCGCAGATACTGGCCCAAGTGAAGATAGAACTGAGACCGCTGAGCGAGTAGAGCCAGTTCAGTGCGGTACTAGATGTGTCGGTACCACCTGCCACGACATAGCAAAGTAAACCCAACAGACTTGCTGCAATGATAGCTACTAGTGGGCGGCCTTTGCGATCAATGTAAGCGAATATTTTAGGTGCTTGGTTCTGCTCTGCTAATGCTGCGAGGGTTCGGGAAGAGCCGTAAACAGAGGAGTTGCCAACTGATAATACGGCGATGAGAATAACAACGTTCATGACGGATGGGAGCACTGCTATTCCAGCATTGTTGATGGCGATGACGAAAGGTGAAGCCTTTGCATCAGTCGAATTCTCTCCTAGCAATCTTGGATCTCCGTAAGGTACCAAAAGGGATACAACAGTCAGAGCAACGATGTAGAACAACGCGATACGCCAAAATACTTGCTTGATAGCTCTTGGGAGAGTTTTGCGGGGGTTATCAGCTTCAGCAGCGGCAAGGCCAACCAATTCGGTACCAGCGAAAGAAAATGCGGCTGTCACAAACACACTGCAAAGACCTTTGAAGCCAGAGTGGAATGCTCCTGACGCAATGCTTCCAGAATCTACTCCTCCTTCGGTGTATCCAGGGTAATTTGGCTCAACATTGTTGCTTTGCCAATACCTGCCGCCGATATATCCACCATCAGGACCACCTCCGCAGTTCTGTTTTACAGGTTAGTCAACAAAATTACAGTATTATGAAGCGGATATTCAATATACCAGAATGATGCCGAGAATTATGAACCCGATAACTGCAATGACCTTGATGATAGCAAATACGAATTCCGCTTCGCCATAACCGCGCACGCCAAAGAAGTTAATGGCGACGATAACGACAAGGAAAATGGTAACCCAGGCGGCGGGATTAGTGTCTTTTGCACCAGGCCAAAAGTCGAGAGTGATACTGGCTGCTACAATTTCGAGTGGTAAGACAACCAGCCATTGCATTGCATAACTAAAAGCCGAGTCAATATAATGACAAAAGCAAAAGGCAATAGAAAAAGGCACAAACTTACTTCCAGCCCATGGCGAAGCCCCATGCGGGGTCAATAAATCGAGTTGAATAAGCAGAGAACGATCCGGCAACGGGGAATAGCACAGCCATTTCTCCCAAGGCGTGCACGGTACAAAACATTAGAACACCGATGATGATGAAAGCAATTACTAGCGATGCTGGGCCACCGGTGTTCAAAGCTGCACCAGAAGTGACGAAAAGACCAGTCCCTATATTTGATCAGCTTCAATCAGCCAGACCCGAACGGATTTGATTATGCTCACCAATGGAACCACCAATTGCGATCTGCTCAACCGGTCAGCATGATGTTGCGCAAAATTCAAATGACTGATGAAATGATGGTCCCTTAATTTAAGAAAGCAGAACAATAGTAATAAAATTAGGCCTGGGAAAGTTTCGCATTGCCCACTCACCATTTGCATATGTCGCGATTTCAATTTATGAGCCAGGCCCGAGTTCGCGGTGCGCTCCGCAGCAGTCTTATGGTCAAAACCATGTCCCGCGTGAGGATCGACAGTCTGTCCTGGCTTGATAACATGCGCATTTGGATCTCTCTTGAAGCTATCGACAAACCGCCGTTGCCAAGGTTCTTTGGCTGCCGGC
>Ga0247804_10001064_pt1 | contig 12743 bp, 16 predicted proteins | sample UWRJL029104C1_FD_181142 | JGI IMG/M metagenome (GOLD analysis project Ga0247804, IMG submission 181142) | Plant litter microbial communities from Arlington Agricultural Research Station in Wisconsin, United States - UWRJ-L029-104C-1 | ecosystem: Environmental > Terrestrial > Plant litter >...
TAGTCCCAAGTACCTCTTAAGCCGCCGTAAATATCAGAGCCTGGGTAGATAAACCCACGGCGTTTTGCAAGCGAGACAATGTGTTCCATTTTTTGTTGTTGTTCATTCATAACTAGGCGTTATTATAGCATATACACCACCCGGACAGGATTGACTTACCCCGTAGATACTTGTATAGTATCGCCAAGCTCCTTCAAAATCCACACATCGACCTGGAGGTCACTATGGCTAGCACGAATCACTCTGCGTATCCGGCCTTCAAGGATGAGATTCCGCAACTTCTTCACTTCATCAAGGTGTGGGAGACCGCGCTAAAGAGCACAGACAAAGCCCCGGACACCGACCGTGGGCGCCTTGCATACCTCAACATCGAACTCGGCTTGAGGCATTGCGAGCTTGCACGTCTTTACCACAAGAACGACGAGCTCATCAATGCCGATCGTGCCTACGGACAAGCCGAGAGCTACTTCAGCTACGGCGCCGACCACCTCAGGGCAGTTGGCGACACTGCATACCGCGCAACAGTGCTCGGCTACTGGGGGATGGCCAAGTTCGAACGTGGGCGTCGCAAACAAGGGCGCACCATGATCAGGGATGCCACTCGTCAGTTCCGCGCCCTTGAGACGCCAGACTTTGAACGAGAGGAAGCCCACCTCCTGAACATCGATGCGCCTACCTCGTGGCTAGCACGCAGGTTCATACTGCTCCCGAGGTTCATCCACGTCGTGCTGCAAAGTGGCGCCTCGAAGCATCATTGAAGTAGAGCTTTACCGGCCCTGTGTCCCCTTCGGGGGATGCAGGGCCACTTTCATTTCTGAACTATTTCGAAAGCGCTGCATGCTCACGCGTCACATGCAGGCACTCTGGCAAAATCGCTTCCAATCCCCCAATTTGCGCCAAGATCTTCAAAGATTTTGAAGCAATGAGGCGTAGCAATTTAATATGCTCGGCCGTAATTTCACCACCCTGCGATTCGCGCAAGCCTTGTTCGCCCACATCATAGCGATACGTCTTCTCGGCATCGAGCTTTTCGCCATCAATATCAAATTCAAGATTGAGTTCATGCCCTAGGAGCGACGCATAGTGCAGATAAAACCAGGCCTGGGTCATATCCAGCGAAATACTCTGCGCATCGAGCGCCATCAAGATTTCGGAAAGCGCGTCGTACCATTCCGGCTCATCAACCGTTTCACTGGCCCGGGCAATATATTTAATTGCCAAGTAGCCAAACTGTAAACGATCGTAATCTTCTAAGATGTGGCGATAAAATTGAATAAGGCTGGATGAAGTCAGCACGCCGAGTTCGCCCTTGCCTTCCCCTATCACGACGTCACTAATAGCGAATAGTTCAATCCCACCGGCCAGTTTACTTTTTTGCCGACGCACGCCTCGCGCCATGACACTCCGTCGTCCCTCTGGAGTTAATAACTGCAAGATTCGATCGGCCTCCCCGTAATTTGTCCGCCGGAGCACGATCGCGCGCGTTCGATATGTTTTCACAAAAACACACTCCGTACCGCTGCCACCAAGTCATCAGGATGCATTGTTGTTTTATCTACAATACGCTTCACCCCGTACCTTGCAACGTCATCAAGCTTTAAAGCCTCTGCCATATTGGTACAAAGAATAATTGGCACGGCGCCCGTATCGCCATACGATTGCAGCTCATGCAGAAGCGCAAAGGCCGTGCTGCCGGTTAAAAGGACATCGAGCACAATCACATCCGGATGTACCTCATCAATCGCGACAATAGCTGAAGGTGCATGCGGCGAATGCGCGACCTTGTAACCAGCACTCTGCAAAACACCCACTTCGAGCTCAGCCAACCACGGATCATCTTCTACCAGAAGAACCGTTTTTAGCTCGCTCATAATAAACTCAACTGTTGCGAAGCTTGTAGTTCGACATAAAAAGTCGCACCATCGCGGTGACGGGTGGCGCCAATTCGTCCATTCATCGCATCGGCAAATTGGCTGGCTATAAAAAGCCCCAGCCCGCTACTTTGGGGTCGTGCATGGATCGATTGTGGTGAATTGGCCAGCTTCTTGCGCAATGTACGCCACATATCACTCGAAAGCGCTGGGCCGTAATCACGCACGCCAACACGAATCATCCCACCGCGCTTCAGGGCTTGAATTTGCAAATGAACCACCGTTCCTGGCTGGCTATAATGCAAGGCATTATCACTAAAGTTCATAATGATACGGCGCAGTAAATCGCGATTAGCTACCAGCAGCAGCGGATGCGAACGGTGCACTACGGCAAGCTCTCGCTGATGGGCCGAAAACAGCGGTGCTAGTTCGCTCACGATATCCCGGCAAATTTGCTCAGGATTAATCGGCTCAAGTTCAAACAAAGCGTCTTCTAAACGAGCCGATTTTGTGAGATCGCTCGTCAGGCGTAGCGCACGCTCACTCGTTAAAGTAATCTGCGACAGCAAGCGCTGGCGTTCGGCGGGCGTGACATTTTCATCTTCCAAGCGCAGCGCAATCTGGCGGACCAACGCCAACGGCGCCTTTAATTCATGCGCCGCCGCTGTGAGCGATGAAACGTCATACGTGTGAAGATTAGTACCCAAATCTTCGTGCTTTTCCCTATCTGCACTCATGTACCCAGTGTAGCATTCGCCTTCAAGCTTTGACAAAGATGAGCGTGATGATTATTGGTTAAATGCGATGGTTGCAACAAGCGCGTTAAAATCGTCTTTGAAAATGTCGGCGTCACTACGAATTGTCACTGTTTTATCGCGGATTTTGAAGATCACCGCCGCACCGCGAATGTCTTTACTAAACGTTCCATCAAGTCGAGTCCCATTAACGCCACTGGCAACAACAGCACTCGAGCTTAGATCACCCTTTTTCACCAATGCTTCATAGCCCTTGATCACCTGATCGTAATCTTTTGTTTCAATACTAATGCGCAGAGCAAACTGCTGCGTTGCTTTAATTGGCGGAACAGCAACTGGGTTAAGATAGGCTTCATAATTTCCCCCATCACTGGCGTCTTTGTTTACAAAAGCACTCCATGTTTTTGGATACTTAAAACTCAAACTACCGTAATCTTCAGGGCCAGCAAATTCGCGGAGTGGATTCTTATACTCTTCATCAAATTTTGCCTGATCACTATCGCCCTGCTCTTTTTTAGCCGTTGAAACAGCTGAAGAAATTTTCGTATCGACATTATCTTTTTGATCAAAGTAATTAAGCAATGCCCAAATAAGGCCAATAATCGCTAAGACCCCAACGATCATAGAGATAATCGCAATCGGTAGCCACGTGTTTTTTGTACTATACATAGGAGTGTTTGGGTTCATAGGGGTATTATACTTGTGCTTTTTACGACTGTAAAGGGTCGAAGGTGTACAGATGATACGCCTCGAATGTTTTCTCTGGTTTCAAATCAGCAAGCGGGCTGCCATAACAGATTAAAGTCAGCGAATGCCCTAAGCGCGTTGCCTCAGCCTGCAACTTGCGAATAAATCGTTTACCATCACGGCTCACACCAAATATATAGACAACTGTTGTTGCACTAGGAAGTTCCACTCGCCAAAAATTAGCAAGTTGGATACTCACCTTTTTATATCGCAAAGATAACAATCTAGAAATCACCACCAGCCCAGGGTTAATCTCATAGCCAATTGCTGTCGCTCCGCGTTGGGCCGCGAGCCGCAGAACCAATCCATCACCGCTGCCCACATCAATCAGTACATCTTTGGTGGTTACCTTATATAGTTGGTCAAAAGCCCGGCGAACATATTTTCGCTGACTCGGTACATAGGGGGCGCCAAAAAAAATCGCAAATCCAGCGAGCAGCACAATAACCGCGGTAATGATGAACCAGGCCACTAAGCCTCGCTATCGAATTTTTGCTTCAAAACAGTAATTTCGTTTTTGAAAGATTTCAGGTCTTTTTCAATATCGGTTGCGAGCGTTTCTGCGACCTTAAATTTATCTATAGCTTGCTCTAAGGCAAAATCATCACTATCAAACCACGCAATCAGCGCGTTCAGTTCATCCATCTTTTCCTGAATTGTCTTATTTTTGTCTGGCATTTTTTACCTCTGCTTCTAGTATAGCGTGTGCGGTCTCAACCTCAATAGTTGCACCGACTTTTGGCATGCCCCTCAAAAGCGCATAGCCCCTCGCTAGCACCGTTTCGGGGTTTAGTTGTGAAAGAATGAGGCGTTTGCCACCAATAGCGTCTTCGACACCCTCAAGGTGGCTTTCAATGTTTGCAAGCGCTCCCCACATGTGTTCACGAATCTGCGTCGAAGCTTGATCGATGGTGCGCGAAAGAAGCGGCAATAATGAAGCTGTTTGCGCCCGCACGGCACGAATAATATCTTTGCGATCTGGCACCAGAATTTGCGCCGCGTTACTTGGCGTTGCCGCGCGCACATCAGCCACCATATCAGCTAGTGATTCATCAACTTCATGCCCCACCCCAACGAGTGTCGGCACGCGACTCGCAGCAATGGTGCGCACTAATTGCTCGTCGTTAAAAGCCGCAAGATCGTCGGCACTTCCCCCACCACGAATCAGCACAATGACCTCGGGCAATTCTTCACGCTCATTAATATAATTGAAAGCACGAATCATTTGATCCGGCGCCGATTCACCCTGCACCTGTACATGAGCCACGTCGATCTCTAGCCCACCCCAGCGATCATTCACAATCTTTATAAAGTCTGCGTAGCCAGCCGCTTCGATGCTACTAATCACTGCGACCTTTTTCGGAACCCGCGGCAGTGCACGCTTTCGTTCCGGAGCAAACAAGCCTTCGGCATCAAGCTTAGCTCGCAAAATTTCAAAGCTCTTCTTAATCGCACCTTCACCACTCGGTCGAATTGCTTTAATCGTGAGGCTAAAGCGCCCCCATTTAGTCAGTTTTGGAGAACCTTGCACTACTACCGTCATACCATCTTCAATCGGCACGCGTAGTTGCCACATTGCCATAAAGCAGTCGATTACCGATTCGGCATCCTTCAGCTTAAAAAAGACCCACTTACCCTGGCTAATCTTAAATTCTGAAACCTCCCCCTGCACGCCAACGTTTGGATAGGCGTATTCAAGGGTTTGATTGGTCAAAGCGACAAAGTCGCTAACGCTAAGAAGGACGTTTTCCATATTTGTTCACCGTTAGTTGGTAAAAGATGTAGCCGAAAAGAATTGTTCCGACAATCAATGTCACGCGTGCCAAGAGCGTCCCGGCAATTGCTACTTCGGCTGGCACATGGCTCGATGCAAGGAACGTAATCATTAAGGTTTCGTATACCCCCGCACCCGCCGGTGTCACCGAAACAATACCCGAGATCGAGGCGACACCATAGGCAACGTATAATAGCGCTGGGTTCAGCATCGTTCCCAGTGCCCAGAACGCAATCCAAATCAGAGCGAGGTCAGAAAGATTGCCCCACATCGCCCAAATAAACGGACGGATCAAAATACGGCGATCTTTACGAATCGCTTTGTAGTCTTGGTGAATATCCAAGAAGAAATTATTGAGTGTTTCCAGTTTCACCACGTCTTGCTTGCGGCCGCGCGTTACTTTTGAAATGACCTTATTAGAAACACGAGTGAGCCAAATCGAAAATCGATCAAGCCGTTTCTTGTCACTTACCACGCGAATGGCAAAAATGGTCGCACCAACTGCAAGAATCACAATCAAAATACTCGCCATAATAATCACCCGATCAACTTGGTGATCAAGAATCAGCAAAAACACCGCAATAATGAGGATAATCACAAAGCTAATAAAGGTTAGCGTAAAACGCACCAGCTGCGCCATGGTTGAACGCCCAACGCTTACCCCATGACGGCTCAGGATCCAGCTTAAGTAAGAGAATCCGGCTGCTCCCCCGCTTGGCAAAACGTGATTTACAAAATTCAATTCCAGCGCCATTCGCGTCATGCGCACATGGGACATGTCTTTTAAATTACCCTTTGAGCGAAGGTATGAAAAAATCATGCCCCCGGCGCAGTAATAGCTAAATAGTTGCACCGGCACCAAAAGCGCCAGCACCCATAAGTTGATTGAACCAAGCAGGCCCCAAGCTTTCAAGATTTCTGGCCAAGCAGCAAGCACAACGCCCACGAGAAGAATCGTCGTAATGAGCGTAATCCATCCCCTTACGGACAACTTGAGCGATAACTTGCGTGCCATAGTGCCTTCATTATAGAGCATCAGGTATAATGAATCTATGTACATCTCTATCTTAGGACGCCAGCCTGCTATTTCTATTGCCGAACTCGAACGAGTCTATGGTGATGTTCGTTGGTTTTCTGAGACCTCAGCACTTATCAAAACTGACAACCTTGATATCCGCGACCTTGGTGGTACTCAAAAGGCTGGCCGTGTGATTGCCGAACTTCCGCAAGGCGATTGGATGCGTGCCAGTATGAAAATCGTTCAGCACTATAGCAAAGCTTGGGCTGGCTACGAAGGCAAAATCACTCTTGGCATCAGTGCCTACGGGTTTAAGGCAGATATTCGTGACATTCAAAAGACCGGTCTTATCCTTAAAGGCAAACTGAAGAATACCACCGCCAGCCTGCGCCTCATTCCCAACCAAGAAGCAGCGCTCAGTACCGCCACCTCGCACCACAACAAGCTCGGGCTCTCAGATAACAAGGTTGAATTAATTGTCGTTCGTGGCCAAAGTGGCATTATTATCGCCGAAAGCACTGGCGCACAGAACATTACTGCGCTCGCCGCCCGCGACCAAGGCCGCCCAAAGCGCGATGCCTTTGTGGGTATGTTGCCGCCAAAGTTGGCTCAGATCCTTGTAAACTTATCTGGCCTCCAAAAAGGTAATGTCCTTGATCCTTTTTGCGGTACCGGTGTCATCCTTCAAGAATCACTCTTGCTTGGATTGAATGCTTACGGCAGCGACCTGGCTGAAAAAATGGTCGATTTCACCAACATCAACCTTAAATGGCTGGTTGAAAGCTACAATCTTAAAGATATCGATACTCGCGTCACCGTTGGTGACGCTATGGATACTACCTGGGCACCATTAAAAATAGATGCCGTCGTCAGCGAAGCCTACCTAGGCCAACCCTTTAGCGCTCCACCCTCACCCGCCAAACTAACGGAAGTCCGCGGCAACTGTAATCATATTATCAGTGAATTCTTAAAAAATTTAGGTACTCAGATCAAGTCTGGCACTCCAATTGTATTAGCTGTACCCGCCTGGAAAGATACCAGCGATCAGTTCACTCACCTCCCGCTCATTAGTCAGCTTGATAGCCTTGGCTACAAGACAGTTGAATTCGCCAATGTTCGTCCTGATCAACTTCTTTACTTCCGCCCCGACCAAGTCGTCGCGCGTGAAATTCTCGTACTCACAAAAATCTAGCTATAAAAAGATGAGCGCGCCTGTACCTCAAGAGCAACGTAGGCCTGTGCGGTCACGGCCCCAAGCAGCAATACAACTCCGACCACCATTATAATCTGCATAAATACCGGGGTACGTGTGTGGTCGTGTGTCATAGAAGCCTCCCTTCGTTTACGCGATTGAAGCCTGGAGGGGGGTACACAAAACCCGCCACCAGGCAGACCTTTTTAAGGGCCTTATGTAGGTTTCCCCACATAACGCGTAAACGAACCTGAATGACGGGATCAGTATCGTTTACGCGATTTGCAACCATATCTTACTGCAATTGCAACAAGGGTTAGGTTGTATGTGCCGAATTGTTGATATGCACCGTGGGTATATCCCTCTTGAGTGCTTAGATAAATTGTAGCATACGAATCTTAACTTTTCCTCAACTCTCACCACTATAAAACGCTCTCGGCCCCTTGACGCGCAGCCCTTTTTCATGTAAAATCAAACAGATTAAGAAGTTCGCTTCGAGTTATAAAAGGTAAGGAAATTATATGTCACACGTCAAAGCAGGTGGTTCAAGTAAAAATAACCGCAATAACGCCGGTCAACGCCTCGGCGTGAAACGCTTTGGTGGCCAAGTTGTAAACACCGGTGAAGTTTTGGTTCGCCAAACTGGTAGCACTAAAGTTGCTGGTCCTGGTACATTCATCAGCCGTAACTTCACGATTCACGCAGCAATCGACGGTGTTGTTACCTTCTCTAAGATTAAAAAGACTCGTTTCACTGGCAAAACTGCCACTCGTACACAAGTAAGCGTTCAAAGCGCGCAATAACAAGCAACAAGCGCGAATTTAGGCAAAAAAATAACCTCCCCTACGGAGGTTATTTTCAACATAAAACTATGCTTACTATTGGAACCTTACGTCACCAAGCCTTCGATCTAACTGTCGGGCTGTTGTTTCGATGGGGTCGTTGCTCATCACAGCTAGCATATCGCTTGCCGTCATTCGTAACTCGCTGGGCGATAGGCTGCGCGACGACGCCTTGTCGGCATCCGCACGAAGCCCTGTCTGTGCAGCACTCAATTTGAGGAGTTTTTCTGACATAGCGTTTTGTTTAGTTCTTGCATCTTCGATAAATTGATCGGCCTTTGCAATACCGTCTCCCAAAAGCGTGTGCAGCACATCTTCTTCGACGCCGTTGCCTTCTCTCAAATCATTCAAACTATCTTTCAGTTCAATTGCTTCACGCATTACCTCTTCAATGCCGGTGTGCGCTGCCTTGCGAAAAGTTTCAACAAGCTGAGCATTAAATTCATCCCGTATCTTTACCAGTCGATTGGCAACCATTTGCTCGTCCCATTCACCGTCCTCAAAGAGTGTCGCAATAGCATTTAGCTCTGAAGCATAGTCCGATGTGGAACCAAGCGACGCAATAGCAACGTCTACTCGGTGTGCCTTTTCGGCAATCTTACCCATGCCCCGGCGTAATATCCGCGTCGCACTACTTTCGGGTGTCTGAGGCTCCTCTTCTTTTTCTTCAATCGTGTCGGCCTCTGGCTCAATCGCCACACCGTGTAACTTAATTTCAACAGGCGCATCTTTCGTCGCCTCAACACCTACATCTTGTATCGCTTCGGCTTCATTTAAAGATTCAACGCTTGCCGGCTGTTCAGGCTGTTCAATAGGGGTAGCCTCGATCTCTTCTGGTGATTGATTCCTTTCCCTATTTGCTGATATAACTTTCGGAAAAGTAGGGTCTTCGGCCGAGCTCTTCAATGGCTGAACATTATACATTCTCTCGCCATGCTCGTTGATATACCAACTCGTGGCTCGGACTCGTCTTTTTTCGCCATTGTGCATGACTGAAAAAACAGGCTGCATATCACCTTCTTCAAGTACATGAGGATTTTCGATCGTGCCATCGCTTGGCACTGTAGCTACATCAACCATCTCTTTCGCAGCCTGTAGTGCGTTAAACTCCGCCGCGAGTGCAGCCTGAGCATCGGGTTGCGTATCTTCAAATGACATTGGTCGAGCAACCACATCATCCGTCTCATTGCCATCTTCGTCCGTAATAAGCTCATAAGCAACACGTCGCCCATCACCATTCACTTGAGATTCTGTTAAGAAGCCCTTGCGTACTGAACCATCTGAAGAACGCATGTAAGCTACCTTATCGATACCTGGCTGGACATCAATCTCTACCTCTGTCCGATCAAGTTGGTCGGTTGATGCCGCCGTATATCCTTCTCCTGGTATTGTCATCTCTCTACGTCTCTATTCTTTTGGTTTTTCTTCGAGTAATCCTAGGTGAAACTTCACACGTTCAACAACGTCACCAATCACCACCTGCGATTTAACCAAGTAATCATTAACGCCAAGTGCTTCAGCGCGCTCTTTGTCTTTGGGCTGGCTGAGCGCAGTCAGCATAATCACCCGTACATCAGCAGTTTCAGGCGTGTTACGAAGAATGTCGAGCACATCAAAGCCACTAATCTTTGGCATCATCGCATCGAGCAAGATAAGATCAGGTTTGAATGAAACGGCTGCCGAAAGCGCCTCTTCTCCATTGATCACTTCTTTTGTTTCAAAGCCTTCAATATCAAGGCGTGATTTGTAGACAGCCGCTAAAGCTTCGTCGTCTTCTACTAGTAAGATTCTTTTCTTTACGTCCATATGCGTTTATTGTACAAGTTAGCCCGGTAAAGCACAAGCGCTTCGCCCCTGGCACAGCAACCGTTACTTGAGTGCCGCCTTAGCCGCATCAAGTTGTGGATCACGACCGGCGTCAATATCAGCCGCTTCGATACCAACTGTCGTATCGGGCGTAATACCTTGTTTAGAAATGTTTGCGCCATTTGGTGTATACCACTTCGCAACGGTCACCTTAAGCTCCGCGCCTTCAGGGAGCGAGATAAGCTTCTGAACGCTTCCCTTGCCAAATGTTTTCTCGCCGTACAACGTAGCGACTTTGTGGTCTTGCAGGGCACCAGCGACGATCTCACTCGCACTGGCACTGCTGCCGTTTACTAGAACGATAGTCTTAATACCAGCCAGGATCGGGTTACCGCCAGATTTGAGTTCATCGACTACTTTGCCGTTTGTGCGCTCACTGACAACTGTTTTCTTATCAAGCCATAGGCCAGCAAGATCTTGAGCCGCCGTGACGTATCCGCCACCGTTACCGCGCAGGTCAAGGATGACCGCCTTCACATTCTGATTCTTGAAATCTTGGGCAACTGCGCGCGCCAAACTTCCGGTCTGATCATCAAAGCGTGTCACGGTCATGATACCAACACCTTCAACCACGCTACTATACACACTTGGGTTCGTGACCTGCGCGCGGGTCATGGTAAATTCTTTGGCCTCAGTGCCGCGGAGTACATTAATCTTTACGGTGGTGCCAATTTCACCACGAATCTTAGTAACAGCTTCCGTGACCGTCAGGCCATCCACACTCTCGCCGTTTACATTCACCAGCAAATCACCCGCCATGACACCGGCTTTTTCGGCTGGGTTGTCTTTGAGAATACGAAGGATTGTCAGCTGGTTATTACGCAACCCAACTTCCATGCCAACCCCGCCACCGATGTTGCCGCTCAGGTCATTGTCGAATTGTTCAGCTTCGCTCTTATTCATGTACAGCGTGTACTCGTCGCCCGCTGCTTCAACCAAGCCTTTGTTTGCTCCCTCAATCAATTTCTGGTCGTCGATCGTACCATCAAAGTTCGCCTTCAAGCCTTGGTAGGTCGCCTGTAAGCTTGAAAGATCCAGCGTTGCGCTCGATACTTTTTGCCCAAAAGCGGTCGCAATCACGGCATAGATTTGCGTATTAAATATGCCAATCACATAGCCCGCGACAATCGCGATGATCACTGCAATGACAGCAACGCTCGCTGGTAACTGACGACTTTTTTCTTGCATCTGAAAACGACTGGCCATACGGACTCCCCTACACTTTATAAACTCTCACTATTATAACGCACCCCGGGTGGAGTGCGCGTTATAATGTTCATGGTTTTTGACTATTTAATGTGGACGTAGTGGTCGAAGGCGCCTTCAGAAAGTGTCATCTTACTGTACATGCCATATCCTTGGCCATAATCGTAATTATACTGACTGACCGTAACCATACCACCGCTGGCGCTTTCTACCCAGGCAACGTGTCCGAAGCCTTGGCCAGCCTTTGCAGGATCCATCACAGCAATTGAACCGGCCCGTGCAGCACCTTCAACGTAGCCGTTGTTTTTAGCATTTTGCGTAAAGTTTACGGCATTACCCCAGCTGTAGTAGATACCCGTTTCTTTAGCAATGCGCCATGCAGCATAGCTGGCACATTGGCGGCAGCCGTAGCCATGCCCATCACCACCGTTACCATCAGAGCCACCGGTCGAAAAGTATGAAGACATTGGGCAGTTTGAACTATTCCACGGGTAATCACTCAGTGAACCAGCATCAATCAAGACGTAGCCACCACTTCCGTTAATACGGGCACGAATGGCGGCTTGAGTTGCACGAGCTTCGGCAATTTGCGCCGCGCTACTGCTAATTAAGCCCTGGTACGCCGCTTCATCATTATTTGTCTTATTCAAGAGGCCTTGTTGTTCGGCTTCTTTGGCAATCAATGATTCATTGGCAGCTTTTTGTTCCGCCAAAACCTTTTCTACTTCAACCTTTTGCTCGCTTAGCTGTGTTTTTAGCTCTTTAACTTTTTTAATAGTCCCACTCAATTCATCACGAACGGCATTGCGATATTCTTGCTTATCAAGGAAGTTACCGATGTTAGAACTACTCGCAAGCATTTCAATTGGCGAGATATTGTCATCAACATATAAATCAGCAATGGTAATTCCCAATGCGTCTTGATTGTCTTTAATTTCTTGCTCGGTCTTGGCAATATCTGTGACTAACTGGTCATATTTTGCCTGAGTAATAGCAAGCTGCGCCTGAATCGCATTCTTTTCATTGGTAATCTGTGCTAAAGCGTTCGCAAGCGTTGTCGCTTCCCCATTGAGGCGATCCGCTTCAGCCTGGTAGCGAGCCATGTCAGATTGCAGAGCGCGAATTCTGTCATCATATTGGTCAGCCGAAGCCGTTGTTGCCAAACGAATACTCGCGAATACAACCACAACAGCAACGAGAATGATTAAGAATGATTTGCCAATCATGGCAATGCGAGAAGGTGAAACTGGTGTGGTGGTGCGCAGGTTCATACTCCCCCTACTTTAGCATGAGCATGATGGCCCGTCAAGGTTGGGCCGCTCATATCGGGCTACCTAAAGCTTAAGATAACGGCGAGTCGCTAGGAGCGAAGAAATCACGCCGATAATCGCACCGATAATGATCATTCCAAGCAGGATAAATCCGGCATAGTACATCGCTCCGTCAAGCGTTGGCTGAATGTTAATCTGGTA
>Ga0247804_10001065_pt1 | contig 12742 bp, 10 predicted proteins | sample UWRJL029104C1_FD_181142 | JGI IMG/M metagenome (GOLD analysis project Ga0247804, IMG submission 181142) | Plant litter microbial communities from Arlington Agricultural Research Station in Wisconsin, United States - UWRJ-L029-104C-1 | ecosystem: Environmental > Terrestrial > Plant litter >...
CAGTCCGCAAGGCGAAAGTCATGAAGACTAAATCCAGACTGGAACATAAATATATTTGATATCGCATCTGCATTAAAGACTACCGCCTTACTGACTAAATAGCCAGCCAGGACACTACAAATACTCGCAATTAGAATGGCATACTTATTGAGTGTAAAGATTTTTTTTAGTCCAGCAATGTGCTGTTTTATTGTCTTGCTCACGATTTCACTAGTCTATTCTTAACTGCACGATAGACAGTATGAATAATTGAAGGGTCTGATTCTATCGTGATTTCTTGGGCTGTGTCTTTAATGACAAAATCGTCTCGTGGCTCTGCTACTTTTAGGTTGAGTTGGCTTTTGCCGTTAATTTTAAAGTAGCTTGAGTTATTCATGTTGAGGAAAATAGGACCCGCGGCTGTTCTAGTGAGAACAATCTTGTTAGGTGACCAGTAACTTACGGTCGCATTGTTCGATCTAACGAAGTTGCAACCTTCCTCAAAGGGACAAGAAGGGTGGCCGGGACGGTAATAGGGGTCAAGGTGGAGTTGTACGTATGAATCGTTTGCGTATAACACACCAAGATTAAATGATGTTGCTTCAAATTCCCTGTAAGCATCCGGCATACTACCGTCATCCGGAATGACCGACCCGTCTGGAAGTTGTTGCTCTTCGCCAAAGTAAGCTGTTTGCGCAAAAGTATTATTTTTTGTAGATTCTGATGAAAGGACGGGTTCGTATTTCAAGATGCTTGATTGATACCCTACATTTAGGATGAAGAGTTCGACAACGGCTAATAGGAGTATAGCGTTAACTATAAATAGAGGACCACGTTTGTTTACTAAGAGTTTTGTGAGTAGAGCAGTAAAGACGAGTAGCCCGAAGTTGAACCATATGAACCATCTAGTTGAGACACGCATATCTGAGAATACCGGTAGGTGTTTTAATATATTGTATGGAGAGAATCTTCCAAAGTCGCCGAGCCCCATCAAGTAGCAGATAATGCTTATTGATAGTACGGCGATCATTAATCCGACCAGACGCCTATTCTTTACGAGTACTCGTTTTTTAATACAAAGTAGGTAGAAGAGGTATAAGATGCCAATGATAACAACAACGTAAAGACCAAAACCTAAATACGCCGTTGCTTCGTTAAAGTTGTGTGGAATAAGAGGGTGTTGTGGGTATCGTATAAAACTGAGTGCATGAGCTTGTGAAAGAGGTAGGAATGGAGAAATTACTGCCGAAAAAAGATCCGGTGCCATGTCATTTACTTCTCGAGGAAACTGTTTCGAGTTTTGAATTGCATAGAAAAGGCGGTGACCTGCTACCACCAGGAATGTGAGCGCTGCGACACCTACGCCAATAAGGAGTGTCTTGTTGAACTTCGCACGTATCAGTCGTGCGAGGATGATGATCCCACAAATGAAGGCGATGTGTATGAAGGGGTTATGTATCTGCGATAGCCCCATTATTCCAAACGCTACACCAAGTAATACGCCACCCTTCCAGTCTTTTATTGTTAGTGCAAGATAGACAAACAATGGGGCGAGCATGAACCACACAAATGTAAAGTGCGCTGGAAGGTGAGCGACAAAGAACGTACAGAATATCCATAGCAAGCTGAGTAGGATAGCTGTATTTTTTGGTGCTTTAAAGTAAGAGCGAAGTAGCAATTGCATGCTGAGATATCCAAGTACTGTGTAAATGATAACCGCAAGCTTAAGACCCACCGGCGCACCGAATATGAATACTAAGATAGTCTGTAGAGAAAACAGTCCAAATTGCGGGTTAGCATATAGAGGTACTCCGCCAGAAACCCACGGGTTGAACCAGGGGAACTGGCCATAGTCAAAGATACTTATCCTCATTGCTTCGTAACCTTGGGCAAAGAAGCTGAAGTCTCCCCACTCTAGCCGGTTACCGGTGAGAATATATTGAGAAACCCAACCCGCAATAAGGATGATTGCTAATATTTGAACAGGATTTTTTTTAAACCACCCCATCGATCTCTTAGTCGATTTTCGAGCAATTTCCCTGATCCTTTTGCTGAAAAAATTGCGCATATTGTGGCTATTATAGCATTCTTACCTGACTAAGAATATCTATCTATCGGTCCAGGCGTGCTTAAGTCCATTTGTGTAATCTTGGTAGAATACTTGCAGCGAGTTTCCATATACATCGACACTCAATCTGCCTCGGGTTGAAGCAGGTGATCGCGAAAGGCTGCCTGGACTTCCGTCTAAGTCGGCCGCTTGCCAACCGTTTTTGTCTGCAAGTGCGACTTTCCAGAGCATTTTAGTACTGTCATAGTAGAACACGTATATGTCAGATTGATATACTTTTACAACTGGCCTCAGTCCTATATCTCCGTTGTTTGTGAGTGGTGTGCCCTTGTCGCCGTCGAGGTTTTCAAAGTTCCAGCCTCGACTATCAGTCCATGCGTGGCGAAGGTTGCCACCTGTGGCGTCATAGTAGAAGAGTTGTATGATTCCGTTGTAGATCGCCACCGATGGAGTTTGTCCTGTATTTGCTTCTTTAGAACCAATAGACCCCTTGTCGCCGTCGAGGTTTTCAAAGTTCCAGCCTCGACTATCAGTCCATGCGTGGCGAAGGTTGCCACCTGTGGCGTCATAGTAGAAGAGTTGTGTATAGTTGTTATATTGTACGGCAGTGATTCCTTCACCAACTCTATTCGAGAGTCCACTTTGTCCACCTGTACCGTCGATTGTAGAGAAACTCCACTTGCTTTGCGATATATTAAATTCACCGACTCGTAATGATCCGCTGGCGACGTTCTGGTAAAAGATCTTTATTTTGTTGCTACCGTCGTAGTACCCAGTGACATATGCACCAACGTTTGCTTTAACCCCACCATCAGAAGTTGTCTCATCACCATCAAGGGTTTCATTATTCCATCCATTTTGATCGCTCCAGACATGTTTCAATACACCTTTGGCGTCATCATAATAAAAGTTATGGAGTACGCTACCCGCACTAATCGTAGTATTAGATGTCCCTAGTGCTCCCTGGTCAGATTTAATGGAAGGGGTTGTTCCAACGAGTCGTTCAAACTTGAAGGTGTCTTTTATGCTTTGTTGAGAAACCTGCGTAGATCCGAACCACTCCGTAAAGAAAAGATAAAAATTTCTGTTTCCATAAGCGCCACAGCTGTCACCCGTCCCTGTGACGGCGTTTAAAGCAGATTGGTTGGGCTGATAGGGTGTATAGCTATAAAGTGCTTGGGTTGCTCGGTTCTGTATGTTGACGATTGAGCTATTACAAGCATCAGGATTGCGTTCAATGCAGGTACCCGCCGAGTTTGTCTTGACGCAAGGACCAGGGTTATAGTAAATTTTGTTGTTCCCAACACTAAATGGTGAATACCATGTTGGCGAAGCGTTCATGATTGCTCGAAACATCCGGGCTGCCCATCGTACTTGATTTGTCAGTCCATAATACTGGCTATCACAGATGTTTGTGTCGGGACAACCATAGCCTGTTGCTGACTTAAATTGCCATGGTCCAGGCCAGTTATCAGTCACGAGACTTTGTTCTTTTTCTAATAGTACAAGTAGTACTTGTGGATTTATCTGAAACTCTTGGGCGGCATCATGGATAATTTGCGCGCCACTTTTTCCGCCTTCATTGTAATCCATGAGGCATTTCAGTGGAGTATCATATCCCTTGCTTCTAATGTAGTCGCGTCTTGCTGTTGGCGTTGATCCACCTGTTCCCCATGTATCACAAACGGGAACCTTTGATACTAAAAATGCTTGAATTTGAGAAGCGGACATGGAATTAGCATTCGTAAACACGCCATCATCAATAATCTTACCGGCATTCCAGCCAGATAGGTCGGCTGCGTAGGTATCTTTGGTTAGGTTCGCAACGTACATACCCAAAGCAGAACACAGCGCTAGCGCAATGATTAGGTATGTGACAATTTTTTTCGGTGAACCTTGTGACCTAAGGCTTAGCATTGTATTAGGATCCTATAGTTATGGTATCTTTTAATGTTGTGCTCTTTGGAGGAATTGATATTGTCAATTCCACGCTCCATACACCTGCCGAGAAATCAGATTTGCTAATATTAAAGCCCTTACAAGTTGATGAACTAGGGTTAGCCTGTATACCGGCTTCGCGTGTTATCATGACGCCATCTTTTTCAAACTTCAAAATACATGATCCGGTTGAGCTGACACTCTGGATAAGCGTACTAACACGTACGACAGAATCTATTTGATCAATTGTAAATGTTGCTCCAAGTTCTGCGTCCGGTGTTTCCTCTGGGAGATTTTCTGTAGGTGCTGGATCTTTAGTGTCTATATTGTCGGTTTCTGTACCTTCGGTATTACTATCTTGAGGAGAGTTATCGACTGTCTCTGTGGGCCGAGTGTCGTCAGTATTATCTCTGGAAAGTGCATATACAGTACCTGCTGCAATCAGCAGGAGGAGTATAGCCCCAATAATTAGCAGTGCGCGTTTTTTGGATGCCTTTTTTGAATTGCGTTGTATAGATTTCATATTTTTATTTTACCTAACTACTTTAACCATAAGTATATCAGATAATAATGTATTAAAAAAGCATACCTACTCAGGGTTGCTTAGGCGTACTGCTAGGTTCTTTAAATATGACCCGTGAATAGAGTATAAAATTCCAGCCTGTGGTTATTATTAGGGCCGTGGTCCTTGCAATAATGAGACCTACGAGCGGAGTAAACAGGTGAACGAATAGTAAGGTAAACCCAAAGTTAACAAAAACGAGAGTTGAGTAGAATAATGTTTGCTTTACGATTCTTTTAGCAGTCAAGGTAGTGCTCTTAAACGCAAAGAATTTCTGCAGAACAAATGACACCGCAAAAGCAAACCAAAAACTTATACCAACACTAGCTGTTTGCTCCAAACCTATTCCATAACGAAGACCAATTAGTAGAGATAGCTCAATTAAGTAAGATAATCCACCAATAAATATATAACGGACGATTTTATGAGCAGCTAGGCGTTTAACTAGATTCATTATTGTGCATATTCGATGAGTGTTTTGTATCAATAACAAAGAGGGGTCGGTCTTGTGTCTGACCATGTACGTGTGATAAGTAGACGGCGATAACACCTTGAGATGTTAGTACGAGACCAATCAAGAATGATATAAACACGCCAAGTAGGGCGGAGCCTGTAAAGTCTAGTTTAAGCGGATCTCCCATGAGGAACTGTTCTATGAATATAGCGAGACCAACTAATAGAGACAGAAGTGTTATTAAAATGCCTATCCATCCGAAGATAAACAACGGCCGAAGTGATAATGAGACAAAACTATTGAGAGCGAGTTTGATCAATTTGCCTGTATCGTAACTAGCCTGACCCGCCATGCGCTCGGCAGCATCAAAAGTGATGTAATCCCGTTTGAAACCTAGCCAATCAATAAGTCCTCTTGTGATACGATTACGTTCGCTGAAGCGAGTAAATTCTATACGTACGTTTTTATCTATAAGCCTAAAATCTGTTGACCGTGGGACGATTTCACTTCCAGACGTCATATTAAATAGCTTATAAAACAATTTAGAGCCCCATTTTTTCAATATACCTTCATTTTGATTGCTCGCGCGAACACCGATAACAACTTGTGCTCCCTCACGCCACTTATTAAGGAATTTTTTAATCAGCTCTGGCGGGTGCTGACCATCACCATCAAGTATGATTGTCGCTTCACCCGAAGCAATCGAAAGACCAGCCGTGACGGCAATCTCTTTGCCGAAGTTTCGGGATAAGTTAACCACTTTTACTCTTTTGTTCTTCTGAGCGATAGACGAAAGTAATTTCAGGGTCGTGTCTCGACTCCCGTCATTAACGTAAATAATTTCGTACGAATTATTCGCAGCTTCTTTGATAGCAGGCAACAATAAATCCTTATGAAAGGAGGGTAGCGATTCGGCCTCGTTGTACATAGGCACAACAACAGATAGTAGTATTATAATTGTAGCTCCATGAAGTTTCTTGATATTAGTATATAATACTTTGTATATGATTACCGTAATAATTGCCGGAGGGTCTGGTACACGATTGTGGCCCCTCTCAACAAGTGACTACCCGAAACATCTTCTTAAGTTAACTGGTGACCGAAGTTTACTTCAGTCTGCATACGACCGCGCGAAAGAGGTTGGTGAGACTGTGTATGTCGTCACCGAAGCTGGACATGCTCATCATGTAAAGGATCAACTCGCTGATCTTCCCGACGAAAATTTCCTTATTGAACCGGGTCGAAGGGGTACGGGTAACTGTATTGTTTTTGCACTCGACGTCATTAGCCGTCGTCACGACCATGATGAGCCGATTGCATTCGTCCATTCAGATCACCATATACGCGACGTAGAAGGATATGCAAAATCTTTACAATCTGCAGCTGATGCATCTGGCACATCTAATAAGGTGACGCTTATTGGAATTGAACCAACATTTCCTTCAATTGGTTTTGGTTACATTGAACGAGATAGTGAAGTTGAAGGCTCAAGTGCATACCGAATTGAGTCATTTAAAGAGAAGCCAGACTTTGAAACTGCACAAAGTTATTTGAACGCCGGAAATTACCTCTGGAATTGTGGTTATTTTGTCGGTTCAGTAAATACATTTATGTCAGAAATTCGACGTGTTGCGCCAAACCTTGAAAATAGCTTTAACAAACTATCTGAGGTGAGCGATATTCTGGATAGCTCATATAACGAAACATATCTCTCGTTTGAAGATCTTGTTATTGATTACGAGCTTGCTGAAAAGTCTGATAATCTCGCGGTTGTTCCTGCTAATTTTGACTGGATGGATATCGGTTCGTTTAAAGACTTGCACGATGCAAATCAATCCAATGAAAAGGGTAACTTCTTTAAGGGAGGTGCCATTTATGATGATGAAGTGGAAAACATTTACGTTCAAAACGACGAGGAAAAACCAGTAGTGGTAATTGGGCTTGATAACATTGTCGTCATCAATACGCCTAATGGAATCTTGGTTGCGCGCAAAGACCTTAGCCAACGTGTGAAGGAAGCTGTCGCAAAGATCAAAGAGGAACAAGCGTAATGAAAAAAGTACTCGCGTTTGACCTTGATGGAACACTTGCACCTAGTAAATCTACATTACCACCGCGCATGGGTGAACTTCTTGATCAACTACTTGATCACTATGAAGTCTGCGTGATCTCTGGCGGTAAGTTTGGTCAATTTCAGACTCAGCTACTCGACGGTCTAAAGACAACACCAGAAAAGCTTCAAAAGCTTCACCTTATGCCTACCTGCGGTACACAGTACTACAAGTTTACAGGCGGTGAGTGGGCTCAAGTGTATGCAGAGAACTTTACTGAGGTAGAAAAGGTAAAGATTATCGCGGCTTTAAATGAGGGTATTGATACACTTGGTTTCCGAGAATCAAAAGTATACGGTGAAATTATTGAAGACCGCGGCAGTCAGATTACCTTCTCTGCACTTGGACAGGACATCGTCGCTGAGCTTGGTGACGAGGGTGTCCAACTGAAAGAAGACTGGGATCCAGATACTTCAAAGAAGAACGCTATTCGTGACTACGTCGCAAACTTAATTCCTGAATTTGAAGTCCGTGTCGGTGGTGGAACCTCTATTGATATTACAAAGCCTGGCATTGATAAGGCATATGGCATGCAAAAGCTCATGGATATGCTCAATATTTCAAAAGAAGATATTTTGTTCTATGGTGACCGTTTGCAGGCGGGTGGAAATGACTACCCGGTAAAAGAGTTTGGTATTGAATGCCTTGAGGTTTCTGATTGGCAACACACTGCATCTGAGCTTGAATCAGTACTCTCATCAACTAGATAAGGAGAACTCCCATGTGTGGAATTGTTGGATACGTAGGAAATAGAGAAGCGCAGGGTATTTTAACGAGCGGCCTTCGTCGTCTGGAATATCGAGGGTATGACTCAGCCGGAATTGTGACACTTGATGTGTCTAAAAAGGCTACACTGCTTCGAGCAAATGGAAAAGTTGCCGAACTTGATCTTTTGGTCCAGAAATCAAAGAGTGAAGATACTGTTGGTATTGGTCATACACGCTGGGCAACACACGGTGTACCATCAGAACGAAACGCGCATCCTCACCAAGCTGGTGATATCTACCTAGTACATAACGGTATTATTGAAAATTACAAGGAACTCAAAGCAGAGCTGAAGGATCATGAATTCAAAAGTGATACCGACACGGAGGTTCTCGCTGCGTTAATCGATTCTTTGTATGACAAGGATGTTGAGTTGGTTGATGCTGTGGCTCAAGCACTCAAATTGGTTGCAGGAACATACGGTATTGCTGTTGTCTCAACTCGTACACCTGATGAGATTATTGTTGCACGTGCCGGCAGCCCTCTTATTATCGGTGTTGGTGATGGTGAAACACTTATTGCAAGTGACGCATCCGCACTGATTGGACATACTTCAAACGCTATCTATCTAAATGATGGTGAAATGGCTATTTGTCGCGCAGATGGAGTTGAGCTACGCGATCTTGCTGCTCAGCCAATTTCTGCCAAGGTTGAGACTATTGAGGTTGATATGCAGGCTATTCAAAAGCAAGGATTTGATCACTTCTTGATGAAAGAAATTAGTGAACAGCCATCGACATTGCGGTCAACTTTGAATGGACGAATCCTTCTTGATGAAAAACGAGTGAAACTTGGTGGCCTGAATATGACACTTGATGAATTGCGTGCTGTCGAGCACATCACGATTGTTGGATGTGGAACGGCATATTATGCTGGTATGTTGGCGTCGTATTACCTTGAAAAGCTTGTTGATGGACTGACTGTTGATGTGGTGGTTGCTTCAGAATTCCGCTATCGATCATTCCATCTCCCGAAGAATACAGTTGCTCTTGTCGTGTCTCAATCGGGAGAAACGGCCGATACGTTGGCATGTCTACGTGAAATCAAACAACGTGGTATACGGACGCTCGGTATTATCAATGCCGTGGGATCAACAATTGCGCGTGAAGTTGACGGTGGTATTTATGTCCATGCCGGTCCAGAAATTTCTGTAGCAAGTACGAAGGCATTTACGTCTCAGGTTTCGGCGATGATTATGTTTGGTGTTGAAGTTGCACAGGCAAAAGGCACGAGTATCGAAACAACGGCAAAATACGTTGAGGAACTCGCGAAACTTCCTGGTGAAATCGAAAAGTTACTTGAAACGAAACAAGAAGAGGCAAAGACAGTGGCAAAGAAATATGCCAGTTATGATCATGCACTCTATCTTGGTCGAGATACAGCATTCCCAACAGCACTTGAGGGTGCATTGAAACTAAAAGAGATCTCTTATATTCACGCTGATGGGTATCCAACGGGTGAATTAAAGCACGGCACTCTGGCACTTGTCGACGACCGCTTCTTTGAAGTATTCCTCGTGCTTGATGACTGGCTATTCGATAAGTCTATTAGCGGGTTATCCGAAGTGAATGCACGTGGTGGACATATCCTTGCAATTACAGATAGCAAGAAAGAGATTGATGCCGAAACGGTGGTTCGGATTGATACAGAACTCGACGTATTAGCGCCTCTTGTAATCAATGTTTTCCAGCAATTGTTTGCATATCAAGTAGCTGTTGCCAAGGGAAATAATGTTGATCAGCCACGCAACCTTGCGAAAAGCGTTACAGTCGAATAATGTGCCTATAAAAAGACCCCCGATGGGGTCCTTTTAGACGCTCCTTTCGGGGGTAGTGGATTTATTAGCTATTCGTCACAGCTTTCATCTTTATCTCTCGTTCGCCTTTAATAAAGGGGACCATCAAGCGTATGGCAAACAGGTGTGCTAAGACGACTAGCAAATTAAACAGTATCCTCGCAGCAGTTGTTGCATCGCTATTTTCCATCAGGAAATTCACAGCGGTATTGATCACACCTGCGATGATCGCCATTGAGCCGTAAGTCTTTTGTGTAAGCCTCGTGATTTTATCGCGACGCTTTTTCTTAAAACCAGAATTGTATATCACAATCTGAGTCCATGCTACATGGGTCAGGAGAGCGATCGTAGCCAGTATGTGGCTACATACATCCACTAGAGCAAGCATAGTACCTCGATTTTTCTAGAGTGCGAATGTGAATTAAAGTGCAATAAATCTTTTAAATTATATCACAAAAATTCATTTATGCAATTATTTGAGAGGTGTTGGAGCGGTCTGTATGGTATCTTCAACAACCTTTTTAATCCGCGTCGCAAACAAACTCTTATCAAACCGTTTTGCCTTTCTATGCAAAGTGGCGGGCAAAAAAGTAAGTGTTTCAAATCGTTTCATTGCAGCAACGAGGCTGGCAACTGTTTGCTTGTCGAATAGGACTCCAGTTTCGCCATCTTGAACGATATCTAATGCGCCACCCTTGGCATAGGCAATTACAGGTGTGCCGGCAGCAAGAGCCTCGACGGCTGAGATCCCGAAATCTTCTTCGTTAGGGAAGAGGAAGCCTTTAGAAGATTGTGCAATCCGGACTAATTCGGCGTCACTAACGCGCCCAACGAATTTAATAGTCGGTCCTGCGAGCTTCTTTAGGCGTGCTGTGTCAGACCCTGACCCAATAATAGTCAAGTGAGCACCTAGCTGATTACAGGCTTCGACAGCAAGGTCAAAACGCTTGTAGGGGACATGCCTGCCCCATAGTACATACCCGGTGCGCTCCCCTTTTGGTGCGGGCGTAAATCGCTCGACATCAACAGGTGGGTGAACGATGGTGCTTGGGCGGTTATAGTACTTTTTAATACGAGCTTGTGTGACTTCGGAGTTGGCGATCAATACGTCGATATCTTTGATAGATTCGAGGTCTAATTTACGCATTTGTTTTACGAAGAAGGGAATGACAGGGCGGATAAATGGCGTGAAGATGCCGAACTTAAATTCACGCCGAAACTCTTCGTAATGGCTCCAGTAGTAGCGAATCGGGGTATGAATGTAAGCGATGTGTTTTTGGTCGGGACGCGTTTTGCGAACAGCTTTTGCTTCTGCACTTGAGCTACTGATAATGATGTCAAATTCTGATAAATCGAGCGCACGGAATGCTTTGGCTCGCATAGTTGGCCAAAGCGTGTGTTTATAGCGAAGACGAAGTGGTAGTTTTTCTTGGAGATAGGTTGTCCGGATATCTGCGCCTTTGAGCGACGGGATCGCATCAGGGTTATATACAGAGGTATAGATCGGTGCTTTCGGGAAAAGTTTGTGTAGTTCTGTGACGACAACTTCTGCACCACCCGCTGTGGTGAGCCAGTCATGAACAATAGCGATTTTCGGTGCGGGCACTTTACTTTGCCCCGCGGCCACGAAGGACAACCATAACAGTCTTGAATAAGATCTTGATGTCTAGCCAGAAGGTCCAGTTTTGGGCGTAGAATAATTCGAGTTCAATGCGCTCTTCGAAACTTAATTCACTGCGCCCTGATACTTGCCATAAACCAGTCACACCAGATTTTACGCTGTGCAGTAATGCGGTGCGACCTTGGGCAAGTTTTACTTCCTGTGGAAGGATTGGGCGGGGACCAACCAGGCTAAGGTCACCTTTTAATACGTTGATAACTTGGGGAAGTTCATCAAGTGAGGTCGCGCGGAGCCAGCGACCGAAGGCGGTAATTCGTGGATCATTTTCGACCTTACGGTTTTTTTCATATTCTATCGCAAGGTCTTCGCGGCCCATTGCGCGGAATTCATCAGCTGCATCACGAGTGCCATATTGTGCGCCCATGCTGCGGAACTTGATGAGTCCAATTGGTTCAGAGAATCGACTGAGGCGCTGACTAACGTAGAAGGCAGGTCCACGGTCGACGATCTTTTTGATAATAAAGATGATGAGCAAGAATGGTGATGAAACGATCAGTAGTAGGAAACTCATAATGAAGTCAAAGATTCGCTTCACAATTGCTCCCCATCCGACGAGCGGTGTTTGGTAGACGCTGATCATTGGGTAGCCGAGGAATACATCGACGGTGTTCTTTCCAGAATAGAATTCGGCCTCTCCAGGAATAAAGCTGTAATCGATGTGACTTTCTTGGGCGATAGAAAGGATCTTTTGGTTGCGATCGGCGTTGTCATACAAATCGGTCTGAATGATGGCGTTGATCTCGTCTAACTTAAGGTTTTTGAGTGCTTCTTCGACGTATGAATAATGATGCGCAGCAAATCCTTCAGGCAGATTCTTTTTAGGACCAGCAAAGGCGACGACTTCGTAGCCACTACGTTTGGTGTCTGCAATATTGCGAGCGATGTCACCTGTTGCAGATGAAGATCCGATAAGAAGAACTCGTTTCGTCCCACGTCCATAACGGAACATGAGTGAACGAATGAGGCGCATAATCTCGCGTTCAAAGACAACAAGTAGGAATGCACCAATTAGCGCATAGACGGCAACCAAACGAGCAGGGAAGATGGTCTTGTCACTGATATATTCCCAGCCGATAACCACGAGGATACCGATAAATACACCGACAGCGATCTTTGACCATTCAACTAAGCGGCGATTATAGGTGCGTGGGTGGTAGAGTCCAAGAATGCCAAAAATAAAGATCCAGAACGGAACGATTAGTAAGAATGGGATGATGTAGTCGAAGGCGTAGATATCTTGTAAGAGTGGGCGGTGGTCATATTGGACGCGCGCAATGTACGCAAGCACGAACGCAGTAATCAGTACGAGGGCATCGATGAGAATCAGGATAAAGCTATAGAGCTTGCTGTTTCGGCGTGACATAAGTGATACTATCATACCATTATTTG
>Ga0247804_10001069_pt1 | contig 12723 bp, 15 predicted proteins | sample UWRJL029104C1_FD_181142 | JGI IMG/M metagenome (GOLD analysis project Ga0247804, IMG submission 181142) | Plant litter microbial communities from Arlington Agricultural Research Station in Wisconsin, United States - UWRJ-L029-104C-1 | ecosystem: Environmental > Terrestrial > Plant litter >...
GGCAGACGACTACGACGGCGAGGTGTACGCCGAGTTCGTGGCGGAGGCCGCGGCCCGCGCGAGCGGTGCCGGGCGCGACGCGCCCGTCATCGCCGTGCTCCTCGTTGGCGGTGGAGTGGATGCGCCTGGCTTCGCCGAGTCCTACCGCGCACAACTGCTGCGCGTCGCCCCGTGCGACCCCGTCGTGTCGCACGTCGCCGAGGGGGAGCTCTTCTCCTCGGTGGTGCTCTCCGGCATCGACGGTCTGCTCATCGGCGGCGGACTCACCCCCGCCTACTCTGACGCGGTCACCCCGCTCATCGACGAGATCAGGCTCCTCGTCGCCGACGGCCTCCCATACCTGGGGTTCTCCGCGGGGGCCATGATCGCCGCGGACACCGCGATCATCGGCGGATGGAAGATCGGCGACATCCCGGTGTGCGACGAGGAGACGAGTGAGGATCTCGAGGACGTCACCGTCGTCGAGGGACTCGGCCTCGTCGACCTCGCGATCGACGTGCACGCCGCCCAGTGGGGCACTCTCGCGAGGCTCATCGCCGCAACCGAGGCCGGCCTCGTCGACGGCGGCATCGCCATCGACGAGTTCACCGCGCTCATCGTCGGCGACGACTCGTTGCGGGTCGTCGGCCGGGGGAGCGTGTGGCAGGTGAGCCCGCACGACGACGGCGTGCTGGTCTCGACGCTCGGGGCCTGACGTGCCTCGTCCCCTCGACGAGCTGATCGACCCCGGGTGGGCGGCGGCGCTCGCCCCGGTGGCACCGGATATCGCGGCGATGGGGGAGTTCCTGCGCGAGGAGGTGGCTGCGGGTCGCCGCTATCTGCCCGCGGGCGAGCACGTGCTGCGCGCCTTCCAGGCGCCGTTCGAGGCCGTGCGTGTGCTCATCGTCGGGCAGGACCCCTATCCGACTCCCGGGCAACCGATCGGCCTCTCGTTCGCCGTCGATCGCGACGTGCGCCCGCTGCCGAGAAGCCTCGGCAACATCTACCGCGAACTGCGGGACGACCTCGGGATCGAGCCGCCCGGGCACGGCGATCTCACCGCGTGGTCGGCTCACGGGGTGATGCTGCTCAACCGCGTGCTCACGGTGCGCCCGGGGGAGGCGGGGTCGCACCGCGGTGCGGGGTGGGAGGCAGTGACCGACCACGCGATCCGTGCGCTCGTCGCTCGGGACGCTCCGCTCGTCGCGATCCTCTGGGGGCGGGATGCCGCATCCCTCGCCCCGCTGCTCGCAACGACTCCGACCATCACCTCCCCGCACCCCAGCCCGCTCTCGGCCTCTCGCGGCTTCTTCGGCTCGAGACCCTTCAGCCGGGCCAACACGATGCTCGCTGAGCTCGGAGCCGCGCCCGTCGACTGGCGGCTGGAGCCGTGAGTACACTCGTGCTGTGCTGGAAGAGGAATACGAGACGCGCCGGAGACTGCCCGACCACCTGAGGCCCGCGCCCATCCCGGAGACGCCGTTCGAGTACACGATCAGGCCGGCCGTCGCCGCCGACCTGCCCCACGTGCGCGAGATCTACAACCACTACGTCATGAACTCGACGGTGACCTTCGACGAGGACGCGTTGACCCTCGCGGAGATGCGCGCCAAGTTCACGAAGGTGCAGAAGCTCGGCATGCCGTTCATCGTCGCCGAGAACCCGAGCGGGCAGCTGCTCGGCTATGCGTACGTGACGCCCTGGAAGGACAAGGCGGCCTACAGGTACACGGTCGAGAACTCGATCTACCTCGGACCTGCGGCGACCGGCAAGGGGCTCGGGCGTGCGCTGCTCGCCGAGCTCATCGATCGGTCGAAGGCCGCGGGCGTCAAGGAGATCATCGCGGTCATCGCCGACAAGGGCGCGGACGCCTCGATCCACCTGCACGAGCAGTTCGGCTTCGTGACGATCGGCAGCATGGGCAAGGTCGGTTTCAAGTTCGGACGCTGGCTCGGCACCGTGCTCATGCAGAAGAGCCTCAAGTAGGCCCAGCCGACCGGGCCGGCTGCAGGATGCCGCGCAGCGTCGACTCCAGGTCGGCGACGGTTGCGGGCTCACCGCGCCACAGCATCCGCAGCATGAGCCCGTCGAGGGCGAGCGAGGCGGATGCCACCGTCGCCTCGTCGAGGCCGGCCGCGGCGAGCGCGTGCTCGAGCGTCTCGTACCAGCGGTTCGCCGCATCCCGCAGGCTGTCGCGGCGCATGGCGAGGAGGAGCAGCTCGTACTGGGCGATCGCATCGCCCCGGCGGTCGTAGATCCAGGTGTGCAGCAGCTCGGCGAGTCGACCGGTGTCGCTCGCGCGAACGTGGGCGAAGAGGGCCGACTGCTCCGCGGTCGCCCGCGTGAGCGCGCTGATGAGCAGGTCGTCGATGTCGGTGAAGTAGTACGTCGCGGCCGCGACCGGCAGTCCGGCCTCGGCGGCGACGCTGCGGTGGGTGATGCCGCTCGGGCCCTCCCGCTCGAGTAGACGGATGACGGCACTCAGCAGCACCTCGCGCCGTGCCTCGCCCTTGGCCGTGAGCGCCATCAGCGGCGGCCCATCAGTGCTTGCCGCCCAGCTCGAGCAGCGTGACGCCGCCGACCACGAGCACGATGCCGGCGACTTGCACGAGGCTCAGCGGTTCGTGGAAGACGAGCCAGCTGATGAGCGCGACGAGCACGACGCCGACTCCAGCCCAGATCGCATAGGCGATGCCGAGCGGGATGCCCTTGCCGAGCGAGAGCGACAGGGCCGCGAATGCGGCGATGTACCCGACGGTGACGACGACGTACGCCCACCAGCGGGCGTGCTCGCCGCTCGTGAGTTTGAGGAACGAAGTCGCGATGACCTCAGCGGCGATGGCGATGGCGAGATAGATGTAGCCCACGAGTGGTCCCTTCGAGAATGGAACAAATGTACCAATCTCTCAGGGTGGACGCTACTGGTAGACGGTTGCCGCCACCTCGTCCGCCACGACGACCGCTTCCTCGTAGGCAGCGGGGCCGCCGAGCGTCGAGATCACCGAGATCCAGCTGTCGTTGCGCAGCACGTTGTACACGGCGGAGATCAGCTCGGTGTCGCCCTGCAGGCCGAAGGTGTTCGCACCCTCGATCTCGCCCTCGTTGAGGCCGTCCTGCACGAACCCCTCGACGATCCCGGCGCGGGACGACGCTGCGAGCGGCGCGACCGAGATGGAGATGCTGCTCATCTCGCTCGCCGAGTCGCCCCAGATGCACGTGATGCCGCCGAGTCCTTCCTCCGGACTCGGTTCGCCGAGGTAATCGGTGCCGTAGCGGCCGCCGGGGCCACCGAGCAGCACGAGGCCCTCGCTCTCGAAGGCCGCGGCCCGCGATGCCGGCAGGAGTTCCGCGCAGGTCGACGGGAGCGTGAACACCGTGGGCTCGACGGTCGGCTCGGGGGTCTCGGTGACGACCGGATTCGGTTTGTCGACCGGCACCTCGGCATCGTTGCCGTCGTCTGCGGAACATCCCGCGAGTGCGGTGATGGTGATGACCGCGGCTGCAGCGACAGCCCAGTGCTTCCTCATTCGTGACCCTTCGTCAGGGGGAATCTAACAGGACTGACGGATGCCGGGCGGCCTTTTTCTCCCCGCCCGGCATCCGTTGTGGATTTGTTAGTTCTTCGGCGTCGCCCGGCGCACGATGAAGTAGCCCGCGAGGGCCGCGAGCGCGACGGGAACGGCGAGCCAGCCGAGGAGAGCCGCCGTCGTCTGCGTGGTGAGCCAGCCCACGACGGAGACCCAGCTGTCGGTCAGCACGATGATCGTGACGGCACCGATGATGGCGGCGGCCACCCCGAACCAGAGCAGCACCGACCCCATCACGCGCCACCGCAGGTACACGGCGGCGAACAACGCCCCGACGAAGAAGATGAACAGCTGGATGACCAGGAAGCCGAGCACGTTGACGATCCAGGTCTGCCCGCCGAACCAGAGCGCGCTGAACATGATCGTTCCGATCCACCAGCCGCCGGTCGCCTGCTCGATCTCGACGAGCGTCGCCATGGCGAGGGCGTTCGCCGCCGAGACCGTGACGAACAGGAGCGAGGTGCCGAGGTAGAAGTCGGTGCGGGTGATGCTGAACCCGAGCGCGAACGGCAGTGTCGTCGATATGGCGAGCACTCCTGCGGCAATCAGGTACCAGAGGGGGGAGACGACCGCCCAGCTGTAGGCCATTCCCGGAAACTCGGTCTCTCCGCTCACGTACCGCAGGAGGAGCGTGATGATCACCGAGACCGCGAGGGCCCCGGCGACGATCATCCAGGGGATGCCGATGTAGACCGACTTGTTGACCAGATGCAGGCGCATGACGTTGATGATGCGCCGCAGCGCGCTGGGTGGGTTGAGGGGTGGTGCGAGCGTCATGAGAGCACTCCTTCGGTTGCGGCGTCCTCGAGAACGCTGAGTCTGACGATCAATTGCTGGAGGGATACCGGCGCGAGTTCGAGGCCCGCGGCCGTGGCCGCCTGTCGATCGGCCGCGCTGAGCTGCCCCGTGATGGTGACCGTCGAGAGGCCGCCGATCCCGTCGCGGTGGATGACCTCGCGACCTTCGACGAAGGCCGCGACGTCGACGGACTTCCCGACGATCGTGACGGCGCTGCCGCGCAGATCGTCAGCACTGCTGTCGATGATGATGTGTCCCTCGTCGATCACGATGACGTGTTCGAGGAGGTTGCTGACCTCGTCGATGAGGTGGGTGGAGAGGATGACCGTGCGCGGGTGCGCTGCGAAGTCCTCGAGCAGGCGATCGTAGAAGAGCTGTCGCGATACCGCGTCGAGCCCGAGGTACGGTTCGTCGAAGAAGGTGATGGGTGCCCTCGACGCGAGCCCGACGATGACGCCGAGTGCCGAGAGCTGCCCACGCGAGAGCTTCTTGATGTCGCGCTTGAGCGGCACCCGGAACTCGCCGAGGAGCGTGTCGGCGAACGACTGGTCCCAGTTGGTGAAGAACCAGGGCGCGCTCGCGAGCACGTGGCGCACCTGGAAGGCGTCCGGGTACTTCTGGCTCTCCTTGATGAAGCTGATGTTCTGCAGCACGTGGGCATTCTCGACCGGGGACTGCCCGTAGACGGCGACGTCGCCCGACGTCGCGAAGTCCTGGCCCGTGAGCAACTGCATGATCGTGGTCTTGCCCGCGCCGTTGCGCCCGAGCAGCCCGTAGATCCGGTTCTCCTCGATCGTGAACGAGACCGAGTCGACCGCGGTTGTCGAGCCGAAGGTCTTGGTGAGGTTGCGTGCCTCGATGATGGCGGTCATGCGTGTGCTTCCTTCGTGATCAGCTCGGCGAGCTGGGCGGTGGTGATGCCGAGCTTTGCGGCCTCGGCCACCAGCGGTCGGACGAACTCCTCGGTGAACTGGTCGCGGCGCTTGGCCACGAGGCGGGTGCGGGCACCCTCGGCGACAAACATCCCGATTCCCCTCTTCTTGTAGAGGATCCCGTCGTCGACGAGCAGGTTGACGCCCTTGCCGGCGGTGGCCGGGTTGATGCGATAGAACGCCGCGAACTCGTTGGTGGAGGGAACCTGTGTCTCTTCGGCGAGCGCGCCGCTGATGATGTCGTTCTCGATCTGCTCTGCGATCTGCAGGAAGATCGGCCTCGACTCATCCACGGCGTGTCCCCTTGGTTGGTTCGTTACTCATGTAACTAACCAACCAGCTTGGCGGTGCAATGTCAAGACCTAAGCTCGAGGTGTGTTCGAACTTCATCACCTCACCGCGCAGGAACAGTGGGACTGGCTGCAGCGCGGCGAGATCAGGCCCACCGAGCTCGCCGAGCACTACCTGGCGCGGATCGAACAGCTCAACCCCGAGCTGGGTGCGTTCACGACGGTGACCGCGGACCGTGCGCTCGAGCGCGCAGCATTCGTCGAGCGCTCCGTGCCGCGCACGGCTCCGCTGTGGGGCATCCCGCTCGGCGACAAGGACCTCGCCCGCCGGGCAGGCGTGCGAACGACCTTCGGCTCCCGCCTGTTCGAACACTTCGTTCCCGACGTCTCCGACGAACTCGTCGAGGTGCTCGATGCCGCCGGCGGCGTGAGTCTCGGCAAGACCAACGCGCCGGAGTTCGGGATGCCGAGCTACACGGAGTCGCTCGTCGCGCCGCCGGCGCGCACGCCGTGGAACCCCGACCTCGGCGCGGGTGGGAGCAGCGGAGGGGCCGCGGTAGCGGTCGCGGCCGGGCTCCTCCCGGTCGCCCCCGGGTCGGACGGCGGGGGATCGATCCGCATTCCCGCGGCCGCAACCGGACTCGTCGGCCTCAAACCGTCCCGTGGCCGAGTGCCCGCAGGCACCGGGCTCGCGTCGCTCGGCGGGCTCGTTGTGCCGGGTCCCCTCGCCCGCACCGTCGCCGATGCGGCGATGCTGCTCGACGCGATGGTTGCCGGTGGCGCCTATCCGGATGCCGTGCGGGCGCCATCGTGGGATGGCGGACCGCTGCTCAACGCGGCCGCTCGCGGGGAGGGCCGTTTCCAGGTCGGCGTCACGACGACCTCACCGTGGGACGACGCGTACGACATCAGGCTCGATGGCGACGCCCGCGCCGCGCTCGACCTCGCGATCGTCGAGCTGACGGCCATCGGGCACGGGATCGAGCACTTCGACCTCGCGCCGGACGAGACCTACGCCCCGAACTTCCGCACGATCTGGCAGGCCGGGGCGGCGGGCATCCCCGCGACCGGTGCTGAACTCGACCAGCTCGAGCCGCTCACCCGCTGGCTCGTCGAACGCGGGAGGGCGCTCTCCGCACGGCACCTGAGCGAGGCGCTGCTCGCGCTCACGTTGTTCGAGCGCAGCATCATCCGGCAGTTCGCCACCTTCGATGCGGTGCTGACTCCGGCGGTCGCCCTCACGCCGCGACCGGTCGGCTGGTATGCGCTCGACGACCCCGAGGCGAACTTCGCCCAGCAGGTGCAGTACACCCCGTACACGTCGTTTGTGAACGTGTCGGGGCTGCCGGCGATCACGCTGCCGGTGGCGCAGACGACCGGCGGGCTGCCCATGGGTGTGCAGCTCATCGGGCGTCCAGGGGGAGAGGATGTGCTGCTGTCGATCGGTGCGCAACTCGAGCGTCGACTGCTGTGGCATCGTCGGCATCCGGCCTGCTGGTAGTTGCCTGCGCGCGCTTCGAGATTAGGTAAGGCATGCCTATACTGGGTGCATGACGTCACCCGAGTTCTCCGCAGCGTCGATCGGCTGGAATCCCGCCGCAGACGACCGCCTGCTGCTCGCGGGCGACGGTTCGAGCCTGCCCGCCCTGCGGGCGCTGCTCGCCTCGCTGCCGCCGAAGTCCCGCGGCCAGGTCTTCGTCGAGGTCGAGTCGTCGACCGACGTCGAGACCCTCGAGGCGCCGGGTCGTTTCGCGATCTGCTGGCTCGTTCGCGAACGCGGCCAAAACCTGCGACGCTCCGTCGACGCGTGGCTGAGCGAGATGCTCCCGGTCAGCGGACTCGACGACCACACCGTGCACGCGTGGATCGCCACCGAGGGCGCCGCGCGCACCCTCACCTCGAGCTGACCGACCCGGGGGCCGCCGAACGGTCGACTACGGCCGAACGGTCTCGTGCGGCTGCGCCCCGACGAGTTCGGCGCTGCGCTCCCAGAGGGCAGCGGCGAGGGCCGCGTCGTCTGCCGAGCGGTGCGTGCGGCCGTTCGCCTTGAGCTGATCGAAGTAGGCGCCGTTCGCGGCATCCACCGTGGTCTCGGTGACGAGGCGGATGAGCGGGACGGCTCCCTGCTCGGCCGGGATGCCGAACCCGCCAGGGCGCACACGCTGGGAGAGGCGCATGGCGAGCGAGTCGGCGCCGAAGCCCGTGGACACGTAGCCGGGGTGGAAGGAGAACGCCTCGAGCGAGGTGCGCCGTGCGAGCTCGCGCATGAACAGCACCGTCTCGAGCTTGCTCGTGCCGTACGCACGCCAGCCGCCGAACCAGCGGCGCTTGGTCCAGTCGAGGTCGTCGACGCGCACCTGCCCGACGAGGTTCATGATGCTCGCCGTCGAGACGACGCGGCCGGCCTCGGCCTCGAGCAGGCGGGGCGTCAGCAGCGAGGTGAGCAAAAAGGGGGCGAGGTGGTTGTGCTGGAACGTTCGCTCGTGGCCGTCGGCGGTGACCCCGCGTTCGCCGATGAGTCCGCCGGCGTTGTTCGCGAGCACGTCGATGACCGGGTACCGCTCGAGCAGGGCGTCGGCGAGCGAGCGCACGTCGTCGAGTCGGTCGTAGTCGGCCAGGAACGCCTCACCGCCGACTCGTGTCGCGACGGCGCGGGTGCGCTCGGGGTTGCGGCCGACGACGGCGACCTGCCACCCGGCCTCCGCGATGCGGGCCGCGGCGATCGCGCCGATGCCCGAGCTTGCTCCGGTGAGGACCACGGTCTTCATACGTAGCCGCCTTTCTCGAGACCGGCTTCGATCTCGAATCGATTGGTGCGCGCGGGGGCTCCCGCGGCGATGTAGAGGGGGATGAAGGCGAGTCCGTACCGCTTCCACTGGGCGCGATGCACGGCCTCGTGGTCGAGCACGTCCGCCGACGTGTTGTCGCGGGTCAGATACACCGAGCCGATGGTGGTGCCGCCGCGACCGAAGGCCCAGCGGGGCAGCCGCCGCGCGACGACGACACCGTGGGCACGGCGCAGACGGCCGAGGCTCAGCACGCCGCCCCAGAGCATGCCGGCCGCCGAGGCGAACCAGTAGCCAGGGCGGGCGACGACCGGATGCAGCAGCACGCGTCGTGCGCCGGGGATGCGGACCGTCGCATCCGCCCACCGCTGCATCGCGCGTTCGAGCGGGCTCGGGTCGAGGGGCCGGATGCGCGCCTGCGGCGGCTGCCGCTCGGCTCGCATCGGGGGTCTACGCATGTGGGCAGAATACAGTGGCTGCATGGACGGCATGGCCAGGCGGGTTGCGATGGTGTCGATGCACACCGCCCCGGATGCCGCCCCCGGCACCGCGGACGCCGGCGGCATGAACGTCGCCATTCTCGGCACCGCGCTCGAGCTCGCCGCCAGGGGAGTCGCCGTCGATCTGCTGACCCGTGCGACCGGCGACCCGCGGGTGACCTCCCTCGCCGAGGGCGTCACACTCCACGCCCTCCCCGCCGGTGCGAACGGTCCGGTCGACAAACAGCATCTTGCGACTGTCGCCGACGAGTTCGGCGAGGCCGTGGCGCGGCTGGCCGGGCGGCACCGCGCGCGTTACGACCTCATCCACGCGCACTATTGGCTGAGCGGCATCGCGACGCTGCCGGCAGCGATCGAACTCGGGCTGCCCTTTGTGCAGAGCTTCCATACCCTCGCGGCGATGAAGAACGCGAGCCCGACCGACGGTGTGCCCGCGGAGGACGAGCGGCGACTCCGCAGCGAGACGTACCTCGCCACCCAGGCGGATGCGACCCTCGCGAGCTCGTCGGCAGAGGTCGCGGCGCTCATCGACCTCGTGCACGCGCCGGCCGAACGACTCTGGGTGATCCCGCCCGGTGTCGACACGACCCTCTTCACGCCGGATCGCGCGCGGTCGGCCGCGGCCGTGCGGCGGTCGCTCGGCATCGGCGCCGATCGGCAGATCCTCGTGGTGGCCGGGCGGGTGCAACCGCTCAAAGGGCAGGATGTCGCGATCCGCGCGCTCGCCGCGATGACCGCCCCTCGACCGCTCCTGGTGCTCGCGGGGGAGCCGACGCCCGGGGCGGAGGGCTACCTCGCCGACCTCGAGACGCTCGCCGTGCAGCTCGGCGTCGCCGACGATGTGCGTTTCGTCGGGGCGCTCGACCGGGGTGCGCTCGCCGACCTGCTGGCCGCGGCATCCCTGACCCTCATGCCGTCGACCTCGGAGACCTTCGGGCTCGTGGCGCTCGAATCGGCGGCGAGCGGAACGCCCGTGCTCGCCGCCCGCACCACCGGGCTCGAGGAGGCGGTTGCCGAGGGGGAGTCCGGGCTGTTCATCGGGTCCCGCGATCCGGCGGAGTGGGCCCGCGTGCTCGAGGCACTGCTCGGCGACCGACGGATGCTGTCGGTGCTGTCGGCCACTGCGCGCTCGCACGCCGAGGGGTTCAGCTGGGGTGCGACGGCAACAGGACTGCTCGGCGTCTACGCCTCGCTCTGGGCCTGACGTTCTACGGGGCGGTCGGCCGCCCGTAGGTCTCGAGCAGGCGCAGCCAGATCTCGTTCATCGTCGGGTAGGCGGGAACGGCGTGCCACAGGCGTTCGATCGGCACCTCACCCACGATCGCGACGGTTGCGGCCTGCAGCAGCTCGCTCACGTCCTGCCCGACGAAGGTGACGCCGATGATCACGCCGCGGGCCTCGTCGACGACCATGCGCGCCCGACCCTCGTAGCCGTCGGCCTGCACAGTCGCTCCGGCGACCCAGCCGATGTTGTAGTCGACAACGCGGATGTCGTAGCCGGCCGTGCGCGCCGCCTCGCTCGTGAGGCCGACCGAGGCGACCTCCGGGTCGCTGAACGTCACCTGCGGCACCGCCTCGAGGTCGGCGGTCGCAACGTGGATGCCCCACCTGTCGGTGTCGACTGGCTTGCCGAGCGCGCGCGCCGCGATGACGTCGCCGGCCGCTCTCGCCTGGTACTTGCCCTGGTGGGTGAGCAGCGCGCGGTGGTTGACGTCGCCCGTCGCGTAGAGCCAGTCGGTGCCGGGAACGCGCAGCGAGTCGTCGACCTCGATCCAGTCGCCGGCGGTCAGGCCGACGGTCTCGAGGCCGATGTCGGTCGTGCGGGGCTGGCGTCCGGTCGCGACGAGCATCTCGGCCGCCTCGAACGTGCGGCCGTCGACGGTGATCGTCGTGACGCCGTTCGCCCGGCTCACCGCGCTTGGAGCCGCATGGATGATCGTCACCCCGAGCTGCTCGAGGGATGCCGCGACCAGCTCGCCGGCGAAGTCCTCATGTCCGCCGAGCAGGCCGCCGCGCGCCATGATCGTGACGGCGCAGCCGAAGCTCGCGTACGCCGTCGCCATCTCGACGGCGACGACACCGCCACCGACGATCGCGAGGCTCTCGGGGATGATCTTCGCGCTCGTCGCCTCGCGGGGCGTCCACGGCGACGCCTCGGCGAGGCCGGGGATATCGGGGAGCAGGGGATCGGATCCCGTGCTCACGACGACGGCGTGCCGCGCCGTCAGGTTGGTGACCTCGCCGTCGCGCTCGACCGAGACCGTCTTGACGCCGGTGAGGCGGCCGTGGCCGCGGAGCAGCGAGATACCGGCACCCTCGACCCACTCGACCTGGCTCGCGTCGTCCCAGTTGTGGGTGAAGTCGTCGCGGCGCTTGAGCACCGCCGCGACATCCAGCTCGCCGGTCACCGCCTGCTTCGTGCCCCCGACGTTCCGGGCCGCGCGCAGGGCGATGCCGCTTCGCAACAGCACCTTGGAGGGCATGCAGGCCCAGTACGAGCACTCGCCGCCGACGAGTTCGCTCTCGATGAGCACGGCGGTCAGGCCGCCCTGCACCGCACGGTCGGCGACGTTCTCCGCGACCGCGCCGGCTCCGATGATGATGACGTCGAACTCGGTGTCTGCCATGCCCCCACCCTACGTCTCCCCTGTGGCGGGAGAAAGAGCGCGGCGGCGGGAGCAACGACTCCCGCCGCGGAGCAGATTCTCCCGCCGCGAGGTGCCGGATATCCCGCCGCGAGCTACGAGCCGATGAACGTCGCCGGGGTACGCGAGACGAAGGCCTCCATGCCGATCCGGGCGTCGTCGCTGCCGGCGAGCCGCACGAGCTCGGGCTGCAGGGCGGCCTCGGCCGCGGCATCCCCGTCGCGAACCGCGGTGCGCGCGTTGGCGAGTGCGGCCTGCACGGCGAGCGGCGCCTGGGCGGCGATCCGCTGCGCGAGTTCGAGGCCCCGCGCGTACTGCTCGCCGTCGGGCACGACCTCCTGCACGAGCCCGATGCGGTGCGCCTCTGCGGCGTCGAACGTGTCGCCAGTGAGGATCCAGCGCATCGCGTTGCCCCAGCCGACAGCGCGCGGGAAGCGGATGGTCGCGCCACCGAATGGCAGGATGCCGCGGGCCACCTCGATCTGCCCGAACCTCGTCGAGGCTGCCGCGACCGCGATATCGGAGGCGAGGATGAGCTCGATGCCGAGGGTGAGGCACGTACCCTGCACGGCGATCACGACGGGCTTGCTGATCGACTCGCCCGAGACCTGCCACGGATTGATGCCGCCGGGCACGGTGATGTCGAGGCCGTCGGCGCCGATGCGCGGGCCGACGTCGGCGAGGTCGAGGCCGCCGGTGAAGTGGTCGCCGTGCGCGTAGACGAACCCGACGCGCAACTCGGGGTCGCGCTCGAGCTCGCCGTAGGCCGCCGAGAGCTCCTGCAGCAACTGCAGGTCGGCGGCGTTGCGCTTCTCCGGGCGGTTGAAGCCGATGAGCAGTACGTGTCCGTCGCGGTCTACGGTGACCCTGGTGTCCGTCATTCAGCCAGCCTAGGTCTCCAGAGCGGGGAGCCCGCTCAGGCGCTCAGCGCGCCGATGAGCCGCAGGATCGTCGGCAGGTCGTCGGCGGCGGCCTCGGGCGACGAGGGGGCGAACTCGGTGATACCGGCGCCCGCGAGCGGGAAGGCCGCCCGCACCTCGCGCACGAGCGCGACGAGCGCATCCGCCCGCACGCCGAACGGCTCCGGGTGGGTGAGCCCCATGAAGTCGGCGGGGTCGAGCACGTCGAGGTCGATATGGATGTACACCGAGCTCGCGCCGGTCGCCCGCATCGCCTCGACGAGCGCACCCGGCTCCGCCAGGGCAT
>Ga0247804_10001073_pt1 | contig 12712 bp, 6 predicted proteins | sample UWRJL029104C1_FD_181142 | JGI IMG/M metagenome (GOLD analysis project Ga0247804, IMG submission 181142) | Plant litter microbial communities from Arlington Agricultural Research Station in Wisconsin, United States - UWRJ-L029-104C-1 | ecosystem: Environmental > Terrestrial > Plant litter >...
TTCATTATTAATATTTAAAGAAATAAACAGATGACAAGTTTGTTGGTAATTATAGTTTTAGTTTTATTAGCAGTTGCATTATGGCAATTGACCAAGATATTTGATCTTACTCAGGTTGGATCTTATTCGGACGATTCGCAAGTTGCATCAGATAATGATAATAATATTCAAGGTTATATTATGTTTGGCTTCTTGGCATTCATATATATATTTACGATTTATGGTTTACTAAAATGGGGTGGTTTAGCACTTCATACACCTGCTTCTGAGCATGGACTTTTAGTAGATAATTTAATGAATATTACTTGGGTTTTAATTTTTGTAGTTCAATTTATAACTCAAGGTTTATTATATTGGTTTTCTTTTAAAAATAGAGGAAATAAAGATAAAAAAGCATTATTCTTTGCTGATAGTAATAAATTAGAAGCAATCTGGAGTATTATTCCATCTGTTGTTTTGGCTTGTTTAATTCTTTATGGATTATATGCCTGGAACAATATTATGTTTGTTGATAAAGATGAAGATGTAATTGAAATAGAATTATACGCTCAACAATTTAAATGGACAGCAAGATACGCTGGACAAGATAATGTTCTAGGAAAAGCGAATGTTCGTTTAATAGAAGGTATTAATACATTGGGTGTTGATATGTCTGATCCTAATTCTCAAGATGATATTGTTGTTTCTGAATTGCATATACCAAAAGGTAAAAAAGTGCATTTCAAAATGCGTTCTCAAGATGTATTACACTCTGCATACATGCCTCATTTTAGAGCGCAAATGAACTGTGTACCAGGTATGGTTACTGAATTTGCTTTTATACCAACTTATACAACTGCAGAATATAGAGAATTGCCGTTTATGGTTGAAAAAGTTGCTCATATTAATAAACTGAGAGCTGAGAAAAGCACTGAGTTGCTTGCTAAAGGCGGCGGTACAGCTTTAGATCCTTATACATTTGATTATTTATTATTATGTAATAAAATTTGTGGAGCTTCTCATTACAACATGCAAATGAAAGTTGTTGTAGATTCTCCGGAAGATTATAAAAAATGGTTAAGTGAAAAAACTACTTTAGCGCAGGATATTAAAGCAGCAGCAGCTGCAGAGAAACCAGCTGAAGGAGCAGGAGTTACTACAGATAGTGCAAGTACTATTGTTAAAGACACTGTAAAAACAGTTGTAGATACTGTAAAAGCAGCTGTAGCTAAAGTTGCTATGAAATAATATTTATTAAGAAAATTTAAAGTATACATATATGTCAGCAGAAGCGCACGATCACGATCACGGACACGATCATCACGAGCACGAACATCATCATAAAGACACTTTCATTACTAAATACATTTTTAGTATTGATCATAAAATGATTGCTAAGCAATATTTAATTACCGGTATAATTATGGGTATAATAGGTATTGCAATGTCCTTGCTTTTTAGAATGCAATTAGCATGGCCTGAGGAGTCTTTTAAAATCTTTAATGTTTTACTGGGAGATAAATTTGCGCCAGATGGTGTAATGGCTAATGATATTTATTTGGCTTTAGTTACAATTCACGGTACTATCATGGTATTCTTTGTACTAACAGCTGGTTTAAGTGGTACTTTTAGTAACTTACTTATTCCACTTCAAATTGGAGCCCGAGATATGGCATCTGGATTCATGAATATGATTTCATACTGGTTGTTTTTCTTGTCTGCTGTAATTATGTTGTCTTCTTTATTTGTTGAAGCTGGACCAGCTTCTGCTGGTTGGACAATTTATCCTCCATTGAGTGCTTTACCACAAGCAATTCCAGGTTCTGGAACGGGTATGACTTTATGGTTAGTTTCAATGGCTATATTTATTGCATCTTCTTTAATGGGATCTTTAAATTACATTGTAACTGTTATCAACTTAAGAACTAAAGGAATGTCTATGACTAGACTTCCACTTACTATCTGGACATTTTTCGTAACAGCTATTATTGGTGTTATCTCATTCCCGGTATTATTATCTGCAGCATTATTGTTGATTTTTGATAGAAGTTTTGGTACTTCATTCTTCTTATCTGATATTTATATTGCAGGAGAGGTTTTACATTATCAAGGAGGTTCTCCAGTATTATTTGAACACTTATTCTGGTTCTTAGGACACCCTGAGGTATATATCGTAATCTTACCAGCTATGGGACTTGTTTCTGAAATTATGGCTACGAACTCTCGTAAACCAATCTTTGGATACAGAGCGATGATTATGTCAGTTCTTGCAATTGCATTTTTATCTACAATTGTTTGGGGTCACCATATGTTTATTTCGGGTATGAATCCTTTCTTAGGATCTGTATTTACCTTTACTACTTTATTGATTGCAATTCCATCTGCTGTAAAAGCTTTTAACTGGATTACAACTTTATGGAAAGGTAACCTACAATTCAACCCTGCAATGTTATTCTCAATTGGAATGGTTTCTACTTTCATCACTGGAGGTTTAACTGGAATCATTTTAGGAGATAGTACTTTAGATATTAACGTTCACGATACTTACTTTGTAATTGCTCACTTTCACTTAGTAATGGGTATCTCTGCACTTTACGGAATGTTTGCCGGTATTTACCACTGGTTTCCTAAAATGTACGGAAGAATGTTGAATAAAAACTTAGGTTATATTCACTTTTGGGTAACAGCAGTTTGTGCTTACGGAGTATTTTTCCCAATGCACTTTATTGGATTAGCTGGTTTACCAAGACGTTATTATACAAATACAAACTTCCCATTATTTGATGATTTACAAAATGTGAATGTTTTGATTACAACGTTTGCTTTAATAGGTGGAGCTTTCCAATTAGTATTTTTGTACAACTTCTTTAGTAGTATTTTCTACGGTAAGAGAGCAGTTCAAAATCCTTGGAAATCTACAACATTAGAGTGGACAACTCCAGTAGAACATATTCACGGTAACTGGCCAGGTGAAATTCCTCATGTATACCGTTGGCCATATGACTATAGTAACCCAAATCATGATGTAGATTTTGTACCGCAAAATGTACCAATGAAAGAAGGTGAAGAAGTTTTGCACCACTAAAAAGATTAAAAGACTGTCATAATTGACAGTCTTTTTTGCTTTAGTTAAAATTGTAACCGTTCACTTTTACTATTTTACAAACTGATTACTTTACCTATCTTTGTAAAATGAATGAGAACCTAGATCCCACTACAAAAGGGTACAACCCAGAAGAATTAGATCTTGAAAAAAAATTACGCCCGCTATCATTTGATGATTTTGCCGGGCAAGATCAAGTTTTAGAAAACCTGAAAGTCTTCGTTGCTGCTGCTAATCAGCGTGGTGAAGCACTTGATCATACTTTGTTTCATGGTCCTCCCGGATTAGGAAAAACTACTTTGGCTAATATTTTAGCAAACGAACTTGAAGTAGGTATTAAAATCACTTCTGGACCTGTTTTGGATAAACCCGGAGATTTAGCGGGCTTACTAACTAATCTCGATGAGAGAGATGTTTTGTTTATTGACGAAATTCACCGTTTGAGTCCGATTGTAGAGGAATATTTATATTCTGCCATGGAAGATTTTAAGATTGATATTATGATTGAGTCTGGTCCAAATGCCAGAACTGTACAAATCAACCTAAATCCTTTCACTCTTATTGGTGCTACGACTCGTTCAGGATTATTAACGGCTCCGATGCGTGCCCGTTTTGGAATTTCATCCCGTTTGCAATATTATACAACAGAACTTTTAACAACAATTGTTGAAAGAAGTGCCTCTATTCTCAAAATGCCAATTTCATTAGATGCTGCAATTGAAATTGCGGGCAGAAGCCGTGGTACACCTCGTATTGCAAATGCACTGTTACGAAGAGTACGTGATTTTGCACAAATAAAAGGGAATGGAACTATTGATCTTGAGATTGCTCGTTATGCATTGAAAGCACTTAATGTTGATGCGCATGGATTGGATGAAATGGATAATAAAATTTTATTAACCATAATTAATAAATTCAAAGGCGGACCTGTAGGACTTTCTACCTTAGCTACTGCTGTTTCTGAAAGTAGCGAAACGATCGAAGAAGTTTATGAACCCTTTTTAATTCAGGAAGGATTTATTATGCGTACTCCTCGCGGACGAGAAGTTACAGACAAAGCATACAAACATTTAGGTAAATTAAACATAAATATTCAAGGCGGATTGTTTTAATAAATTATATCAATGGCTAAGGATAAAAAATATAATTACCCTCATAAACTTTCAATAGGCAGATTTCTATTAGATGCTGAAGGGGTGCGAAGAAATCCTATTCCGTATCATCAAAAGTATTTTGATAAATTTGGAGATTCTTTTTCTATTAAAATTGGAAAATCTAAACATATAATACTTTCAAGAGATAATGAAATTGCACAGCATATCTTACTGAAAAACCAAAAGAACTATCATAAATCTAAGTTTCAATCTGTCTATTTGTCGAAATATTTAGGCAAAGGACTTTTGACTGTTGATGGTGATTTTTGGTTAAAACAAAGAAGACTTATCCAGCCAGCTTTTCATAAGCAAAAGATGAATCAATTGGTCGATAATATGAATCAGACTATTGTTTCAGAATTGGATGGTTTGATAACTGAAAAGCAGGTCGATCTTTTTCCTGTAATGAGTCAATTGGCATTTAATGTGGTTGCTAAATCATTATTTCAGCTTTCAATTTCAGAAGAGAAACTTGACAGAATAAAATTTATTATTGAAGAAGTCCAAAATTTCTTAATTAAAGAAATCAGGCTTCCTCACAAAGCATGGTGGTTCTCGCTAACTGGACAGGTAAAAAAACATGAAAAACTGGCCGAGGAAAACAATAGTATAATTAGAGAAATTATTGATATTAGAACTTCTTCTAAAGAAGAATATCATGATTTGCTAAACATGCTTCTTGAAACCCGTTACGAAGATACGGGAGAGCCAATGTCGATAAGTCAGCTTATTGATGAAATTAAAATTTTGTTTATTGCAGGTCACGAAACTACTGCAAATGCGTTGACTTTTACTGTTTATCTTTTAGGAAAATATCCTGAAGTACAACAAAAGGTTTTGGATGAAATCATTTCAATCGAATCACAAACAGATAATATTATAGAACAGCTTCAGAAAATGACGTATACAAATGCTGTTTTAAATGAAGCAATGCGTTTGTACCCGCCAGCCTGGATTACGGACAGACAGAATGTAGAAGATGATACGTTGGCTAATTATAATATTAAAAAAGGAACACTAATTGGTGTTTCATTTTATGAGTTGCATCGAAATCCTAAGTACTGGGAAAATCCTAATGAATTTGATCCGGAAAGATTTCTTGGAGAGCAAAAAAAGATTTCAATGCAATATTTTTATCCTTTTGGTGCTGGTCCCAGAATGTGTATAGGAGCGGGATTTGCCATTTATGAAATGTGTTTAACCATTGCTCATATTGTTAAAAAGTATGAGATAAAATCTAGTAGTAAGGAGGTAAAGTTTAATCCTTTAATTACTTTAAAACCGGTTGATGTAGAAGTTTTATTCTTTAAAAGATGAGCATTAATGCTAAAGAAACATATTCGGAATTTATAAAATCAGAAGCTAAAAGACTTGGTTTTATTTCTTGTGGTATATCTAAAGCGGGTTTTTTAGAAGAAGAAGCACCTCGTCTTGAAAAATGGCTGAACAAAAACCATCATGGTCAAATGGCTTATATGGAAAACCATTTTGACAAACGTTTAGATCCTACTTTGTTAGTTGATGATGCGAAAAGTGTGGTCTCGCTATTGCTAAATTATTATCCGCCTGAAACCCAAACTCAGGAAAGTTTCAAAATATCAAAATACGCTTATGGTCAGGATTATCATTTTGTAATCAAAGAAAAATTAAAAGAACTTCTTTTTTCGATACAAGAAAATATTGGAGATGTTTCAGGACGTGCATTTGTAGATTCAGCACCAGTATTAGATAGGGCATGGGCAGCAAAAAGCGGTTTAGGCTGGATTGGGAAAAGTGGTAACTTAATTACTCAAAAAGTGGGTTCTTTTTATTTTATTGCAGAACTTATACTTGACTTAGACTTAGAATATGACCATGCAACAACAGATCATTGTGGTTCTTGCACGGCTTGTATAGATGCTTGTCCTACACAAGCGATAGTTTCTCCCCATGTAATTGACGGCAGCAAATGTATTTCTTACTATACTATTGAACTCAAGGAAAACATACCTCAGGAAATGAAAGGTAAATTTGACGAGTGGATGTTTGGTTGTGATACTTGTCAGGATGTTTGTCCGTGGAATAGATTTTCAAAATCTCATTCGGAACCATTATTTAACCCAAATCCTGAATTACTTTCTTTCTCTAAAAAAGACTGGGTAGAAATTACAGAAGAAACTTTTCGAACAGTTTTTAAAAATTCTCCTATCAAAAGAACAAAATTTGAAGGTTTAAAACGTAATATTAAATTTTTGCAGTAAACACTATATCTTCATTTTTTGTAAGTTCAGTTTTGATTTTTTACTACGTTATTCTTACTTCATTACTACTTTAAATATAATTCTTTTATTACAAAAAATGGGTTGTAGATGATTCATTTTTGAAATATTAAAAAAATTTAATTTATTATAAATTTCCATTTTTAGTAAATTAAATTTCGTAAGATATTTTTTTGTTTTAAAATAAATTAATTGTTTGATTTTGTGTGTATTACTAATTTTTTTTAATTGTAATATTGTAAGGGTTAATTGTGTTTTTGTTTGCACATTCTCCTTTTTTTGATAAATCTTCAATAAATTAAGAATTTTCTTCTGTTTTATTATCAAATAGTTAAGTTTCCTGCGGTTTGAGGTTAATTTTTATCTACAAAATGTGTAATTCAACGTTTTTATTAGTTGTTTGTCGGCGAAAGTAGTTAAGGAACAGGTGTTTGCATACTTTCGCACTGCCAAAATCTACTAATTTAATCCGATGGCTATTTTTTAGTCAGAACTATTCAAATATTATGGTCCTAAAGCTGTGTCATTTTTATAAGAATCTAAAACAGGTTTTTATTGAATTTCCAAAATCCATTATTCTTATTATTTCGTATCTCTCCTATATCCAGAAAACCATGACAGGTTCTTTGGCTAGTCTTATTTTTATTTTTCAAATTACAGTTGTGTATGCGTAACTTTACTTTTAGAAAGTTTAATTCATTTAAACTATTTTCTTTTATTTTATTTTTATTGATTAGCTATAATTCTTCTGCTCAGTTTTATGACAAGCATTATATAGCTCCTGCGCCTTGGCAATACTTTAGTAAAGCAAATGAAATTGTTATTGCAACTAATTCGGCTACGGCTGTAAGTGTTACTATAACAAAAAGTGATGGTACTGCCATAACAACTTTATCAGTCATAAAAGGCACACCAGCAGTTTATAGATTTGATGGCCTACCTAAGGCAGCTCCTGCATTTGCAATAAATACTGTATTGAATGCTGCAGGTTTAATAGTTACCGGTACAGGACCAATATCTATAAATTTACGAAACGTAGCTTCGGATGCTTTAGGTGGTGATGGTTCTGATCAGGATATAAAGGGAAATGCTGCATTGACAAGTTTTGGTGATGCAGGAATTGGAGTAAGATTCAGAGTAGGATATTACAGAGATGGCTCTTTAGGGAATTTTAATAACTACGGTGATCAACGTCCAATTTATAGTATTATGGCAATTACCAATGGTACTACTGTTACAATTGGTGGTGTTGTCAGAGCTACGTTAAATGCGGGACAAAGTTATTTGTTTAAAACTGCGATAGGAACATTGGTACAATCTTCAAATCCTACCGTAATGAATACATCAGCGGCGATTGACACTCCTGATGGCTGTGGAGATAGTGCTTATAACCAGGTGCCTCCTGAAGCAGTTTTAGGCTCAGAATATTTTATTGAAAGAGGAAAAGGAAATGATACTGCAGAGCAAACTACTGTTGTTGCAACCAAGGATAATACAACCGTTACAGTAAATACTTTTTCAGTAACAGGTGCATTAACAGCGACAACCACTACTGTTTTGGCAACTGCCGGAAATTTCTTTACATTTAAAAATGGTATTTCTAATACTAGTTTTTCAGCTTCAAGGGTTTCTGCAGATAAAAATGTTGCCGTTTACTCAGGAACTGCACAATCTTGTGAGGTTGATATTTCAACAATCGCTCCAGTTTCTGAATGTGGCGGATCAAAATTTATTGAAACAGCAAAATTTAGAAATTATGGTACTGGTTCGTTACCTTATTTTGGTTATATTCTTTTAAAAGATGCGACGTCGAAAGTATATGTGAATAACGTAGATATTGAGACAAAATCTGGTGTGGCGGTACGTCATCAGCTGGGAACAACAGGCTGGTATTTGATAAATTTTGAAGATACTCAAATTGGAAGTCCAAATATTCTTTCGATATCAAGCGATGCTAAATTAACCGTTTCTATCGTACAACAAGGCGGAGGTTTTTCTATGGCAGGTTTTTTCTCAAATTTCGCCGTTCAGCCTGAAGACCCAACATTTACATATATTTCTGGTGGAGGTTGCACAAATAGTTCTGCTACGCTAACTACTCCTTCAGGATTTTCTCCATATCAATGGTATTTGAATGGAACTGCTATTTCAGGAGCAAATGCGAATACATATACAGCCACTAAAACGGGTGCATATTCTGTAGCTTCAACTTTGACATGTGGAGCTCAGACACAATCAAAACCCGTATCAGTTACGTTATGTACTGATTTGGGAATTACAAAAACAGTTGACAATACTACACCATGCGTGGGGTCGAATGTAGTATTTACACTAAAATTAAGCAATCTGGGCAGTAATAATGCTTCTGGAGTTTCTATAAATGATTTACTTCCTACAGGTTATACTTTTGTTAGCTCAACTCCATCAGTTGGAACTTATAACTCAGGAACTGGAGTATGGAGTATTGGAAATGTAGATGGCGGAATTTCAGCAACGTTAAAAATTGTTGCAAAAGTAAACGCAAGCGGAGTTTACACCAATACAGCCGCAATACCAAGTTCTGTTCCCGATACTAATTCGGCAAACAACTCAGCAAGTGCTTCTACTACTCCAAATCCATTACCAACGGTAGTTATTACAAATCCTGCATCAGTATGTTCTCCATCAAAAGTTGATATTACTGCTTCGTCAATTACTGCAGGAAGTACAGGAAGCTTAACGTTTTCATATTGGACAGATGCTGCAGCTACTATTGCGTATAGCACGCCAACTGCAGCTACAGCAGGAACTTATTATATAAAAGGAACCACTGCTTCAGGATGTTCAGATGTAAAGCCAGTTGTTGTAACAGTAGCAACTCCTCCAAATGCAGGAATACTTTCAGGATCACAAAATATTTGTATTTCAGGTACAACAACTTTTACAACCAATGGAAATTCCGGTGGAACATGGTCAAGTAGTGATGCAGCAATTGCCACAGTAAATTCAAGTGGATTAATCACAGGAGTTATTGCAGGAACAGTTACAATTACATATAAAGTTACAGGATCCGGAGGTTGCGCCGATGCAACTTCAACAAGAAGCGTAAAAGTTAATCCAACTCCGACAGCTTCAATAACAGGAACACTAACGGCATGTGCAACAACTACTTTATCTGCTGTTACAAATGCAGTGAATCCAACGTATGTTTGGTATAAAGATAATGTTATAATCAACGGTCAGACTGGATCTACGCTAGTTGTAACAGCAGATGGAGGTTATAAAGTTAAAGTTACAAATGCTACTACAACTTGTGAAAATACTTCAGCAGTTTCGACTGTTAAAGTTAGTGATACTCAAAAACCAACCATTACATGTCCCGCAAATGTTACAAAAACAGCCGATGCAAATTCATGTACAGCTACAGGCGTTGTGTTGGGGACACCAACAACGGCTGATAATTGTGGAGTTGCTTCAGTGGCCAATAATGCACCGACAAGTTTTCCTATCGGAATAACAACAGTAATCTGGACAGTAACGGATAATTCAGGAAATACACAAACTTGTACGCAAACGGTAACTGTTACCGATACTCAGAAACCAACAATTACTTGCCCTGCGAACTTGACCCAAGCTGCAGATGCAAATTCATGCACAGCTACAGGCGTTGTGTTGGGGACACCAACAACGGCTGATAATTGTGGAGTTGCTTCAGTGACCAATAATGCACCGACAAGTTTTCCTATCGGAATAACAACAGTAATCTGGACAGTAACGGATAATTCAGGAAATACACAAACTTGTACGCAAATGGTAAAAGTTGTAGGACCTATAAAAGCAAATGATGATATTGTTTCTAATATCAATGGATATTCAGGTGGAACTGCAGTTTCAAATGTGTTGGATAATGATCTTTTAAATTGTAATAATGTAATTGGAAATGATGTTACTATTACTTTATCAGGTACATTACCTTCTGTCTTAAATTTTGACACAACAACTGGAGCAGTTACTGTAAAACCTTTAACTCCTGCGGGTAACTATACTTTTGACTATACAATTTGCGAAAAAATAAACAATACAAATTGTAGCACAGCTACAGTAAAGATTTCTGTTATTGCTCCAGTTATCGACGCAGTAACAGAAACAACAACTTCAATCAACGGAAATACGGGCGGAACAACTACAACTTTGGTATCGAATGATACTTTAAACGGAAACCCGGTTGTCATTGGAACTCAAAATGGACACGTTAAATTGACGGGAATTACAGTTCCAACAGGATTAACGTTAAACGCTGATGGAACGGTAAGCGTTGCGCCAAATACCAAAGCGGGAAATTACGAAGTTGAATACAGTATTTGCGAGATTACCAATCCAACAAATTGTGATGCAGTAAAAAGTATCGTTGTTGTAAAAGAAGCAGTAATCGATGCGGTAACAGAAACTACAACTGCAATCAACGGAAATACAGGCGGAACAACTGCAACTTTGGTATCGAATGATACTTTAAACGGAAACCCGGTTGTAATCGGAACCCAAAAGGGACAAGTTAAATTAACTGGTATTACAGTTCCAACAGGTTTAACTTTAAACGCAGACGGAACGGTAACGGTTGCTGCCAATACTCCAAAAGGAAATTACGAAGTTGAATACAGCATTTGCGAGATTACCAACCCAACAAATTGTGATACTGCAAAAAGTATTATTGTTGTAAAAGAAGCAGTAATCGATGCGGTAACAGAAACTACAACTTCTATCAACGGAAATACAGGAGGAACAACTCCAACTTTGGTATCGAATGATACTTTAAACGGAAATCCCGTTGTCATTGGAACTCAAAATGGACAAGTGAAATTAACTGGTATTACAGTTCCAACAGGATTAACGTTAAACGCAGACGGAACGGTAAGTGTTGCGCCAAATACCAAAGCAGGAAATTACGAAGTTGAATACAGCATTTGCGAGATTACCAATCCAACAAATTGTGATACTACAAAAAGTATTATTGTTGTAAAAGAAGCAGTAATCGATGCGGTAACAGAAACTACAACTGCAATCAACGGAAATACAGGAGGAACAACTCCAACTTTGGTTGCCAATGATACTTTAAACGGAAATCCGGTTGTCATTGGAACCCAAAATGGACAAGTTAAATTAACTGGTATTACAATTCCAACAGGATTAACGTTAAACGCAGACGGAACAGTAACAGTGCCTGCCAACACAGCTGCAGGAAATTATGAAGTTGAATACAGCATTTGCGAGATTACCAATCTAACAAATTGTGATACTACAAAAAGTATTATTGTTGTAAAAGAAGCAGTAATCGACGCGGTAACAGAAACAACAACCGCAATCAACGGAAATACAGGCGGAACAACTGCAACTTTGGTTGCCAATGATACTTTAAACGGAAATCCGGTTGTCATTGGAACCCAAAAAGGACAAGTTAAATTAACTGGTATTACAGTTCCAACAGGTTTAACTTTAAACCCTGATGGAACAGTAAGTGTTGCGCCAAATACCAAAGCAGGAAATTACGAAGTTGAATACAGCATTTGCGAGATTACCAATCCAACAAATTGTGATACTACAAAAAGTATCGTTGTTGTAAAAGAAGCAGTAATCGATGCGGTAACAGAAACTACAACTGCAATCAACGGAAATACAGGCGGAACAACTGCAACTTTGGTATCGAATGATACCTTAAATGGAAATCAGGTTGTCATTGGAACTCAAAATGGACACGTTAAATTGACGGAAATTACAGTTCCAACAGGATTAACTTTAAACGCAGACGGAACAGTAACGGTTGCTGCCAATACACCAAAAGGAAACTACGAAATAGAATACAGCATTTGCGAGATTACCAATCCAACTAATTGTGATGCAGTAAAAAGTATTATTGTTGTAAGAGAAGCGGTAATCGACGCGGTAACAGAAACAACAACATCAATCAACGGAAATACAGGAGGGACAACTGCAACTTTGGTTGCCAATGATACTTTAAACGGAAGCCCAGTTGTCATTGGAACTCAAAATGGACAGGTTAAATTAACCGGAATTACAGTTCCAACAGGATTGACTTTAAACACTGACGGAACAGTAAGCGTAGCGCCAAATACCAAAGCAGGAAATTACGAAGTAGAATATAGCATTTGCGAGATTACCAATCCAACAAATTGTGATACTACAAAAAGTATTATTGTTGTAAAAGAAGCAGTAATCGACGCGGT
>Ga0247804_10001074_pt1 | contig 12703 bp, 10 predicted proteins | sample UWRJL029104C1_FD_181142 | JGI IMG/M metagenome (GOLD analysis project Ga0247804, IMG submission 181142) | Plant litter microbial communities from Arlington Agricultural Research Station in Wisconsin, United States - UWRJ-L029-104C-1 | ecosystem: Environmental > Terrestrial > Plant litter >...
AAGCAGTGCAATGCTTGAGTTTTCAAGCGAGGATATTGTTTCTTTATGAGGACATGACATTTCCTTTGGATTTCACAGCTAGTTCACAGCTATACTGGATTGTTTGTTTTTGTAATTCTATGGGCTGGGAGTATTTGTTGTTTGATCTCGAGTCAAATCACGATTTTCACGAATAAATTTCAAGGCGTCATTAGATAAACGGCTGGAATGGGAGGATGTTTATGCTTGTTGTTTATGCACGTCTGAGAGAATCCGACACCATCAAAGTTGGAATTAGATGCAATGAATTTCCTTGGGGAGAGCAGTAGTCAGTTTGCCAATACTTATATACCAAATTGAAAATCTGAATATTCAACGACCTGCGCTCATAATGAAATCTATGATCGGAGAGAAAGAGAAAGAGCAAGCTATAAATTCGCTTGAGATGCATCGTTTATAGCTGAATCTGGCGTTCGTATTCAGAGCCCAAACAAGCTCTGGTCAGAAGCACTTGCTCATCCCGTGATCTGCACTATAGATCGCGGGGTGGCCCGGTTAGAGAATGCAGGCGCTCGGATTTCTCGTTGGATCTTACAGTACTCGGAGGTTTTATAGGTTATGGAGGCCAACGATGAAACTACTTGTTAGTATAACAGAAGGATACATGTGCTATGTATCTATGTTAACCGTTTTCTTAGGATTCGACCAGCTGACGAAATAGCCCCAACGGCGGCTAAAAGAAAGATGAAATACGAATCCGTATCCGCAGCGTGTTACAGTACGCTCTGGCACTGTTCTGTCTACCCCTCATTCTTCTTCGAGACACCACGAAGATCGAGTAAGTATAACGCTCTACCTCCACAACACCGTGCTTCCCCCACACTTCTGCTAACAGTTCTGCGAGTCGAAGCGAGCTTCCTAGTTTACCTAGTACAGCTACCACCCATTCTTGCAAGCGCCAAAGCCAGTGTCATTGCCATTGCCGCGGTGACCCTCGGAACTGGATCCTCAGCTCCACTCTGCGCCGACATTCGCGAATTCTGCTCTCAGCTACCTAGGTATCTTAGGACGTTCGGTATACGTCCTCTCTTCCCATTATGAACGCCTCCCGAACCGTACTATTCTCTCGAAACCTCTCCCAAGGAATAACCCGATCGTCGCATTCCTCTTTTGCCCGCAGTACCGCATCTTTCGGTCCGGCATTCACACGCGCCAGGAACATGGCTACCTTCAACAAGATCAAGGTCAAGAACCCGGTGGTGGAGCTAGATGGCGATGAGATGACCCGTATCATCTGGAAGGACATCAAGGACAAGTTCATCCACCCATACTTAGACATCGATTTAAAGTACTACGACCTAGGACTCGAGTACAGAGATGAGACCAATGACCAGGTCACCATTGACTCTGCGGAGGCCATTAAGAAGTACTCTGTTGGTGTGAAGTGTGCCACCATTACACCAGATGAGGCACGTGTAAAGGAATTTAACCTCAAGCAAAGTATGTAGCTCTTTGCCAGCTGTTGCCACAAGTACTTATTTATCTACAGTGTGGCTGTCTCCCAATGGCACAATCAGAAATGCCTTAGGAGGTACCGTCTTCCGAGAGCCCATCGTAATTCCACGAATTCCTCGGCTGGTACCAGGCTGGAAGAAGCCTATCATCATTGGTCGTCACGCATTCGGTGACCAGTACCGTGCAAAGGATCTAGTAGTCAAGGGAAATGGTACACTGAAGATGGTTTTCACACCCGAGGGCGGCAAGCCAGAGGAGATTGAAGTTTACCAATTCAAGAATGGGGGAGGAGTTGCGCAAACACAATACAACACCGACGAGTCCATCCAAGGCTTCGCGCATGCTAGTTTCAAATTGGCTTTGAGCAAATCTCTGCCTCTCTACATGAGCACGAAGAACACCATCTTGAAGAAGTACGATGGTCGTTTCAAGGACATCTTTGAGGATATCTTCGAGACAACATACAAGAAAGAATTTGACGAGAAGAAGATATGGTATGAGCACAGACTCATTGACGACATGGTTGCGCAAATGATGAAGAGCAGCGGTGGTTATATCATGGCACTCAAGAGTATGATATTTTCCTCTCATCCTGATCCCATGCTAATATTAGACAGATTATGATGGAGATGTGCAATCAGATATCGTGGCCCAAGGTTTCGGTTCTCTGGGTCTTATGACATCCGTGCTCATCACGCCAGACGGAAAGACATTTGAGTCTGAGGCTGCACACGGTACTGTAACACGCCATTACCGCGAACACCAAAAGGGCAATGAGACCTCCACTAACCCAATCGCATCGATCTTTGCCTGGACTAGAGGTCTCATTCAAAGAGGTACACTCGACGAGACACCTGACGTAGTAGCTTTCGCCGAGTCACTCGAGAAGGCATGCATTGATACCGTTGATATAGACGGTATTATGACCAAAGATTTGGCACTTGCATGTGGCAAGACCGGAAGAGAGGACTATGTCACAACGACCGAGTACCTGAACGCTGTCGAGAGACGGATGAAGACTCTTTTGAAGCAGAAGTTGTAAATAGGAGAGATAGACATGGAGAGCATTGGTCGGACCATCCGATTACTGCATCTAAGTCCGCATACTGACAATCATGAGCATCCTTTGCATTGACTTTATGTACATAGACCGCATGCGCTTCAGAAAGCGATCATTCCTCTGATAACTGCAAATCACTTGGTGTTATGTGGTAGAGTCTACGATTTGGGTATATATATATCGTTATTTGCAAATACTACAATCATAAGCTGAGCACATATGTTTCATGGTGGAAATTGCCAATGTAGATTCCTTCAAATAGTAAGGGTTGATCCAAAATGTGCTTAAGACTATTTGCCTACTCTCTCTGTTCTACTGCCTAAACTCTGGTAACTCGAAAATCTATTTGACGATATTGATGTCACATACTATTACACAAACCTTAATTTAGTTATCTGCATTGCCAGAATCAACGACCATTGGTGAAGACGTTCTAGCCTTCCCCTTCCCCTTTTTCGCAGATGCAGTAGGAGTCTCTCCGTTACCCTCTTTCTTCTTCCTACTGACTCTTGGTTTCTTAACCTTCCCGTCAGGAGCGCCCAGTTTTGGATGATACCCTCCGTCGTCCTCCCTTTTCCTTTTCCCCTTTGCAGTGCCTGGATCTAAACCCGCAATCGTAGGATCGTAACCCAGTCCGTCTTCTTCCACAATCTCCAACGCATCCCCGTGACTAGGCATAGGCATACTCGCTCGTTTCCCAGCACCTCGTAACGAACCCGGCTTGCCGTGTGATTTCTCGCTGCCTTCGCCATCTTGTAGGAAGATCCTCGGCTCGTTCCGGCGCAGCCAGTTGTACACGCTGACTGGGTTTCTCAGCGCAACATTTTCCTGTGGGCTTGGTTGGGGATGAGGTGTAGTTGATGGCTTCCCTAGCGAGACATCTATGTCGCAGATGTAATCGTCAATCTGATCAGCGGTAAGATAGGCAATCGGCCCAGTTCCATCCACGGTGCCCAGATCCTTGAGCAAGTCAGAAGATACCAGCGGGCTGCGGGTTGAGATATGGTGTATGCTGTTCAAAAGATACGCAAATGACTTCGGGGGCTTGGAGGCTGCCTTCAGTGCAGCCTTTTCTTCGAGGATAGACCCGATATCCTTATATATTGCTTGTCCAGCCGGGGTTTCTAACTCAGCGGCTTCTGCGAGCTCTTCGGATGTGACGAGAGCCGGTACATCAGCAATTGCTGGGGTTTCGACAGATAGGTCGATACGTTTGTCGGCAGGGATTTGAGCGGAGTTGTTGACATCGAGAAGGAGCTCCATTAGTTGGCTATGCGAAATGATTTTAGTTACAGAACTCGCGAAAAAACCTGCGAGGTACATACTCATTCTGTTGTGCCAGTCGGCGAGCAGTCTCCTTTGCTGCGTGCTCTGCACTGAACAGCTCGTTGCTCTGCCTCATCTGCTCATCAAAGCGGACTCTCATCTTACGATACTTCTTTCTAAGCGGCGCATCCGTTAGCCACGTATTTGAGCGCGTTGCGCTGGGGATCTAAGTTGGAAACTCGAAGTCTCGGGTCACTGTCAAATCGATGATAACGTACTTATATGATTTGTAGGTCTGCTTCACTTCATCCGCCTGGGGCAAGCCTTCATCCATGATGTCCTTATCGATACTAGGGCCATTTTCTTTGTTCTGTTCTGCTTCTTCTGACATCTCGTCGATATCATGGGAGAGCTGCTTCAGTAATTGACTTATCTGATCGATATGGCTGGACAATATGCCAGGTCTGTAGTTGAGTAGTAGATTCGCGCGGCGCGAGCTATGAGACTTATGAAGGGACCAGCCGCACATAGGTTCAGCTTGCTAAATATACCAGCCCATTATTTAAGGCACCACACCACTCAAATATCCAGAAGATATGAACGCACTACACGTAGTCAAGCATAATTACGAGGGTATTCTTAGACATATGAGTAGCTTGTAAAATGACCGCCAGTTAAATCTTGAATAATTTTTCCAGTATCTATATAAATTTGCTACTGTTTCTGTTAATAGAGTGGTTTGGAGAGATATAGATGTACACCGCCTTCGGTTAGGTGTACCGAGCAATGCGGGCTACTGGCAGAATGCCGAAGAAAAAAGATTCTGAAATCCCAATCCCAGCGGACATTGATTCAGCGCCGGGTACCTCGAATAACTCGGGAAACATTTCAGCAGGAAGAATTTAGTCATTGTAGTTGACATACAAAGATGGCCCGAAGCTCTCTTCCACCGACAGACGCAATGGCTCCGACCGAGTCGAAGCCAGTGAAGGAAAAGTCTAGCAAGAAGAGAAAGTCGATGGACCTGGCTGAGCCAGCTTCGACTACCAAAACCAAGACAAAATCTAAGGACAAGTCAAGCAAGAAGAGAAAGGCTTCTGCGGTAGTAGAGGCTCCAGTTGTTGCCGAGTCTACTTCTGAGCAAAGTGCAGCTCAAGAGGATGAGCAGGTAAAGGAAGATACAGTTGATGTCGTAATGGACGACGCTGAATTACAAGGCGACGGATTAGAAACGACGGATTCAAATGACCCACCGGCTAAGAAACGCAAACTGTCTGTTGACGAGATCGAAGTGGACATCACAGCTCCCGAACCTCCTTCGAAAAAGGCACTCCGTCTCCTCAAGAAAGGCAAACCTCTTCCCCCGTCCAAATCAGGCGCAGAGCCCACTGCTGCAGAGGTCGAGACGAAGAAGGCTGAGGTGGAAAAGAGATCTGAATATGGCGTTTGGATTGGTAACTTACCTTGGTCTGTATCCAAGGAGGATCTGCGCAAATTCCTAGTAGAATACTCAGATATCACGGAAGAGGGTATCACCAGGGTACACATGCCCGGGCCCAACGATAAAAAATCAGCGAACCAGGTACAGGAGCGAAAGTTTGGCAAGATCGTCCATAACAAAGGCTTTGCCTATGTTGATTTCTCGACCGAGGAGCTGGTGGAAAAGGCGATTGAGTTGTCGGAGCAGCTGCTCGGTGGCCGGCGGGTGTTGATCAAGAACAGCAAGTCGTTCGAGGGCAGGCCGGAAAAGACAAAGGAGGAAAGTCGTGCTGAGGGCAAACCGCCCAACAAACGAGTGTTCTTAGGAAACCTGAGATTTGACGCTACCGAGGAGAGCGTCAAGGAGCATTTCGAGAAGTGTGGTACCATTGAAAGCGTCAAGGTTGCTACGTTCGAAGACTCTGGAAAGTGTAAGGGATATGCATGGGTTGTCTTTGAGGACCTCGAGTCAGCCAAGCACGCCGTTCAAGGTTTTGTCATGATCGAAGCGGAAGATTCGGACGCCGAATCAGAAAGCGAATCGGGGTCTGGGTCTGGATCTGATGAAGAGCAGGTCAGCAAGTCGAAGCCAAAGAAAACCAAGATGAGGAAGTGGTGGGTGAACAAGATCATGGGCCGGCCATTGAGAGTCGAGTACGCAGAAGATGCTCAAGTGAGGTACAAGAAACGGTACGGCAAGGATGGAACGAAGGCCGCTGCTGGCGATGCTACAGGAGATGGAGATGATGCAAGACCAGTCCGAGCCCCAAGAGCCTCGGCGCCAAAGCCAGCCGTTAAGTACGACTTGCCTTACGGAGGTGCTCATTTGACAGGTGGTATTGTGGAAGCTACCGGGAAAAAGACAACCTTTTAAATTAGAATAGGCAATAATGTCATAGAAGACGATCTCTACAATGTTCCTTTACCCTTCTACCCATGTCTCCATTTGCAATCCTCACTATGGGTACCGCAATACCACTTTACCTCAACTTGAAGTTCACCTTGATGTCTCGATCTATTTCTGATCCTGTATGACCATATCATTCTTATAGAAGTGGGTTCCTAAAATAGTGCCTCTGAGAGAAATTTGGTAGCGTCTACTTTCGTCTAACGCTGAACTGCCATGTAATGAGCTAGAGTAAAACAGATATTGATTCAGCTAGCATTAATGTTCCTATCTATTTTTATAGAGTCTAACTCAAACCTCTGATATTAGTGCTAAGCTTTTCCATCCTCCAAGACTTGGTCCAGGTAAGGGATGATGGTCTTGCACAGACCACATCTAGCATAATCTCAAATGCCACCATACACTGTCAGCTGTTGTAAAAACATGCTAGCTCAATATGGGTGCACCTGACTCTGTGACGGGAGAAAGGTCAAGACCAATCAACCATGGTGGGTTCGTCGGCCTATACTGAAGATCCATAATAGCTGCATTCACCATCAATGTCTGCTTGCCAAATTCGGCCGGCCAGTAGATTGGCTCGGGATAAACATCTCTTATAGAGTCCTTGTTCTCTTCACCAAGAATTGCCTAGTTTTGAGTCAGCGCTGTATCCAGAATGTAAGACAATCAATAGGCTGAATGCTTTCTGGGATCATTCCCTACCTCCTTTCCTATTAGGTTTTTATTGTCCTTCCAAGTGACCATCTTTGCACCGTGGCTTTCATGAATATGTCCAAAGCAATAGAGCCGAGGTCTTGCCCTGCTTGCAGCACGAAGAAGATTTTCACAGCCGGCTCCCTCTCCACTGATGGTCCAGTCGAAAATGCCTTGAGGCGGCCCATGGGTCATGATAATATCGACATTTGGAAAGTCGGGGATTGGGTGGTTTGCAATCGACGAGTGCCCGGGGGCAACTTGTGAGGCCGTATTGAATCGGTCTTGGTCACGATCGTACTGGAATGATCCCCAAAATCGTGGCTGGTAAGGACTCGTATACACGGTAAATTTAGCACCATTTTTAAGGGTAAATGTGTGAGTGCCTTCACACAAGTATGTAACACCTGCCTGTTGCCCTTATTATCAGTATTGAACGTACTGCTCTATTCTGAGAATAGCAGCGACTAATTGAGCTTACCTCTTTCGCCAAAGGTCCCTTAAATAGCGCCATTGCTTGTTCGTGATCGTACTTGTCGGTGTCTTCCTCATCTACCTCGTCATCGTCATCATCATCGTCAGTGTGATCAGGGTCGAGAATTTGTCCATAAACGTGATCGAGTGAAAAGTCGTGGTTTCCGGCAATCACAAGTTTCAATTCTACATCAATGGTAGATAGCATTTGAAGCACCTAAATCAGCGCAATATTAGTATGCAACAGGAGAATTATATGGTCCGTTGCAAGTCATGCTGCGCTCGTAGATACTTAAACATCGCCGAAGTAGGGACGCAACGCCCCCACAGATGAAATAAAGGAGACACAGCATACCTTCTTATATGCATCCAAGCCTCCTCCCACTGCACACATAAAGTCAGCTTGAGGTAATTTTGGGTAATTTTAGATAAGATTTATGTCTGTTGTAGCTTTCTTAGGTCTAGCTAAAATATCCTGATCAGTCTCTCAGGTATGACCAAGCTGCTGCACACCGGTAGTGAGCGTTTACGAAAGTATTCAAGCCACTAGTGTGAAGAGCTTGTTCAACACCATCAAGCTAGGTTGCTGCAACAGCTACTGAATTAAAACCTCCTCTGATGCTTGGACATTCTAGAGAAAGGCATCCCAAAGAAAATAAGACCTACTTGTCAGATCTCCACAATGAAGCAAAACATCAGCTTTTGGAAAAGGGTGCTTCAAGTGCACATTAGGCGCCTGATGCTTGGGATTATCAAAATCGAAGTCGTGGGTGTCTGAGATGACCAGAAAGCGAGTTCTGATATTCGATTGCGGTGACGCCATGGCTGTATATTCTGCTTTCTGCAGCCTTGCTTCTCGCCTTAGTATACTACGAAAGATGTAAAGATAAGATTTCGTAAGACCGACTTCTCGATGAGGTGGGTGGATGCTGGATAGATACCGAGACCGCCCTGTCCTCACAGCCGTTGCCAATCAACGTAACAGCCTGCGTTGCCTAGCTGTACGAGTAGGATGACATATACAGGAATTCCCCAGCATAGAAGTTTATCAGGTCATCAGAAGAATGTATTTACATAGGCTGTTTAACAGTACGGTACTAATCGAGAACGTGGAGGTAAGTAGGCGATGTGGAGCGAGGTTGCTAACCCAGCCTCGCTAAAGCCCCTCGTTCCTGTGACGTGATAACTGATCTGAGGCAGTTATCTGCAAGAACGGCTATTCACATGGCAATCGCTTTCAGCACGATATCAATTAGTAGCAAGATAAAGCTTGACACTCTACTTGCTAAAACATCTCAGTGCTCAAAGAGTTGTCTTCTTTCCTAGAGTCGCCTAAATAAGTTCTCTAGAATTTTTCCAATTTGAAGTAAATTCGAAATATTGAGTCGAACGTGAGAAATGAGATCATATTTTTGAAAGTAAAGCAGCACACATTGCCTTTACGATCTAAGGGGGAAATGCAACAGGTATGCTAGTCTCCTGTTGTTTCTTTGTACCAAAAAGCCACCTTTGTTCGCTGTTGGCGGTCGGGCGATATTACTCGACAGTTTAATTCTAATAGAATCAAACGATGACTTGACCCTTATCCAGAAGCCATGACACAAGCTGCCAGATGCCGCAAACATGTACCTGTAGAACCTGCACATTCCAGCACTAGCGTGGATTTCTCGAGGCGTGGTGGAAGTTTTCTCTCCTCGTGGAAATAACGAGGTAGTGGCATGTTTACAACACATTAAAGCTGGAATGTGGAGCCTGTCTATGAGCGAAGTCCTTGCCTAAGACTGAGGGCATCAAGACCTTTAGTCTCTGGCAGTATTCTCTGATCTGAATCTATGGTACTGCTTACTGTAGCATTGGTTTGACATCGAGTGATTGGATTAGCAAATGGTAGCCTTTCTCAAACACTCGTTGCTACTGTCTGACGACATAGTTGTAGAATCCTTCGACGAGCTACATACCATGAATCCTAAACCCACTCCGTACGGCACAAACTCTTGTCTAAGAATCCATGGCATGATCCTTCGCTCGCTTTCATGGAAGCTAGATGTTTTGGTTGTCACAGATACAGTGGGGATCTGCAATTCTCCCCTTCTGACAGCTCTGGTTCTCGATTTTGTCGTCTTCACACAACACCCGTTCATCTGCCATGCACACTCTGGTTTCCATATATTTGGTGGAAGGATTGGTGTCTCAATCTAGACTGCGAATTCTTCTATGCAGCTGCTGTGACCCGAAAAGTCTTATACGGTAGCTCGGACACTGTATTGTTCGCTCAACCTGAAGTCATAATCACTTCTGATGCGTTGCTGCACCCTGCACTACTTCTTAGGGCGAGAGGTGTAGTCCTGGCCTACTGGTACTCATTCTGGTAGTTCCATAAGGTTGAAAGAGTAGATCTCTCGGAACCAATATGTCACCTGTCCAGGCGGTTGATGTAAAACGAGCAAAGAAAATGGCAGTGATGTAGAAAAGCGCATATATTTCTCGGTCGGAAGTTTAGAATTGTTGAAGCATACTTATAAAATAGCCCACAATTGTACCGATGTTTAAGCTAGCTCGAATGATTCGTGTAGAGGCAAACAATAAAAGCCCCTCTATATTTGAATGGCTGGCATGATACTGAAGCCAGATGCATTGGATGTCGGAATGCAGAAGTTCAAGAGAGAGCTGGCTCGCAATCTTCAAAGTTGTATTTGTGGGTTTCGATGGAAGTATACACTTGACTTAATATCTGACATCTGAGACCTCTCTCCACAAATAAAGGAGTATTCTCCGCTCATATATATATACTGTAAGGATGATGATTATGTTCATTAACTCTGCGAAGTGGGCACTGGATAATTAGCAGGATGTTCATATCATCTATTCTCGTCTTTTGGGAGGGTTTGGAAGTTCCCCCGAAAGGCGTTTGCGGAGCCTTAAGAAATCTCGGGTCTTCCTGGGCATCTCTGGGCATCCTGGGCGTGCTGGGCGTGCTGGGCGTGCTGGGCTGGTCTTGGATTCATCTCTCTTATTACACCACCATCCTCTTCCCCAGCCAAGTACGGGAGTGGCGGGGCCAAGTTTGTCAACAGCTGTCAAAGAGTGGGAATTGAGTTTGCAAGCTTGCGGAAGAGGTGGGGGATCGGACAGTACAGCAACCATCAAAGTCAACTACTGCGGTAATTCATTCGAACTCTAAATCAATAGTCTGAACAAATCCGGGGGCAATCGCATCACAACCTGTTTTAACCCACGGGTTTCAAACGGTTTGGTGCTCTACCGGTCCAGATGCCCTTTTACTTGGACAGTGCGATCAGTTGTGGAAATTGTACAGCTTGGTGGATACGAGCAAAACTGGAGAAGCCTGGTCCATGGCTGTCAGACTCGAACTTCTACGGAGTCCGTAGCTTGTTCTCGGATCCAGACGCTGTGATTTTCATGCACTCTGCTGCACCAATTATCAATTTGATTCGAGGGAAAATGCACGGTTTGGGGAAATGCTGCTATGACTGTATGGGACTGAGTAAAGTACGTACTGTGCAAATTGCTAAAACTGCAAATGGCAAAGCGTATGAAAAATCTGCGAAACAACTATGGAACCGCGTTACAACGTCTGAACGCCGGGTAAGCTTGAGTTCCTGAGCATGAAGTAATTATAGTGAGGTCGAGATAGACTTCACATACGGAGCTATTGGTGGTCATACGAGCTATCCTCGAGAGGATAACGCGAGTACTATGGATTCTTCGACTGTAATTTTTTGTTTGTTTGACGTCTTGTTTACCAACTCAGACATTTGCTGATGCTCGAAAATTATGATGTATGATCACGCTGACGATATGCAGGTACCGACACATCTAAACCCTCGCGTACCTGCATGAAAGTTTGTTGAAGCCACGCGCGTCAACATGCCGCCTGACCCGTGTTCGACGTAAGTGCTAGGTTTGAAGTTTAAGTTCCAGCATCACCGTTGACTCCCAGGCACCTCGATTTTAATGCTGGACAGCTTCTGTAGATGGCGCTGGTTGGCACTGATTGGCACTGGTTGGCATGTGTTGGCGCTGGGCGGTCATGATTCACGACGGCTGTACAGTATTGTGTTGTGGCGAAAAGAGGCAGTAATTTAATTTCGCCATTTCAGCCGTTCAGCATTCGGCATACATGGATGAGATCCGACTAATCACTGATTGAGCCTGAAATTCCGGAACGCTGAAGACGGGCGATCACATTCATCGGCCCATTCGCTGTTGGTTGTTGACGTAAAAAATTACCCGTTAATGAATGGCTGCTTGTATGAAACCTGCTTCAAAGCTCAACACTCGATCGTAAAACGAGGTTGCCCTCCCCCATGTCCCTTATGATCCCCACCGCAGCTACAACTTCCGCTGTAGACGGGAATATTCTAGAGTATCTCCCCATGCACGATTCTAGAAGTCAAGCTTCAGGCATGAGGTTTGCGCAACGACTCGTTGCTATCTGGTATATTCTGTTGGGTAATGTAATAGGGGGGCTTTGGATACGTGAAGGTGTCACAGAGAGCGAGTCGGTGGGAAGCAAAAGTGTTTCGCCTGGAAACTTCCGATGCTCAATACTTTGCCCACTGACGTGTCGTATATCGATCACTTCGGCATCACGTCCGTGGTGCGGCTTTCGTCTATCGATATGATGAGTTCTGGATCTGGCGTGGTTATCCAGTTGTGCAGGGAAGGATGTCATTGATTATTTCAGACATTTCCCAACAAGCAAACATGGCCGAGCAAGCGAGACAGGAAAGCCAGACTGCTCAATGTCCGATGGCGGTACGAGGTGAATGTGCACATGCAAATCCGAGCATCGAAGCTCATTAATTAGGTTCCCAGAGCAAGCGTGCGTACAGCGCAGGACAAGCAAATACTCACTTGGTCTTTGGTGCTTGGGTCTTGGGAGCGTGCGTGGCAGGAAAAGACTAGAATAGATATATGACGGATGAGAATAGCATCGACCACAATAGCATAGCAAAGCCTAGCAGACATCACAGGGAGGAGCACGACACTGGCCGGTCCCGTGCTGATCGGACCGGTGGGAATGGTGAATGAGTGGAGTCTGTTTGTTTCTATCGTTTTCTGGTGTCGTAGGACGAAGGTAGATGATTACCGTATTTTGTTGCCTCCATCACTGTTGATGTTACGGTTGCGGTTCTGGTAATTTTGACCCCTGAGCGTGGCAAATGAGCTTGTAATGTACGCAGGATGCAGAGTCATTGGAGATCAGACTGGCTGGACCCGACTGGCCTGATGCTGCGTGTTGGTCGTGCTGATACCGTACCGTAGTGCTGATTGATAGTGCTATGCTGGGTATCGGTGAAAAGGGG
>Ga0247804_10001075_pt1 | contig 12701 bp, 9 predicted proteins | sample UWRJL029104C1_FD_181142 | JGI IMG/M metagenome (GOLD analysis project Ga0247804, IMG submission 181142) | Plant litter microbial communities from Arlington Agricultural Research Station in Wisconsin, United States - UWRJ-L029-104C-1 | ecosystem: Environmental > Terrestrial > Plant litter >...
CATCGAACGGTCGTCGACTCCCCCCACTCGTCGTGAGCGCTACGCTCGGCATCCCCGCACAGGACCCCGCCGAGACAGCACTCACCCTGATGCGAGGCGCCATCAGCACCGGACTCCGCCCAGGCATCGTTGACGCCGACCTCAGTTACTTTGACAACACCGCACCTGAGAAGTTGCATCAGCCGGCCTCCGACATCGGGTTTACCCCGTCCACCGATTACCGGGGCGACAGGACCGACGCGCTTCGGAACCGTCAAGCTTTCAGTTACGGGAGCCCCAAGTGGATGGACTTCCACAACGGCTCACGCAGGGCTGTGGAAGCTGTGAGTGCCTGGCTGAAGCAGAGTCCCACCTTCAGCGCCCCAGCCGTCTCCGGATTCACCGCCACCCAGGTTCTGCTCACGATGACGCTGGCCACCTACAACCTCCGCGAGATCGAACGAGCCAACGCGCGCGCCTCGGGCGCCTGATCACGCCGCTCTGTCAGATCGGCCCGTCGTGCGCGAAGCGCGACGGGCCAATCGACGTCTTGTGATCGAACAATGTGTCTACGAGGCACCCAAAGGCACACCTTTCCGAGTCTGAGGCGTCCGCTATGGTCGAAACCGGGAGGACACGTGGCAGGCACCGACACGATTCGCGGAATCGCATACCAGCAGGCGCATGCCGTCCACCTCGCCATCGAAATCGTCGAGCAGTATCCCGAGTATCAGCTTCGGGTAGAGGGCACAGATGATGTGGTGGATGTCGAAGTGCTTGATGCGGATGGCTGTCTGGTAGGTGCCCACCAGATGAAGAGCCGCTCGGGCACCCCCTGGACGCCCAAGCCGATTGCCGATGTCATGCGCCGCTGGGCCGGCCTCGACGAGCCAGGTGCCACGTTCACGTTCATCACGAACGGAGAGCTGGGCCCCGGCGCACAGACCCTCAGCGACATTCTCGCAAGCTCCGGGACCGACCGGCCGGGCCGATTAGCGACAGAACTCGACATCTCCGAGGCGCTCGCGGAACGTCTGAAGTTCGCGCGCGTCCGCGTCGACCTGTCCTCCGTCGGGGCTCTGCTCGAAGCAGCCGAACGGCGTATTGCCGCACGGCTAGACCCGCTCCTGCGCGACAAGGAGCAAACGGCCGCGCAGAGTGTCGACACCCTTGTCAGGGTGCTGATGGAGCGAGCGGCGCACAATGAACCCGCCGAGCGGTTGTTCACGGCGACTGAGCTCAAGGCTCTGGTCGGCGGTGAGAGCGGCGAACGACCCGAGTACCAGTGGCCGGGCACACTGAAAGACTTGTATATGGCGACGGTGGCGAGCACCTCACCAGCACTCGTGCCCCTCACGCTAACCGCGCATGGTGGCGAACCCGCCGTCGAGGCGCACACCCTTCTCCAAGCGAAGACGGCTTTCCTGTCGGGGCCGACCGGCACCGGCAAATCCAGCTTGATCCAGATGCTCCAGTCGTCCGCCGCAGATGCCGGACGTGCAGTTGTGGTGTGCCGGGCTGAGACCTACGTACCTGGACACCTCGGGGCCCTCGTCGCGGATGCGCTCGGCTTTACCGTGGGTACGGCCATTCCCACCTACACCGGCCGCAAGGTGCTCGCCGATCCCGACGCTGTCGTTGTGATCGACGGCGTCTCCGAGATTCCCGATGCCACTCTCGAGCATCTCGCTGAAGACCTGAAGCCCCTTCTCAGCCGACCAGGCCTCGCCTCGGTCGTGCTGGTCGGGCGCGATCCCGCGGTGCTGCGCCGCGTGCTGGAACCAGACCCTTCGCACAAAGCATTCAGCGTCACTCCTCTCCTGCATTCGGATCAGGAGCGACTCATCAAGTCGATTGTCGGCACGGCCACATCCGGCTTGGCGCAGATCCGCGCTCGCGCAGAGCAACTCCTCGGAGATGGCGCACGAAACCCGATGCTTCTCACCATCTTCCTGCAAGCGGGCACAGGAGGCACTGTCGAGCTATCTCGAAGCGCCGTGTACGGGAAATTCCTGTTGCACCTGAGCGAGAGGGCCCCGTCCATCGACGCCCGAACCTACTTGCCGGTGTTGGGGGTCGTTTTCGCTCAGCTTCTCATTGCCCAACGCAGGTACTCAGACCGATACGAGTGGGTCGCCCGCACCGATGAGGCAGCGACTTCTCTGCCGTCTGCGACCAATGGCGCCGATGCACGCGCCGCGGCTCTCCGCGTCGGACTGATTACAGAAGTAGGCATGGGTGTGGTTGCACCGTTTCATGACTCCCTCGCTGACTATCTCGCGGGGACTGCAGTAGCCGCAGGTCTCGCCCCTCTGCCCTCCGCTCTCCGCGCGACTCAGTCTGAATGGGTGGTCTTTGCCAGCGAACTCGGCGTAGACGTCTCCGACCTCGTTTCTCGAGACCTGCCATTCCTATCGGTGCGCGTAGCGCGCACGGATCACCACTTCCCCGGCAGTAGCAGCTACGCAAATGAGATAGCAGCACTGCTGGACGCGCTTCTCGGGTCGGCCGGTTGCACGGTACACGCGAGAGAGGCTCTCGACGGTCGTTGGATACTGCGCGCCATCGATGCCTCCGGCATCACCATCGGAACAACGGTCGTCGAGCACCAACGTGGGCCTCTCCACGCGGCTGTGCGACTCTGGCGGCTTGTCCTGCGCGCTCGATTCGGTGCAGTACCGCCCGCTCTGACTGCCCGTCCTCGATCCATGAAGGACGCTCAAACCCAAGTCAAGCAGTTCGTCCGACAGCGTCAACGCGATCTCGACACTCTTCTTGACACCTTCCCCGACAACCAGCGCTCCCGCCTCCTCGATCGCCTCCGTCCACTGGGCCTCACCTTCTTCGTCGGCGAGAGCGAGGAGATGTGGGGAGTGGAGGATTGGCCGATGTCATACGTTCCGACAGTAGAAACTCGACTGCTCCCGGACGCGCCCGTCGAACGGCTTGGCCAGACGACCGCATCGCATTTTCTCGACGGTGGTCCGGCACATGCTGCGGCAATGGACGTTCGGGAAGCTGTTGACGAACTCACAGAGACATCGGGATGGCTCGCATGACGGAGGAAATCTGGTCTGCGGTGAACTCCCTCGCCGACAAGTGGCGACACTCGCAGACCGTGAGGCGGGTGGCTTCAGTAGTGCCGCGAGATGGCGTGCCGTCGAAGGACCCGTTGACGGACATGCTTGCCGAGTTTCGGGCAGGGTCGATGCGTGCGCACACCCTGCGCCTCAACTCGGAACTGCGCTACTTAATGGGCCAGCCGATGTGGGCGCGCGTGAACAGGCCAGCCGGTTTCGATGCGTGGTTCCTCGCAGCCTACGAAGTAGAGGCCGCCTTCCGTCTCCAGCTGGCGTGGCTTCGCGCCCAACTTCCCGGGTACCCCCTGCTCCGAGTCCCTCAACTCGTTGCAAACACCCCGTTCACCACACAGGAGTTCACTTGGAAAGCGGTCTGGGCACGCGAAGACATGGCGCGCAGCTTTCAACTCTCACCCCCACCCAACCTGCTAGTTGGGACTGAACGTATCGACGCGAGCCACGAACTGCAGGAGCTGACTTCCGCGTTGCGTGCGTCAGAGTCCTGGCGACGGCTCGCTGCGACCCGCGCCGCGTTGACAAAAGCCGATCGCCACCAGCTTGACACCGAATGTCAGGCGCTTCGCGCGAAGCTGTCTCCCGAGTGCGTCGACGAGTTCGAGCCGCACTTCGCAATGAAACGTCATCAGTTCCGTGAGGAGCAGATGCAGGACGCCATCGCACGGCTATCGGACGGCGCGGCCGCATACGCTAAGGCATTCACGGACGCAGCGGATGCGGTCGATTTCGCTGTTGACGACGTGCTGCCGCAACTCGTCACATACGGCCTACCTAAGGATATTGGAGTTGCCGCAGACCTCGACTTCCTCGGTGAGGATCAAATCGCGTTCCAGCCAGCCGTCCCGATCTTCTGGACCAGCATGCTGGTGTTCGTATCGGATCCGCTCGTCGAGGAAGTCGGACAGGTCACCGGAATAAGCCTCAATTTCGGCGGCGGGATGGAGAGCAACCGTGCCACCCTGCGACTGCTGCCTGGCGCAGCAGCCAGCTGGGGATTGTGAGACCTAACGACAAAAATCAACTCGTTGAGGCCTGAGCGGCAGACAGCGGTGTTTGGTTGCCACTGCCCGTGGGCCACGAAAGCCAAGAGCGTCCGAGGCACCCCTTTAGCCTACGGTCGTGCCGGCACAGCCAGCACTGCTCCTATGAATACCGGACGGTCGGGTGCAACCCTTCATGGTGTCCAGGTCATCGATCGGCCTTGGCTGGGTCGGGAGTCGGGACACTTTCGGTCCGGCTCCAAACGTGAATCGCCGTTGGGCATCCGTTCCGCTGGGGTGACGGTGGTAGCGTCACTTCTTCATGCCTATCCCGTTCCAGCGCACGGCTGCGTCGCCTGTAAGACCAAGTGCACAACAACTTTGAAAGAATAAGGTCGGGGATTCGATGACGCTCGTCCCCGCGCGCCGGTGTGTGGTCGGATCCGTGAGGATCCTGTCTGCGTCATGGCCGCAAACTCAGTATACGAACTGTGCAGACTTAAGAAGTAGACGCTCGTAGTAGTTGTCACTCGCATTCCAAGAGAACATCGACGGGTCCTGCTTGCTCGATTGCAAGGAGAGAACCTTACTCAGCGAGTAATTGTCCCCCATGACGTTGGCAACTTCGTTCGGCCAGGCGCCTGGGAAGGTCGGCAAGCTAAGCAAGAGAATCGCTCGCGCTGTCTGGTCTTCTTGGTGGTCTTTGCCCCGTTCGATCAAGCTCTTTGCGCGCTGGAGCAGCCGCGCTTTGAAATCGCTGGTAGCTCTTGGCTCGGAGAAACGTCGCAGCAGAGTGAGCACGCCGAATGCGTCGAGATCCTCCACTTGCGTTCCTCGGCGATCGAGGATCGCCAGCAGTGTGTCTTCCGGCACTTTAGGGTTCAGATAGATAAGGCAGTCAAGGAGAAGAAGGGTGTGTACACCGAAAGATCGTTCGTCCTTCACCGCGGTGAGTTGCGCGATGATCTCGCGGCAAACGCGGTCGCGGAACTGGCGAGTCTCAAGCGTCCCGAATTTGTTCAGCTCGAGCTCTCCAAGTGAAGCCGCAACCATGCGGTTCAGCTTGACACCGTGTGAGACCGAGGGTGCGCCCGAGTAGATAAAGATTGCGACGTCGAGCACCTCCACCAAGTACCTGACAAGGAGCACGTGGGCTCCGTGGAGCGCCTTTTGGTCACCCGCCTCAGAGACATGCTTGAGGTAATCCCGGTACTTGCGCACGGTCTTGTCCCGGCGCCGTCCTAGCTCATAGAGATATGAATTAGCGAGTTCTCCGTGCTTCAGCTCCGTGTCGATGAGCAGCGCTTTGTAGTCCAGAATCGCCTGCTTTGCGGAAAAGTATAGGTTGGCCTTGAGCGGCTCTTCCTCGGAGCCGTACTCGCAATGCGTTCGATGCGCTAGCGCTTCTCGCATGCGGACCTTGGCAACCGACATATGGGAGGCCAACGGAGTATCAAAGTGGTGTTGCTTCTGGTCATTGAGATGCAGTTTGAAGATTGCAAGTTGCGCAGTCAAGATTTCCTCGACGAGTTCGGTGTTCTGCGGGTCGGCAAGGAACACGAAGTAGTCGTCGACATAACGCATGATCTCGTAGTGCGTTCCGCGCAGGAGACCTTTCTTCTCGAGTTCCCGCTCAACTCTGACGTCCACTTCTTGGAGAATGATCTCGGCGAACACGCGCGATAGTTCGGGACCGATAATGATCCCGCTGGTCTCCGCAAAGTTGAGGTACTGCATGAGCTTGTCAAACTTGCCGCCAAAGGTGTCGGCGGTCTCACGCTGCATATTCTTGCTCGCGCGGATTCCATTCGTTACCCAGGAGACAGTGTGGGTGTAGACGCTATCGAAGCATTTAGCCACGTCTGCCCGCACAAGTCGCGGATACTTCCGTTCGCATGCTTGAAATTGAGGTGATGAGTAAAAGCGATTGATGTTGTTGTAGCGCCGATAGCTGAAGTATGACGAGACGTGCGAATACTCGAGGTCCGATTGCTCTACACCGACCGATTCGAAATCTTTGACGCCGTCGAAAACCGAGTCTCGCTTCGTCTGCAGTCGAGCGACACGGTGAGGGTACCTGATCGAGTAGCTGCTTCGATTCGTGTAATAGAGGATTGAGTCGCGGTAGTCATGAATGAATGACGCCATCTGCACCATCGAGTGCGGGTGGGGAACCGCCAGGTTTCGAGATTTGCCATTGTTTCGTCGCGAACGGAATTTGTAGGGGTGCCGCAGATCGCTCTTTGGGCCACCACTGTCCGATAGAACAAAGGTTCTTCTTCTGGCTATGTCCCCTTCCTCTCCCGTGAGCTTCCCAACTCCGAGAGAGATCGGGTCAAAGATGATCCCCAGCCAAAGTGTCCCTGACTTGTCGAGTCGACCATCGAGGACTGAGAAGGAATGCTGGCTATCCCATGCGAAATCGAGCCTTCGCAGAAACTCGTACATTCGGGTGATGTCAAAGGGAAGCGGTACTTCGTAGGGCAGTATCTCGGAAGTAAGCGCGCGCAACCGGTCCCGTTTGGCCCGGCGATATTTCATACGCCCGCCTCTTTCCAGACTCGAACAATCTGCTCGATGCGCTTCTGCCGTAGTCGAAGAAACGGCCTACTCGCGAACATCTTGACGAAAGAGATGCTCTCCAGCCTGTTCCTAAGTCCGTCAGTCATCTTGGAAGCGTGCGTATCGAGGAAGGAATCAAGGTAGGCATCGAGCTCCGCGAGTTCGGACGCACCCTCGTCGAGGGCGCTGTTGGAGTGGAAGAGTCCGATGGCGACGTTACTTTTTGAGTTGAGCAGTTTCGTATTGCCTGCGAGATAGCGCACTCGGTCAACGAGCACCCCATCATGTCCGTGATTGGGACGCGTGCAACTTGGATCCGTGCTCGACCAGCGTTCCAAGGCAAGCCGGAGTCTCTCCATCCGGCGACCCTTCCGGTTGTTGGTCAGCCCCGTCACCAGCGTGTTCTGGCTCCGCACAAATCGGTATCCGAGATACTCAAGCTCATCAGAGTTGTTGTAATTACCCTTCTCGTCGGTTCTAATGACTCGGGTCTTCTCGATCTTGATCTTGAGGCCCATCTCTTGCAGTTCACTTGCCATGACTTGCTGCACTAATTCCAAGACCTGATCGTTCTCAACTACAACGACAACGTCATCAACGTACCGAGCGTAGAAAAGTACGCCGGGATGCATTTTGACCTTGAGATCGAAATCGCTCATGTACAGCTCCGCCAACTGGGAACTCAACCCGACACCTCTGGGAAGACCCATCTCATTTCCCGTGATTGCCTCGTACTCAGATAGGAGTTGCCGCGCAAGTTGAGCGCTGACGCCGTCTAGACTCGACGGCCGCGCCAAGCGATCAATGAGCGTCGAATGCGGAATGGACTCGAAGAAACTCTGAACGTCCATTTTGTAGATTGCGTGACCATATCGCTTGTTCAAGGTCTCTTTAAGGGCGCGCACGATGCTGTTGCGATTCGGGGCGTCTACAGAAGCTGCGCTTTTGATTGCTTCAGCCGCCTGTTTGGCGGGAAACAATATCTCCAATGCAGGATCGATGCAGTAGGTCGGCTTAGCTCCAGCCACGGGGCCCGGCCTTAGCGAGAAACTGAACGTGCCCTTGTCCAGCTTTTCTTCGAAGGAAGCCAAGGCTTGATGGAGCGCAGACTCCACCGCGTCGTCGCGATCTTGTCGGAGATTCTGACGAACCGCTCGGTACTCCTGGCGTATCAGCTCGCGGGCCGGATCATCTCGCTTGAAGTCGGAGATAGTTGACAGGAACAGCTCCCGCCGCTTTCGCAAGGAGCGCGTTGCTCGCCTGACTTCGGGGTCGAGCCAGCCGATGTCTTTGCCACGACGGTTTTCACGCTCAGCGAGCTCGATGAAACTACGAAGGGTGTATCGCGGAGCGCTCACGTACGCAGCCTAAACCGAGTAGACCTTTTGTTTCGACCATGCTGAGTGCTGAGATGTTGCGAACGGGGTCTACGCATGCTGCCCATCTCGTAGGTTCGGAGGTTTCTTCATTCACTAGCCTCTACGGTCAGGACCAGCTGAGGTCGGAGAGGTGAAGGATCGCGAGGTTGCCTACTTGCCCATCGCAACCGAGTGAGTAGATGCGTGGACCGTCAGGGAGCGTGACTGCATCGGGAACATGCATGCGCCCGTGCGCCAGGATCTGCGGGTGAATGTGCTCCCAAAGCCGGGTAACCCGCGCCCGGGAGAGGGCGCTGTAGGTGAGCTCTTCGTCGGCCCAGCCGAGGGGGTTGTCGCGGATAATCTGTTCGACGAGTGGTGTGCCTCCGTCGATGGTCTCGTGGGTGAGCATGACGTCGACGGGTCCGCCTTCGATTGCGGCGTCGACCTGCTCGTCGGTGGGCAGCTCTTCCGTCCACCAATCAATTCCCTGCCGGCGGTCGGCGTAGTCGATGGACGCTGCACCGCCGAACGACATGAATGATGTGCCGGCGAGGGTGAAGCGGAATCCCCGCGGAAGCGCCCACACCGTCTTACTCATCTGAACCGCCTCGCCGGGTCGTTCGGCGAATCGTTCCTCGAGCAGCGGCCACATCTCGTGGTTTCCCGGCGTGACCAGGATCCGTTCGATGCCGGCGGCTTCGGCCCAGTAGTCGACCGTGTCGGTGAAACCCTTCCGATGAGGCGACCGCCAGAAACCAAAATCACCCAAGTGCAGAATCGTTCTGACGTCCGGTGCAGCGCGATGTAGTCCCGGCAGGAGCGTCTGCACCCAACTTCCGTTCCCGTGCCAGTCGCCTGCGATCGCGACCCGGGACTCCCCTGCAAGGGTCAGGTCATGCATCGCGGCGCTTGGTGTTGGTCTGCGGTGAGTGTTTGCCGGTCACCACGATCATCTCCGGGACGAAGCCGTGGAGCTGCCGCTCGGTCGCGCTGCGGGTGTCCGGCATCCGCTCGATCAGTCGTGCCGTCGACATACCCGATTCAGGGTTGGGGGTGTGCAGCCACACGGCGAACTGCACCGGGTCCACGCCTGTTTCTCGAACGGCCTCGTAGATGGTGGCGAACGCGGGCCGGGTCCGTGCCCGCTCGTCGAACTGCACCGAGGGGAACACCCATTCGCCGGCGTGCTTGACCCCGAACAGCTTCCCGGCCAGGCGCTGCTTCGAGATCGCCTGCCGGCTGACACCACGCACCTGCGCCAGACGGGAGGCCGTGAAGCAGGGGCCGAGGTGCGGATCGGTGATGACCCGGTCAGGGAAGGATTGCAGCGCGGTCGCAAGGATTCCGTCCATGGTCCCGTAGAGCCTCACGCATTCTTCGATGTCAACCTGGTCGAGCCTCGCCGCGAGGGCCGCGAGGAGTTCCTCCTGGATCGACGCAGCGTCCACTGCAGGCATGGGATCGGTCATAGTCGGACGCTATCGAGTTGTGGTCACGGACAGTTCCCGTGCAGGAATACAGTTCGTCCGATCAGCTGCGCCCGGTTCCCCACGCCCACTGCGGTAGTGCGTCGAGGGCGGCGTGCCGGTCGGCGGGAAGGGAACCGTTCCGGCGGTGCAATCGCTGTTTCGCCGCCCAGCCCGCCAGCGCGCGCTCGGCCGGATTGACACTCCGAAGGAGCGGTGCTCGCTGACGTTCGAAGAGGAAACGCCGATAGCCCTCGTACTGGGCACGCCATCGATCATTGAACCGGGTCGCGCTGAACCCTGTGATGAGAGCGAGGCGATCGGCCTGGTAGCTGCAGCCCAGGCTCACCGTGGTGGGACGCGTCTGGTAGTTGAGCCACTGCTCGAGTCGGACTTCCTCTGTGGATGCCACGGCCCCGGTCGGTCGTCGATTGACTCGCGGCAGCCGGCCGTGGCGTGAGGCGAACGCGTCGAGCTCGAGCATTGTCGCCACCCAGGCGGTCGCCCGGTCCGCCGGGCGCCCCATGTCAGCTTCAGCTGCCAGGGCTGCGACTTCAGCGAAGTAGTACTTCAGTGATCGCTTCTCGTCGGGCGACAGCGCTTCGCTCAATTGTTCTGCCAGTTCGGCGTACTTCGCGTGCAGCTGCCGAAGAAGCTCGGGTGGGGTCATGGTTCCCTTTCCGAACCACGCGGTTGCGTGGTTCGGAAAGGTCATGCGCGGCAGTGCACTCAGATGTCGAGTCGGAGCAGCTTCTCGATGTGCGGTGCACGCCCCGGATCGAGCACTCCGAGCTGAAGAGCTCGCAGCTGGCGTCCGAGCCAGCGAGCGAGCGCGAACTCGTCGCCGTCCCGGTTGGTGAGAACGGGCAGACGCCCGTGTTGCAGCCGAAAGCGCACACAGGCATCGGAACGGGACTTCCACGCGGACTCCCCGATGTCCCATTCGAAGCATGGGGAGACATCCAGTCGTGCGCGCTGGTACGCGGTGAGTCCGTCTTCGAACCGTCGCTGATACCTCGCCCATTCGCCGAGGCGACGCTCCGGGGCCGGGATCGTTCCTCGAAGCCGGGTGTTCTCGCGTGGGGTTCTCCCTTCTAACGCAGTGAAGTCCTCGAATCGGAGCAGCGTGCGCACCCAGTTCGTCGCTCGTTTCCCGAACGTTGGCGGATCATCGGGGCGAAGTTCTCCGGTGATGTGGCGTTCGGCATCGAGATGGCTTCGGGACCCGGCCGGCTCAGCTCCCGCCTGCACCCACCGCTGCTCTGCCCGACGCCACAGCGGCACCTGGCCTCCTGTTGATACCTCCATGGATTGCCCTTCCGGGCCTCGACGAGGCCTCGCGAAAGGCATGCGCGGCATACAACGACACAACGGCTAACCCCGGTGCCCGGGCGGGCGGGTCGGCAGTTTGTCGCCGGATCGGCGGTTTCAAATCCCGCTCGTCCCTAGGTTGGTGACTCGGATCGGCGAAATCTCGTCGGCCCCGAGATCGGCTGAACTCTGAACGGAATTGACATGGAGCATTTGCTGAATCACTCGACCGCTGGCGGCCGATCGTGACCCCCGAGGAGTTCGAACACTGCCGGTACTTGCCCGTAAACGCACTTCCCTACTGGCGTGAGATCGGCGAGTTCATCCACGCCTGCGTGATGGAGACAGCCGCCGAAACCGACAGGACCGAGCGCGACCTCTACGCTGCGGCGACTCCATTCGTGCTGTGGTGCTGGCGATCGCGAGGTGTGCCACTGGAGCGGAGCCGCATCTTCCGTGGCTCCCTCGTTGAAGAGTTCATCCATCTCGCCGAGACCGGCTACCGGAAGAGCAGCAAGGCGACACATCGCGGCATTCTGTGGAAGATGCTGGAAGTCGTCAACCCTGCTGGGGCGTCCCGCCCGCACAGGGCGATCAGCCGCTCGACTCCGCAGGACCCCTACCTGCCACACGAGATCGGCGCGCTGAACAGTTGGGCCCTCTCACAGGGCACCGTCCGGCGCAGACACGACGCTCGAGCGCTCTTGGCTTTGGGATTGGGGGCCGGACTCGCGACGCGCGAGATTCTTGAAGTGCGGCCGCTGGACATCCGACAGGACGGTGACCAACTCCTCGTCGCCGTTGCGGACCGTCGCCGGGAAGTCCCGTTCTTCCCGGAGTGGGCCAGAACAATCGCAGACATCGTCGATGACGTCGAGCCACTCCAATGGCTGTTCCGCCCAGGCCGCCTGAACGCCACCGCCGGTCAGGTCACCGACTTCATGACGAGATCGCGCACGCTCCTCGACATCCGCCCGAGCAGGATGCGGACGACGTGGCTCCTGCGGCACCTCACCGGGGGAACGCCTCCCGCCGAACTGCTCCGCATCTCTGGGCTGAAGACGTTCGCGGCGCTGGACAAGATCGCTCAAATGGCTCCCGAGAACGACGAGCCCCGAAATTCTTCGAAGAATTTTTCTAGCCCCTGACCAGCACTTCATTCACATGGAAACGGCGGCGGCGCGCCTTTCAGCCGAAAAAGCGACTGTCCCGCTTTTTCAGCCACACACGCATACCCCATGCGAAAGAACCGATCCAACGACATCCGCCCATTCCACCTCGCCAGCGCGACCGACAACACGATTGAAGCGTTCCACCGAGTCGATCCCGACCTGCCCGAATTCGCCCACCGAATCATCACCGGCTACCACCCCCAGACACGCCCGGTCGCCTGGGAACAGGTGCGCCCCTTCGTCATCGGCTGCGTGCTCGCCATGCGGCCACGTACCCACGAGAACACTCGCCGGCTCATGACGATGACCGCACTGTATGCGAGCTGGGTCTGGACAGTGACCGGTGCTGAGCTCGTACCCGACAGGATCTTCAGCAACGCGCTGGTCGGTCGCTACCTGTCCGAGAGCCTCGCGGATCACAGCGAGATCTACAGGTTCGACACGACCCGTCAACTCTCTACTATGGCGGCCTTGCTCGGCCGGACGGACATCAATCGGCTCCCGACTCCCTGGCAGAGCGAGCGGGTGAGACCTCACTCACAGTCCGACATCGCGGCGATCAATAGCTGGGCTGCGACACTCCCCACCGAGATGACCCGCCGCAACGGCCGGGCCGTCCTCGGCCTCGGCGGCGGCGCCGGCCTTCCCGCGGCCGAACTCATGGCCGTCCGCGTCGAGGACATTGACGACTACGGCGACACGATGGTCGTGAATGTGTTCGGAGAGCGCGCCAGACGCGTCCCGGTCTTCGATTTCTGGGCACGCATCCTGC